>Ga0067045_1002786_pt1 | contig 46106 bp, 41 predicted proteins | sample TerdegcTABiofilm_FD_59184 | JGI IMG/M metagenome (GOLD analysis project Ga0067045, IMG submission 59184) | Combined Assembly of (Gp0054472, Gp0054536) Wastewater bioreactor microbial communities from Singapore -Terephthalate degrading...
AGCTTTATTCCATCTCTTAAAAATCAGAGGCAATCAGCGTTACGCAGTCAGCGAAGATCAGCGGGCTATTCCTTTTTTGCAGTATCAAAGCTTTATTCCATCTCTTAAAAATCAGAGGCAATCAGCGTTACGCAGTCAGCGAAGATCAGCGGGCTATTCCTTTTTTGCAGTATCAAAGCTTTATTCCATCTCTTAAAAATCAGAGCCAATCAGCGTTACGCAGTCAGCGAAGATCAGCGGGCTATAAATCTTCAAAGTCTCAATTCACATTATCTCTTATCTATCACGATATATATAATTGATAGCATCATTCAAAAGTTCTTTAAAAAAATCAGAGCCAATCAGCGCTACGTAGTCAGCGAAAATCAGCGGACAATTTTCTTACAAAAATAAAGGAAAATAAACCCCTCCAAAAACCTCATTTTTTGTTGCTATTGCTTGCTTAATCCGATCTTTCAAGCTTTCTGAAAACGTCTTTTTTTCCCTCTTAAAATACCCCTTTTTTCCCTTTTATTCCCTTTTTTTCTTCTATTTTTTATCCAGTTCAGAAGACTTAGATTTATAAACATCAAAATCTCTTTTTTCTATAAAAAGAATTCTGTGAATCATAAATATAAAGATTAATGTTGTTGAAAATAGTGGAGTATTTTTTTATATTAAATTGATGAGATCAACTTCCAAAAATCAGGAAACGAGGTATTTACGCAATCTATATTATTTATAGTAACTCTCGCATCAGAGACCAAGCCAGCGATTGCAAGTGACATAGCCATTCTGTGATCACCATGACTTTCACAGATACCGCCTTTTAGTTTACTATCACCAGAAATAATCATGCCGTCATCAAGTTCATCTAGTTCAGCACCGATCTTACGAAATTCTGTTACTGTATTTGCTATGCGATCGCTTTCCTTAACACGTAATTCCTGAGCATCTTTAATTATAGTTTCGCCTTTGGCTTGGGTCCCTGCAAGGACTAATATCGGTATCTCGTCAATCATTCTGACGATTATATCACCAGCAAAACTTGCGCCTTTCAATTGGGATGATTTTATGTAAAGGTCTGCTGTAGGCTCATCGGATTCCTCTGTTAGATTTTGTATCTCAATATAACCACCCATCTGTTTTAGAGCATCAATTATGCCTGTGCGAGTCGGATTGACACCAACATTTCTGATTATGATCTCGGAGTTTGGACAGATCAATCCCGCAACAATAAAATATGCAGAAGAAGAAATATCACCCGGAACGTTTATTTTATGACCGACAAGATTGGGACGCCCTTTAACGCTGTGTTTTAGATTCGATGATGAAATTTCTGCACCAAATGAACGTAACATGCGTTCTGTATGATCTCTCGATTCTGCAACTTCTTTAACTGATGTTTCGCCATCAGCATAAAGCCCTGCGAGGAGTATACAAGATTTTATCTGTGCGCTTGCAACAGGAGTCTGATAATCAATCGCTTTGAGATTGCCTCCAATGATTGAAAGAGGGGCTAGATCGCCTTTACGACCATATATTTGCGCTCCCATCTGTCTAAGTGGTTCTGCAATTCGCTTCATAGGTCTGCTTCTTAATGAGTTATCGCCTGTCATAACGGAATAGAAAGGCTGTCCTGCAAGTATACCAGCAATAAGACGAGTTGATGTCCCTGAATTGCCCATATCTAGAATGTCATCAGGCTCTTTCAGCCCATCAAGCCCTACTCCATAAACGGTAATATTACTTGTGCCTTTGCCTTCAATAGTAACTCCCATCTTTTCAAATGCCTTGATGGTAGCGATACAGTCCTCGCCATTCAGGAAGTTTGTTATCTCTGTGATACCTTTGGCGATTGAGCCTATCATAACTGATCTGTGTGATATAGATTTATCACCGGGAGGATGGATTTCACCTTTTAGGTTGGTTTTTGGGAATATTGTTATTTTTGACATAATATCTATCCAATCAATCTTTTAATATTAAATCCAAAATATAATCCTTTGGGTCTGTTTTTATCAACTCCTAGCATTAATTGTCTTATTCCGATATTAGAGCCATTACCAAAGATGAAGTCAAAGTTATGCCCATAGGTCTCAAGCCTAATTCCGAAATCATAGCAATTATTATTTTCATCAAGCTTTGTCGGGAAAAACTCACCAATCAATGCCATTTTTCTCATAATTCCGTATTTTTCCAACAAAATCACATAAAGCCCGACTCCCGCTCCGATCTCTTTGTTCTCTGCATTATAACCGATATTGACAATAGGCATGATTCGCTTTATTATCGGATCAGTTTGAAGAGATAGCGAAATAAAGGCATTATTTTTTCTTTCTCTCTCAGGTGTATCAAAATTAAACTCTTTATAGCTAAAAAATTGTGCATCCAATTGGCTTCTAAACATCATGTTAGGATAAAAATATGCGTAACTTGTACCGATGATGGCTTCTTGATTATCTCTTTCATAAGAAGCCTTTATCTCCAGATTTGGCAAGGCGGAATATCTCAAACCTAGATTAGCATTCGCCCCGCTAAACATTCCGAAAAAAGTATCAAAAGGTTCTTCGTTTAATTTTCCATAAAATCGATGCTCTATTCTAAATTCCGCTTGTCTTGTTTTAAGATTTGTTGGGGCGTTAAGATTCATTCCATTCGGGTCGTCATAAGCAAATATAATACTAGGCAGGATAAGGATAATTGTAACAACAAAGATTGTTTTTTCCATAATACCTCCTTATGTGTTATATGTTATACACATTTTCTATATTCTATAAGTAAAAAATCGCATTATAAATAGCCTTTTTTATATAAACATACTGCTTATGGATATGCCTTCATGTATCCTTTTTATTGCTTCTGCAAATATGGGGGCTACTGAAAGAACGGTTATTTTATCTATGAGTTTATCTTTGGAGACATAAACGGTATTTGTTGTAATGACTTCTTTTACGATAGATTTTTCTATATATTCTATTGCAGGACCATTGAAAAGCCCATGAGTGCTGACTGCACATATCTCCATTGCACCACGCTTTTTTAGCTCATCAATGATAGCGACTAAGGAAGTTCCTCTACTTATTTCATCATCAAAGAATATGACGTTTTTCCCCTCAATATCACCGATCATTGTCCTTATTTGAACTTCTGTATCGCTGATTCTCCGTTTGTCAAATACTGCAATCGGAATATTAAGTTTTTCCGAGATTTTTCCTGCCCTTTTGTCTTGTCCAAGATCAAATACTGATACTGAATTTGATAGATCGCTTTTAAGCAAGTATTCACATATTACAGGTGTCGCTTGAAGATGATCTGTTGGAACACTAAAAAAACCTCTAACCTGTTCAGAATGTAAAGCCATTGTCAAAAATCTGTTTGCGCCAGCAGTAACAAGAACATCTGCTATCAATCTCGCTGCTATGGATATTCTAGGTTTGTCTTTTTTGTCTGATCTTGCATAAGAATAATGGGGAATAACTGCTGTAATACGATGTGCAGAAGCATTACGCAGTGCATCACATAAGAGCATTAACTCCATTATACTATCACTTGGATTAGGGTAGGTTGATTGAATAACAAAGACATCGGCTTCTCGGACACATTCTTTTATTTGGACAAATATATTCTCATTAGAAAATTTTGTAATCTCTACCTCGCCCAAAGGTATCCCCAGTTTATCGCATATATTTTGTGCAAGTGGGATATTAGAACTGCCCGAAAAGACTTTTAATTGACCAAGCATTTATAAGACTCCTTTTATATAAAACTTATGCTCTGAATTTATCGATTCGACCTGCTGAACCCAAAGCATAAAGCATGATTTCAGTAGCATGAAATAAACCAAGTGAACCTCTTCTACATTCACTCTCAGAAAAACTCTTGATTCCATCAGGACGACACCATTTACCAATCAGAGCAAAAGGGACAGGATGCCAACTATGCCCTTTATATGTCGATGGTGTTGAGTGATCACCTGTTATTACAAGAACATCAGGGGAAAGATATTCAAGTCTTGGTATATGTTTATCGATTTCCTCAAGGACACGAACTTTTTCATTAAAATTTCCGTCTTCTCCTGCACTATCAGCGCCTTTAACATGGAAGAAAATAAAATCATAGTTATGGAATGTCTCCTCAAGTTGATCAAATTCACCCTCAAGGCTGTTTCCATCGTAAATTACGTCCATTCCAACGATCCTCGCAATACCTCGATAATCAGGATACGCAGCAATAGCTCCCATATTTTCCATTTTATATAGATGGGGCATCAAAGGTAAATTGGGTCTTTCGGAATAACCCCTTGTAAGTATTCCTAAGTGTTGTCCATTTGGCATTTCTGCAATCGCTCTTGCATCTTTGCCTGTAAGAAGTTCATTTGCCTCTTTAATAAATTTGTTCGCAACGCTTGCTGCATATTTTGCTCTTGGTTTGAGTGCAATAATCTGACTTGGAAAAACACCCTCACCGGCAGCTTGGGGATCAGAGTCAGAAAGATCGGAATGTAAGCCTTCACCTCTGAAAATAACAACTGAACGATAATCAAGGACGGTTTCAATTGTAATATCGATGTCATCAATTTTTATTTTACGGAGTAATTTGCATAATTCCCTATTTTTCTCTGTTTCAAGTCGCCCAGCTCGACGATCAACAACCGCCCCAGTTGAGTTAAATCCAGCAAAATTAACTCGGACAGCCAAATCATGCTCTTCCATATCCAATCCGACACCATAAGCTGCAATAGCCCCTCTACCGACGTCATAAATAAAAGGGTCATATCCAAAAAGGGCAAGATGCGCAACCCCGCTTCCCGGAGAAACACCCGGGGCAATAGGCATACTCATTCCCGTAACTGCCTTTGATATTAATCTATCAAGGTTTGTCATTTTTGCAGTCTCAAGTTCCGTCATACCAGTTTTGGGTAATGGTAATCCACCGAGTCCATCAATAACGAATAGAATAATCTTGGATCCGTTATCCTTAAAATTTAAATGCAATGAAATTTCGGAACTTATCATGGAAATCCTCCAATAATTCGAGAATTACGGTTATAGTCAATAATGCTATGCACCAGCTATTTATCTGTTAAATCCAATGCCACTGACAAATACCTTCCCTGGTTGATTTTCTTCACCAAAAACTTGAAATTTTAACGGCAGAAACTTTTCAACAACCTGAATATTGGTCAATAGATGAAGTGTGATTTTTGATGTTGTAAAGCAGGAATTACCGTCTGCTAGCGCCATCAATGGTATAAGTTGATCTGCTAAATAATGCTCAATACACATATTAGCTTTCATAAAATCTAATAAATCTTCACATGCTTCCTTAGCAACTTGTTCTGCTTTTTTGCCTTTTTCACCGAGAGCAGAAAATCCTGCATAACTATTTTCAAATTCAGCTAATATGAATACAATTGTCCCTTGACCTATTGAGGGAGCATCCATCAATTCTGTTTTGGCTTTTATTTCATAGGATTTTAGTATTTCTAATGCCTGATTTTGCTGTCTTTGGGCAATTGACATGGGCAAATTTGATGACGCAGAAATAACCCTTATTTCCTTGTTCATGTCTTTTTCTAATAGATTGATCTTGTTTAATTTTGATTGTTGTATATCTGCTATAATTTCACCTTTGCCCCTTGGATACCAGCCCCATTTGTTTAAATGAATTTTTGCTTTGATACCCATTCTCTCTGCAATAGGAAGATAAACCATTTGAAGATATTGAACGGGAGGACTCCATGCGACGTGAGTTCCGCCAAGTATTGTTACATTAGACTTTCCATCAGCAAAGGCTAAAGGCAATAATATCGTTTGAAATATTAGCGAAACCGAACCAGCACTTGATTTTACCTCTGATACATCAAATATATAATTACCTGCATTAAGAGATTTTGGCTTAAATGTCAATACTTGCGAACCAATTGATGCACCTGTAATTTCAGCATTTGTAATCTTTGCAAGGGCATGAACACAGGTTAGATGTTGAGCCTGTAAGCCCGACTGACGTCTTTTTGCCCGAATGTTTATAATTTTAACGGGCTTGCCAAGTAATGACGACATAGTTAGGCTTGTTCGTAAAATCTGTCCTCCGCCTTCACCAGCAGAACCATCAATCTCAATATACACTTTTAGTATCCTTAAATGTTGAGTATTTATAAACAAAAATTATAACATCATGTTAATTTTAAATCAATACAAAATGCCTTGATTTTTGGAAGGTAATTTTGGCAGGTCTTTTATTGTTTATATTTTTTGTATTAATCCAAGAAGGGCCTTCACTTCTTTCGAGGTGACACTTTGCTGTCATTTTAGGCGAAGTGAAAAGGCCTTTTTACTCATCTTTGAAGAAAAACCTCAGTCATTCCCCTAACTGAATTTGTCAAATAAATTTTATCTGCATCAATAATGTCTTTTTTATATAGGATTTTTTCTTCTATATTTGGCTTATTTTCCAGCAAATATTGACGAAACACGCCATTTAGAAGCCCACATTTTATTGGTGGAGTATAGAATTTGCCATTTTTTTGTATAAAGATATTTGATATCGAGCTTTCTGTTATTTCATTATTGTTGTTGAGAAACAAAAAGTCATAATAACCTTCATCTCTTGCCCTATGAAATTCATCATTATAGACTTTTCTGTTGGTTGTCTTATGGTATAAAAATCTGTCTTCCGAGTTTGTCTGAACAGGTGAAAAAGCAACCAATTTTATTGAGTCGCCCATTTTTTCAAGTTCTGATGAAGATATAGTTATATTGCCATCTTTGAATAGGAGTAATCTTGTTTTATATCGTTTTTCATTGGAGTATTTTTTGCTTTCATTTGTTATAGTCGTTATTATATGATCAATATCAACATCAAACATAAAATATTCTGCGGAATCTTTTAGCCTTTTTAGATGTAAATCAAACAAGAAATAGTTGCCTTTTTCCCAGAGCATGGTCTCAATTAATTGAAAATCAGTGAATCTAGATGTCAGAAAATTGGCTTTTAGCAAACATTCCCTAAATTCTGATTCTGCATCAGAATCATAGACTATTCCGCTACCAATACCCATTTCGCTATCATTGTTTTTTCTATCAACTAATACTGTTCTAATTGCAACATTGAAAACGCTTGTATTATCTGGTGCAATAAATCCGATTCCGCCTGTATAAACATGTCTTGGTTCTATTTCTAACTCATTTATAATCTGCATTGTTTTTATTTTTGGTGCGCCTGTAACTGAGCCACATGGAAATAAACTCTTGAAAAGCTCGATCCAGCTTATATTTTCCTTCAATACAGATTCGACTGTTGATGTCATCTGAAAAAGGGTCTCATATTTCTCTACCTCATAGAGTTTACTAACATTGACACTGCCGATCTTTGACATTTTGCCTATGTCATTTCTCAAAAGATCAACAATCATTACGTTTTCTGCTTGATCCTTAATAGAATTATATAGTTCATTTGCCTTGTTTTCGTCATCATCTTTGTTAATCCCTCTCTTAATTGTGCCCTTCATGGGTTTTACAGTGATATGATCTTTATTTCTCATAAAGAATAGCTCAGGGGAAAGCGATAATATATCATATTGATCACATCTAATAAATGCTGAATAAGAAGCGGATTGTTTTTGGCAAAGATCAAAAAACAGGCTTTTTGGATCAGTTTCTAAGTAAAACTTATGCTTAAATGTAAAATTAACTTGGTATGTTTCGCCTCTTTCAATAGCAGATTTGATGGAATGAATCTTATTAATATAGTCATCATGCCCTATATTGCTGACTATATTCCTTATTTGGCAGTTCTGACCTTTTTGTTCATTATAACTGCCAAGGGCTTGTTCTATTTTTGTATCGGAGAAACGCCCTTTTTTGTGATCATATATAATTGGGTTTTCATATATGCCAAACCAGAGAAGAGGAAATTTGTCAACTTTTGGGTAAATACTGTTGAAAACATCATCAAGATATAATCCTGCCTCGTAACTAATAAATCCAGCAATATAATAATCCTGTCTTTGAATCTGCTCTATATTTGTTAATGCTCTAATAAGACCATCTTTGTCATAGCAAGTTAGATGTTCGACAGGAGAAGTAAAGATATAGCTTTTAAAATTATCTTTATCTGTTCTGCCATTCCATAAAAGGACAGATCTTTCATCTATTAAATAATTAAGTAAAAATGATAATAAATTTTCTTTTTTTGTCATGCCTATACCAAAATGGTGATTTATAGATAGGAAAAACTCTTGTTTATATTTAATTCTAGGAAATTTTTGCTATGATGTCAACTGAATAAAGATTTAGTTATTGACATTGCAATACATGAGTCGTATGATCATTTTATTGCCTTGTTTGATAAGATAATATTTCCGGGACATATATTTAAGATGAAAGGACTGCAATTATGATTCCCAGAGAGATCGTAAAGAAAGCAATAGAATTTGATTATCCTGAACGTTTGCCCATAAATGGATATGGCTCAATTAGCGATGTAATCGGAGTTGGGCGAAAAGATATAAAGCCACCACAGGCAGAAGACGATCCAACCGTCGATCAATGGCTTTGTAAATGGGCGCATACAAGCGAACCAAACATGGGGCAGGTCAAAGGTCATCCTCTTGATGATCTGTCAAAAATGAAGGATTTTCCTTGGCCTGATGGTAACGATCCAAGACGCTATGAAGATATGCCACGTCAGTTAGCAGAAATTGAAGCTGATCCAAATCGAAAAGACAAATTTGCCGTTACAGGGATCTTTATGATACTTTGGGAACGTATGCACAGCCTTCATGGGTTCGAAAACTGTATGATCGATATGGTCGATGACACACCTGAGATCAATGAACTTGCTGATCGTATAATACAATACGATATTGAGGTCGTTCGTAATACCTATCGTGTATGCGGTGATAAGATTCAAGCAATAAATTTCTCCGAAGATTGGGGAACTGAGAACGATTTAATGATCTCTCCAAATCTTTTTAAAAGTTTTTTCATGCCCCGCTATAAAAAGTTGTTTGATGTTATTCACGAATGTGGATATTATGTCTGGATGCACTCCTGTGGAAGAATTAATAAGGCATTGCCCGGCTTGATAGAAGTTGGATGCGATGTTATCAATATGCAACAGCCAAAAGCCTATGGAATAGAAGAAATTGGAAGGAATTTTGCAGGAAAAATATGCTTTGAAACGCTTTGTGATATACAAAAAACATTACCTCCCGGAGATCATGAAGAAATAGCAAAAGAAGCGAAAGATTTGCTTTACAATTGGGGGACTCCAAAAGGCGGATTTATACTTGGCGATTATGGTGATGCGAGAGCTATTGGAACTGCTCCAGAGAATAAGGAATTTATGCTTAATACCTTCATGTCTCTTGATCCATACAAAAATGGATGGGATCAATAAATAAGGAAATAACTATGTTCCAATATTCTATTTTGAAAGATAAAGATATACAGCCTCTTGGTGATGCAGTAATCAATGTTTTGGAAAAAGTTGGCATATTTTGTCAAAACCAAGAGATATTAAAAGCTCTTGAAAAAAATGGTGCAAAAGTTGACTATATAAAAGAGACAGCCAATTTTCCAAAAAGGATGATTAGTGAATTTATAGAGCAAATAAGGAAAGAAAATCAGACAAATGAAATATCGAAATCCAAAAGTCTTGGAAATCCACCATTAGCAAGATTGGAGACCCAAGTTGCGCAATTTATCTATGACTATGGAAACGATCAGAAAAGAAGCGGAAATAAGAAAGATTTTATTGAGCTAATAAAATTAGGTAATGTATTACACCCAGAATCAGTTGGTCATAGTCTTTTGCTTACGGATGTTAATCCTATTGTTGAGCCATTAGAATCCGCTCTGTTACTTGCTGAATATGCAGACAATCCAGCTCCAGCATTTGCTTGGAATGTTCAGCAAGCCGAATATTTGATAGAGATGGGTGAAGTGATTGGTATCGAGGATTGGTTCACTTGGGGTGCGGTATGTTTTTCTCATCCTTTGCGATTTGATAAGGATGTTGCTGATAGATTTGTTCAGATGGCAAAAAAAGGCTATAGCATAGGTTTGACAGCAATGCCCGTTGCAGGTGTTACAACACCGATAACAATCGCTGGTTTTATTGCTGTTGCGGGTGCTGAAATTGTCGCTACATGGCTTGCAGGTAGGGCTTTAAATGCCGAAGTTCCTCTTGGTGGCTCTATATGGGGTGGTTCTATGGATATGAAAACAGGCGAAGTCAGCTATAGTGCAAATGATGCGATGATGTATTCATTTGCATTATCAGAATTTTTGCGAAAATGGACAGGCATATTTGTCGGTGTTGGTGGAGGGGAATATTGCGACGCAAAGAAGCCCGGATATTATGCTGTTATGGAAAAAGCATATAAAGCAATGACAATCGCCGCATTTACAGGAGAACATCCGTCTATTGGTCAAGGTATGTTAGAAGATGGCAAAACACTATGTCCCGTTCAATTATTATTAGAAAGGGAATTTGGTATTGGAATTCAATTTTTGGGCAGGATAGCAGAAGTCACAGAGGAAACAATGTCTTTTGAAGATATACTTGATGTAGGATTCGGTTTTGATAAAAGCTATCTTAGTACAGAGATGACCATGCTTTGTTTTGATGAAAACTTGTGGTGCCCAAAAATCATGGATAGGTCTGGTTGGAATGGCGCAGAAATGGATAGGCAAGTTTTGCAAAAACTTCAAAATAAAGTCAAGGAACTTATAACAAGCTATCAAAAGCCTGATGTTGATCCTGATAAGCTGGCAAAGATGAAAAAAATTATTAAAAAAGCACAGGAGAAACTTATATAATAAAAAGTATAAAGGGGGATTAATTATGGACATTACAAGGGTATCTGCTTGCACTTATGCAATGAGGGAAAATAGCTATAATAACGCGCTTCGTATTGTTGCAGAAGCAGGATTTAAGAAGGCTGATCTTTGGGGAGGAATGCCCCATTTTTCCATTAATAGTACCGAATATGATATTGATGATCTTGTTAAAGCAACAAAAAAGTATAATGTAAAGATCGCCAATATCGGCACGTATTGTGGTCGTAAGTTTTCCAGCACTTATGAAGATGAGATTGAGGAAGAAATTACAGATACTTTCAGAACAATTGATATTGCCTCTATGCTAGGGGCAAGATCAATTAGAGTTGTCCCTGGAAATGGAATGAGGGCGACTATTGATAAAATTGTGCCATATTTCAAGGTCTGTGCAGAATACGCAGAATCAAAAGGCGTTTATATGGGATTTGAGAATCATGGTGGAGAGATCTCTGGAAATCCAGAAGTTTGCGCTGAATTATCAGAAAAGGTCGGCTCAAAATTTTTCGGCGTTCTTTATGAACCATGTAATCTGATGCACGCAGGCGTTGATTATAAGAAGGCTTTTTCTATATTTTCAGAGTATATAACTCATGTCCATATAAAAGACGGTAAGGAACAGCCCGGCGGAAGATTCAAGGCAACAATGTTAGGCGATGGTGAGATTGATGTTAAATGGGTTGTAGAGCATTTAAATAATACTGGATATAATGGCGATTTTGCATTAGAATATGAAGTCAATGAAATTGAACCTGTAGAAACAGGATTAAAAAAATGGTATGAATACTATAAAAAGCTATAAATTTAGGAGGTCGCTATGGCTGATCTATCATCAATATCAGAAAACGTCGTAAATGGAAATGCAGATATAGTATCAGAATTGGTAAAAAAATCCCTTGATGAAGGAATAGATGCGCTAACTATATTAAATGATGGTCTTATAAAGGGCATGGACGTTATAGGCGAAAAGTTTAAGAATTATGAAGTCTATCTGCCGGGGTTGATAGTGTCTGCAAGGGCAATGAAAGCTGGACTTGCTATATTGAAACCAAGCCTATCATCATCTTCGGAAGTTTCGCCAATCAAAATAGCAATTGGCACTGTTCAAGGAGATACGCATGATATAGGAAAAAATATTGTTTCTGCAATGCTTGAGGGTGCAGGTTTTCAGGTCAGAGATCTTGGCTTTGATGTTTCACCTGAGGCGTTTGTTTCTGAAATAAAAGAAGGTGGAGTGCAGGTTGTCGGTATGTCTGCACTTGTAACAACCAATATGCTATCAATGAAAGAAACGATTGAAGCAATAGTTGAGGCTGGCGTCAGAGAGCAAGTGAAAATTATCATCGGTGGCGCGCCTGTAACACAAGAATACGCCAATAAAATAGGCGCAGATGGTTATGCTGATGATGCTGTTGGCGCAGTTGAGCTTGTGAGAAAGCTTTTCAAATAGGAGATCCTAATATGGCAATGACAAGACGAGAAAATGCCCTTGCTTTGATGAATCATAATAATCCAGAATGGATTTTATATAATATATCATATACACCTGACCTACATAAGAGAGTCCAAGAACAACTGAAAGTTGCGGATACTCTACATCAGCATAATTTCCCTGGTGGAGGAATAAGCGCACCTTATACACCAAAGGAATTTAAGCCAGATTTTAGCAAATATTTCGCTGATATGAAATTGCCAGAGGGATTTTATATAGACGGATGGGGCATTGGGCATATACCAAGCTCAAAATATCATTTTGATAAATACATATTCCCTATGCGCAACTTCAAAAGTCCAAAAGATGTTGAGGAATACCCATTTCCACCCGATCCGCCCTATGATGATGAAGAATATCTGCAAGGCTTGAAGAAATCTGCTGATGAGGTCAAGGCGAAGGATTTACTTGCCGTTTCGCATGTTAGCTCAATTTTTGAGTTGGCTTGGTATTTAAGAGGCATGGATAATCTTCTTGCAGATTTTGTATTGAATGAAGATTTAGCCTCAGCATTATTAGATACAATTACAGAAAGGGCTGTCAAACAAGCCAGAGCGGCTGGTATTGCAGGAGTTGATTTTCTTGGCACAGGTGACGATGTTGGTATGCAACAAAGAATGATTATGTCGCCTGACGAATGGCGCAAATGGCTTAAACCACGCTTTGCAAAAGTTCTCTCCGCTGCAAAAGAGCATAAACCAGATATGCACGTAAAGTATCACAGCGACGGATTTATAGAGCCGATAATCCCTGATTTAATCGAAATCGGCGTTACTATACTTAATCCCGTTCAGCCTGAATGTATGGACCCAGTAAAACTAAAAAAGCAATACGGAGATAGGTTGTCCTTTGATGGAACGATCGGCATACAAACAACCATGCCTTTTGGAACGCCTGAGGATGTGAAAAATGAAGTCAAGCACATGATTGATACTGTTGGCAAGGGTGGAGGACTTATAATTGCACCAACACACGTCCTTGAACCAGAAGTGCCAATCGAAAATATAAAGGCTTTCCTTGAGGCTGTTGACGAATATGGGCATTATGTCTAACGTTATTTTGTCATTCCAGCAGTTGTTGGAATTCAATTTTTCGAGAGATTGATGATATACACATATTTGAACTATGTAAAGGTATAGAATGGCAATACAACAAAAAAATCGTCTATTAAGACCAATTATTATCGGGATTATACTTGGCATATTAAACTGCTTTTGGATCGTATATTCAGAGGCGATATGGTTTACAGTTCACATAACAGTTATATCGCTGTTTTTTAATTCTGTTTTTGTCATATTCTTTGTTGTCCTTTTCAACTTTATATTGAGAAGGTATACGCCTAAATATAGCATGAGCAATTCAGAGATATTGATCATTTATGTTATGATCAATATGTCATCTGGAATGGCAGCGCATGGATTGATGCAATTACTATTGCCAATAATGGGACATGCCTTCTGGTATGCAACGCCAGAAAACGATTGGGCAGACCTTTTTCATCGTTATCTGCCAAATTGGCTGACAGTTCAGGATAAGGACGCATTAAAAGATCACTATACGGGATATTCCACTTTTTATACAATGGCTCACCTTAAAGCATGGATTATTCCTGTAATGTTCTGGACAGCGTTTATATTTATCTTTACGTTTTTAATGATATGTATAAACTCAATAGTCCGAAAGCAATGGGTGGAAAAAGAAAAACTTGCATATCCTATAATTCAATTGCCCTATGAGATGATCGATCAATCATCAAGTTTCTTTCGCAATAAGCTAATGTGGATTGGCTTCGGCATTGCAGGGGCGTTGGATTTAATGAATGGATTACACGTTTTAATCCCGTCTGTGCCATATATACATCTAAAACTAACAAATATTGGTAGTTATTTTGTATCAAAACCTTGGAATGCTGTTGGTTGGTTACCAATATCATTTTATCCTTTTGTTATAGGACTTGCCTTTTTTATTCCTCTTGATCTTTCTTTTTCAATGTGGTTTTTCTATCTATTTTGGAAAGCGCAGAGGATATTATGGTCAGTAGCAGGTTTCTCTAGTGCAGGAGGTTCTTTTTCGGGCTATAAGAGTATCATCGAGCAGTCCTCTGGAGCATATATAGCCTTATTTGTCGTAGCGTTGTGGGCAAGCAGAAAGCACCTTTGGCTTGTAATAAAGAAAATATTCGGCGTAAAGGATGCCATTGATGATTCTGATGAGCCAATGTCTTATAGAACAGCGACTATGGGGCTAATAATAGGAAGCATATTATTAACGGTCTTTTGCTATCAGGCGGGTATGTCTATATGGGTCGCTGTAATATTTTTTGTTGTCTATTATGCGATTATAACGTCAATTACAAGAATGAGAGCAGAAATGGGCGTTCCAGTCCATGATATGCACAATGGAGGTCCCGATCTTCTGATGACTGACCTTATCGGAACAAGGATTCTAGGACCTCAAAACGTTTCAATACTCTCTCTTTTTTGGTTTTTTAATAGAGCGCATTATAGCGATATTATGCCTCATCAGCTAGAAGGATATAAACTTGCAGAAAAGACAAATTCCAGCAATAAACATCTACTTATAGCGATGTTAGTATCACTATTTATAGGCATATTGGCTACTTTTTGGGCATTTTTGCATTTTTCGCATAAAGTCGGTATGGCAGGTAGAGTTGAATGGTTCGGCTGGGAACCATATAATAGACTACAAAGTTGGATCAGCAATCCATCCAAGCCAGACTATTCTACAGGTTTATTTTTAAGTATTGGCTTTGTAACAACGTTATTTTTTACATTTATGCGCAATAGGTTTATATGGTGGCCACTACATCCTGCGGGATATGCAGTATCAAATAGCTGGGGGCTTGATGTAACGTGGTTTCCAATATTACTCAGTTTTATTATAAAATCCTTCATACTCAAATTTGGTGGACTAAAGACTCATAGGCAAGTAATACCATTATTTGCAGGGCTAATACTTGGTGAGTTTGTTATAGGAAGTATTTGGTCAGTGATTGGCTCATTAACAGGTCTTCGCACCTATGCTTTCTGGGTTTATTGATATAATATGTTGATTTTCAAAAGAGAAATATAAAAACTATGCAAAGATTCAAAGATAAAGTCGTTGTTGTTACAGGTTCCACACATCGTATCGGAAAAGGCATTGCAGAACGCTTTGCGCGTGAAGGGGCATCAGTCGTTGTTAATGGTGCAAGCTCACAGGATAGAGTCCAACAGGCTGTAGAGAATATAAAAGCCAAAGGCGGAAATGTTATCGGTGTTCTTGCGGATGTATCCAATACAGAAGATGTGAAAAAGTTATTTGATAAGACTTTAGATACTTTTGGAACGATTGACATTTTAGTCAATAATGCAGGTCTTGTTAACACATACAAGCCATTTCTTGAAACCAAAGAAGATGATTGGGATCGCATAATAGCGGTCAATCTGAAAGGTATTATCGCTTGCGCACATCGTTCTGCAACCATTATGAAAGAACATAATCATGGTGGATCGATAATAAATATAAGCAGTGTCGGTGCGCCAAGAGGGCATTTTAATAACGTTGTTTATGATTCTACAAAAGGGGCAGTTGAATCTGCTACTCGTTCCATGTCCCTTGATCTTGCTCAATATAAGATCAGGGTTAATTGTGTTGGTCCCGGTGCTACTGTTGACATGGATGACCGAACTGAGCCACCACCTATACACTGGCTTCCAATACCTCGTGCAGGAACTCCTGATGATATAGCTTCAATGGTCGCTTTTTTAGCATCAGAAGAGGCATCATACATTACAGGACAGGTGTTCTATGTGGATGGAGGCATGTTGGCTCAACTCAATACACCGAGACGGTAAATGTATTGATAGATTTAAAGATTAGAAGATTAAAAAATTGTCTCAATTTTACGAATGTTCAAATCTTAGAATCTTTTTATCAACTAATTATCTATAACAAGGAGAAAAAAATGTATAGATCAGCGTTTTTGGGCTGTGGAGGACGTGCAAGAGGTCATGCACACGCATATCAATTCGTAAAAAAAGGGAAGGGTGTTGCGGTATGCGACATGAATGAAGAACGTCTAAACTCATTTAGCAAAGATTATGGAATAGAAAAGAAATATACTGACATACATGAAATGCTCGACAAAGAGAAACCCGATCTGCTTCATATAGTCACATTGCCAACTCTCAGAGTGCCTTTAATGACTATCGCTGCCGAACATGAAGTTCCTGTTGCAATAGTTGAAAAACCAATCGCTATTCAGGGTGAAGATTGGAAACAACTTGTAGAACTAAATGCGAAATGCAAGACAAAGTTTGTTGTCAATACACAATTGCATTTCCATCCAAATAATTTAATGCTGAAAAAAGATGTCGCAGATGGGAAAATTGGTGAAATAAGGTTTGTTGAGGTTAGCGCGCGATCAACCATACTCGATCAAGGTGTTCATGTTCTTGAATTAGGTCATTCATATATGGGCTGGCCCAAACCAACTCAGGTCTTTGCTCAGGTATCAGGCGCTAAAAATATACCTACTGGGCAACCATCACCCGACACCGCAGAAGCTGCGATATATTTTGATAATGGTGTCAGGATGCAGTTAATAAACGGATATTATGCCCCCAAGAGTAATCCAAGCGACTCACAATATATGCACAAACGAGTAGCTGTTTATGGAACAAAGGGTTTTACACATTGGACTATGGTTGGTTGGGAACGATATACTCCAGAAGGTGGCTATGAAAGCGGAACCCATGACTACGGTCAACAAGATACAGTCGCCCAAGCAGGGCTTACAGATGCAGCTTTTGAGTGGCTTGAGGGTAAGCCACATCCAACACGTCTTGAAAATTCACTGACAGAATTTAACATAATTCTCGGTGCTTATGTGAGCGCATTAGAGCATAGACCCGTTGATCTTCCATGCGATCCCCCCGATAATCTCATGGATAAACTTAAAGCTATGCTAGAAGGTTAAACTTGTGAAAAGTGATGCGTAATCTGTGATCAGTTTTACGCATCACGCTTTATGTCATGAACTTGTGTTCTCTGTGCCTCTGTGACAAATAATAAAAAAGGTGATAAAAATGTCAAAATATCGTATAGGTGCGCATCCTTATATTTTTGTTCAATATGGATTTGATCTTGATAGGCAGTTTGATGAAATATTTGATATAATAGCAAATGCTGGTTTTCAGACAATAGAACTTCATCAACCAATGTTCTATGTAGAAAACTGGAAAGAACGCATATATAAATCGTTGGAAAGAACTGGGTTGGCAATTGTTGGTGGTTCGACTGGTCATCCAATGTGGGACATTAATCAATATGATAATATCATCAAAGAGATGGACAATTACAGTGATAGGCTATCAGCTTTTGATAATATGCTTTGCGGAACTTCATGTTCAGGCAAGCGTTATGCTGATCGCACTCCAGAAGAAAATGCCCAAGCTGTTAAAACGTGGATTGAACTAGGAAAAATGTTCAATTCAAAGGGTGTTAAACTCAATTATCATACACACGGAGAACCGATTGCAGATATACAGCACTTTATAGACAACGTTCCTGCGGAATTAGTCGCATTGGGACCCGATCTTGATTGGCTTCGTGTTGGTGGAACAGACCCCGTTAGCTTTATAAAAGCTAATTCTTCACGTCTTGCAATGCTACATATACGAGATTATCATCTTGGTGGAGAGAGAACTGAAGCTCTTGGTGAAGGCGATGCGGATTATAAAAATCTCGGAAAAGTGCTTGATGAAGTCGTTTTTAAAGGCGAATTTATTGTTGAACTTGCTATCCCCAGCGGGAAAGAACCAACTCGTCCTGTCGGTGATCTCCTAAAAATATCAAGAGAACATCTGCGTGAAACCATCGGCTGGTAAATAAATTAAGAGGTAGGTTAATGAACCGAAATTTTTATATCAAGGTATATATTCCTATTATATTGTTATTATTCTTTAATGGGTGCTCACTCAAACCTAGTCCAAAGCCTTTGCCTCCAGCTAATCTGCAGGATATCCTTTTGACCTTAAAAACCCGATATGACCTTGTAGAAACAATGAGAACACTTGTAAACTTTAAAGTAGAATCTAAGGGCAAAAACAACTCAGTTAGAGGATATATGAACTACAAAAAGCCCGATAAACTCGGTATATACGTTATGGGGGCATTTAATGAACCAAGAGTTATTGCTTCTGTTGTAGATGATTCGCTGAAAATATATTTTGTCGTGGAAAACGAGTTGATTGATGATAAACTCAAAGATTCAGTAATGAGAGACCTGTTTGATATTGATCTGAGGATTTCAGATATAAAGAGTGCAATATTTGCAAATCCCTTCTTAGATGGTAATACAAAAGACCTTCAAATTGAAACTTTTGAGGATGAATATATTATAACCCGACCATCTTCGAGAGAAGGCTATATTGAGGAAATCACAATAATAGCAAAAGATACATCCATTAACAGATGGCGACTTAAAAATGCGGACAAACAGATTATACAAGAAATATCTTTCTCAAAATATCGTGAGATCGGCGGAATATTAAGACCATTAAAAGCGGTTGTTTATCGTCCTGAGGATTTAACAAAGATCACAATAGAATCGATTGATCCAGAGATCAATGTCATAATAACTGATGACACTTTTGAGATTTCTGTTCCAAAAAACGTTGATACATACAAATTCAAAGATAAAGATCAGTCGTTACAAGATGCTCAATAATATGATTTTTTCATTGTCTAGGAAATTATATTTTTGGCATTAATCCAAGAAGACCCTTCACTTCGTTCAGGGTGACGCGTTGCTGTCATTTTGAGCAAAGCGAAAAATCTTTTTTATTTAAAGAAAATAGAATGCAGATTAATTTGGCATAATAAACTTGATTAATTAAGATAGATTTGAAAGTCTAGCTGATCATTTCGGATGAAACCAGTTTTTTGTTTTAAGGCATATCTTAACCAGCATAAGCATCACAGGAACCTCAATCAAAACACCAACAACAGTCGCAAGTGCTGCTCCTGAACCCAAGCCGAATAACATAGTTGCGGTAGCTATTGCCACCTCAAAATGGTTTGATGCACCGATCATGGCTGCCGGGGCGGCATCCTCATATTTTAGCTTTAATATCTTTGCAAGCCCATAAGTGATCCAAAATATCAAGTTGGTCTGAATAAAGAGAGGAATTGCTATTAGCACTATCGCTTGTGGTTGTTTTATTATGACTTCGCCCTTCAATGCAAATAGAAATATAAGAGTAACAAGCAAAGCAATTATAGACACAACCGTTAACCTTTGCACGAACTTTTCCTTAAACCAATCAATTCCTTTGCTTTTGATTATCTGCTTCCTTGAAAAATAGCCAGCAATAAGAGGTAAAGCAACATATATACTCACAGATAGTATGATTGTTTGCCAAGGGATTGGCATACTATTGACACCTAAGAGGTATCCCCCAAGGGGGGCATATAGAAATAGCATGGTTAACGAGTTAATAGCAACCATAACAAGCGTATGTCCATCATTTCCTCTAGCTAGATAACCCCACATCAGCACCATCGCTGTGCAAGGGGCAATTCCAAGCAATATCGCTCCTGATATATATGAGCGATAAAGCGGAACCTGTTCGGCATATTTTATGCCCTCATCAATGCCCGGAATCCATCTCTTAAATAAAATGCCAAGAAAGAGAGTCGCTATCAAAACCATCGAGAAAGGCTTTATTGCCCAATTGGCAAAAAGTGTCAAAAGAACAGGCTTGGGGGTTTTTCCCGCCTTAACGACTTCCGCAAAGTCTATCTTGACCATGATGGGATACATCATAAAGAATAGACAGATGGCAATTGGGATTGACACCTGTGCTACAGACATCCTGTCAAGCAATAATGCTATGTCTGGAAATATCCTTCCCAAGATTATTCCCCCTATAATACATAAGAAAACCCATAGTGTAAGATATTTCTCAAAAATGCTAAGTCTTTTATTTTCAGAAGGTATCCCATCAAGAGAACTGTCATCTTTTAAAACTTTATTCATAAAATATACTCCTATAAAAATACCCCTTTTTAAGTTTAAAAAGTTGTGCATATCAAATATACATCGCCTAAAATGACAAGGACTCTGCTTTCTTTTTGACAATATCCACATCTTTTGACTTGTCATTCCAGTCTATATAACGCTTATTAAATCAATCATTATAATATTTTCTTGTATTTAAATATCCGAATATAATATAACATGGTTATATTATGTTGTCAAGTTTTTGTTATCAAGATCAGTTTGTAATCGATAGTGTTTATCTTCTTTAACATTTTAACCCAAATAATGCTTGGTCGTTATTCAAAAGATAATATTCTTCAATGGCTTCGCTCTTTCAGAATTGCAATTTTTGTCAGTTTTGTCGCACTTTTATCATACTGAGCGAAGCGAAGTATCACAAAATGCAACAGAATCAAGACTTTATTTATGACCATACCTCACCTAATTAAAATTATGTTGATTATCTTTTGATTCTAGTATATATTAAATATGGCATAATCGTTAAAAATGCTATTTTGGGCAACCCCTTCATTAATCCCCTTTTTTAAGATAGTAAGGACGCAATTTTATTTCATCTTATTAAAAAAACAAAGTTGATGTCTTTATCCGAATTTTTTCATTTTTGGCGATTACATCACATAAGATTACCTATAAAATTACATAATTGCTGCTTAAGTGTAGAAAAATGATCTTTTGTTATTGGGAGGTTCAATATGCTAGAAATTGCACTATGGACAATATTTGAGACGCAATTTATGGTTTCCAATGATTATATAAATTGTATTCAGGATGTTTCTTTTCAGGTTGAGTTTACATCACCAACGAGAAAAAGCCATATAATAAATGGCTTTTGGGATGGCGGAAGAATATGGAAAATTCGTTTTTCACCCAATGAAGTCGGGAAATGGACATATCAGACAAAAAGTTCTGATAAAGGATTGGATAACCAAAAAGGAGAATTTAAGTGTATAGAATATACAGGTAATAACCCTCTTTATGTGCATGGAGTTCCAAAGGTATCGGATAATGGACGTTACCTTATTTATGCTGATGGAAAACCTTTCTTTTGGTTGAGTGATACCGCATGGAACGGAGTTCTTCTAGCTGATGAAAATAGCTGGCAGACTTACCTAAGAGACCGCATTAGTAAGGGTTTCACTGCCATACAGTTCGTTACAACTCAATGGCGCGCTGCAAAGGCTGATGCAAATGGTAATCTTGCCTTTACTGGAACAGATAAAATAGCTATCAATCCAGTATTTTTTCAGAGAATGGATAAAATGATTGATATGATAAATGAAAATGGTTTAGTTGCTTCGCCTGTCCTTATTTGGTCATGCACAGGTGTTGACCCCGGACAGACTGTTGCAGAAGATCAGCTTATCTTACTGGCAAAATATATGGTAGCAAGATATGGAGCGCACCATGTTATATGGTTTCTAGGCGGAGATGGTAATTATATGGGAGAGCGCTCAGAGATGTGGAAACGAATAGGAAGGGCTGTATTTGGCAATGAACACAATCGCCTTGTAACTATGCACCCCGGAGGGATGCACTGGGTTGATGACGAATTCAGACACGAAAAATGGTTTAGCTTCAATGGTTATCAAAGTGGACATGGTGATGATGATCATACTCTCAGATGGCTTTGCGAAGGACCACCTGCAAAAGATTGGAAAAAAGAACCCCATCATCCATATATCAATCTTGAGCCAAATTATGAAGGACATATCAGCTATCAATCCAGAAAGATGATAACGGATAAAGATGTCAGGCGCGCAGTATATTGGAGTCTTTTGGTATCGCCAACAGCAGGCGTTACTTATGGCGTGCATGGAGTATGGAGTTGGCAATTAATAGAAGATGTGCCTATGGATCATGCTGGTTCTGGTGTTGCCAAAATATGGTATGACGCAATGAAACTACCGGGAAGCACACAAATGAAGTATCTTAAAGACTTCTTCTCAACTATTAATTGGTGGGAGCTTTTACCAGCACCAGAATTATTGCCAGAACAACCCGGAAAAGATAATCCAAGAAAGTTTGTTGCGTCTGCAAAATCAGATAATTTTGCGGTTTTATATCTGACAGAAGGAATGGAGATTAAAGTAAATACTTCTTATATTAAAGGGACAAAGATAGCAAAATGGTTTGATCCTCGAACGGGTGAATGGTCAAGGTCTTTCAAAGTCAAAGATGATATTGATGTTTTTAAGTCTCCAGATAACGAGGATTGGGTTTTATGGATCGGTCTGGAAAACGAATAGGTATTTGATATGAAGCAAATACAATCATCAGATATAACAAATCAGGTAGCAAGATTATGTCAAGAAGCGAATTTTGATTTAGGTGACGATGTTATTCTTGCATTGAAGAAAGCCATTGAAATAGAAAACTCGACTCTTGCAATAGACGTATTGAATCAAATCATAGAAAATGCAGAAATAGCAAAGTCTGAACGTGTTCCGATGTGTCAGGATTGCGGAGTCGCTGTATTCTTTGTTGAAATTGGTCAAGATGTTCATATTATCGGTAATATAAACAAAGCAATCGAGGAAGGTGTAAGGATAGGATATAAAGAGGGATATTTACGTAAATCAATGGTAAAAAGTCCCTTAAAAAGAAAGAATACAAACGATAATACCCCACCAATTGTCCATTATAAGATCACAACTGGTGATAAACTCAGAATAATTTTTGCACCAAAAGGCGCAGGTAGCGAAAATATGAGTATGTTGCGTATGTTGACTCCATCAGATGGCATCGATGGGATCAAGAAATTTGTTGTTGAATGTGTTCAGAAGGCAGGTCCCAATCCCTGCCCACCCATCATTATCGGCGTTGGCATAGGTGGAACATTTGAGAAATCTGCTATCATGGCGAAAGAAGCACTTTTGCGCCCAATTGGTCAATTGAATCCTGATGATGATGTTGCTTTACTTGAACATGAAATTTTGTGTAGTGTAAATTCACTTGGTATTGGTGCTTCGGGATTCGGTGGAAAAACAACTGCTCTTGCTGTCCATATAGAGACTTATCCCTGCCATATAGGTAGCTTACCTGTTGCTGTAAATATTAATTGTCATGCCTCAAGACACAAAGAGATCATCATGTAATATGTATCATTACTAAGCAATATTCCCAAAAATGTTGCCTTTCTATACAATCTATAGGTAGCAAAATTTGAAATATTATGCGTGAAACCCTCTATTTATGACATATTATCACTTTGGCATAAAATATGCAAATATTTCAAATGAAGGCAAGGGGTAGTAAGTAATTAAGCAGGCAACTTTGGGGGCAAGATAATGAAAAAGAAAAAGGCAAATAGAGTAAATTCTGATGAACTAATCAAATATAAAAAGAAGATTGATGAAATTCCTGATGTTCGGCAAGATAAGGTTGATGAGATAAAGAAGAAAATAAAAGCCAATGAATATAAAATAGATGCAGAAGCGGTTGCGGAAAAGATTCTTGAGCTAGCGAAAGACATTAATATTAAAAAAAAAATAAAACTATTATCGGTCATCAAATAGCAAAATAATAAAGTCTAATCAATGTTACATTTGCCAGTAATTTCTTTTATATCGATTTCAACAATCCCTGTATGCTGGATACATTCAGGAGATGGTGGCGAAACATCATGACCTTTGGTATATTTTTCAGAAAGAGCTATTAATGCTTCCTCTTTAAGTTTTGTATCGTCGATAATCCTTGCATAACCATTGATTATGACACTTCTATAACGCACACTTACATCATCAGCTTTTTTTGCAATAACCATACGATCTATTAAATGAACTTCAAAGCAGACCCTCGGATCGTGATTAATGTTATCAAGTTTTTTGCCCTTTAATGCACAATGAAAATATATTTTATTATTGTGATAGACATAATTTACCGTAATAACATAGGGCGAACCATCCTTATTTATTGTAGCAAAAGCACCAAAAACACCATCATTCAGTATAGATTCTATTTCGGATTGGTCTTTAATCCATCTTTTTGGCATATCAATCCCTTATGTTTAATATAATGAAAATGGAAGTTGCCACAAGCGTTATTGCGCCAATAACTATTGCTAATTTTGCCCAGATCCCAAGCCCACGTTTTTCTGGTTCATATCTCTCAAGTGATCTCATTGTTCTATTTTTGTTTATCTTAGCTTCTGTATAATATGGCTTGTATTGTATTGCTTTATCAAACTCTATAATAGCTTCGTTGAATCTAAATAGCTGGTAATAAGCCATACCAAGTGCATTATGAGCCTCTGCCCAATTGGGCTTCATTTGCACAGCCTTTTTGAGTGATAAAACAGCAAGCTCAAATTTACCTTCATCAAGATATTTCTGACCCATCGAGTAGTATAATTCAGCTGAAGTCTCATCAGCAATTGAATATGAAACACTCAAAATAAAAATCAGAAAAGCATTTAATAGCAAAGTATATTTAGTAATGACTAACATAAAATATGATTAGCTCTCTTTTTTATAATAATATAGAATTGCTTGTTTTTGAATCACAAGATTTGGTGCTTCTGGTTCACGTTCGAGCTTAAGTGCATATTGATCATACCAAGTTATAATTCCTGTAACTTCTTCGCCATTAATAAGCCTTATAGTCATAGGAGTTCTTTCTCTTATTTGTTTTATAAGATAATATTCATAAGCTAATGTTCTTTGAGCAGGTACTTGTTTTTTTTGTTGTGTGTTTGATCCGCCTGTCATCATTTTATCCTCCTTGTCTAAATTATATAAAACCTAGTATTTGTCTTATTTTAACATTAATTAATTATTAATTCAAGTTTTTTCATTGCTAATTGACATTATCATATATTTTTGTTACTATTATTGCATATTTGGATTATCAAATTGTATAATGACATTTATCTGATAATTATTCCAGAACACTTAAAGTAATTTGGAGGTGTTTGATGAGTATTTTAAATAAAATAAGCGGTTTTTTCCATACTAAAGATGGTGAAATACAACGGGCTTATTCTGCTTATGACAAAATTTCTGGTCTTTTGGATGAACGTGATAAAAACCCAAATTTCGATAAAAAGAAAGAACTTGATGAGGAACTACAATCTTTTGAAAAACAAACTCTTGATCTTTTAAAGAATTATGAAGGCGAAAAAAGCTGGCCTGGCGTTTTTAGAGAAATGCACATGAACCTTGCTAGAGTCTATATGAAAACAGGTAGATTTGATGAGGCAGAAAAAGAATGCTCAAAAGTGGAAGAATATGATCCAATAGACGCAGAAGAACTTCGTAATGCCCTTCAAGAACTCATGTCTGGCAGACATATCGAATCATCTAAATTAGAGGAACTCGGTGCTGGATAATTCTCATGGGATTCTCAAGCCAAAATTTCCTATATTTATTATTTCTTATACCTCTGTTGATTTTATTATATATCCTCAGACTAAGGCGAAGAAATTACATTATTTCCAGTGTAATTCTTTGGGAACAAGATATAGAAGATATTAAAGCTAATACTTTGTTCCAAAGATTACGAAGAAACATTCTGCTTCCTTTGCAGTTGATCATCCTTGTTTTGCTGATTTTTGCACTATCAAGACCTTTTCTGAAAAACTCAACAATATCAATAGATGAAGATGTTATTTTAATATTAGATACATCGGCAAGCATGAGATCAACTGATTCTAATGGAAGCAGATTTGAAATGATGAAGTCCTCTGCAATAAAGATAATAGAGGAACTTAATAATAAATCTAGTATAACTTTAATAGAATCAGGAATTTCCCCAAAAATAATCTTAGGTCCTACATCAGATAAATCAAAAGCCCTAAAAACAATCAATCAACTCCAACCTTCGGATACTTCAAATGATCTTCCTGAAGCAATAAAACTTGCATCGTCTATTTTAGATGAACTTGATCAAGCAAAAGTGATCTTGATGAGTGATGGTGCCGGTGAGTCAAATAATTTTGATACAGGTTTGCCTATAGATTTAGACTTTATGTCTTTTGGGAAAAATTATGTAAGTAATATAGGAATTGTCTCTTTTGATGTAATAAGAGATAAATCTTCTAATTCAAGTATTCAGGCTTTCGTTTCGATCATGAATTTTGGCAATGAAAGACAATCATGCAGGATCATACTCTATCATAATAATATTCCAATTGATGCCCAAAATATAATCGTTATTCCACAAGAGCAACGTTCTGTTATCTTTGAAAATATTGACTATCAAGATGGAATAATCATGGTATCAATAGAGCCAAAAGATGATTTTATTGTTGATAATAACGTCTATTATGTTATTAATAGATTGAAAAAACCGAAAGTCATGCTTGTTGGCAGAGATAGCTTTTTTATTGAAAATGCCATTAAAATTTCATCTGTTGAAATGGAGTTAACTAAGAATGCAGATTATAGGTCTGGTGAAGGCTATGATCTGATAATATTCAATGGTCTTATGCCTGATACTATGCCCAATTGCAATGCTATGTTTATTGATATTAAAGGTGATCTTCCATTTGCAAAGCTATTATCTAGGAGAAACAATCCAGTAATAATAAATTGGGATAAATCGAACCCATTAATGAGGTTTGTTGATCTCTCTGGTATAAAAATCAGTAATATTGGCATTTATGATATGCCAGCTTGGGCAAAACCATTGATTGATGCTGATGTTAGTTCAATACTATTCTATGGCGAGTTTAATGGACACAAGATTATAACAATACCATTTTCATTGGATATTGATGCGGGATGCAATTTTGTTATGCTTCCTGCTTTTCCGATATTTATGTCAAATGCCCTATCATGGCTATCCGATATGGATGATTTACAACAGTCCAAAACAGGTGATATAATTAATATTCCTGTTTCCAGAATTGGTGATAATCAAGTTGTTACAGTCAAGAAACCAGATGGAGTAATAGTTAAGGCTAATCTTCAAAATGGTAGGCTTATCTTTGCAGATACTAATTTAGTGGGAATATATCAGATTAGCGGAACAAACATACAAAGATGGTTTGCGATAAACTTGCTTAACAAATCAGAGTCAAATATAGCCTCTCAAGAAAACCTTATAATATCTGGACATGAAACAAAAAAAATTAATCCATCAATAATCGGAAAAAGGGAATTATGGTATATCTTTGCATTAATTGCCTTAATGCTTTTGGCAATTGAATGGTGGATATACCATAAACGCATTTTGGTATAGCAGATATACCAAGAATTATCTTGCCATCTGTTCGAGACGTGCAATTCGTTTTTCAATAGGTGGATGGGTGCTGAGTATTGCAGATATACCTGAACTTTTGAATGGATTAACGATAAACATATTTGATACCGATGGACTACCAATAGCCAATGGCCTTCTGTGTGCGATAGCATCCATCCTTTTAAGGGCATCAGCCAACGCAATCGGTTTCCCTGATATTATAGCGCCATCACGATCTGCTTTATATTCACGTGATCTAGAGATTGCAAGCTGAAGTAATAAAGCGGCAATTGGTGCAAGAATTGCAAGGAAAATTAGACCAAATACCCCTCCGCCATCGTCATCATCTCCGCCTCGAAATCCTCCGAATATTGCTGCCCATCTTGCCATACTTGCAAGCATAGTTATCGCCCCAGCCATTGTTGCAGCGACGGTGCTTAATAAGGTATCTCTATTTTTTATATGAGCGAGTTCATGTCCCAAAACGCCTTCTATCTCACTCGTAGATAGGCTATTCAGCATACCCATTGTAACTGCGACAACCGCATGTTTGGGGTTTCGCCCTGTTGCAAATGCGTTGGGAACATCTATTGGGACAATATAAACTCTTGGCATTGGCAGATTTGCTTTTTGTGAAAGTTGCTTTACTATATTATATAATTCAGATGCTTCATCGGAGGTTACTTCCTGAGCGCGATACATCGCAAGGACAATCTTATCGCTGAACCAATAAGAACTGAAATTCATCACACCTGCAAAAATAAATGCTATTATTATTCCATTTTGTCCACCAATGGCCCCTCCAACTAAAATAAATAGGATTGTTAAGAGAGCCATCAACAATCCAGTTTTGAATATACTCATAACATTCACCTCAACTTCTATTAACATGCGATATTATATAAAAATATGGGCGTATATGAAATACGCCCCACAAATATAAACACAAAAAATTTGATTCTCTATTTCCAAAAAACTCTATTCCTGCTCTCCCTCAATTGTTCCGATTTCAAGCTGTAGGTCTTCTCTATTTTTTATTTGCTCAACCATGCCATCACGAATATAAATAACTCTGTCTGAGGCATCAAGCATCTTCAAGTCATGGGTGGCGGAAATAATTGTAACGTTCTCATCTTTGTTCATTCCGCGCAGAATGTTTATAATATCTCGTCCTGTCCTTAGATCGAGGTTCCCAGTAGGTTCATCAGCAAGGATAATAGAGGGCCCGTTCGCCAGCGATCTTGCGATTGCAACTCGTTGTTGTTGTCCGCCTGAAAGTTCGCTAGGTTTATGGTCTGCTCTTTGGTCTAACCCGACTTTTGCCAGCAATGCCATTCCTTTTTCTTTTCTCTCACTTGCGCTTAGCCCTGCGAATATCATAGGTAAAGTGACATTTTCAAGTGCGGTCATAACAGGGATTAGGTTAAATGTTTGAAATATATATCCGATTTTCCAGCACCTAAGCCATGCGATTTCTGAAGGACTTAATTCTAGAAGATTCACATCATCAATATATACTGTTCCACCAGATGGTCTATCTAATGCCCCGATCATATTAAAAAGAGTGCTTTTTCCAGATCCAGAAGGACCCATTATTGAAATATACTCACCACGTTTAATTTCAACATCGATACCTTTCAGAGCGCGTAGTATTGTTCCTCCCATTTGGTATTCTTTAATTACCCCAACAGTCTTAACAGCAACATCATTTTTTATCACAGCTTCTGCCATTTTGTTCTCCTTATACATCAACTCTCATGGCTTCTGCAGGTGGAAGTTGAGCCGCTCTATAAGCAGGACCAGCAGCGCCTATAATTGCCAAAATCATTCCAAGCAAACACGCTATGCCCATATACATCAGAATACGAAATATATATTGTGGGAATCCTAGAAACACATCTATTCCGTAATCTTTCAGATTGAGCAACATGATACTTATAAATCCCACTAACGCACCCATTACCGCACCAGTTAATCCTTGAAAGCCCGATTCTAAAAGGAATAGTTCTACTACAAATCTGTTTAGCGCACCAAGACACTTCATTGTTCCTATCTCACGAAATCTTTCTGTTACTGCCATAAGCATTGAGTTGGCAATACCAACAACACTAACTATAAGCGACATAATAATTAGCCATATTTGCTGTGATGAGATAGTTCCTGTCGGCGCATCGTCTATTGCTGTAATAATTGCTTGACTTCCCTGACGTTCTGTCATTACTCTTGTTATTTCTGACCCTGATAACACCGCAACAAAAAATGCTATCCCAAGAAGTATCCCTGATGTAGTAATCATTGATCGCCAAAATCTTATCCTTAAGCTCTGGAAACTAATTCGGATAGCTTCGGAAAAAGGGAGTTCGATTTGACTTCTGATTTCACCCTTTGATGATTGAGCCAATTAGTTCACCTCCATAATTCTTACATTTGGTAGTTAATATTTACTTAAAAAATTATGCAATTTTTAATTTTATGTTCAATGTATGAGCATTGAATTAATATTTCTAATACAATTTTAACTATTTAGCTTATTTATTGTCAAGTCCAAAATTTCTCTTAATTTATCATAGATTTTATTTTGTTAAGGGGTCGTATTTCGATTTGAGCATTAAAAGAATATCAAAATCACGTTTTGCTGTCCCAATAGGATCTGTTTTTGCATCAGGACTTAGACATTCTATAGTTAAATAGCCATTGTATCCAATGTCGTCTAAAAGCGGAAAAACTTTTCTATAATCAGTTAATCCATCATTAAGCGCCTTGAAATTCCACTTGCCATCAGGATCAATTGTCCCGTTTTTTAAATGAGTGTTGTATATTCGATCTTTTAGAATATATATTACTTCTGATAGGTTTTCATTAGCAAATGACAGATTTGAAAAATCGACTGTAAGTCCAATAATATCTGAATTTACAATCTCAAGTAATTTTTTTGAACCAGCTAATGTGTCAGTTAATTGTCTCATGTGAGTTTCAAATGCGAGCTTTACACCGACATTTTTTGCTATTGGTAAAAGACATTTAATTGCTATCTCAAGGTTATTCCAATGTATTTTAGTCGCATTAGCAAATGACGGGCTTCCGGGTGTAACCTTTATAATTTCTGTTTCAAATAATGGTGCTAATTTTATATAGTTTATAGCTTTATTGATTTCATCATCAAGACTTTGTTGATCAGTGAAATTATTAAATAGCGATAAAGCAGATACTTTTAAGCCGACACTTTTGATATAATCTGCAATATTATCAGGACTATTAAGGGCTGTATCAATATCAAAATGTGGTGAAACACAGGCAAGTTCAATAGCATCAAATCCTATTTGAATAGTTGCGTCTATTGCTTCTTTGAGTGATAATGCAAAAAGGCTTTGGCTGAAAAGTGATATATTATTCATTATACAATCCTAAAATATGTAATATATAGTTACTAAGTTTTGGCTACCCCAAGATAATAACATATATGATAAATCATCAGCAAGTCGATAATTAAGCCCAAAGAGAAATATTGACGTTTTATGTAATCATGATTTATAATTTTATAAAGGTGATGTGAATAGTTATTTGATTTATTTTTTGGAAATTTAGACAAATATCAATGTAGAGATCATCGTTTATGATTGACAGGAGATTAATATGAGTGGTTTAGAGAAAATTGGTAACATAATTGATGCCATAAAGAAATCTATTGGAGAAGAAAACAGCTATTTTAATAGATTTTCACATGAAATACAGGTTGCGCAAAGACTTGTAGATGCCAAACCTGAAAATGCGAATAATTGGGAACCATTGATTGATAAAGCTCTTGAATATGTTGAATCAGAAGCAAAAAAAGACTCTTCTGATATGAAGGCTGTTGTAGAAAGCGCAGAAAAGCTACTTGCCCCTATTGGTGAAGCATTAAAAGAATATGTAATCTATTGCGTTGGTCATGCACATATTGACATGAATTGGATGTGGAATTGGCCAGAAACAGTCAGCGTTACAAATGATACTTTTTCAACTGTTGATAGACTTATGGACGAGTTCCCTGAATTCAAATTTTCACAAAGTCAGGCATCAACATATTTTGCAGCAAAAGAGTATTTACCAGAAGTTTATGAGATGATAAAAAGACGAGTCAAGGAAGGTAGATGGGAGATCACTGCTAATACATGGGTCGAATGTGAGGAAAATATCGCTTCTGGTGAGATTCTCTGCAGGCACTTGCTTTATACAAAGCGGTTCATTAAAGAGGAATTCGGCTTTGAGCTTGATGATGTGAAATTAGATTGGGAGCCAGACCTTTTTGGACATCCACATACTTTACCGGGGATATTGGCAAAGGCTGGTGTAAAATACTATTATTTCTGTCGAGGAGGTAAGAATCATAGGCTATTCTGGTGGGAAAGCCCTGATAAATCTAGAGTTCTTGCTTTTGATGATGCAGTTTTATGGTATAATGGCGAAATCACGCCTGATCTAACAAGATTGATATTTGATTTTGAAAAATCAACTGGGCTAAAAGAATATCTTTTTGTCTATGGCGTAGGTGATCATGGCGGAGGACCAACAAGACGAGATCTAATGACTGCTTTGGAAATGAATTCATGGCCTGTATATCCAACGGTTAAACTAAGCACGACTGACGAATTCTTTACGTCAATAGAGAAGAAGTTGCCGTCAAATCTGCCTGTTATTAATGATGAGCTAAACTTTGTTTTTCCGGGTTGCTATACATCACAGAGCAATGTCAAAAAAGCCAACAGATATGGAGAAAATCGCCTCGTTGAGGCTGAAGCTTTGGCAGTTATAGGCTATCGCCTGCTTGGCATGGATTATCCATCAGATGATATTTTCATAGGTTGGCGCAATACAATGTTTAACCAGTTCCATGACATATTGCCCGGTTCTGGCGTCCATGCAACCTATGAATATGCACAAGGACTATTTCAAGAAACACTTGCAAGAACTGCCATGATAAAGACCAGAACTCTTAGAAAACTTGCATCGCTGGTTGATACTACCGGCATCGATAACGCCCCTTCTTGTAATGCCCCCGGTGGAAAAGTTGGAGTTGGGATCGGTGCAGGCGCAGGATTTGAAAGCAATATGGCGAAAATTTCTGCTCTTGGTGGAGGTGCTATTTCCGCTGAACCATTTCTAATTTATAATCCCAATCCCTGGGTTAGAGATGACATTGCAGTCGTTAGAATATGGGACAAAAAAGTCGATGATAACAAAGTTAAAGTCATTTCGCCTAATGGAGATGAGATAATCGGTCAGGTAATTGAACGTGGAGGTTATTGGGGGCATAGCTTTGTTACGGTTGTTTTCCCTGTTAGCCAACTACCTGCTATTGGATATAAATTATATACCGTTGCTAATTCTGACTCTGAAATGGTAAACGAAGCAGGTGTAAAAGCAAGTGATCCCAACATACTTGTTAATGACTTCTTCCGAGTTGAAATTGATCCAAAGACAGGTGGTATATTATCTCTATATGATAAACGTAACGGATGTGAATTAGTTCCCGAAGGCAAACAACTTGGCGTGTTAGAATGGCTTTTAGAAGAGCCTCATGGCATGACCGCTTGGGAAATAGGCAAAATTAAAGAACAGAAATATATCAATGAGGCAGAAAAAGTTGAAATGATTCACAAAGGCCCTCATATTGGGACGATAAGAGTCCATTATAAATTCAATGAATCACGATTAACGCTTGATATTTCCTTAAAAGCTGGCTTGCCGAAAATTGACTTCGCTTTAAATACATATTGGGTTGAGCGTGGGACTCCTGAAACTGGTGTTCCTATGCTAAAAGTAGTATTTCCATTAACAGTCAAAGCCAATAAAGCAAAATTTGAGATACCATGCGGTTTCATGGAACGCCCAACAAATGGTGAGGAAGTTCCTGCTTTAAAATGGGCTGATCTGACTGGTGAAAGAATGGACGGAAAAGGCATAGCAGGCGCAACGCTTGTTAATGAGAGCAAATACGGCCATAATATAAGCGAAAGCGAAATTAAATTAACGCTTTTAAGAAGTAGCTATGATCCAGATCCGTTGCCAGAAGTCTCTCAGCATGAGATAAAATTTGCGCTTATTCCGCATGATGGGAACTGGAATCCATCTGATTCCGCAAAAGTCGGATATGAGTTTAATCATACAATTGAGGTCGTTGCCACTGATGTCCATAATGGCGATTTGCCAAAAGAGAATTCATTCATTGCTGTTGAACCTGAGAATATAATGCTTTCTGGACTTAAGAAGGCAGAAGATACTGACGAGATCATAATCAGGCTATATGAGACTGATGGCAAAGCGACTAATGCAGTAGTTACGATTGATCCATCACTTATAAAGCCTAACATGGTCGCCTTAGAAACCGATACCCTTGAGCGACCATTAAAAAATAATTCTGCTTTGCTAACGAATGGAGTTCTAAAGGTCTCTGTTCCTGCATTTAGTATTGTTACTGTTAAGATTAGCTAATATATTGCCATAATTAAATTCGGCTTAATATATGAAACTTACTGATATTGTTAGTCGGATACTAATTGACCCTAGAAAATTAACTGACTATGCACTTAATCCAAAATCCCCTTTGGGATGTCATAAGGCAATTATGTTTGAAAAATCTCTCGGTTTTACACTAGATAATTATGCTGATCTTTTACAGCAAATCGAAAAACTGGCAACAACTGAATCGATCTCTTTACATTCAAAGGATGAATTTGGTTATCGCTATAATATGGATGTAATAATAACTGGAATAGAAAACAAACAAGCTGTTGTCAGAATCGGTTGGTTTGTTCCCAATGGAATCGATGAAGCCCGTTTGGTAACATTATTTGTAAGGAGATAATGCACTATGCCAAACTTATTTGATGTTATAGAGGTTATTGTTGATATTCCAGAATATGGATTAAATGCTGGTATGCGTGGAACTATTGTTGAATATCTTTCAGAAGATGTTTATGATGTTGAATTTGTCAATGATTATGGTGAAACTATGAACATCTTGCCACTTCATAAGGAGCAATTTATTATTGTTTGGAAATCAGACACAAAAAAATGGGTCCCCTTATCAGAAATAGTGGCTAATTTGGTTGCTAATCTGCCTGAAGATGCTGTAACAGAAATATTTGCCTTTGCGAAATCCATATATTTGCAAAGGCAAAAAAATAGCAGTCAATATATTCAACAATAGAAATAGCAAAATAAGGTATTATCATGCTCTCACTCACGACAGATTACCTACAAGACACTGGCGATCCATCTCCATATCTAAAAAATATCGCAAATGCTGGATTTACGCATGTTCATTGGTGCCATCAATGGAATACAGACTTTATCTATTCAAAATGGGAAATAGAGCAGATACAGAGATGGTTTAATGAATTTGGACTGCAATTGCTTGATACGCATGGTTCTGCGGGCAAAGAAAAGAGATGGGCTTCTGAACAAGAATACCAAAGACTCGCAGGCGTTGAGCTTGTCAAAAACCGAATAAATATGACATCAAAATTAGCTGGCGGAGTTGTAATCATGCACGTTCCAAGCGATCCTGATTCTATTCCGATTAGAAGATCGCTTGACGATATACAGCCTTATGCAAAAGAAAGAGGGATCCGTATCGCTATTGAAAACGGTCATTTCCCTACTCTCCGTAAGTTGCTCTCTGAGTATGATCCATCATTTTTAGGGCTTTGCTATGATTCAGGTCATGGAAACGAAGATGGTGATGGGCTTGATAATCTTGAGCCATTGAAGGATAGATTAATTTCTGTGCATATAAACGATAGCAGTGGTAAGGACGACCCTCATATATTGCCGTTTATGGGGACAATTAATTGGGATCGTCTTGGGCGTCTCATGGCTGAGTCATCATATACTAAATGTGTAAGTATGGAAGTTTTAATGAAGCGTTCAGGATTTGAGGACGAAATGCTATTTTTAAATCAGGCTTATGATGCAGGGATAAGACTTGCTGATATAATCGCAAAATATAGATGAAATGCGTCTGGAGGATGTTATCTTAATGTTCAATATATTCAGAAGGAAAAAAGAAGAAAAAAAAGAGGAAATCAAAGAAACTGATATAATAGAAGATGAACCATCAGAAGAGGAATTATCTGAGGAAGAATTAGTTTTTGATGAAGATGAAATTGTAGAAGAAATAGAGTCAGAAGAATTTCAAGAACCTGAAGTTATAAAGCAAGAGACACCCAAATCAAGTAAATGGAAATTAGGCTTGTCCAAAACTAGAAAGAGTTTTTTTGGTAGAATCGGTGAATTGATAGGGCGCAGAAATAAGATTGATCCAGAGCTACTTGACGAGATGGAAGAGATAATGATTCAGTCAGACATAGGCGTTGAAACGACGATGAGGATTATAGGCAATGTGCGTGAAAGAGTTAAGCAGGAAAAACTAGAGGGAACACCCGCATCATTGACAAGGCTACTAAAAGATGAACTCCTAGCAATACTTGGCAAAGAAAAACAAATCATAGATACAAGTTCACAAAAGCCTTTTGTTATAATGGTTCTTGGTGTCAATGGGGCAGGCAAGACAACTACTATCGCAAAACTTGCAGCAAAATTTAGAAATGAAAATAAGAAAGTCTTGCTTGCTGCTGCAGATACTTTCAGAGCGGCTGCAGTTGATCAGCTTGAGATATGGAGTCAAAGGGTTGGTGGATTGGATTTTATCAAACATCAAGAAGGCTCTGATCCAGCAGCGGTCACTTATGATGCAATCCAAGCAGCGATTGCAAGAGGTTCGGATGTTGTAATAATCGACACAGCAGGTAGGCTTCATACAAAGAAAAATTTGATGGAAGAGTTAAAAAAGATCAGACGCGTTTCTGATCGTGCTTTACCCGGCTCCCCTCATGAAATTTTGCTTGTTCTTGATGCGACAACTGGCCAAAATGCAATATCTCAGGCAAAATTATTCAAAGAAGCAGTTGATGTAACTGCTATTGCACTAACAAAACTTGATGGAACTGCAAAAGGCGGAATTGTAATCGCTATAAAAAATGAGTTCGATATTCCTGTTAAGCTGGTTGGTGTCGGTGAAAAACTTGACGATCTGGAAGATTTTTCGCCACAAGAATTTGTTGATGCACTTTTTGAATAACTACCGAAAAATTTCATTAGATTACATCTCTCAAAATGAAGTTAGTGTTTTAACTTAAACAAAGTGAAGGGTCTTCCTGAATTAATAAAAAAATATAATTTTCTAGACAATAAAAAAACCTACCCTTAAAAAACTTATGGAAAGGGAGACTCCATAGATTTTAACTTTTGCTAAAATGACAAAAAACAATATGGCTTTTCTTTATATTAAAATCACGTTAAATAATTAACTCGGTCAAGTTTAATGAACCTTCCGTTTTTTATTTTATCTCATACAAGGATTATTATATGCCAAAAACATTTCACATAATAACTTATGGATGCCAAATGAATAAGTGCGATTCAGAAGTGCTTGCAAGCATCCTTGAAGAACATGGATATTCACATATCGGTCACTTTCAGGACGCTGATATTCTGCTTTTGAATACTTGTTCTGTTCGAGATACTGCCGAAAGAAAAGTATTGGGCAGGTTAGAGAGATTAAAACAGGTCAAAGAGAAACGCCCCGAAATGATATTGGGTGTATGTGGTTGCATGGCACAAAGTTGGGAGAGCGATCTCTTAAAAAGATTCCCTTATATTGATATAATACTGGGAACAAACAGATTAACTGAATTGCCAAATTTAATCAGTCAGCGCCTGCAATCAAAATGCACCGCTGTTGATGTTATAGAAACGCCAAATCAAGAAGATCCGATCCCAACAAGTCGTGAGAGTTCTGTTTCTGCATGGGTGACGATCATGCACGGCTGTAATAACTTCTGCAGTTATTGTATTGTCCCTTATGTAAGGGGCAGAGAACGAAGCCGAAACAGCCAAAGTATACTCAACGAAATCAAAATGCTTGCCGAATCAGGATATAAAGAAGTTACATTACTCGGACAGAATGTCAATTCTTACGGACTTGATTCAAATGAGATTGATTTTGCCGATCTTCTTGCACTTATAGATAAAAATTCATCTGGTATTGAAAGGATACGATTTACAACATCACATCCAAAGGATGTCCCACAAAAGCTAATAGATGCTTTCAAGGAACTTCCAAAGGTCTGTAAACATTTTCATTTGCCTGCACAAGCGGGATCAAATAATATTCTCGAAAAAATGAACCGTGGTTATACAAGAGAACATTACATTGATCTTGTCAATCGTATTAGAGATAAAGTCCCAGATATATCAATAACTACTGATTTGATAGTTGGCTTCCCCGGAGAAACTGAGGAAGATTATCAAGGGACGCTTGATCTTGTTCAGCAAGTGGAATTTGATGTTGCGTTCTGCTTTAGATATTCGCCAAGAAGGGATACGCCTGCATCGACTATGCCCGATCAACTTCCCGAAGACATAAAAATGAGGCGTCTATATGAATTATTGAAGATTCAAGATGAGATCAGCATCCGAAAAAATAGAGCCATGATTGAAACGATCCAAAAGATACTGGTTGAGGGAGTTAATCCAAAGAATGATTCTCAACTCTCTGGTCGCACAAGTTGTAATAGAATAGTGTTTTTTGATGGCGATTCTAGCTTGATCGGGAAATTGATAAATGTTAAAATCATTGACGCAGGCAATTGGTCATTACGAGGTGAATTTGTATCAGATTAATTTTGGGAGATAAAAAATGGGTATTGCCAAGAGATTATCATCTTTTTTTATGCTTTTTATAATCTTTTGTTTGTATGCCTTTTCTGTATATGCAGATGTAGATAAACCATCAAAAGCAGAAGAGGAGCTATATCAGAAATGCAAATCCGCATATACAGAAAAGAATTACATTGAGGCTGGAAAGAATATAAAAGAATTTATCTCATCTTATCCAAAAAGCACTTATACTCCTGAGATATTATTTATGCAGGCGTTTATTAATGAGGATATAAATATCGCAATAGGCATGTATAAGGATATTATAAGCAAATATCCAAATAACACATGGTCAGCTAAATCGCATTTTCAGTTGGGTCAATGCTATTATCTTCAAGGTAAATATAATGACTCCGCAGAAAATTATAGGGCGATAGTCGTTAGATATATGGATGATCCATTATACTGGCAGGCGCGCTACTGGCAAAACAAAAGCCTTATGGCAAAGGGTGATTATGAAGGGGCTATATATTCTCTTAGCACAATGTTAGGAAATAAGAATAATGATGTTGGTGATGACTCAGTTTTAATATCTTTGAGTGAGTGTTATATAGCAAAGAAGGATTATGCAAAAGCAGAGGAAATGTTACATAAACTAATAAAAGACTTTCCAGAAAGTAAATGGCTACCTTCTGCAAATTTTTCGCTTGCAAACTGCCTTCATTATTCGGGAAAAACAGCAGAGGCAAAGGAAGTTTATCAAAAGATCATTCAAAATTATCCAAAATCCATAGAGGCAAAGAAAGCTAGAGAAAGCCTTGATTTTCCAAAAACAATTAAGCCTGATGAAGCGAAAGTTGAGAAAAAAGAACCTTCTCCACAACTTGAATCGCCTTTCCTAAAAGCGACATTTGACGATAAAAAAACAGTCCAAACGACACCACAAAAGAAAAATGAGCAAACTCCACCATTTACAATTGAATGGAAAAAAGACGAGGAGAATAAACCAATCGAGAGCAAGAAAGAGGCAGAAACAAAGCCATTAATAAAAGCACCTTATTTTAGCGTGCAAGTCGGGGCTTTTTCGATAAGATCAAGTGCTGACAATCTAGCAGATCAGCTAAGAAAAAAGGGCTATTTTGTTGAGATCACCACATCATCTTCTAATGGAAAGACGATGTATAAGGTTCGTGTTGGTAACTGCAAGACAGAATCAGAAGCGAGGGAGATGTCTCAAAAGCTACTCAAAGAAGCTAATATTAATAGCACTATAATTGTTCCAATTAACTAATAAATTCGTAGCCCAGCCTTTCAGGCTGGCAAAAGCCAAGATAGAATCTTGGGTTACAAATATACTCAAATGAAATATGAGGTAATTAAAGATATGAAAAAAGTTAGATACGAAGAAATGCTTCCACATGAGGTAGTTAAGGCAAGGACAGAAAAGCCAGTCGCCTATATGCCCATAGGCGGAATAGAATGGCATGGAGAGCATAATCCACTTGGATTGGATACCGTAAAGGCACATGCCCTTTGCATGAAATCTGCAGAAAAAGGCGGAGGCTTGGTAATGCCCGCTTTGTTCTGGGGCGAAAGCAGAGAAAGCGGATTGCTGGAATTCAATCACAACGTTGATGGCAAAGTTACAGAAAAAATGCACTTGCCAGCAGAGAATTTTGCACCGGGCTATATGGGCGGAGTTACGCCAGAACAAGAACAAGCCTTCTATGAACACCTTTTGACGCATATATTCTATCAACTAAAAAGTCTTGGTTTTCGTGTTATATTCGTCCTCTGCGGGCATTATCCATTAAAACCACATGCGGAAAAATGCGCAAAAGAATTCATGGAAAAGAACCCAAACATCAAGATTTACGCTGGTATTGAGGCTGATCCAATCAGGGATATTTATCCAAATGGCGGAGACCATGCGGCGAAGTGGGAGACATCAATCATGTATACACTGCGTCCTGAATTGGTTGATGTGAGTGTTTTGGGTGATGATAAATCTGTCAAACCAATCGGCGTTTATGGCGAAGATCCCAGATGTGAGGATCTAAAGGAATTTGGACAAAAGGTAACACAAGACATCATTGACAGGATGGTCAGCATAACTGACGGTATGCTCAAGGAATTGGGTCTGCTTTGATCTCATTCAAGAAAATAAGGTATGTTATGAGATTATATCAGTCTGCGAATTTTAGAGATCGGCTGATAATTTTTGCAAGGCTTATCTTTTCCACAAGTCCGATAATCGATATACTTGAGCAATACCTTCCAAAAGATGGTTTGATTATTGATCTAGGTTGTGGATATGGCATTATATCCCATCTTCTATCATTTTCTCACTCTAAAAGACAAATTATCGGTTTTGATATATCACAAACTAGAATAGAATCTGCACAAAAAACCATCTCAAATAATATTCAATTTCAGCTTGCAGATATTAGAGATGCAAAAATTCCTGCTTGTAATGCTGTCATAATAATTGACATTCTCTATCTACTTCCATATCACGATCAAGAGAAAGTCTTGATAAAATGCTTTGAAAAACTTAACCATGATGGAATTCTGATTATAAAAGATACAGATAAATCGGCAATCTGGAAGTTTAGATATACTTATATTGAAGAAAAAATCAAAACAAAGCTAGGTCTATATGGAAAGGAAATAAAAGGAATATCTCTGAATTATCGGACAAAAGGGGATTTTACCAGTCTTCTCAAAGAAATTGGGTTTGATGTTGACATAATTTATAAAAAACAAATTCTCTATCCTGGTATCTTTTATATATGCAAGAAAATCTCGCACTAAAATCGTTAGGGAATAAACACGGAGACACAGAGGCACAGAGACACAAAAAATTAAAATTTCTTTTTTCTGTGTCTTTGTGCCTTAGTGCCTTTGTGTTTTTCTTTTCAGACAATATCACACTTGCCACAAATGTAAATGAGCCATTGATAAATAGCGAATGGGTTTATTATTCGCTATGGAAACTCGAAGCAAACGGGCTTATTCCGTCTTTTTTCTTTAATACAAGACCTTACAACCATGATCAAATCAAATCCATCATTTCTGACCTAAAAAACAAAATAGAAAATGGCACAATAACTCCAAAACCCTATGAAACTGAATTGATTAATAAACTGTATAGGGAATTCGTTGATGAATCAAAATTAAAAATGCGAGGATCAATTGCGATTGCAAAGCATAAAAAGCCATCTGTTGATTTATGGGGTTCTGCTCTTTATCAACCGACTGATTATATAGAATTATATGAGGAGATTGATGTTCAGAGAGGAAAGGAAGTTATAGGTGAAGAAGGAAAAACCGCATCCAAAAGACTTAATACATGGAAATTTGATTATACTGCAGACTTTCAAAGGGCGTTTGTTCGTTTTCATTCAAAGAAGTTTGAGGCTTTACTTGGCAGGCAGACTCTATTCTGGGGACCGGGTTATGATGGGAGTCTGATAATATCTGATAATTCACCACCATTTGACATGATATTACTTGGCGGGAAATTCGGCGCTATAAAATTTGTGTCTTTTTCCGCAACGCTTGATAATATGTGGAACGAGCATGGCGACCCCCCATACAGGTATTTAGCAAATAGATATTTAGCAGGACATAGAATAGATTGGATTGTCAATAATAGAATTGAGACAGGATTATCGGAAGTTATATTGTATGGTGGTGAAGCGGAATATATGCAGTTATATTATCTTAATCCGATATTGCCTTATTATGCAAATCAATATAATTCTGACCTTGATGATAACTCAGTCGTAAGTTTTGATATTTCAATAAAGCCCAAAAAGGGATATAAGGCATATTTTCAATTTCTCGTTGATGATTTTAATTATGAGAGTTACGACCCAAACGCACTTGGATATATATTCGGCATATATGCAAGCGACCCATTCGGTATGCAAAAGACAGATTTTCGTGCTGAGTATACGAGAGTTGATACTTGGACATATACACATCTTGAAGCGGAAAACCAATATACACATTATGGGTGGGTGATCGGTCATTATTTAGGGCCTGATTCAGATCAAATTCTTCTTGAATTTTGTAGAATGTTAAATATTGATTCTAAGATTAGTCTAAGCTATGCCTTCAAGCGAGATGGTTCTCGGACAGTGGCAGATCGATTTCGTGGTGAGGATTATAAGTCAATGAAATTCCCATCAGGCAAAGTTGACAAAAATCACACTTTGGGGCTAAAATTTCTTTTAGAATCATCAAAAGGCATACAGATTAATACTTCTATTAAGAGTTCTTTTAAGGGCGATTCTATTAAGCATGAAATAGAAGCTAGTCTAGGTTATCTATTAGCGAATTAACATATATTGTCATTCCAGCGTAAGCTGGAATCCAATTCTGATTTGCAATGAAAAATTGGATTCAAAAATTCTCACTAATATTAATAATTTTATTTCTTTTCTCTTGCAGTGCGCATAAAACTTCACAAAATCCCGTCATTAAATTAGAAGTTCAGCCTTTGGATAGTATATATATATATTATAACGAAAAATTAAGTTTATTTAGAATTGGAAACGAATTCATTGAGAGAACCATTTTTCTTGATAAAAAATCTAACCGCATTTATACTACAACATTCCTAAACAAATCAACGCAACATAATTATATTAATTCATTAGGTGAAGAATTTTCATTTAGAATAAATGGAACGCAGGTCTCAGGTATTACTGGCAATGTAATATATAAATCACATCAGATATTTAGCCAAGCTGACGCAAAAGGGTTAGAGCTAAACTTTGATGTCAAATTAGAGAATATCGGCACTTTCAATCTAAGACTTTTATATGAGGTTTATGCTCATATTCCAGCTATACGCAAATGGGTCGAAATTGAAAATAAAACAGGTTCGTCAATAGCATTAGATAGCGTGTTAATGGAATCGATAAGCTTACTTACAGGGATAGACTTTGACATTGATATACGTGATCTTTCTGAATATCTAAGAAACAAAAAAATTAAGGGTTTATCAACTGTTGTATTCAATACAAACCTAAAAGAAGGCTTTATTATTGGTAATGAAACTCCCGGAATATTGAAATATGACGATGTCTATTCCAAACTCGGAAAGATCGGTATTGGCATGACACAGCAGGTTGGTCAATATGTCCCTCAGATTCAAATAATGCCCAAAGAGATTTTTTCTAGTCCTGGGGCATTTATATTTCTATTTGCTGGTGAACCTGAACAATCAAAAGATCGTTTTGAAAAATTAATGTTCGAATATTTATTGGTTAATCAGTCGCAGAAAAATTCCATACAGTTTGAAAATATCAATCCCGATACTAATGAAGCCATATTGATGAAGAAAGTCAAACAAACAAAGAATTCTGGTATAGATATATTTTGTATTTCAGGAGATTGGACAGATAAACGAGGTGATTGGACTTATGAGAAAAATCCATATATAAAAAATATAGCTGAATATACGCATGGTTTGGGAATGAAATTTGGTTTGTGTATAGACCTATCAATCGCAGAAACAGAAAGCATAATTCTTGACCAACATTCGCAATGGACAGTAAAGTTAAAAAACGGTTCTGATTATGAAATATCAAATAATAAAGGAAAATTGATGTGTCTAGGCAGTGAATATACAATATATATGGCTTATGAAATTGATGCTATTATCAAAGAATTAAATCTGGATTATATTAAACTGACAGGCGAAATATTGCCAATTGCTGATGAAAGTGGATGTTTTGCAGTTAATCATCTTCATAAAACAGGTTTGGAATCTTTATGGTATATATATGATGGTCTTTTTGCTATAATGAAATATCTTCATGTTCATAACCCAAGTTTAATTATTGATATAGCTTTGGATTCATACAATCCAGCGGGATTAATAGATTATGCGCTTCTTAAGAATGCCAACATTAATTGGGAATGATCGGTAAATTGAATATATTAAGGGGATCGTTATGATAGAAAAAGTCAAATTGGGAATAGTTGGTGCAGGATGGTTATCAACTCAAAAGATATATCCATCATTATCTTATATTAAAGAAGCTGATCTTGTAGCAGTATGCGACCTTGATGAAGATAAAGCAAAAAGAAACGCCCTGAAATTCGGGGCAAAATATGTATTCACAAATATAGAAAAGATGATTGATGAGACTGAGTTGGATGCAGTAATAATCTGTATTGGACCAAAACAACATGCCAAACTTGCTCAAATTGTTATGAAGGCGGGACTTCCTGTTTATACAGAAAAGCCTCCGTCTGTTAATTCAAGTGATGCTCTGGCAGTTGCGCGCATATCAGCGGAAACAGACAAATTATGTATGATCGCTTTTAAGAAACGTTATACTCCGATTTATGTCTGCATGAAAGATCAAATGTCAAATTCCAGATTAGGCAAGCCTGCGATGTTAACTATGCAGAGGTCTTTTTCAAAGTATAGCAATGATTCGCCAAGAACCGATTTTTTACTGGACTTTTGCATACATTTGATTGATCTTTCTTTGTGGTTGATGGGGAATGCAACTGCTGTTCATGCTTTAAGCCTTGAGCCAAATACTTGGTCTATACAAATGAAGTTTGAATCGGGTTCGATTGGTTCATTGGCATTTTGTGCGCATACTAGCGGAACATATCCAGATGAACAGGTCACTATCTATGGTGAAGATGATGCGATGCTTTTTGTGCGTGATGGTTTCTCTCTAACATTTGCGCATGATCGTGTTTATCACATATTACATCAGCTTAATTTTACGACAGCAGGACAGGAGGGACTTATAGAATCAGGCTTTTTGCCTGAAATACAGGCATTTATTTATGCTGTTCGAACAGGCGATAGAAGCTCTATAAAGAGCGATATAGCTAGCAGTTATCGTTCTATGCTTGTTTATGAAGGCATTGTTGAATCATCAAGGCTTAATAAGTGGGTTGACCTATGTTATGAAATTTGAGATGTGATAAAACTATTTTATTCTACCACTAACATAGAAAGGATCGCCATGAAAATTTTGGTCTCAAATGTCGGTAGTTCATCATTTAAATATCAGATTATAGATATGAATGACGAGAATACGTTAGCCAAAGGATATATAGAACGTGTTGGTAAACCACCATCAATATTTACTCATTCAGTATCGGGCAAAGATGGAATAAATAAGGAAATAGATATACCAAACCATAATGTAGCAATAAGGGTTGCGATAGATACTTTATTAGACAAAAAGCATGGAATATTGTCTGATCTATCTGAATTATCTGGTGTCGGATTCAAAGCTGTTTTTGCAAAGGATTACATTAGCTCTGCTGTGATAGACGAAAACGTGATTAAGGCTTTGGAAGAATATATACCACTTGCGCCATTTCATAATCCTGCATATATAGCGTCAATACGTGCATTTCAGGAGATATTGCCTCAAACGCCGTTAGTTGCTGTATTTGAGACATGGTTTCATGAAACAATCCCTGACTATGCTTATATTTTTAGTGTTCCTTATGAGTGGCTTGAGAGATATGGTGTCCGAAGATATGGTTTTCATGGGGCATCACATAGATATATATCTCAACGAACTCCGCAATTTTTGAAATTACCAGCAGATAAACTAAAGATTATCTCCTGTCATTTAGGAGGAAGTTCCTCTATTTGTGCTATAAAGCATGGAAGATCTGTTGATACGAGTATGGGATTTTCTGCACAATCAGGCGTTATGCAATCAACCAGATGTGGCGATATTGATCCCTTTTTGATACCTTTTATTATGGATAGAGAGGGTCTAAATACTGATCAGATACGAAGTATTCTCTCAAAAGAATCAGGTATGCTTGGAATATCTGG
>Ga0067045_1028022_pt1 | contig 46058 bp, 41 predicted proteins | sample TerdegcTABiofilm_FD_59184 | JGI IMG/M metagenome (GOLD analysis project Ga0067045, IMG submission 59184) | Combined Assembly of (Gp0054472, Gp0054536) Wastewater bioreactor microbial communities from Singapore -Terephthalate degrading...
CCCCCGCCTCACTCATCCCCTCACTTAACCCCCGCTCCACCATCCGATAGTCCACCACCCGCTTACTGTAGTAGTCCACCCGAAAGGTCTGCTCGGAAAACGTCTTCCCCCACCCCCTACCCCTCTAGACAGAACAGTTCCCCCCTCTTGCTTCCATCCCCACAAGCTTCGGGGTACTAAATATCCCCTTGACAGGTAGCTGGTAATGGAGGAATCTTTCTTGAGCTTACCTAATTTCTAATTAAAAGGAACTTGCCATGTGGAACGTAACCAAAGAAGAAATTAAAACTCTAGTCTCCTCGATCGATTACTCGGAAGTGTTGACTATTACTGCTTCCGAATCCGACGTGATAGCAGCCTGTAGAGTCGCCCGAACGTACGGATTCCGGGCTGTGGTGGCTTTTCCCCAGTTCTTGGGGATTTTGGTAGACGAGCTTGCGGGGAGCGGTGTGCGGGCTCAGATCCCTGTGGGGTTTCCGTGCGGAGGAGTAACCACTCGGGTTAAGTGCGTGGAAGCCGAGGAAGGGCTTAAACGTGGAGCCTCCGATCTAGACATGGTGATGAATATTGCAGCCTTCAAAGCGAAGGATTATGGGAAGGTGCGGAAGGATATCGAAGAGGTCCTTAAGGTTGCTCGACCTTTCAAGGTTCCTTTCAAGGTAATCATTGAAATAGGGGTTCTTACGGATGATGAAATCGTAACCGCGGCGAAACTAGTGGCGGACACAGGAGCCGATTTTGTAAAAACGTGCACGGGATTCGGACCCGGACGGGCAACTTGCCATGCCATCGAACTGATCAAGGAAGCCGCGGGAGACAGGGTAAAAATCAAAGCTTCCGGCGGAGTAGCCTCCATCGAGGATGGGATCGCCTTCATGCGTTCTGGAGCGAGTGTGGTGGCCATGCGAAAGCATCTGGTAGAACAGCTGGAACGGATAGGGTGGAAGGGAAAAACAGCGGAATAGTCGGACAGTCGTTCAAAGCGTTACGGGAATCCGTGAGACTTTTCACTTTTAGTTAGTATCCTCCAGAATGTTTTTGGGACGGGGAGGAATCCAGAAGAAGGTAACCAGTACCAGGAGCGCAAATCCTACATATAGAACGGTGAAAACCCATGCTGGAAAATCGTAAAACAGGATCGCTCGGATGATTCTGGGAATTAATGGAATTTCCTGTTCTACTTGTTGACCCGCTGCTCGTCGTAATGTGTATTCCCAGATCGTGAGGGGACACAGCACTCCGATGGCCCCCTCGAATCCCACGATCCCCACCGCTATTAGGTGAGCCACTCGCAGAGTTCGGTTCTCAACCCAGCGGAATACTTTGCCTAGGAAGGGCGGCCGCTTTCTTTGTCCATCAACGAGTCTTAATATAGGGGATACAAGAATGATCATCTCGCCCCCCACACAGAACAGAACATAGGCAAAGTGTAGGATTAGGATTAGATCTGGTAGAAAGGATACCATGTTTAATCTTTCCTTTTAGGAGAATTTAGGAGGATCTCCCTATACGCTTTTTGGAAGAGAGCCCGAGATCCTCCAAACCTGTCCCCATAGAACTGTGGAGGGAGGAAACGTAGATCTAGGTAGGAGCGAGCAAAATTGGGAATATATTGGAGAGTGATATCCGTGAGGGCCTGTTGAATTTGGGGAATCGTACCAAAGGGGCCATAAAGGTAGGTGATTCTTGGAAACAGAGTGGTGAACAGGGCTCCTAACACCCGTCCCATGGATCGAAGAGCTTTTTGAACGGGAGGGGATTCGGCAAGCTCTGTATGCTGGGACAGGAATTGGGCGAACTCTTCATCTACCTCTGAAATATCCGCGTAGGAGTCCCGTAATCGGGGAAGGAGACTCCAGAGGGAGGATACCGTTTCCAGACAACCGTTGGACCCGCACATGCAGGATATACCTTCCTCCTCTATCTTCCAATGTCCGATCTCGCATACACCCCCGATGTTAGAAGTCACTATCTGCCCGCGGTAGGCAAACGCTGCTCCGATTCCGTACCCCCAATGCACCAGGAGAATATCTTTACCCATCGCGTCGGGCTCGCTAAGTAGGAGATAATCCAGTGCGGCATCCAGCATGCGGTGTATGGAACAGGGCATTCCCACGGCAGAACGAATCTTTTCGAAACTTAAATTGCGGATCTTTGGCCATCGAGCGGCGAAGATCCAGACTTCCTTTGTCGTGTCCATGAAACCAGGCAGGTGGATAGCCGCGCCGATCAGGGTAGAGCCCGTTGGAACCGACTGTTTTACCAGTTCCACGAGTTCGGACAAAGTCTTCAAGAATACCGCAGGTGAGGTATCAGGCGACAAAGATCTTTCCTCTGTGGAAAGAACTTCTTCAAAGGGGTTTACTAAGGCCACTTTCAATGTATGTGCCACGATATGGCAAGAAATAGCCAGGAACCGATTCTTTACGGGATAGAGGGTTATTTCAGGTCTTCCGGAACTGTTATGGGAGATCCTGTCCTTTTCATGGACGAGTAAAGCGTCTATAAGTTCTTGAACCAGATGGGAAACGCTAGTGGGACGCATGTTCAATTTCGCTATGATTTTTTTTCGGCTTATTCCTGGATATAGACAGATGGCCGTGAAGACTTTGATCTTTTCTTGATCCCGTATCCTTACTTTGGTAAGATCGGGAAGCTTTCCCAGATCGTTGGAGAGTGATAAAGAAAAACGTTTCATGGTCTTTATTCTATAATAATACCATGCCCCTTGCATAAGGTGATCATTCCTTGTATATTCTGGCCCTACGGAGGAATTACATGTCGAAAGCTCATAGAGGAGCAGGATTACGAAACCAACCGAATCGAGGCAGAGGTACGTGCCCCCTTTGTAAAAAACCTGGGGTGAAGGTGGTGTACGAAGTAACGGCAGGGGAAAAAAAGTTCATGATTTGTAAGCCCTGCAAGGCTGCCCTTGCTCGAGGAAAGAAACAACTAGAGGGTGTAGCATAACCGTACCACATCAGGCGGGCCACTCCGGCCCGCCAAACTGCTTATAAGGACGCAGGAGGTGTTCCAGGCCATCGATCCCCGTGAAGAGGATCCACCCTGCCACACCGAGGGTGATAATTCCCGCATACATCCGAGGATAATCCATTCGAGACCAGGCGTCCATAATGAAATACCCCAATCCCCAGCGGGTAAAGAAGGTTTCCGCGAAGAACAACACAGCTAGAGAGGTTCCGCTGGCCAATCGCAACGCGCTGAATACTCCTCCTAAAGACGCGGGTAGGAGAATGAATCGAACCACTTCCCAACCTTTCCCACCATGTACGGTCACCACCTCTATTTGCTCCTGTGAGAGTTCCCGGACCTCATCTCGAACCAGGATTACGATCTGGAAAAAGATCACCGCGGCTACCAGAGTTACCTTCGCTGTATCTCCGATTCCCAGGAGAATCATGAACACAGGGAGAAATGCAATCTTCGGTACGGGATACAAAATATAGACCACAGGTGTCAGAATCCGATCAAACCGTTGAGAGCGGCCCAGTAGAATTCCCAAAGGTAGGGATAGAAATACCGAGACGATAACGGCCATCAAAGTTCGACCGAGGCTTGCCAACAGGTGAAACAGGAGGCTTTGGGGAAACAGCCGGATACAGAGGATGAGGGTGGGAATGGGTGGGGGGACCAATCGGGGAGGGAGCACCCAATGCGCCCCTTGCCAGAGTAGTAAAAGTCCCAATGCTCCCAACCCTATCTTTCGAATAGGAAGAAGAGAATCCATCATATCCTTTCCTAAGGCAAGTAGGTCCCATCTACTACTTCATCATACGGGGGAATGGAAGAGAGGAGTCCTTTTGTTCGCATCCACCCCGTAACATCCCTATATTCTTCCATCCGTGTCACTCGGGCGGGAGCGAATTTCGGAAGAGAGAACTCTTTCGAAGTAGGAGGAAACTCGGCCTTCTCTAGAATCAAGGGTTTCCATTGGTCTGGGTTTTTCCCCAACGATGCTATGCCGCGGTTATACCCGCGGTAGAAGGCTTTAATCAGGAAGGGCTTGGTTTTCAGGGCTTTTTCGGTGAATAGGATTACCCCTGGAGTGAAGGGTAGGCTCTCTGTATCCGCTACCAGGGTGGCACCGGAGCGGAGGGCTAACGAGATCATCGGTTCGGGCAGGCAGGCAGCGTCGATCTTCCCTGCCAGAAGCATCTCCATCCGCGCGGGGAGCTGGGGAGAGGATACTAGATCGATGATGCTGGTGCGAATTCCTCTAAGTTCTAGCATTCTCTCTGTTACGTAATAGATGATACTGTTTTCCAGAAGGCCTACCTTGAGTTTAACGTTAGGAGGAGCGTTCTTCCAGGAAGAAGCATCGGGAAACTTCGACTTTGGAGCAGCTACAAGACCGAATACTCCTTCGCTAGCTGAGGTCACTTTCAGGGGGAAACCATTCGAGACGGCATTCACCGCATTGATCAGGTCGGACACGGTCCCATCGATGGTGCCTGCCTGCAGGGCGCTTTCCCGGTACATTTGGTTCTTGAACAGTTCGATTCGAAGGGAAATACCCTCCTGCTGGAAAAATCCTTCCGCTTCGGCAACGATGATAGGGGCAATGTTCACCGCTGGCATAAGCCCAAGTACGAGGGTTTTTGAGGGTTCTGCACAGACCGTTTTGAGAGTACCCCCCGTAATCAGAAAAATCCCGAGAAGCAAACTCAATTTAGCTTGTTTCATGGATCTATCATACGGAACTGGCTTTCCTCTTGCAATCGGCCTTTTAAGTTCAACTAAGGGAGAATAGTCGCTTCTTCGCCAAACGGATGGAACTTACGGTAGAATACTCCGGGAACGAGGAACGTGAGAACTTGGGGAATTACCTCTACTTTTAGGGGCGCTGTAGAAGAACGTAATTCTCCGTCGATGTGATAGAAAAAAGGAGTCTGACAGGACAGGGTGGCCCGTTTTATTTCGAAATGCTGGATGATGGGTTTCTCTTGCCGGGCAAAGCGATAGTTAATCCGATGGTGCCACCCGTTCCATAGGTAGTAGAGATCCCGGATAATGTCCCACTTGTTTTGGAAATTGAACAGATACGCATCCATTAGCCCATTGTTGCAAACCACATCGGGGCAAACTTTAAACATCCGACCATAGTAGGGACGAGTCCCTAGTTCAATCATGGGAGCATCGGAGGAAAGGCGGAGAACTCGAAAAGGCATTTCCGCGTTGATCCGGGTAGCTCGAAGCACGTATTTCCCTTCTTCGAACTCAAGAAGGTATTCTTTTCCATCCCGTAGCGGTTCGGTAAGGATGGTAAGAGCACTGGAGATGAAGTAGTTTAAAAACCCTGGCTTTACGTCTCCCGAAGAGGATATCCGGCTGTTTCGGCGTTGAAGGATCCGAACATCGAACCCTAGACCCAGTAGTTGCCCATACTCTACCCCCTGTTGGGTTTCTGTCCGTAACAGATCCACCGCAAGGGTGTAGTTCTTCTGGATACTCTCCACGAAAGCTTCCACTTGGACTTTCAATCGAAAAGGAATCTCGTAAGAGTCCTGTATTCCATTCCCGGATCCCCCTCGCATGAAACCAATCGCCTTCTCCTGACCTTTCCCTTCCGCCATCACTACGTTTATAGCGTCATGAGCGGTCCCATCACCGCCCCATACGACCATATACGGTAAGGGGCTATGGCAGAAATCCTTCACGACGTGGAGGAAGTCAGCCCGGCTCTTAGTTTCTACAATGGAGTATGGCTTTATCGGTTCCAAGAGTCTCCGAAGCTTACGAATCTGTCTTGGGGTACGGTTGGGATTGATGACGATAAGGCACGAATCCATTAGCTACCTTCCTAAGTATCAGGTGCAGGATTCCCGAACCACAAGGGTAGGTGTGATGATGATCCTCTCGGGTAGAGAATCCGGAGAACTGATCCGTTTCAGTAGGAGTTTTACCGCTTCCTGTCCTATCAGTCCGGGAGGCGCCGAAAGGGTGGTGAGCGGAGGAGACCAGATGGCCGCATCTGCGATGTTGTCGAATCCGATCACCGGGAATTCCTTTCCAGGAGCGATTCGGGATGCCCATAATCCAAGGATTACTCCAAAAGCAACTACGTCATTATAACAGACTACGGCAGTCGGGTGAGGATGTGCCTTCAATGCATGGTGAATGCTTTCATACCCCCCCTTGATACTGGTCTCACAAGGGATATTGAAAGTATCTGATAAAGGGATACCCGCCCTTTGCAGGACGTTTCGGAACCCCTCGAATCGCTCTTTTCGGGTCAAAGAGGTGGGCAACCCACCTATGAAGGCAATTCGTCGGTGCCCCCGATTGAGTAGAAACTCGGTGGCTACCTGGGTTCCCTTCTTATTGTGAGCTCCCACATAGTCTGCCGGGAATCCTGTTAAGTTTCGGGTATACAGCACGAAGGGTAAGTGAGCATCCAAAAGAATCTGTAAGTCGGAGGCCCGAGTTCCTATGGCGGGACAGATCAGTAATCCATCGACGCGGTACTCTAGCATGGATTTCACAGCTTTCTGTTGCCGGAGGGGATCTTCGGACGTTTTCGCGAGTAGCAAGGAAAGCCCCTCTGATTCTATTAATTCTTCCACACTGTTGGTTAGTTCGGTGAAGAAGGGATTCAGAAGGTTGGGGACGATCAACCCAATGGTGAAAGAACGTTGCATTCTTAGCCGGGCTGCTGATCGGTTGTAGACATATCCCAACCGTTTTACCGCATCTAGCACTTCCAGTCTTGTCTTTTCAGAAATCCCGGGCTTGTTCTGTAATGCTAGCGAAACCGTTGCGGTAGATACGCCTAAGTGTTTCGCGATTTCGGCCAGGGTTATTTGTTTCTTCCGGCTTACCATTCCTTACGTTCAACATAGGTTTTTGCACTAGGGATGTCAAGGCTGTGGGTATTTTCATCTAGAAATCCATCCCCTATATTGACGGGACTGGAAATTGAATGGTACAATAAACTAAATCGATTAAGTTTCGTAGTCAACCGCAGAGCAGGTAGAGAAGACTCAAATAGGATCTGTTTATTTAAAAGGAGTTAGGTATGGTTGAGTGGGAAGAGAAGCACCAACTGCTGATAGAAACGGCGCGGGAATTCAATGCGAAAGAAGCCAAGCGGTTCCTAGAAATCATGGACAAGGAGAATCGGTTTCCTGCCGAGCTACCGGGGAAACTTTCCCAGTACGGGCTTCTGGGATTGAAGTTCCCGGAACAGTATGGCGGGGCGGAGATGGATTCTCTTGGGGCAGCCCTGGTGATCGAGGAATTGGCAAAGGTCTCTCCTGCCATCGCCGACTTCCTCGTGTCCATCCATGCCAGTACAGGGGTGATCCTCCATTTCGGAACCGAGGAACAGAAAGCTACCTACCTGCCACCGGTGGCGGAAGGAAAGAGGATCCCTGCCTACGCCCTTACCGAGTCGGAAGCGGGCTCGGATCTTGCGGGAATCCGCACGAAAGCGATCAAGGAAGGAGAGGGGTACCGGCTGACGGGATCGAAACTTTTCATCACCCTGGGAGGAGTCGCGGACTTCGCCGTCGTGTTGGCTATCACCAACCCCGAGGCAGAGAAGAAGCATCGGGGAATGAGTCTTCTTATCGTGGAAGGATTTCAAAAGGGCAAAGAGGAAGATCTCATGGGGTTACGGGGACTAGCGGTGAGCGAGCTTTCCTTTCAGGATCTTCCGGTACCGGGCAAAAATCTGGTAGGGAAGGAGAACGAGGGATTCATTCACATCATGCAGTCCCTCGATGGGGGGCGGATCGAAGTGGCGGCTTTGTCTGTAGGGTTAGCCCAAGGAGCTCTGGATGAAGCCATCCGATACGCGAAGCAGCGTTCCCAGTTCGGTAAGCCGATTTCCTCGTTCCAGGCCATTCAGTTCATGATCGCCGATATGCAGACCAAGATCGACGCGGCCCGGCAACTCACCTACTATGCGGCTCGACTACGAGACGCGGGGAAACCCCATTCGAGGGAGGCTTCCGAAGCGAAGCTCTTTGCCTCCGATGTGGCGATGGAATGCGTCTCGGAGAGTCTCCAGATCCATGGAGGATATGGGTACTCGAAGGAGTATCCGATCGAACACCTGTTCCGGGACGCAAAGATCAATCAGATTTTCGAAGGGACCAACCAGATTCAGCGGCTAGTGATCGCGAGGAATCTGTTGGAAAGAACGTAGGAGAATAGGAGAACACTATGCAGGGACAACGGATTGGAAAGTACTACGAAGACTTTGTCGTAGGGGAAGAGTTCGAGTCTCCGGGGCGTACGGTTACCGAAGCGGACCTGGTAATCTATGCGGGATTGTCTGGAGACTACAACCAACTCCATACGGACGAGGAATACTGCAAGAAAGTATCTATTTTCGGTAAACGGATCGTGCACGGGTTGTTCGGATTAACTCTGGTGGAAGGACTCAAATCAAGGCTGGGATTGTTTGAAGGTACTTCCATCGCATCCCTTGAATGGAGGTGGAAGTTCTTAAAACCCCTGTTTATCGGTGACACCATAAAGGTTCGATGGCGGATCGCGGACAGACGGGAAACGAAGAAGCCCGACCGGGGAATTATTACTGAGTTCGTTCAACTGGTGAATCAGAACGACGAAGTGCTAGCCGAAGGGGAACACCTTGTGATGATGCGTCGCCGGCCGCAGGAAACGTAATCGAACCCATGCGAGATCGTTCCCTATGAAGATAGCCGTCTGCATCAAACAGGTGCCTGGAACCACCGAGGTACAGATCAACCCCGAAACAGGAACCCTCATGCGGGAAGGGGTAGAAGGGATCATCAATCCCTTCGATCTCTATGCCCTGGAAGAGGGGATCCGACTAAAGGAGACGTATGGGGGTACCGTGACGGTCCTTTCCATGGGACCTCCTCAGGTAGAATCCGCCATTCGGGAGGCGATCAGTTATGGAGCCGATGAGGGAGTGATGATCTCGGATCGCTCTTTCGCAGGTTCGGACACATTAGCTACCGCGGGTACCCTTGCGGCTGCTCTCCGGATCCTAGGACCCTTCGATGTGATTCTCATGGGGAGGCAAGCGATCGATGGGGACACAGGTCAGGTAGGCCCCGAGACGGCCGAACACCTGGGAATCCCCCATGTCACCGAGGTGAAGATGATCGAAGGAATCGAGGGGAATCGAATCACACTCCGTCGGATGCTGGAGCATGGGTACCTGAGGCTTAGAGCCCCTATGCCGATTCTCCTCACCGTGGTGAAAGAGATCAACACTCCCCGCCCCGCTTCTTTCAAGGGAAAACTTCGGGCTCGGCAGGTGCCCGTCAAGATCCTCAGTGCCAAGGATCTGGGCCTCGTTCCCGAGATCGTGGGTTTATCGGGTTCTCCTACCCGGGTGATGCGAGTTTTTACCCCACCCAAACCAACAGGGGGAAAGGTATTCACGGGTGAGCCAAAGGAAGCGGTGGAAAGTCTTCTTCGAGCATTAAGGGAGGCGGGAATCCCTCTGAACTGTAGAAACGGGTCGTGAAAAAGTATGGAAGGAATCAAGGTCATTATCGAAACTTGTACCGGATGCGGGCTCTGTCTCCGGGCTTGCCCATATCAAGCGATCGAGTTGCGGGAAAAGAAAGCGTGGATTACCGATACCTGTATCCTCTGCGGTGCTTGCGTGGAAGCTTGCCCTTGGAAAGCCATCGTCATCGCGGGTTGGAAACCTATCCCCAAAGAGGATCTGTCCCAGTATCGGGGGATCTGCGTGATAGTGGAGCATCGGTTCGGGAAACTCTCCCCCATTGTTCCCGAGATTATCGGAGCGGCCCTCGCGCTGAAGGGACAGTTCAAAGACGCTCCTCGTACTGTTAGTGCCCTCCTTATCGGGACAGGGACGAGGACTCTAGCGGAAGAACTGTTTGCCTATGGGGTGGATGAAGTGTGGCTCATTGATAAGCCCGGGATCGATCCCTTCGCCGAGGATATCCTGGCAGACTTGGCCGCACGAGCCATACGGGATCGAAAACCCGAGATCGTTCTGGGAGGCGGAACCGTAATGGGTCGGTCCCTTTTACCCCGGATAGCGGCGAAGCTAAGAACTGGTCTTACCGCCGACTGTACGGAGCTTTCGATAGATCCGGAAACTGAACTATTGCGTCAGACCCGACCCGCTTTTGGAGGCAACATCATGGCCACTATCCAATGCGAGAGTTCCCGGCCCCAGATGGCCACGGTGCGGCACAAGGTGATGAAACCGGCGCCAAAAGAGATAGGTCGAACAGGACGGGTAGTGGAACTAGACTACAAGGTTCCCAAATCCGACTTCGAGATCCTGGAATTCGTGGAGGATACTTCCCAGAAGCTAGATCTCACGGAAGCGGATTTCATCGTGTCCGGTGGTCGGGGGTTGGGGGATCCGAAAAATTTTTCCTACATCGAGGAACTCGCCCGAACGATCGGAGGCACGGTAGGGGCAAGCCGAGCGGCGGTAGACGCGGGCTGGATTCCCTATCCCCATCAAGTCGGGCAGACTGGGAAAACGGTGAATCCGAAGATCTATATCGCCTGCGGGATCTCGGGGGCGGTGCAGCACCAGGTAGGGATGAAGGGCTCCGATGTGATCATTGCCATCAACAAGGACCCCAACGCGCCGATCTTTTCCATCGCTCATTACGGGATCGTGGGAGACCTGTTCCAGGTGATTCCCGAACTGATCCGACAACTACGCTCGAAGGAACAGGGTGGTGGCACCTCTTGAGCGAACCCTTGTTTCTCGACCCATATAAAATAATTGTTGACTGTCCGGCTTAGCCTCGGGCTATCTTTGGACTATGCAGATAGATACTCCGCTTCGATCCTTCCCAGCGCTTCCGTTACGAAAGCTTCTGGAATCCCGAGGGTTTGAGCTACTCGAAGAGCTGCCGCATAGAATTGCCCGAACAGCATCTCCTTCCCATCAATCGTGGGTCGACCCAGAGAACGGCCTAACCGGGCAAACTCCGCGTGTTCCCCGTACCGAGTATCGACTAGAAGCACGGAGGGGGGAAGTTTCCGGATCCCTTCCTCATCCAGTGGAGTGGATTCGGTAATGGCGCTAATGATCACATCGCTCTCCGGAGCCCACTCGGGAATCCTGTCCCATCCACCCGCCAATACCGTATTCCCTGAAAGACGTTCTTTCAGAGCGTGGGCATCCTCCTCGATGATGTTCGCGATCCAGAGTTCCGCCCCTTCCAGCACGATCTCATAACCTATGGAGGCTGCCGCTCCTCCCGCGCCTACCAAGAGTACTCGCTTACCCTTGAGAGGGATCCGTTTTTTTATGGCCCGCACCATCCCTTCGCCATCGGTACTGTCCACGAACCAAGAACCTGGCTGAAAGATGATATGATTCAGGCTCTGGAAGCGATGAACCCGTTCCGTGATGGTGAGGGGGATGTGGAGCGTTTGTAAAGCATGGTAGGCCGCTTGCTTGTAGGGATTGGTCACGGTTAGGTCTACACAGTACGGGGTTTGGAGCACGGTTTCCATAAAAGGGCCAAGTTTTTTCGATGAGGGTAGGTCGAAGGGGGCAAAATACGCGGGAATTCCTAAGCGTTGGAACAGAAGGTTCCATAGGAGGGGACTTTGAGAGTATCGGGAAGGTTGTTCCCCCCCAACGATTCCTCCGATGTAGCGTAGGGATTCAAGCTTTTCCCTCTGTTCGGTGAAGGGACGGTTGGTCAGGTACGATTCGATCCGGGAAAGGTAAGAGAAGTCCATCGGGTGAACCCTATCCCTAGCGGAACCCGCTGTCAAGGATTCGGTTTTGTAATGATGCGCACGGAATAAAGATGGGGGAGTCGTTGCCTTGGGCCCTTTTTCACTGTACCCTATACGTATGAATGCCACGACGATTCGAACTCTATTCTTTGCGTTCCTGTTGGTGGAAACCTTCTACGAACTGTACCTCACCCTTCTGAATATCCGTCATGTGAGGCGGCATGCCGAGGAAGTCCCGCCCCTTTTTCAAAAAGCAATAGACGAGGACACGTACAGAAAGGCCGTGTCCTACACAATTGATAAGAATCGTTTTTCCCTCGTTTCCCAGCTATTGTCCACTGGGTTTGTCATCCTTCTGATGGTTTCCGGTCTGTTGGGGATCCTAGATCAATGGGTAGAGTCCACGGGTTGGCACTTATATCTGCAGGGAATCCTGTTCCTTCTTCTTCTTTCCTTGCTGGTTCGGGTCGTTTCCCTTCCCCTTTCCCTGTACCAACAGTTCGTGTTGGAGGAACGGTACGGCTTTAACCGGATGACGGGAAAACTCTTTTTTTCCGACCTGGTAAAGGGACTTTTGGTGCAGTTGGTTCTTATGACGCCTCTCCTGTTGGGTTTGTTCTGGTTCATGGACGAAGCGGGCCGGTACTGGTGGATCTGGGCGTTTCTATTCGTTACGGTGTTTCAACTGATAGTTACCATTCTGTATCCCCTCGTGATCGCGCCCTTGTTCAACAAGTTCACCCCCCTTCCGGAGGGTTCCCTGAAAGAGAAAGTCCTGGCTCTGGCGGAAAAACTGGGTTTCCGGACTAAGGGGATCTTCGTGATGGATGGTTCGAAACGGTCCCGCCATTCCAACGCGTACTTCACGGGGTTGGGAAAGGTAAAACGGATCGTTCTCTTCGATACCCTCACGCAGACCCTGTCCGAAGAAGAAACCTGCGCCGTTCTCGCCCATGAATTGGGTCATGAAAAACAAAAGCATATCCTGAAAATGTTCTTCCTCTCCAGCGTGTTCCTATTCTCGGGGTTCCTCATCGTGGACGCCTTACTTCTCTACGAGCCTCTCTATAGAGCCTTTTCCTTCGGTAGACCTAGTTACCATGGGATCCTAACGATCCTCTCTCTCTGTGCAGGTCCTTTCACCTTTTTCCTAAACCCCCTGATCAACGGGATTTCTCGAAGGTTCGAATACCAGGCCGACAGGTTCGCTGCGGAACAAGCGGGATTGGGCGAAGCCCTCGCGTCCGCCCTCCTCACTTTAGGGAAGGAGAATCTAACGAATCTTACTCCCCATCCCTGGTACAGTTTCTATCACTATTCCCATCCTACTTTAGGGGAACGATTGGAAACGTTGCGGAAACTTGCGTAAGGGCGCGAGGGATTGTATTTTTTGGCCCCACGGCTTGCGGGCTTTGTTACGAACATACGGTCATCCATATACCACCGTGTAGGATCTGGAGGCGCCTGACGAATGATAATCGACCTGCACTGCGATTCGGTGAAATTCCTGGAAGCGGGAGTAGATCTCCGGCAGCCCACCCTTTTAAGCCACGTGGACCTGCCGAGGTTAGAGAAAGGAAAAGTGGGCGTCCAGACCTTCGCGGCTTTCGTGGCTCCCTCGGTGCCGGAGGCTGAAGCTTACGGTACCGCGGTCAAGATGCTGGATGCCATCGACAGGTTCGCCTTCTCTGACCCGGAGCGGCTCATCGCGGTGAAGGTGGTGGGTGTGATGAACGATCTGGGTATCATCGTGGACGTGTCCCATTCCGCGGAAAGCACCTTTTGGGATGTAATTAGAACCTCGCGCCGACCCATCATCGCATCCCACTCCTGCTGTTACTCCCTCTGCGCTTCTCCCCGCAACCTGAAGGACGAACAGATTCGAGCCCTAGCGGACTCTGGCGGCGTGGTGGGTCTGTGTTTTTTCCCGGCTTTTCTGGACGATGCCTACCGGCAAGCGATGAACGAGAGATGCGGGGACATCTTCGAAGCAATCAGCGACATAGAGAGGAAGCGAGGAGCTGACCGCCGAAACCTTCTTGAGGATTACGTCAGGCTCAACCGAAGAATTGCGGATCGCCTTTCCGATCTTACCGTGCCCCTGTCCCGAATGGTGGACCATGTGGACCATATCGTTCAGGTAGCGGGAGAGGACTGCGTGGCCTTCGGCTCTGATTTCGATGGTATTTCTACCCTGCCGGAAGGAGTGAGCGGGTGCGACGCGTACCCAGCGCTTCTCGAGTTACTTCGCGGCCGCGGGTACACAGATAAAGCTCTTCAAAAGATGCGGGCCGACAATTTCCTGCGGGTCCTTGAGGCTCACGATGGATGATAGGGCTTACTCGCCTTTTTATGCGGGCTAGGGCGTTTTTCCCTACCCGATGGAGAAGTGAAAAAATAATCGAAAGGAGGGTGTGCGTTTGCCGAATGCTTGCAATACACACCTTACTGAGATTATCAATTTTTCAGTAGACCCTAGTTATCCCCGAAAATCTAGGATTTGTGAAAAACGAGGTCCTTATATAGAATTTATTGTATGGTCGTGAGGGAAATCCAGCTCTCGACGTTCCAAACCAATCTAACTATCAGGAGAGACCCATACCAAGAAAACAGTCATCTTCTCGTAACCGTTCCTCTAAGCAACGAGACAAGGCTTCACCCCACATTTCTTCCTATGGGAAGGGTAGCTTAGATGATACGGATGTGCCTGCGATGAAAACTCAAAATCCTCGTAAAGAGGGCATCGAAGAATTGGTATCCTTTCTGCCTTGCCTACATGCAGAGGGTTTGAGTCCAATAAAAGAATGGAAAGATCCGTTTGACCCTGTGTACGAAGATATTGTCCAGCACTTCTTCCGCGTCGCAGCCAAAGATTGTTGGTGTGACTATCACTACAGTGTAGGGGATGCGCGTGAAATGATACGGAACGAGGAACTCATCAAGAACGCGAACATTGCGCAGATAAAGACGATGCTCACCTACTGTGTTAGGGGAGAACGGTTCTGCGAGGGACACTGGGATGCAATGATCAGGGAGGGACACATCCGACGATTGCTGGAGAGACTTTCAACTATATTGAAAGAAATAGAGAATTGAAAAATTATCTTTTTATTCTTACCCCATTTGTTCGCACCGTAGATACTTCTTTTGATATTACCCAAATCCTACCATCGTCTGCTTTTAGGGCAATAGAACTACTTCCCACCTCCTCAATGCGCCCTTTCCCCCGCCATTTCCGCCGCGTGGTAGGAACTTCGGACAAAGGGACCTGAGGCGACACCCAAAAATCCTAGTTCCAGGGCGATGTCCCGGTACCGGGAGAACTGCTGGGGAGTCACGTATTCCACCACTGGATGATGGTGCCGGGAGGGGGCGAGGTATTGGCCAATGGTAAGGTAGTCGCAGCCCACCTCACGCAGGTCTCGAAGGACCGCAACCACCTCGAATTCCGTTTCTCCTAGTCCCACCATGATGCCCGATTTGGTGTGGAGGGTTCCCTCCCCTTGCGGGCTTCGGGGCGTTGATGGTTCAAGGGGCGCTTTTGGAGGTGTAGGATGGTTAGAGGGCAGGTCGCTGGATAAATTGATCATGGGATCATCATGGAACGGGCCGCTGGCTGACTGGAACGTGTGATGGGTGAGGGACAGGTCGCTCGACGTCTGGCGCTCGGCAACAACATTTGACAGGCCATGGGCTATCCGGTTAGCCGAATTTTGTTCCGCTCTCGAAAGTTGTACCGCGTACTCCTTTGCCCGGCGGAGGAGTTCGAGACTCCGGATGTAGTTTGCCTGGGGCCTCACTTCCGGGTAGAGGCGGGGAACAGTCTCCACGTTGTGGTTCAACACATCAGGCCCCGCGTCGAGAACAACCTGTAACGCGTTCGGGTCTCCCTTAAAGTCAGGGATCAGGACTTCAACCCGGGTACCTGGTAACTGATCCTTTATGAGGCGAATGGTACGGGCGAATTGAGACGCCCCCCCATCGCTCAGGTCGTCCCGGGTAACGGAAGTGATGACCACATAACGAAGCCCCAGTTCCCGCACCGCTTGAAGCACCCTTTCTGGCTCCTCCGGGTCCGGCGGCGCGGGGGTACCGGGAGTAACGTTACAGAAGGTGCAGTTTCGGGTACAGAGGGGCCCTAAAATAAGAAAGGTGGCCGTCTTACGACTGTAACACTCCATCCGGTTGGGGCAATTGGCTTCCTTACAGACCGTGTGCAAGGAGTACCGGCTCAATACGGATTGCACGGTGGTAAGTTCTGTTCCGCTTCGAAGGGGCACTTTCAACCATTCGGGTTTGCGGAGGGGGGGACTAGACATCCGAACTCCTTAAGGTAGAGGTTTCTGAGGGGGCCGGTATCTCGTTGGCAGTACGAAATCCAAAGGCGTCGATCAGCTCTCGTAACACGATCGGTTTCACTTCCTCGAGCTTCACCGGGCGATTTAGGATCTTTTCCATGGAAGTGACTCCCGCGTCCTTAATCCCGCAGGGAACGATCCATTGGAAAGCGGTTAAATCGGTAGAAACGTTCAGGGCGAACCCATGGGTAGTGACCTGTCGGGAAACGGATAACCCGAGGGCGGCGATCTTATCAGTGCCTACCCAGACCCCCCGGTGTACAGGATCTCGGTGAGCTTCGATTCCCCAGTGGGAAAGGGCTCGGATCAGGGTTTCTTCCAGGAGGTGCACTAACTGTTTAATGCTCCCCCTTGTTACCGCCAGATGAAAGATCAAATACCCTACCAGTTGGCCGGGGCCATGGTACGTTACCTCTCCCCCCCGGTCGATCCGGATCACTTCCACGCCTCGAACGCGTAGATTCTCGGCGTTAAGGAGAATGTCCCCCTCTGTCGCTCGGCGGCCTAGGGTGATGACCGGTGGATGTTCCAAGAGGAGTAAGGTGTCGGGAATACGGCCTTCGATTCGTTGCCTTCGGAACGATTCCTGAAGGTTCCAAGCTTCTCTATAGGAAAATCGACCTAAATCACAGTACCGTAGGTTCACGGTACAAATGTACCGAAGCGGGAAGGGGAAGGGAAGAGGGGCAAAGGAGTTCGGAATCGTTTTGCAGGGGGCCCGAACAAAGTTAAAAGCAGATTGAACAGAACCAAGAGGAAATTGGGACTATCGCTACAGAGGGGTTGAAGAGAGGGTGATGGAGCGTTGAAAAGGGGTAGCAGGCGGTAGCGCTTAAGAAACCCTACAGGCGGAACAGCGCTTTCGCGTTCTCCCCCAGGATTAGACGCTTCGTTCCTTCTTCCACCGGAAGGGCTTCCACCATCTGTTTGAACAGTTGGATGCTGACCCAGGGATGGTCGCTTCCGAAAAGGAGCCGGTTTTTCGGATGGAACCTAAGGACGTACTCCATGGGTAAGGGGGAAGGGGACACGAGGTCCAGGTACACCTTTTTATAGTACTCTCCCGGAGGTTTCCGAATATGGTCGCGGCCCCGTTTCTTGACCTCCGTTTGTTCCTCGATCCGAGGCATGAGGTAGGGAATCACTCCCCCGCAGTGGGGATGCACGATCAAGAGGTTCGGGTGTCGTTCCAGAACGCCCGAAAGGATCAGGCGTAGCATGGCAATGGAATGGTCTACCATTAGCCCGAACATGGGAATCATGCTGTATTCCTTCACCGCATCACCCCAGAAGGGAACCGTGGGGTGAATCACCAGGGGGATCCCGTCCCGTTCCGCCTGGGCGTAAAGGGGTTCCAGATCGGGGTAGTCTACCGGGTTACCCCCAATATGGGAATAGAGCACTACTCCCGATAAGTGGAGGGAATGGATGGCCCTATCGTATTCGGCTAGGTATTGTTCCGGGCTCAGCTGTAACGGGAGAACGGCTAAGCCGCGAAATCGATCCTTATGCTGGTCGCAGATATCCCAAATCGCGTCGTTACAGATTCGAGCGGCTTCGAGAGCGATGTCCGTATCCAACGCTTCTGGTCCTGGGATGTTGACGCTGAGAATACTGAGGTCGATTCCCGCTCGATCCATGTCCTGGATCTTCTTTTGGGGATCGTAAGACTCGACGTTCAACAGGAAGGTTTGAAGATTCCCGTATTGGATCTTGAAGCCTCCCGAATTCTTTTCGACCCGTACCCAGCCCCGGTTTTTCGTGAGGAGTTCCGCGTACGGAGCGGGAAACACGTGGGATTGACAGTCAATGGTGAGGGAGCGGATCGACGCGCTCATTAGGCCATACCTCCTCTAGGGGATGCAACAGATTTTCGTTCGATCAATGCGGGAGTGAAGAGAATCTTTTCGCCTAGCATGGGTTCCTCCATCCGGGTGATCATGTCTACCGCTCGCACTCCCATCTCGTAGCGGGGAACGTGTAAGGTGGTGAGAGTAGGAACGGTGAACTTCGACTGGGGAATGTCACCGATTCCAATGATGGAAACATCCTCTGGTACCCGGAGTCCCTGTTCGGATAAATAATGAATCACTCCGATCGCGATGGCATCGCTTCCACAGGCAATGGCCGTGATACCCTTTCCTTTGATATCGAGCTCTTTGGCGCGATCGTACCCTTCCTGTTCGGTAAAGTCCCCAAAGAGGAAGAGGGATTCGTCGAACGGGATGCCATGCTTTTCCAATACTTCCCTGTACCCTTTCAAGTGTTCCCGGCTAGTAAGCACGGTTTCCATTCCGCTGATCATCGCGATCCCCCGATGCCCTCGATCGATTAAGTACTGGAGGATCGTATGGGCTGCTTTTTGGTAATCGATGGTGATGAGGGGGAGATCGAGGATCTGGGGTGCTAGCCCCACGATCCGGATACCGTACTGATGGCTTCGAGCGACATACCTCTGCAGGATGGAACGATAGGAACGGACATCGATCCCTCCTCCGGCAAGGATGACTCCCTTGACCTTGTGTCTCCAGAAAAGCTCCAAATAGTGGATTTCGTTTTCCACGTTCCGTTCCGTGTTACATACGAAGCAGAGGAATCCCTTTTTCATGGCTTGTTCGGTCACGCCCTTTGCGATTTCTCCAAAGTAGGGGTTAGCGATATCTCGGAGGATCAGTCCCAGAATGTTGTTGAATCCCTTTTTCAACATTTGGGCGGCACTGTCGGGAGAATAGTTCAGTTCTTTGATGGCCTTTTCGATTCGTTCTCGTAGCTCACGGGACACGGGATAGGAGGGGTTACTGATTACTCTGGAAACGGTGGAAACGGACGTGGAAGCGGCTTGAGCTACATCCCGAATGGATATTCTTTTTCCAGGGCGCTGCACGATTCTAATACTAGAGAACGTTTTATATTCTGTCAAGTAAAATAATCATGTTAAAATAAAGAATTATTTTTGTTGACAGCGGTAGAATATGGGTTTATGATAAAAAATATAGAAAACGGTTTCTATGTTATCGGGCGCGTATCACCCGCAGGAAAAAGATGCGCAAAAGGAAGATTGATACGATGGGGAAAAGTCAAAAAAAAGTAGGAGTTCTGGGAACCGGTCTTGTGGGCTCGGCCCTCACGGAAGTTCTTCTTGAGCAAGGGTTCGAAGCGCATATCTGGAACCGGACAGTGGAAAAGACGAGACCCTTGAAGGAAAAAGGCGCTCGCGTGGAACCCTCTCCAAAAGCGGTAGCCAGTTCCTGTTCCACCCTCATTATCTCGGTTATGACTACCGATGTGGTCGAGTCTCTCTGTGAAGGTCCCGAGGGGGTGCTTTCCGCTTCTCCCCTACCTCGCTATATCCTCGATACTACCACGGGGGATCCCGAACAGACGATGGCCCTCGCCCTGCGATTAAAAAATCGGGGCATCCACTATTTGGATTCTCCCATCTCGGGTTCCAGTCGCCAGATACGAGCTCGGAAGGGCGTGTTGATGGTAGGGGGAGAGACTGAAGCCTTCGAACAGTGCAAGAGCGTGTACCACGCGCTGGCGGAAAAGGTGTTTTATCTAGGGCCGGTAGGCAGTGGCTCTAAGGCGAAACTCGCCACAAACCTCGTGCTGGGGTTGAACCGGCTGGCTTTCGCCGAAGGACTCGCCTTCGCCCAATCTCTCGGTTTGGATCTTCCTCGATTCTACGCTCTCATAAGGGAAACTCCGGCATACTCAGTGGCAATGGACGTGAAGGGGGCAAAAATGCTCAAAGGAGATTTTTCCCCCGATGCGAAAGCGGAGCAGCATTGGAAGGATCTGGGGATCATTCTGAAATATGCGGAACGGGGAGGGATTCAGCTGCCGTTGGGTCAGACCCACTATTCTCTTCTAGGAGAGATCATCCAGATGGGCTGGGGGGAATTGGACAACTCGGTGGTTTTCAAGTACCTGCAGGAGAGAAAGGGCGGAAAAGCGTGAAATGGGCCTTCTGTAATGAAATCCTAAAGCCTCTTGGTTCTGCCCGCTGGGGGATGGAAAGTCTTTCGGACCTTCGTTCTTTCGGGTTTGAAGGGGTGGAGATCGCTCCCTTCACGTTCGGAGAGGACCCAGCCCGAGTGGAACCGGATGCGCTTCGACAGGTTCGAAGGGAATTAGAAGAGGTGAGTTTGCGATGCGTTGGGTTTCATTGGCTTTGGAGCACCCCTTGGGGCCTCAAGGGATTGCATCCAGATCCATCGATTCGGCGCAGAGCATGGGATACGTTGGTTGTGTTAGCCAAGCAATGCGCGTTTTTAGGAGGGCAGTTCCTCGTGTTGGGATCCGGTAAACAGCGATCCTTCGAGGGAATGTCGAGTCGACAAGCGAAGGAGATCTTCCTTGAAGAATTAGTAAAAATACTCCCCGTGCTGGAAGATACGGGAGTCTCCCTCCTGATAGAACCTCTTCCTAGATCGAGCACGAACTTTCTCAACACCCTGGAAGAAGTGGTGGGTGTTCTAAAGGAAATAGATTCCCCTGCTCTGGGAACCCTTTTCGATTTTCATAACACGACCGATGAACTCTTACCCTGGGAAGAATTGATACAACAACACCTTCCCTGGATTCGGCACGTGCATTTCAACGGGATGGACGGAGGTCTTCCTTCGGAGGTGGATATAAAATACGCTTCTTTGTTCCGAGCTCTTAAAAAATTAGAGTACACGGGCTGGGTATCCGTGGAACTCTTTGGGGAGTTCGATGACCCTATAGGGGTTCTAACGCGCGCAAGGGAGCTGCTGGAAGCCTATACTTTAAAGTAGGCTTCCACGGTAATGTGTGGGGCAACGATAAGAGCCCTTCGTAGAAGGGCATTTGATTTCAATAAACTTTTATTTAAGGAGGGATAGATATGAAGAAGTTCACGTCTATCGCGGCAATCGGTGTTCTATTGTGTGTGTTGGTAGGGTTCGTGGGCTGGGCTGGGGGCGCCAAGGAAGAAAAAAAGGTCCCGGCTCCTCAAGCTACGCCCGCTGCCCCTGCTACTCAGGCACCTAGTCCGGGACCCAAGCTTACCTCCCCGGTAACGATCCGTTTTGCCACCATGAGTCTGGGAACCAGTATGTACGTGTACGCTTCTACCATCACTCAGCTGGTCCAACCAGAGTTACCCAAAGGATCAACTTTCGACGTGCAGACCACCGGTGGCGGTGTGAGCGCTCCCTACCTCATCGCTCAGGGTAAGGCGGATCTCGCGTTGGGGAACGCGGCCCCCTCGAAATGGGCAGTGGAAGGGATAGTCTTAGGTAGGCCAAAGGCGGAAGGGGTAACCGCGTTGGTAGGCGGCATGGATGCCCCCTATATCGTGATCATCTTTACCGACAAGTTCGTGAAGAAAACAGGGTTCAACTCGGTGGCCGACATTGTCAAAGCGAAGTATCCCGTTCGCGTGGCGGTGAAAACAGTCGGTGGATTAGGTGAGGTGGCGTGCCGTCACGTGTTTGAGATCGCGGGAGCCACCTATAATGACATAAAGTCATGGGGCGGGAGCGTGAATCACGTGGCACCTACCGAGATCGTGAGTATGCTACGGGACGATAAGGCCGACATTACCATCGACCACGTGCCCGAAGGGCAAGCGGCCATTACCGAGCTAACCATGACCACCACGGTACATTTCTTCGGGTTGACCCCGACAGAGCAGGACAAGATGGCTCAATTGGGATGGGATAAAATCGTGATGCCGAAAGGCACCTGGAAGGGGCAGGACAAGGATCTTCTCACAATGAGCACGGGAATTGTGTTGCTCGCCTCCGCGTCCATGCCCGAAGAGGTAGCGTATCTGATCACTAAAAAGATCTGCGAAAACAAGAAAACTCTCGTGGACGCTCACGCGGCGATCTCCGTGTTCGACCCGAAAACCGCGTGGATGCCTGCCAAAACCGGAGCTCCCCTACATCCCGGTGCCGCTCGCTATTATCGTGAAATGGGATACATGAAGTAGGAAAGGTTTCTATGAATAGACGGAAGATCCTCCTGACAATCCTTGTTCTTGCGTGGCTTGGGTATCAGATGTACCTTGCTCTGGTAACACCCCTTCACCCTTTACTGCAGCAACCGATCCATCTCGTGTTTGCCCTTCTCGTGGTGCTCTGGTTCTATCCAATCGGGAAGGGGTACCTGCGTTTCCTCGATGTTCTCCTAGCGGTCATCCTGCTGGGAGTGGGGTATTACTTCATACATGAAACCCAGCGTCTCCAGTTGAGAATCCCGTACGTGGATTCCACCACGTCCCTCGATATCGTAATGATGCTCGTGGTCGTGGGAATCTTACTGGAAGCGGTTCGACGAGTGTTGGGGTACAATCTGCTGATTTTCATGCTCCTTTTCATTGCGTACGCGGCTTTCGGGAAGTACTTTCCCGGATGGCTCAAGTTCGGGGGGATCGACCTGTCCAATTTTACTGAACTCATGATCATGGGCCCCGATGGGATCTTTGGGATCCCCCTCGGGGTGTCCGCCAACTATCTTTTCTACTTTATCCTGTTTGGCGCCTTTTTTTCAGAACTTGGGGGGGGAAAACTCCTGATCGATCTAGGATTGAAACTGGCAAAATCTCAATCGGGAGGCCCCGCCAAAGCGGCTGTTATCTCGAGCGGATTGATGGGGATGGTGAGCGGGAGCGCGGTAGCGAACGTTACTACCACGGGAGTGTTGACGATCCCTCTGATGAAAAAGGTAGGGTACAAACCAGAGCAAGCGGCCGCCATCGAGGCGGTGGCTTCCACGGGTGGACAGATCATGCCCCCCATCATGGGAGTGGGGGCCTTTATCATGGCGGAGATGCTGGGGGTGAAGTACGCGAAGGTGGCCATTTCCGCGACGATCCCCGCGCTGATCTACTATATTTCCGCCTTCCTCTTGGTGGATTTCTTGGCTCGAAAGAAGCGCTTGGGTCAGGAACAGGTGGAGTTCCAGGTGGACCCGATCCTTCCTCGGTTGTACCTCCTGATCCCCGCGCTTGTGGTAGTGTACTATATCCTAGCGGGAGCGTCCCTGATGACCGCGGCGGTTCGGGGAACGGCCTTAGCTATCTTGATCAACTTGATTCGGAAAAAGGATAGACTTTCCCTCGAGGGATACTTCAACTGTCTCCTGCAAGGAGTGAAACAGGCTGCGGTAATCGCGGTTCCCACCGCCGCGGCGGGACTGATCATAGGCGTTGCCATTCAATCCGGCCTCGCCACCAAGACTTCCCACGTGATGGCTTCCGTGGGAGGAGGGAATCTTGCCCTCGCACTCCTTATGTCCACAGTTGGAAACATCATCCTGGGAATGGCGTTACCCACTGTGGCGGCCTATGTTGTTTCCGCGATCCTATTCGTCCCTACATTGATCAAACTAGGGGTTCTCCCCTTGGCCGCCCATATGTTCGTCTTCTACTTTGGAATCATCGCCCAGATTACTCCCCCGGTTTGTTTGGCTTCCTTTACCGCGGCAGGAATCGCCGGTTCGGATAGCTGGAAAACGGGGTGGACCGCCTTTCTATACGCCACGGTAGCCTTTCTGGTTCCCTTCGTGTTCGTTTACAAGCCCGGGTTGCTCCTGGTGGGAGACGCTCTTTCCATCGTGGAGGTCGTAGGGATCACTCTGATCGGAACCTTCTTCCTAGTGGGATCGGTTTCCGGGTTCCTGTTCCTCGAACTACCCTCGATCTGGACTCGAGTTTTGCTTTTTGTAGCCGCCGTGCTAGTGATCCTTCCCGAAGTTCTTTCCACGGTGGCGGGAGTCCTTGTGGGAGGCGGCATTGGGGTAATCCAGTATCTACGATGGAAGCGGACCAGAGGGTAGGCCTCCATACTCTGAACGGCAAAGACGCGGTTTGAATAGAGGAATCCCATGATGGAGACGGGTTCTAAACGTATCGTCCTCACGGGCGCTTCCGGCGGAATCGGCCAAGCGTGTCTAGACGCTTTCGTACGGCGAGGCTGTCGCGTGATGGCCATAGACATGAACATCGAGCCCCTCGAAGAGCTTAGGAGGAAAAGAGGATGGGGAGAAGCGGTCCAAGTGGTCAGGACCGATCTACGAAACGAATCCGACATTAACGAACTTGCCCAACGCATAAGAAATACGTGGGACTCTGTGGATGTTCTAGTGAACAACGCGGGTATCGTGAAGAGGACTTCCACCGACGCCACATCCCTGGAAGAATGGAACGAAGTATTGGCCGTGAACTTGACGGGAACTTTTCTTATCACCAAAGCACTGCATCCTCTCCTGCGACGATCGAAGCAGGGGAGGATCGTGAACCTCTCCTCTCGAGCCGCGGGGCGTCCTCATCTCAACGCATCTCCCTCTTATGGAGCCACCAAAGCGGCCCTCATCTACTTAACCCGGCACTGGGCTTCCGAATGGGTTAAGGAGGGGATCTGTTGCTTTGCCATCGCGCCGGGACCCGTTCGGACCCCTATGTTTGACAGTCTAGATCCTGTCCAACGGGAAAAAACGATCCGCGACCTTCCGCTTAGCCGACTAGTGGAACCCGAAGAGGTGGCTTCCCTCGTACTCTACGCGGCACTAGATTGCCCAGAAGTCATGACGGGTCAAACGTTCCACTGTAACGGTGCCACCTACTGGACGTAAATAGTGGGAAATTATTTCATATCTTGGCATCCTTTGTGCTATATTATTCGTATGCGACTCAAGCAGGTACGGGAAGAGGTGTTGTTCTACACGATAACGATCGCCACGTTCCTCCTTCTCACGATTCTTTCGGTAGTGTTTCTCCATCGGGAACAAATGCATAATCGGCAGATGTTGGAGATCGATACCATACGATTAGCCTCGGATCTCATCGAAGTTCTTCGACAACGCTCTTTCCTTGAGCCTTCCGATCTTCGTTCCGATATCGTTGGATTCGGTCTCTACGGGGTCAACGGAAAAGCTGTACATCGTTTCGGAACGGCACCCGAGGATCTACGCTCTTGGATCACGGATTCCGACATGAATAGAGGACGCGTGAATCGGGTGGAGTTCAAGGGAAACAGGCTGGTGATTGTTCGGACTATAGGCATTTCCCCCATGGGCAGGGAACAGATGCGTAACATGATGCGGGGAAGAATGAAAGACACCATGATGCCATTTTCTATGGAACCGGTTCCTCCTCTAGGAAGGGTTGTGTACCTCGAGCTAGACATCCGGGAATGGCAGATGTCTCAACGACTCATTCAGTATGGATTCTATCTGGTTCCTCTGCTCCTAGTCCTAATTTTTATAGGAACTACTATTCTCTATAGAAAGAACCTCGCGTATCGGAAGAATGAATCGCGGAATCGAGAGCTGGTGCAACTAGGGGAGGCGGCCAGAACTCTTGCCCATGAAATTAAGAACCCTCTAGGGGCCATCCGCATTCAAACAGCCACCTTACAGAAAGTGCTACCGGAATCCTATCACCGGAACCTCCAGGTAATCACGGAAGAGGTAGATCGTCTACGGCTTCTGGTAGACAAGGTGGGCGAGTTCCTTAAGAATCCTATGGGAGAGCCCGAACCAGTGGAAGTGAACACCATGATCCAGGATCTCCTTCCTCGATTCTCGATTCCTATATCCTTTTTCCCGAAAACCATCGCTCCTTTACAGGTATGGATCGACAGGAATCGGTTCCGCACGGTACTGGAAAATATCCTTCGAAACGCAGTGGAGAGCCTTCCCTCGTCGGGCGAAAGAACGGCGGAGAATGGTCCGGCCCCAGAACCAGACCGCAATGAAGTGATCGTTGAAACGAGCCAGCGAATGGATCGAGTGGAAATACGAGTACTGGACCGGGGTTCAGGACTGCCTATAGGAGCAGAGGATAGGATCTTTGAACCGTTCTTTACGACGAAATCCACGGGTTCGGGGATCGGGTTGGCTATTTCCAAACGGTTCGTGGAAGCAGCGGGAGGGACGTTGGAAGTGCTTCCACGGTCGGGTGGAGGAACGGAAGCGAGGATCCTTCTTCCTAAATATCGAGAGGTGGAACATGCGGATTCTGGTGATCGATGACGAGAAAAACCTTCGGGAGTCTATCGTCGAGTACCTTTCCCTGGAAAAGATAGAAGCAGTGCCTGCCGCCTCAGGAGAGGAAGGTCAGACCCTTTTACAGAAAGAAGTGTTCGATGCGGTAGTCCTGGACCTCAAGATGCCAGGAATCTCCGGAATCGATCTGCTCCAGTGGATTCGGGCCTCGGGGCCAGAAGTTCCTGTGATCATGATGTCCGCCTTTGGAGAGGTACAGGACGCGGTGAACGCGATGAAACTGGGAGCGAGGGACTATCTGGTGAAACCCTTTGATCCTGCGGAATTAGTTCTACGGTTAAAACGGATTGAGGAAGAACAGTCCCTCCGTAGAAAAGTCGTCGCCCGGGGAGAGGGAGAAGGTTGGGTTGGAGAAAGTCCGTCCATCCTACAGATCCGGAAATTGGTGGAAAAGGTAGCTCCCACCCAATCTACCATTCTTATCACGGGGGAAAGCGGAACCGGAAAAGAAGTACTAGCCCGCGAAATCCACCGACTCTCCACGCGGAAAAACGGTCCCTTCGTGCCGGTCAATTTGGGAGGGATTCCCGATACCCTAGTGGAGAGCGAGCTTTTTGGGTATGAACGGGGAGCCTTTACCGGGGCAGATCGCAGGAAGGAAGGGATGTTCGAGATCGCTTCTTCGGGAACTTTATTCCTCGATGAAATTGGGGATATGCCAATTCACCTACAAGTAAAGTTGTTACGGGCTATCCAGGAACGCAAGATCCAGCGCCTGGGAGGAACTGGTTTCATTCCCATCGATGTGCGAATCATCGCGGCCACCAACCGGGATTTGGAAGCGAAGGTGAGGGAAGGGACCTTTCGGGAGGATCTATTCTATCGCCTGAATGTGATTCGGATCCACCTCCCTCCTCTTCGGGAACGACCCGAGGACATTCCCCTATTGGCCGTACATTTTCTGGATAAGGTAATAAAGAATATCGGCGTTCGACCGAAACGTCTTTCTCCCGAAGCGCTCGAAGCATTGAGGCAGTACAGTTTCCCGGGGAATATCCGGGAGCTGGAGAATATGATAGAGAGGGCTTGTATCCTTGCCGAAGGGGATACGATTCTTCCCAAGGATCTAGGAATCCTCGCGATCCCTCCGGGAGGGATACGCGGTGATCGTAGCTCTCTTTCTCCAGTGCAAACTATCGAGAAACCGGAGAACTCAGAACCAAATCCTCGCGAAAAGACCCTTAATGTGAAAGACCTGGAACGGGAAGCGATTTTAGAAGCCTTGCGAAAGAACCAGGGAAACCGAACCCGGGCCGCTAGAGAACTCGGTTTCACTCGCCGAACACTCTTGAACAAGATCAAAGAGTATGGGATCAAGGGTTAGGGAGGATTAGCGCTATTATGAGCATAACCAATGCCCCTTGCCTACTCATGACACAGTGCCTATAATCGGCAACCAGTTCAGTACCTTACAATCCAAAGGGGGTTAGACCATGAGATTCGATACGTACCTCGCTTCTCGTACATCCCGAATGGGAGCTAGTGCCATACGTGAAATACTGAAAGTGGTCTCTGCCCCTGGAATGGTATCTTTGGCTGGAGGAATCCCCGCAAAAGAAAGTTTCCCCATGGACATCATGGAAGAACTCTTTTCCCGAGTGATTCGTAGGTATGGTTCTAACGCTTTCCAGTATGACCTTACCGAAGGATTTCCGCCCTTACGGGAGGTGTTAGTACCCTTCCTTGCCGAACGGGGGATACAGGCAGAAGCGAAGCAGATCCTAGTTACCACCGGTTCCCAAGGTGTGTTAGATGGGGTGGCAAAGATCCTCGTCTCGCCCGGTGATGGAATCGCTGTGGAAGCACCCACCTATTTAGGGGCTATTCAGGCCTTCAATCCCTATGAACCCCGGTATGTTCGATTAGAAACAGACGAAGAAGGGGTAGTACCCGAATCCCTAGAGGAGGTGCTGGCAACCCAACGGGTCAAGTTCGTGTATCTGGTTCCGACCTTCCAAAACCCAACGGGAAAGACTCTATCCCTTCCGCGTCGGAAACGGGTAGCGGAAATCATTCAAAAACGGAACGCCCTTTTGGTGGAAGACGATCCCTATAGTATGTTGAGGTACCGGGGAGAGCACCTTCCTCCCATCTATACATTCGCACCGGAGAACACTCTATACATCAGCACTTTATCGAAGGTGTTTGCTCCTGGTCTTCGGATCGGCTTCTTTCTGGCTCCTCCTCCGCTGGATCGTTGGCTAGTGCTGGCCAAACAGGGGGTGGATCTTCACACTAGCACATTGAATCAGGCCCTTGCGGCCGAATATATCAGCGGGGGATATTTAGCGAAACAGGTACCAAGGATCGTATCTCTCTATGCTCCGAGGCAGCAGGCGATGTTGAGTGTTATGGAGAAGTACTTCCCTTCCTCTTTCACCTGGACCAAACCAGAAGGCGGAATGTTCATCTGGGCAGAAGGCCCGAAAGACCTGGACCTGGAACAAGTCTATTACCGAGCCATCGAACGGAAGGTAGCCTACGTACCAGGTAAGTTCTTTTTTACCGAACCAGGGGAAGGGATTTCCACCATGCGGTTGAATTTTACCTGTTCAGATGCCTCGACCCTAGAGAAAGCCATCCGTACGTTGGGGGAAGTATTGGCTGAGGTAGCCGCTCCAAATCGGAAAGTCCATGCTTTTTGATCTTTTTAGCGGCCTTGTAAACTACTACCTCGATCATATCGGGTATGGGATGGTGGTTCTCCTTATGACCATCGAGAGTTCCTTTATCCCCTTCCCTTCGGAGATCGTGATTCCTCCCGCGGCTTGGCGGGCCGCAGAGGGTGATCTTCATCTTGTGGGAGTGATCCTATCGGGTATCGTGGGGAGCATTCTAGGAGCATTAATCAACTATGTTCTAGCTGCGAGTTTGGGACGTACTCTCCTCTATCGATTTGCAGAAACCAAAGCCGCTCGATTCCTATTGATCGATCGCAAGGCAGTGGAACGAGCAGAGGAATTCTTTCGGAAATACGGGAATATTTCTACGTTCATCGGCCGTCTAATCCCTTCGGTTCGACAACTCATTTCTCTTCCGGCAGGACTGGTTCGAATGGACCTGCGCTCCTTCCTTTTGTTCACCACCCTTGGTTCTGGGATATGGAACGTGATTTTAGCCCTATTGGGGTATTACCTGTACGGTCAAAAGGAACGATTGGAACTATACTATCGGGAGATTTCCATTGTCTTTCTAGGGTTAGGGGTATTGTTCTTCGGGTATCTTGTGTGGAAGGTATTTCGGAATAATGCGAAGGCAAAAAAAGGATAGTAATCGAACACCCCTTGCTAAAGAACGAATGGCTTTAGTATAGTGCCCCCATATTGTTTCATATTGAGAAATCCTAGTTTGAATTGTAAGGAGTCGGGGGTGGAAGGATCGATTCGAAAGGTGCAACCGGGAGAATTGAAACAGCTCACGGTCAGACGGCTTCAAGAAGCAGGGGTTCCCTTAGAGGACGCTCGGATCGTGGCCGACGTACTGGTTTACGCCGATCTTCGAGGAGTCCATTCCCATGGGGTGTTGCGGGTGGAGCACTACGTGAACCGCATCCGGAGGGGAGGGATCAACCTGTGGCCACAGTATGAACTACGGTGGCTCAAGCCCTCGGTGGGACTGCTGGACGCGCAGGGAGGGTTGGGACACGTATCCACGCGGATAGCCACAGAGGCGGCGATTGACAAAGCCCGGACCGAAGGGATCGCTCTTGTGGGAATCAAGAACAATAGTCACTGTGGGGCCCTCGCCTATTATATTCAAATGGCCCTCCGCGCTCGAATGGCGAGCATCTCCTGCGTGCATACCGATATCCGTATGGTACCCTATGGGGCGGCTAAGCCTTATTTCGGGACGAATCCCTTCGCCTTTGGGTTTCCAGGAGCTCGGGATTCCATACTCCTCGATATGGCAACCAGTGAGATCGCTTGGGGGAAGATCCTAACCGCCCGGGAAAAAGGGCTTCCTTTGCAGGAAGGCTTGGCCGTGGATAAGGATGGTCATCCTACCACCGATCCCTTCCAAGCGGAGTACCTGACGCCCTTTGGGGGTCCCAAGGGGTATGGAATCGCGGTGATGGTAGAGGCATTGACGGGACTTCTGATCGGTGGCGTGTTCGGTCCACACCTGAACAGGATGTACGAAGACCTAGATTCCTACCGCGATCTTTCCAACTTTATCCTTGTGATCAATCCGGTGGTGTTCGATCCAGCGGGTGGTTTTCTGGATCGGACCCAGCGGATGATCGATGAAGTGCGCGCTCTTCCGCCTGCTAGGGGGTTCGAACAAGTGATGGTTCCCGGCGATATCGAGGCCCGCACCCAGGAGAGGTACGAGCGGGAGGGGATTCCGATTCCAGAAGCGGTGTTCCGGTACGTATCGGGTATGTCTCCCTTGTAAGTTGGCGGGATCACGAATCCCATTTTCCCGAATTTTTCCCTCTTGTCTTCAATCCCCACACCAACAGCTTCAGGATCTCCTCTTTTCGTGTTACCCCGAGTTTCCAGTAGATGTGCTCCATATGGCGTTCCACCGTGCGGGTACTGATACCTAGCTTTTCACCGATCTGCTTGGCGGTGAACCTCCTGCACAGAAGTCCCGCAATTTCAGCTTCCCGCTTGCTCAATATTCTGTGATCCAGGATCGTTTCCATATCGGTTACCGTTTCAGGTTCCAGCGGGGTAGGTAAGGTGAGGTTCGCCAGAAGGTTGTTCAGGAGGGGCTGAACGATGTGCATGATCGTTACCGCCTGTTTCGAAAACCCCGATTCGGAACCGATATGAACATTGAGAAACGCAAACAGCTCGTCTTGAAAGTCGTATAGGAACACTCCACCACTGGCCAGGATGCGGTGTTTGCGAAGAAAGTCGACGAACTCCTTGTCCGCAGGTATATCGGCCCATTTAGCCGCGATCACGGTGATCCCTTCGGGATAGATTCGCCTTCCTGGGTCCAGCTTGAAATAGTAGGCGCGGTATTCCTTCAGGGCTTCTTCGGATAGGTTGTGGGTTCGGCTAGTAGGAAGCAAAGTACGGCCGGGCCCTACCATCTGGAGCACAGAACAATCGGCTTTTACCAATTCTTCTAGGCCTACCATGGCCTTGTAACATAACTCTTCGATGTCCCGTTCCCGGCCCACTTCTGAGAGATACGCGATGATTTTTTTATACGGCAATAACGGCGTACTCGTCTCCTGTATCCTTTATTTTAATGTAGCTCATACGGATCTCTCGCGCAAGAAAAGTACCCATGTTTGTACGGATGTTGGGGTAGGGTAATGGTATTAAAATTATAAAGCAGGAGGAAAACCTATGCGAAGAATCCGAATTTTGCTGTTGACTATCCTATGGTTTAGTTTTGTTGGGTTTTTCAACACCTCTTGTTCGAACCTAGCGGACCTAAAAGCTGAGTTTGAAGCGAATACTCCGAACACTCCCCAAAATCCGGCTGATGTCCCTCCACCGGGGAACGTGACAGGCCTTACTGGAATATCGGGTAACGGATACGTGGAGCTTTCCTGGATCAACCCGCAGGACGCCGACTTCGATGGGGTGAACATCACCTTTACCCCCGCCGCTCCCGGAGTGGCGCAACCTGTAATCGTTCGAGGGAGCACAACCAAACGGATCGAAGGCCTACCGAACTATACGACCTATGTCTTTACTTTGCGCTCGATCGACACTTCGGGGAACTTGTCTTCTGGCGTGGTTTCTCAAGCCCTCCGCTGGGAACCTGCGGTACCGAGGAGCGGTCTTGCGGGAGAATGGCTATTTACTGACAACTCCAATGACACGAGCGGAAACAACAACCACGGCACTCCGAGTGGTCCGGTTCTGACTACGGACCGATTCGGCAGGACGAACGCCGCTTACCTATTCAATGACGTTACTGACTCCATCACTATTGGAACCGGAGTTGTGTTCGAGAACAGTTCGAGTTTTTCCGTCAACGTATGGCTTTTAACGGTTTCCAGTGAGTTCGGGACGATTATCGGTAAACACACCACAGGTTATAAAAACGGGTTCTTTTTGAACTTTAGTGGCTATCCAGGTCCCTATTCGACACCGGAAGGAGGTGTAGGGTTCTATGTGGCGAGCGACGATATCGCCCGCACGGATGGCTCCGTGAACGATGGTCACTGGCACATGATAACGGCCATCTACCATCATACAGATTTCTCAACCACAATCTACGTGGACGGGGTGATCCAGGCAGATACCGGCGCACGATGGGATTCCCTTGGTAACGAAGCGTATCTCCGTTTCGGTGATATGGCAAGCATCAACGCCAGCATCATAGGAACCCTCGATGACATCCGTATCTACAATAGAGTACTAAGCGCCAAAGAGATCCACATTCTCTACCATGAAGGCGGATGGAGGGTAGAGTAGAAAAAAAGGCCGGCCGGTTTCCCGGCACGGCTTTTAAATCTCGAATGAACGAAGGCAAGATCGTTGCCTCCTCCTCCCATAGTACGATTCCTTACAGTCAATACACGCCCCGCTCCGTGTAGTGAGTGTGCAACAGCTCATGGGACACGTGGCTCAAGGGCTCTTTCAGGAACTCTTTGTACAGTTGTTGGATAGCGGGGTTTTCGTGGGACTTACGGATCCCTTTCATAGAGTCCTCCCGGTAGATCGATTCGGCTCGTTTTTTACGTATTTCAGTGTCCGTGGGGATGGGTTGCCCACCTCCTCCCAAACACCCACCGGGACAGGTCATGATCTCGATGAAGGCGTACGGGGATTCTCCCTTCTCGATCTGTTCCAAGAGAACTCGGGCGTTCTTAAGGGTATGGGCCACTGCCACTTTCAGTTTCGTCCCATTAAGATCCACTTCGGCACTTTTAATACCTTCCAGTCCTCGAACGGATTGGAAATCTACCGACTGCAGGTATTTCTTGGTTACCACCTCGTAGGCGGTTCTAAGGGCTGCCTCCATCACTCCGCCAGTGGCACCGAATATTACTGCTGCGCCCGTGGACCTCCCCAACGGATCGTCAAACTCTTCTTCTTCCAGAGCATCGAACTTGATGGACGCTTGTTTCAGCATTCGGGCTAATTCCCGGGTGGTAAGGGCGTAATCCACATCGTAGAACTTGTCTTTTTCTAGAAGGTTTAACCGAGCCTGCCAGTAGTGAAAGGCTCCCATCATCTCGGGGCGTTTGGCTTCGTACTTCTTTGCCGTGCAGGGCATGATGGAGACTACTACCATGTCCCGGGGATCGATACCCATTTTTTCCGCGTAGTAAGTCTTTGCTACCGCGCCAAACATCTGCTGGGGAGACTTACAGGTGGACACGTGTTCGAGGGACTTGGGATAGAAATGTTCGATGAACTTGATCCAGCCAGGGGAACAGGAAGTGATCATGGGGAGCTTTCCGCCGGTAGTTAACCGTTGGATCAGTTCGTGCCCTTCCTCCATGATGGTGAGGTCGGCGGTAAACTGGGTATCGAAGACCTTGGAAAACCCCAATCGTCTTAGGGCTGCCACCATCTTTCCCGTGACGAGAGCTCCCCATTCCATCCCCATCGCTTCTCCCAGACCTACCCGGATGGCGGGAGCCGTCTGTACCACCACTACTTTCTTGGGATTCTGGAGAGCTTTCCAAACCTCAACGGTATGATCCTTTTCCACGATGGCGGCGGTAGGGCAGACTAGGGCGCACTGACCGCAGTTAGTGCACGCTACGTTTCCTAATCCCTTGAAGAAAAAGGTAGCGACCTGACTCTTGGAGCCCCGACCCATGATATCGATAGCGTTCACTCCCTGTACCTCGGAGCACACCGCTACGCAGCGACCACAGAGAATGCATTTGTTCGGATCCCGGACCAGCGCTTCCGATGTGGTGTCCAAGGGAAAGGGTTTTTTTCGGGTTTGGGCGAATCGGATGTCGTCGATTCCTAGTAACGAAGCAATACTTTGGAGTTCACAATTCTGGTTTCGGATACAGGAAAGACAGTCCTTTGGGTGGTTGGCCAAGAGAAGTTCCACGTTGGTGCGTCGGGCTGTAAGCACCCGGGGAGAGGCAAGATGGATATCCATACCATCCGTTACCTTGGTGACGCAGGAGCGGAGGAGAGATTTCGCTCCTTTTACCTCCACTACGCACACGCCGCAAGAAGCATTCGAGCAGACTTCGGGAAGATGGCAGAGGGTAGGGATCGAGTATCCGAGGGCGGAGACTGCCTCCAGGATTGTTTTCCCTTTGGGGACCGTGTAGGATTTCCCGTTCACCGAGATGGAACACGTAGCGGCTCCCTTAGTAGCACTGGACGGTACCGTTCCCGTTACCGGGCCTTCTTGTTTTTTCAGGGTTGTCTGTTCCATTTCTTTACCTCCTCTCCATCGTGACGGAGCGAACATCGCATCGTAGGCACCGCTCGGCTTCTAATCGGGCCTGTTCGCCCGAATACCCTAGATTTATTTCCATGAAGTTGCTGATCCGCTCTGCAGGAGGAATCTCCTTGGGGCGGTTTTGGGGGATCGATTCGGGATTGAAAGGTACCTCATCTTTATATACGAACTTCACAAAGAGGCGATGGAATCGTTTTTCTTTCATGAGGTACGTGTCGATCGATTCCGCGGCCTTTTTGGCCAACCCCATGGCTTCAGCAGCGGTAGCAGGTCCCGTGACAGCATCCCCTCCTGCGAACATGTGGGAAGGCCCCGCGTTCAAGGTGATGGGATCTGCCTTCACTGTGCCGTCCTTGTTTACCTTAACCCCATAGGCTTTAAGGAACTCGGAATCTACCTTTTCTCCCACGGCGATCACTACCGTGTCACAGGGAACAATTTTCTTTTTTCCAGTGGGAATCGGTTTCCTTCTACCTGAAGCATCCACATCCCCCAGTTCCATCTTTTCGATTTCTAGACCCGTGACGTGACCCTTTTCTCCCAGGATCCGTTTGGGCGCGGAGAGGTAGAGGAACTCGATTCCTTCTTCTTCCGCTCCCTTCAATTCTTGTGGGTTGGCGGGAAGAGCGTCCCGGTCTCTGCGATACACGATGGTAACTTTGGAACCCAACCGGAGGGCTGTCCGGGCCACATCGATCGCGACGTTCCCGCCTCCAATGATCACCACGTTTTTCCCGAAATTTTTAACTTTCCCTAAAGCGAACTTTTCCAGGAGTTCATACCCAGGGTGCACCCCCTTCAGATCCTTACCGGGAATCTCGAGATCCATGTCTTTCCCGGCTCCAACGGCAATGAACACGGCGTCCGAGTTTTCGTCGATCTCTTCCAACGGGATGTCCTTCCCAACCCGGATGTTCATTCGGAACTTTACGCCCAGTTTCTGCAGGAGGGAGATTTCCTTGTCCAGCACATCTTTGGGGAGTCGATAATCGGGGATCCCGTACCGCATGATTCCTCCGGCCTTGGGGTGATCGTCATACACCGTTACCTCATGCCCCAGGCGGACTAAATAGAAGGCGGCTGTAAGTCCTGCCGGTCCTCCGCCGATAATGGAAATCCGTTTCCCTGTCTTGGGCAGTTTCTCTTTCAATAGCTTTGCGTAGATGTCCCGTTCCTTCCCCATTTTATAGATCGTGTCGGCTAGGTAACGATGGATTTCCCCCTGATGGACCGGTTCGTCGATCGTATCCCGGCGGCAACGCATCTGACAGTGGAAATGGCAGATTCGACCTACGGTTCCGGGCAACGGATTGTCCCTCAAAGTCAACTCGAACGCCTCTTCGATTCTCCCTTCCTTCAAAAGCTGCAGGTACCCAGGTATGCTCATGTGGAGAGGACAGCTATTCTCGCAAAGAGCAAGGAAGAGGTTTTCACAGATTCCCGCGTCGCATCTTTTATCGTGGATATGGGCCAGGTATTCATCCCGGAAGTAATTCAGAGTGGTTAGAATGGGATTAGCGCTTGTTTGCCCTAACCCGCAGAGGCTGGAATCTTTGATGACCTTTGCCAACTCTTCCAGTTTTACCAAGTCCGCCTCCGTTCCCTCCCCACGGGTGATGCGGCTAAGGATCTCTTGCGCTTGAGACAATCCTTCCCGGCAAGGAGTACACTTACCGCAGGATTCGGAGGTGGTGAACTCGACGAAATACCGTGCGGTGTCCACCATGCAGTTGTCGCTATCTAGGACTACCATTCCCCCAGAACCCATGATGGCGCCTAGGGAATTAAGGGACTCGTAATCCACTGTTGAATTAAAGAGGGTTGCGGGAATGCACCCTCCCGATGGTCCTCCTGTCTGCACGGCGCGGATCTTTTTCTTTTTCCCTGCCCCTTCTCCCATGGTGTACACGATTTGTTCCAAGGGAGTTCCCAAGGGTAGTTCCACAAGGCCGGTATTTTTTACTTTACCCACCAAGGAAAACACTTTGGTTCCCGGGCTTCCTGTCGTACCGATCGAGGAGAACCAATCGGCCCCCTTAGCGATGATCGCGGGAACGTTGCATAGGGTTTCCACGTTGTTAATTGTGGTAGGTTTCCCATTGTATCCCTTCTGGGCAGGAAAGGGGGGTCTAGGAACGGGCCTTCCAGACTTTCCTTCAGCAGAGGCTATGAGGGCTGTCTCTTCCCCACAGACAAACGCTCCCGCGCCCTCTACTAGTTCGATATCGAACCCGAATCCGGAACCCAAAATATCCGGACCTAGCACACCGTATGTTCGAGCCTGCTCGATGGCGGTACGGAGTCGCTCTACCGCTAGGGGATACTCCGCCCGAACGTAGATGAACCCTTTATGAGCTCCCATCGCGTACGCGCCGATGATCATGCCTTCGATCAGCGCGTGGGGATCGCTTTCGATTTCGTTCCGGTTCATGTAGGCACCCGGATCCCCTTCGTCCGCGTTGCAGACCATGTACTTCTCGGGAGAGGTTTCTTGGCGCATCAGTTCCCATTTCTTCCCCGTTGGGAACCCGGCCCCCCCCCGACCCCGGAGACCAGAGTCTTTTATTTCCTGGATTATGTGAGTTGGAGTGAGTTGAAAGAGGGCCTTCTCAAGGGAAGAATAACCCCCAATCGCAAGGTACTCTTCGATATCGGTAGGATCGATCAAACCCGCGTCTCGGAGAACCACCTTCTGTTGTCCTTTGAAAAAGGAAACTTCGTTCCATCGGGGGGTGCTTGGGAATCCGGTGCCGAATTGGATTTTCGAAGTGAGGAAGTCCCATTCTTCGATCTTGCACAAGGCTCTTTTGCGAAGGAATCCTTCATCCCCTTGCTGGACGGCTTTCAGGATTTTAGGCGCTTCCCTCTTCTCCACCCGATGGAGAATAAGGAGGGGTTTCCCAGGAAGGAATACGTTTACCAAAGGCTCGGCCGAACAGTACCCGAAACAGCCTGTTTTCTTTAATCGAACTGGTTTAGAACCATTGGTCCGGATGGCTTGTTCAAGAACGGCGAATAGCTCGTCTGCGCCATTTCCGATTCCACAGGTTCCATACCCGATGGCGATATAGGCAGTATCGGGAAGTATTTTCTTGCGGGCACTGGATCGCACCGCTTCTAAGGTCGACTGGGCAGTAGTGGAATTACTCATGTTTCTTTCCCCCTTTGGCCAGTTTTTCGATGAGCCCTTTGAGGCGTGCGCTGGTCATCCGGCTGTAGATGACCCCGTCGATGGATACTACCGGCGCTAAGGCGCATTGGCCAAAACACGCGACGGTTTTGATCGTGAACTTCTTGTCTTTCGTGGTGAAGGTGTTTTCTCCGCTCTCGAGGAAAGCAGAGCAATCTAGCAAGCATGCCAGATCTTCCAGAAGCACCCTAGATCCTCTTGTGTGGCAAGCAGTTCCCCTGCAGACAAGGATGATATGCTCTCCCTGGGGCTGCAAGTTGAAGAAGGAGTAGAATGTTGCCACGCTGTAAATGCGCGAGAGGGGCGTACCTGTGTGCTTGGCGATAAGTTGCAAGGTTTCTTCGGGTATATACTTGTGTGGATTTGATTCCTGGACGGTTTCCAGGATCCCCAGTAAAGCACCCGGCTTGCCTTGGAATCTGTTGATGATTTCGAGGATCTGCTGTTCCGAAGCTGCCGGCATCACGGATGTGTTCATAGGACCTCCATGTACGGCTAAGTCTTCGTTGTTGAACCCCCCGGTTGTGGTACGCGTCAACGATTTAATACGTATCTATATTTATTCTATGTCTAGTTTTTTATTTTGTGAAGATCTTTTTTTATTATATGTGAATTATTCTATATTCTATGTGATAAACATCTCTTATTAATATATTTTTAAATAAAAAAGTGAAAAAGAATACAAGTGTTGGGCTACTTCCCTTTCCCCTTGTTTTTCACCCTTTTGTCTTTCTATAATCTCCTTCAATGTATTCCCATCCAAATATTCTCGTGCAGAGCGTCCATTGCGATGTGTGGGCCAAAGATGCTTTTGGGCCTTCGTCCTGGGCTCTTCCTTTTGGTCCAGAACCGGTGTTGAGGGACTTTTCCTGGACCTGGAAACGGGGCGAGGTATGGGCTGTTCTTGGTTCCAACACGAGCGGCAAGGATACCCTTGCCTATGCCCTCGTGGGGCAGGCAGTCGTTCGCCCCGGAAACGCGGAAGGTTCCTGGGTGAACAAATTTGTAGAGAATGGGAGGAAGGGGGTAGTCCTTTCCTTCGAAGAGGCGGAAAACGCTTTGCGGTATTCTCTTCGCTTCGATGAGAGTGATTTCGTGGAAGGGGGACAACATCCGGGCCTAACGGTGGAACGATTCTTGGAAATTGAACCTTTTTACCGAAGGAGCGATCTTTCCCCTCTATGGGATGAGCTTGGTTTAGAAGCTGTACGGAAACGAGGACTTAAATATCTTTCCACAGGTGAGCTCCGTAAGCTACTCTTGTTCAAAGCCCTTCTGGAAGTCCCATCTCTCCTTGTTTGTGTGGATCTATTGGAGGGCTTGGATGCCCAGTCCCGGTATGAAGTGAGTCAGTTCTTTCAAAGAATCACCACGGCTCAGGGATTGTTAGCCAAACAAAACTATGACGCTGGAGAATCTTCTAAAAAGGGCAGTTCTGGTACCGAGTCATTGCCGGCAGTCCTTTTTCTCTGCGACCGGGAAGATCAAATCCTTCCCTCGGTTACCCATGTCATGCGGTTGAAGAATGGAAGGGTAGATCAGGTGAAAATGTGGGAAGGAAAAAAGGAGTGCCAAAACCCACCATCTTTTTTCCCGTCTTTCTCGATCGACGCACAGTTAGCCAACTATAAGGGAGTTCTGGAGTCTGACGGGCGTTTATTGAATGAGTCTTGTCTTATTCACATGAAGAACGTCCGCGTAGCGTATGCGGATCGAGTGATATTCGACGGTTTGGATTTTGAGTTGTATGCAGGAGAGCATTGCTTTATTCAGGGGCCTAATGGATCTGGGAAATCCACCCTGGTAAAGCTGATCACGGGAGACCACCCCCAGGGATGGATGAACGAGATCGTGGTGGCAGGAATTTCCCGTACGACGGGGGAGCGGGTGCAAGATATACGGATGCAGACGAGTCTGGTATCTCATGAACTGCACCGGTCCTTTCTTGCATTGGAGGACATTTCCATCCTCGAGGTGGTTCTTTCGGGTTTTTTCGGAACTGTGGGGCTCTATGAACCGGTGGGAGAGGAACGACTTGAAGAAGCGCAAGAAGCGCTTCGGCTATGTGGACTATCCGGGTATGGAAATAAATTGTTTCGGGATCTCCCCTGGGGGATCCAACGATTGGCACTAGCGGCAAGGGCTTTTGTCCGTCGACCCCCGCTGATGATTCTAGACGAACCCTGCACTGGCCTGGACGAGGAGCATAGGAGGATTCTGTTGACAACGCTAGAACGGGTTGCCGAAGAATCGAAACTTCTAGGCAGACCTACGATCCTTCTGGTTTCCCATGATCCTGAGGAACGTTTGTCCTGCATGAAGGTGCACCTTTTTTTCTATCAGGATGGATATACAAGAAATGGGCAGCCTCGATACCGGTGGAAAATTGTCCGAGTGTAAACGCTACAAAGTACAATTGTTGTTTCATCGAAGCGATTTCTTTTTGTTTCAATTTTGCAACACACACTTTCACGGTTTTTAAAAACCCAAGAAGGAACTTTCAACTCAATTTCGTTAAATGTATAGTTCTTTTTCCATTAAAGAATTGAGTTTGATTCGCTGGAAAGATCTTTTTAGGAGCGATCGAAAGTTCTCCTGGTATGGTCCTTGCATATATATACATATCTTATAGACCACATTTTCATGAAGGAGATTTTTCAATGAAAAGCAACTTAAAAGAACGTCTTCGGAAGGGTGAAAACCTACTAGGTACCATGATTACCGTATTCGAGAATCCCGAACTGGTGAAGATGTTGAAGGTTTGTGGATTCGATTTCTTCATCGTGGATTGCGAGCATGGATCCTTTGACTACAGTCAAGTAGCCCTCATGTTTGCCATGGCTAGGGAATGTGGGATTCCGCCTATGATCCGGATACCCGAAGCGAGACGGGAAGTGGTGTTGAAGTCCATGGAGATGGGTGCGGCGGGAATCCTGTTACCCCAGGTCGAATCGGTTCAACAGGCAAAGGATCTGATCATGTATTCCAAGTATGCTCCTATGGGGAATCGGGGAGTTGCCCTCACGCGCGCCCATACGGGCTGGGAAAAGACTCCTCCTGCCGCCGAGTACATGGCACAGCAGAATGCAGACAGCATACTCATGGCTCAGATCGAATCTCCTGCGGGTGTGGCGATCGTGGATCAGTTGGTAGCCCTAGATGGCATCGATGTGCTGTTCGTAGGCCCGAATGATCTTACCCAGAGTCTGGGAATCTTAGGACAGAAAGAGCACCCTAAGTTTCTCGAAGCGATGGACAAGATTATTACCGCAGCGAAACGAGCGGGGAAGTTCTCTGGGATCCATCTGATGAGCACGGATGAACTGAAACCCTGGATCGAGAAGGGGATGAGTTGTAACCTCTGGTCCAACGATGTGAATATGCTGATGAGTGCTGCCCGGCAAGGCATCGCTCAACTCAAGAAGTAATGGAGAAACACCATGGGATACACCGTTTTGATACCGCAGGATATTGTGGAAGAAGGAAAGAAGTACCTTCGCGATCGGGGGTACACGATCAAGATGGGCTCGGGAGCCACGGTGGAAGCCATCAAGAAGGATGTGGTGGATTGCGATGCCATTCTGGCTCGCACAGCTTCCTTCCCCCGAGAGGTGATCGAGGCTGCCCCAAAACTGAAAGTGATCGGTCGTCATGGGGTAGGGGTGGATAATATCGATGTGGAAGCCTGCACGGAGAGGGGGATTTGGGTTACCTACGCTCCAGAATCCAATGCAAGTTCGGTTGCTGAATACACCATTGGGATGATTGTAGCCCTGGCTAGGAATTTTCTCCGGGGAGACAAAGCTACCCGTACCAATGACTGGGAATTTCGGAACCGGGTGAAAGGTTCGGACCTAGCGGGAAAAACCTTGGGAGTGATTGGAGCAGGCCGAGTAGGGTCCTTGGTAGCTAAAAAGGCCCGATTTGGCTTGGATATGGAAATCCTTGCCTACGATCCCTACATAAAGGAAATTAAAGGGCTCCCCGAAGCAAAGCTTGTTACAGATTTGGAACAGGTGTTCCGCACAGCCGATTTTATAACCTTACATTTACCCGCTACAAAGGAAACCCGCGGACTGATCGGAAAGAAATACTTTGACCTTATGAAACCTTCCGCTTACCTGATCAATGCCGCTCGAGGGGACGTGGTGGTGGAGAAGGAATTATATGAAGCGTTGAAAACAGGCAGGATCGCCGGCGCCGGATTGGACGTATATGATCCTGAGCCTCCGAAACCAGACAATCCTCTCTTTACCCTGGAAAACGTAATTCTGAGCCCCCATAACGCGGCGCTGACAACCGAGTGTATGACCCGCATGGCCCTTCACGCCGCTATGGGAATCGATGACGTGTTATCTGGTCGCCGACCCAAGTGGCCGGTGAATGAACCGAAGGGTAAATGACGGGTTTCGAGCGGGTAAGGGACGCATTGTCGCGGCGAGAGCCGGATCGGGTTCCTACGGGAGAGAATCAGGTAAACGGCAAACTCACTCAAGAGATCCTAGGTCGACCTACCTACTATTCCACTGGCTGGGAGGAACTCCAAGCTCTATGGCATGGAAAGAGGGACGCAGTCGTGGAAGACTATGGACGAACCATCGTGGAATTGGCCAAGGTTTTGAAATGGGATTATGTTCGGGTTCCCTTCGTTCCCAAGAAAAAAGAATATAAGGTGCCAACCATGACGGGGCCTTACTCCTGGATCGACGAGAGTGGAAAAGAGATTCGTTTCAACCCGGAAGCGGGGAATATCCTCGAACAAGCGTCCTTTCCTGTGGATATGACAGTAGAAGACCTTCCAGACCCGGATTCACCCTTCGAAGTGGACCCTTCACAGCTAGATGCTCTGCGGTATGTGGTAAAGGAATTAAAGGGTACGTGCTTTATCGTGGGGCGGGCTCCCTTTGATGGAACCTTCCCTTGGCAACAGACGGTGGGTATGGAAGAGTTCCTGGTCCGAATGATAACCGACCCAAAATTCGTGGAGAAAGCTATTGATCTTTACGTTACTCGCAACATCAAAATCTTGGGGGCGTTTCTCGACGCAGGGGCAGACGCGGTGATGACTACGGATGATTACTGTGACAATCGAGGGCCCATCATGGGGATTGAGCTATTTCGAAAGTACATTGTCCCCGGCATCCAAAGGCAAGTGGAAGCGGTGCATAGAAAAGGCAGTATTTTCATCAAGCACACGGACGGCTACCTGTGGGACATCTTGGACGACTTGGTTGACTGTGGGATCGATGCCTGGCATGGAATACAAACAAACATCGGGATGAATCTGGCCAAACTGAAAAAACGGTATGGAAACCAACTCTGTTTCTTCGGAGGAGTGAACTGCGATACTCTGATCGGAGGGACTCCGGAACAGGTACGGCAGGAAGTGCGGGATGCAATCCAGGGCGCAGCTCGAGGGGGTGGGTTGATCGTTACGACGAGTAATGTGCTTCAGCCTGGAGTAAAACTGGAAAATTATCTTGCTATGCGACAAGCGGTCCGTGAATACGGTACATACCCCATATGGTTGTAGACAAGGTGTAAAAACTGTTCTTTTTTTCACAGAATAGGAGCTGAACCCCTTGATTCAATTTTCTATTTTTTGTATATTGAGATACACATCATGAAATATAAGTCTCTTTTTCTCGGGTAGACTTATATAATTACTACTTCTTTATTAGAGGAGGATCTATGAAGTATCTCAAAACAATCCTTGCAGCACTCGCAGTGGTGGCTCTATTAATTGCCTGTGGTCCCAAGCTACCGCAAGCAGAAGTAGATGCAGCGACTAAGGCTTTTGAAGAAGCGAAGGCAGCAAAAGCTGAGGCTTATGCTCCGAACGAATACAAGGCCGCTTCCGACGCGTACAACAAGCTTCAGGACAACCTGAAGGCTAAGGATTACGGAAAGACCAAGGATCTAGCTAATGCCTTGCTGGATGCTTCCAATAAGGCGAAGGAAGCCGCGAAAGTAAGCATGGAGACGGCAAAAGCAGGTGTAGCAAAGCTTGCTGATGAAATCTCCGCTCTTCTTCCGGATGTGAAAGTCCAACTTGGAAAAGCCGAAAAAGCTGGCGCACGGGCAAAAGTCGATGTCAAACCGATCAAGGAACTGGTGAACTCGGTGGAAAAAACAGTATCCGACGCTAAAGCTTCCAGCGATTACCTTGACGCGAAGAATAAACTAACTACGCTGAAGGAAGATCTTGAAAAAGCGCAGAAAGCTCTGAATGATGCGGGGTACAAAAAGTAACCTTTGATCATAGGTAGCTAAACCGCCTTTGAGAACCGCCCCTAAGAAGGGCGGTTTTTTTATTTTGTTCCTGTAGATGGAATTCGAGAAGGATATACGAGATCCCGATTTTCGTTGACTTTTCTGAAAATATATCAGAGAATTTATCAAAAACTATACTCTATGAGGAGGTTCAACCATGGGGCTTGTGTTGTTCCCAAACGGGTGGTCATCCAAACAAAAGAAGAGCGCCATTTTCTGGGTTCTCTTCTTTACCGTCGTGTTTCTCGCGAACATTTGGCCGTTGTATCTAGTGGCTAACAGTGCGACGCCTTTTGTTCTCGGTCTGCCATTCTCCATGTTTTGGATCATCCTATGGATCGTCATCGGATTCATCGGATTGTTGGTAATGTATCGTTCTGAATACGGAGAGAAAAAATGAATGCTGCAGTCGCCGTAATTGTAGTCGTATTGGCATATTTGATAGTGATTTTGATAACCGGGATTCAGGCGGGCAGGCACAAAGAGAATTCGATCCAAGAGTATGTAGCAGCCAGCCGAACGCTGAATTTCTTTGTCATGTATTTCCTCATGGGGGGAGCGATTTTCAGCGCCTTCGCTTTCTTGGGCGGTCCAGGGTGGGCCTACTCCCGGGGAGCGGCCTCTTACTACATACTTGCCTACTGCGCGATGGGGCTTTTGCCTTGGCTGATTTGGGGTCCCCGGGCGTATCGGTTAGGGAAAAAGTACGGGTACGTGACACAGGCCGAACTCGTGGCGGACCGATTTCAATCTAAGACATTGTCCGCTCTCATGGCTGTGGTAAGTATCCTCGCCTTCATTCAGTACATAGCTCTTCAGTTGAAGGGAATGGCGTATGTATTGAACGTCACCACCGGTGGGTATGTTCCCTTTTGGCTGGGAGCTCTTCTATCCTATGGAGTCGTCTTAATTTATGTTTTAACCAGCGGCGTGCGCGGGGTGGCATGGACGAATGTGGTCCAAGCCATCATGATGATCGTGATGGCCTGGGGATTGGGCCTGTATCTTCCCTTCAAACTTCATGGCGGTATCGGCCCCATGTTCGAGAAGATCTACGCGAGTATGCCCAAGCATCTTGTCGTAGGTCCCCCTGGTATCTCGTGGGCCGCTTTTAGTTCTGCAGTTGCCGTCTCCGTTTTGGGCTTCACCATGTGGCCCCATTTGTTCATGAAGGCTTACGTCACCGATTCGGAGAAAACTCTTAAACAGACAGTCGCTTTCTACCCAACCTTTGCCATCATCATGGTGCCGGTGTTGTTCATTGGGTTCGCCGGAATTGGAGTAGTTCCCAAGGAAAGCCTTAAATCGGCTGATGAAATACTTCCGACCATGATTATGAAAATGCAGCTTTCTCCAATTCTGCTGGGTTTCTTTGCAGCGGCCACCCTTGCGGCAGCCATGTCCTCCGCCGACACGATCACGCATGGAGCCGCTTCGGTGTACACGATGGACTTTCATAAGAAACTCTTCAATCCGCATCTGGATGACAAGAAAGCGGTGTTCGTCACCCGTATTGCCGTTCTTATCTTCACCAGTGTCGCCTACTATATTGCCGTGTTTGGCGCACAATCTCTAGTCGCGTTGCTATTGGGAGCCTATGGATCCATCGTTCAGTTCTTGCCTCTCGTGTTTGCTACCTTCTTCTGGCCTCGGGCGACGAAGCAGGGGGCGATTGCGGGACTGGTGGTTGGGGTGGTGGTAAATACCTACTTCCAGATCTTCGCGAAACCCTGGTTCGACATCCATGCGGGTATTTGGGGGTTGTTGGTGAATATCGTAGTGTTTGTTTTGGTAAGCTACATGACCCCCGCGCAACCGGATGAGCATGTGAACCGGTTTACCTACGGGTCCATGGAAAAAATGGAAGTTTAAGACACATGGTACCCCCTGGACCTACGCAGCCCATTGGGCTAACTCATCTTTGTACTGAACCAGTAGATTGTCAAGCACTACCGGTAGAAAGACCAACGCTTCAGCCTTCAAGGCTGGATATGTTTCTCGCATTAGATTCAACGGTGTATCCCCCTTGTAGCTATTGTGCCTCTTGCAGTTGAACCACGCCTGGTAGTAGGCCGCCTTCCTCAGAAACTCATTCAGAGAGGCAAAGCTCTCCGCTGCGTACAGTTCCTCCTCCA
>Ga0067045_1002785_pt1 | contig 46049 bp, 38 predicted proteins | sample TerdegcTABiofilm_FD_59184 | JGI IMG/M metagenome (GOLD analysis project Ga0067045, IMG submission 59184) | Combined Assembly of (Gp0054472, Gp0054536) Wastewater bioreactor microbial communities from Singapore -Terephthalate degrading...
CAGTGATTCGTGATGTGGTTGGGATTGAAGAAGAAGCCGGGTTCAAAAAACAACCGGTGAGGAATGAACTAACTGTAACGCCAAACCCCTGCCACTCTTCAACCAGAATCAGATACGGGCTTGCAAAACCCGGTGCTGTTTCGTTAAAGGTTTACAACACTGCGGGTCAATGTGTGAAAACCCTGGTGAATACGAAACAGAACGCTGGCATCTATGAACTCAACTGGCAGGGCACAGACAACTTCAATCGCAAACTCAGCCCGGGGATTTACTTCTTAGAGATAAAAGCGGGCGATTATCGGGCAAAATCAAGAGTTGTCCTGTTGCAGGAGTAATAGCGTCATTTGATTTTTTATTGACTCTACCTAACGCCCCAGCATCCTCTTGATGAACTCATCGCCTTTCAGCACTCCTAATGCACCCGCCCGGACCGCCTGTTCATCAAACCGCTGTACCGAATCCGCAGGCAAATGCGGGTTGTAGATTGCCACCGGCACCGGTCCGTGCGTGTGGTTGCCCCGCGCCACGGGTGTTTTGTGGTCGGGCAGGACCGCAACCGTTGCCAGAATCTTTTTTTCTTCTAAACCCGCCATCACCCGGGAAACAAGCCTGGCGTCAAACAGTTCAATCGCTTTGACCTTCTGTTTGACATCACGGCTGTGGCCCGCCTCATCTGGCGCTTCAAGATGGAGGTAAACAAAGTCGTGGTCTTCAAGCGCCCGCAAGCAGGCGTCCGCCTTGCCTTCGTAGTTGGTGTCAATCAAGCCGGTGGCACCCGGCACCTCAATCACATCAAATCCGGCATAAACACCCAAGCCCTTGATTAAATCAACCGCCGCGATGACCGCACCTTTTAAGCCGAAAAGTTCCTGATATGTGGGCATTGACGGTTTTTTGCCCGGAGACCAGAACCAGATGGAGTTTGCCGGGTCCTTACCCTGGAGCGTGCGGTTGAGGTTGACCGCCTGTCCGGGCAGAATGTCCCATGAGGCAAGTATCAGGTGGCGCAACAGTTGCGCGGTTGGCTCTGCCGCCGGCGTTTTTGCCCGGGGCAAAAGTTCCAGCGCCTTTTCACCCACATAGTCGTGGGGCGGGAAGCATTCAATCTCGGCCGAACCCTTTTTCAGCACGCACAGATGCCGGTAGGTGAAGCCGGGATAGAAACGGACCGTCTCGTTTGCCAGTTGCCGGTTGACCTCTTCAATCAACAGCGCCGCCTCTTCGGTCGTGATATGGCCCGCGGAGTGGTTCTTGATTTTGCCGTCCTGGATGCAGATGAGGTTGCAGCGCAGCGCAACATCGTCCGGTTCCAGTTGCACCCCTAAACTTGCCGCCTCAATCACGCCCCGACCCTGGTAGTAGCGGTGCGGGTCGTAGCCGAGAATCGTCAGGTTGGCAACCTCAGAGCCCGGTGGCATATCTTCGGTGACGGTGATGAAACTGCCGCACCTGCCAAGCCGGGCGATGCGGTCCAGTGTTGGTTTTTCTGCCACCTGTAAGGGAGTCTTGTTGCCCAGTTCTGGCACTAAGTCGTCCGCCATTCCATCACCTAAAAATACGATGTACTTCATCACCCGCTTTTAACGCATAATCCTTTTCTTTAAGTAATCCTTGAACCAGTCGTAGTCTGCCGGACCGGTTTCGTAATTCTCCGGTTTTGTGTCCAGACCAAGAAGCGCCTCGGGCGGTTCCGGCTCAATCCCGAGCAGACTTTTGATTTCTTCCGGGAACTTTGCCGGGTGCGCGGTCTCAATCGCAATTGCCAGGTTGGGCTCTTTCTCCGCCCCGTACCGTTCCAGCGCTGCCCAGCCCACTGCGCCGTGCGGCTCAAGCAGGATGTGGTATTTTTTGTAGGTGTTGACGATTGTCTGACGGGTCTCGCGGTCGGTGATGCTCAAGGCGAAGATATCGCGCTGCATCGCCTTGAGGTCCGGCGGTTTTGTGATGTTGCCCTGTTCGTCCATCACCCCGGAGTAGAGCGCCACGAGCCGGGGTAAGTTAGAAGGATGACCGACATTCATCGCATTGGAGATACATTTGCGCGAGGGCACAATCTTTTCGTATGTACCGGTTTGTAAAAACTTCGGGAATTCGTCGTTCTCGTTGGTGGCGATGATGAATCGTTCAGCGGGCAAGCCCATTCGCCAGGCAAGCATTCCGGCGCACATATTGCCAAAGTTGCCGGATGGTACACAGAACACCGCCCGCGTGCCCTTTTCCGCCAGTTGGGCATAGGCGTAGAAGTAGTAAACCGACTGGGGCAGAAGTCTGCCAATGTTGATTGAGTTCGCCGAAGAGAACGGAATCGGTTTTAACTCCGGGTCGGCAAACGCCCGTTTGACCAGCGCCTGACAGTCGTCAAACTTGCCGTCAATCCCGATTGTCGTCACATTGCCACCCAAGGTGGTCATCTGTTTGCGCTGCCGGTCAGACACTTCAGCAATCGGAAACAGAACCACCATCTTGATGCGGTCCACATTGTGAAACGCATGGGCAACCGCGCTACCGGTGTCGCCTGAAGTCGCGGTCAATATGACCAGTTCACCCCCGGACTGTTTTAAGATGTGGCGCAGGAGCCGTGCCATCATCCGGGCAGCAAAGTCTTTGAATGAGGCGGTGGGACCACGGTCAAGTCGCATCAGAAACCGATTGCCAACCACATTTTCTAAGGGCACCGGATAGTTGTAGCACTCATAGCAGATTTTCAGCAGTTCATCATCGGGCAGGAGATTGGAAGTCCAGCGCCGCATCACCGCAAACGCCACCTCAGGATAAGGCTGGTCCGCGAGTTCATAAATCTCGTCTTTTGGAATCACCGGAATCTGTTCCGGCATATATAACCCTTTGTCCGGTGCCTGACCAACAAGGAGCGCGGTGCTTAAATCAACCGGTGGCGCCTTCAGGTTCGTGGAGTAAAAGCGCATCGGTTAAGCCCCTTCCAGCGCCTGCTTCAGGTCGGCGATGATGTCTTCCGGGTCTTCACCGCCTACCGAGAGCCGAATCAAATCCGCTGGAATGCACGCCATCTCCCGGCACTCTTCACCCTGAAGAAGATGGGTGGAGATGGACGGGATGGTTGCCACCGTCTTGATTCGGCCCAAATCGGTTGCCCGCCAGATTAACTGGAACCGGTCAAAGACCCGGCGCGTTGCCTGATGTCCCCCTTTAATCCGAAACGCTAAAAGATGGGTGTAACGGTTTATCGGCTTTAAGTAGCGCGGGTCTTTCTCGGCATCAACCAGATACAGGTATTTTGTGGCAACTTTGTGCCGGGGATGGCTCTCAAGCCCGAGGTAACTCACCTCAAGGACCGCGGGATGCGCGGCGAGAAACTGCGCAACCCGCAGCGCATTCTGGCTGAAAAGGTCCACCCGATGGCGCAGGTCGCGCAAATCGTTTAAGGTCATCAGCGCCTGAAACGGGTGTAAACAGCCGCCCTGGTCACGCTGGGGATAGCGCTTGAGATAAAGGGCAAAGTCCTGCTTCATCTCTTCGTTGGTGATTGGGGAGACAATCGGTTTGCGGGCGATTACCGCACCGGCCATTCCCATTCCTGAGGTGCTCATCACCTTGGTCACCGAATGAATCACGATGTCTGCGCCCAGGGTTAAGGGTCGCAGCAGCGCGGGTGAGGCAATCGTCGAATCCACGACCATCGGTATGCCGTGCTCGTGCGCCAGTTCAATCACCGGTTTTAAGTCAAAGAACTGGAGCCCGGGGTTGGATGGCACCTCGGCGTAAAGGAACCGGGTGTTGCGGTCAATCTTTTTGCGCCACTCGTCAAGGTCCTCCGGGTGCAAAACCCAGCGCACCTCAATGCCCCGCTCTGCCATCTTGCGGACATTGAACTGCTGAAAGGTGCCACCGTAAACCTGGCACTGGGAAACAAAGTTGGGTTTCTCGTCATTCTGCCGCACCAAAAGCGCATCGGTAACATTTTCAATCGCCGCCATTCCCGACGAGTAAACACAGCAACCGGCTTCAAGGTCAGAGCCGTAGGTTTCAAGTAAGGCAAGGGTGTTTTCCAAATAACCTAATGTCGGGTTGTGAATCCGGGTGTAGCACCAGGTTGGAATCTGGTAGGAGAGCGCCGCCTCCAGTTCGTCGGAGTCCCGATACGCTTGCGCCGAAGAGAGAAACAGCGGTTCGATAATTGCGCCCTGGTTCTTCTCAATCGCCTCTTCTACGGTGTACATACCCCGCACCGCAATTGTGTCAAACCGCATTCTCTTCGCCTGCTCCCAGCGTCGCTTTTCTGCCGCCAGTTGTTCCTTTGCTGCGGCGATGTAGCGTTCAACGCCGGTCGCAGGCGCCGGTTTATTCATATCCATAAGTTCCTCCCTTTATTTTATCAAGTAAAAGCATAAGGACCTTAACTTTATTGTCAAACAGGGCTCGCGTGCCCGGCTACATCCGACCTGGCAAATGGCGATAAATTACCGCAGTTTGGTTTTGGCGCTTTATGGGTTTTGCTTTATCCGGCAAGAAGGTGTGCCTGTCCGGGGTTGACCACAAAACGATTTTCCGGTATTATAAATTAAAATGCGGTCTCCATTGAGGCTGAAAAAGATTGGCGCCGGGCTTTTCGCGCTCATCACCATATCTGCTGCCGGGGTGAGAACTACAACCGACACCCTGCCCGCACCGATTATCAACCGCCACTCTTTTGAACTTCTGCTCAACAGCCGGTACTCGGTGCATAGCGGTTTTGAGGACAGCCTGCCTGAACAAATCCTTGCCAATGTGCTCTGGGCAATGGCACGCGTACCCTGCTCGGGCTCTTATCGGGAGTTCTATGTTGCCACCCGAGAAAATGTGTATCGCTATCAGCCGGCAACACGCTCTTTGACCGTGCACCTTGCCGGCGACCATCGCTACTACTCCGGCTCGGCTTTTGAGATTGGCATCGCCACACCCCGGCACGAAGACGCCGGTATGGCGATTCAGGCGGGCTTGATTGCCGCCACCGCGTTCCGGGACGAAACTGGCGGCAATGTTGTCTGCTGTCCGATGAAATGGGCGGCGGATTACGCCAACAGCAACTGGCGACCAGACCATCCGATAATGCTGGTCAATCTATTTGGCAACGCACCGGCACGACATCTGGACTCAACCCGGGCGGCACTCTCTTCTGACTCCAGTTTGCCCGCCCCCATAACCAAAGGGACCGACACCTTTGAACTCGCATTGATGGAGTTAACCCAGGATTCGCTCTTTTCGTCCGGCAACCTTTCCATTGAAACCATTTCCCAGTTACTATGGGCAGGTTATGGTGTTACTCCGCACACCACATCCAACAACCGTCAGGGTTTAACCGTGCCCAGTGCGGTCGCCGGCTACTTCCTCACCGGGAAAATTTACCTTGTCCGGGAAGAGGGTATTGAACGGTATCACAACCGGCTGCCGCCGGGTACCAACCTGACGACGCGCGACCATCGGCTGGAACGGCTCTTGACCGGTGACCGCCGCGCCGATTTGCGGCAGGCGGTAAGCCGGATTCCTTCAACCGCTCCTGCCTACATCGTTGTCTGTGTTGACGACACCTCCTCTTATCGGACAATGGAAGAGGTGGGGTTTGTCGCCTTCAACCTTTTGATGCAGGCGCATATCCTCGGACTTTCCGCTTTCCTGACAATGCCCCTGACCCCGAGCGAAAGAAGCGCTATTCAGAACGCCCTGCTCTTGCCCTCAAACCATTATCCCGCACTGGTGTTCTCGGTTGGTGGCACCGCGGTTGGCATCCGGGAACGCCGCGCCCGAACCGAAACCATTCAAATTGTCCGTGCCCAGCCTGCGGTGCGGCGTGGTTATCTGCGTATCGAATATCTCCTGCATCAACCCGGCATGGTGCGCGCCGAGGTCTTTGACCTTGTTGGCAGACCGGTGCGCACCCTGTTTGAAGAGCGCCAGACCCCGGGTTACCATTCAATCGTTTGGGACGGCACCGATGAAAACGGTCGTGTAGTACGCCGCGGCACCTATCTTATCGCCATCTCATCGAACGGTTTCGTAGCTCAACACAAGGTCAACTGGGCAAAGTAATCCGAAAATTCGCTGTTGACAATTCGCTTGTCCCGTTTTAGAATATGAAGGTGAAAATTTGTTTAACGCTGACCGCAGGAGGATATTATGTCTGGCCATTCTAAATGGGCAACAATTAAGCATAAGAAGAGTAAGGCGGATGCTGCCCGGGGGCGCGCATTTTCCAAATTAATCCGGGAAATAACCACTGCCGCCCGTATCGGTGGTGGCGACATTGAAGCCAACCCCCGCCTGCGTAGCGCAGTTGAAGCCGCAAAAGCAATCAATATGCCCGCCGAGAACATTGAACGGGCGATTAAACGGGGTACCGGGGAACTTCCGGGCGTAACTTATGAAGAGATTTTTTACGAAGGTTATGCACCAGGAGGCGTCGCGCTCCTTGTACGGGTTTTAACCGACAACAAAAACCGCACCACCGCTGAAATCCGCCATGTGTTTGACAAGTACGGCGGGTCAATGGGCGCTGCCGGTTGCGTTGCCTGGCAGTTTAAGCCCAAAGGGCTCATCGTGATTGAGAAGGGTAAGGCGGACGAGGACACCGTCTTGTCGGTCGCGCTCGAAGCCGGTGCCGACGATGTTCAAACCGACTCTGCCGGCTATACCGTTGTCACTTCAGTAGAAAACTTTGAAGGGGTAAAGCGGCAGTTGAAGGCGGCAGGTATCGAATGGCTCAACGCCGAACTTACCCAGGTGGCAACCAACACCGTGCCCGTTTCGGAAGCAGATGCGCCCAAAGTTTTGAAACTGATTGAGATGCTTGAAGAGCTGGAAGAAGTCCAGCAGGTTTATGCCAACTTCGACATCCCGGACGAGGTTCTCGAAAGAGTATCATCCGCCGGGAGTTAAATTTAACCGCATCATCGGCATTGACCCGGGGTTAAGTGCCACCGGATATGGTGTCCTTGAAAAGGGCAAGGTGCTTGGTTTTGGGGTGATAAGGACCGATGCTCGGGAATCAGTAGCCCAAAGGCTTGCCCAGCTGGGAACCGAACTGGAACAGGTTCTGAACCGGTTTAAACCCTCCTGCTGCGCAATAGAAACCCTTTTTTTTAAGAACGGTGGCGCGCGTAGCGTCATTCTCTCTGCCCAATCGCGCGGGGTGCTTATGTTCATTTTAACCCAAAAGAAAATCCCGATTTTTGAACTCACCCCGGCAACGATAAAACTTGCCATAACCGGCTCAGGCCGGGCATCAAAGACCCAGTTGAACTTTATGGTGCGGAAGGTGTTAAAGATTGCGGGTGCGGTTCAGGAACATGCCGCGGATGCGCTTGCGGTTGCCTACTGCCTTCAAAACCGACAGCCACGGTGATTGCCCAGATTCAGGGTCAGTTAATCTCCAAAGAACCAACCCGGGTTGTTGTCAGTGTTGGTGGCATTGGGTTTGAACTCCTCGTCCCCCTTTCCACCTCGCGCCAGTTGCCCAACTGTGGCGAACCGGTAACCCTTCTCGTTGTGTTTAAAATCGACCGCTCGGGTGTTCAACTGTACGGATTTAGCACCCCGGAGGAGAAGGAGGTCTTTGAACTCCTGACCAGCGTAAAAGGGGTGGGACCAAAAGCGGCTTTAAACCTATTGTCCCGCTGGCAACCAGAAGAGATAACCACCGCAATCCGTCAGGGTAAGACCGAACTCCTCAGGTCCGCACCAGGAATCGGGCCCAAAAAGGTTGATGCCATACTCAAACGGTTTTCGGAAAGTGTCCCGGTCGGAGTTGCGACATCGGCTGACCTGTGTAAACCAACAACCATCGCCGATGCTTTGAACGCCCTTGTTTCCCTTGGCTTAACCCGGAAAGAGGCGCAGGAAAGGCTTAATAAACTAAAAATCACGCCCGAAATGAACCTCCAGGACATCTTGAAACAGGCGCTTGCCCAGAAGGGTTAAAACTATGCCCCGGATTGAAAGGCTGTCTTCACCCCATCCGCTGCGGGGTGAGGATGCAATCGAAGAAAGTTTAAGACCAAGGAGTTTAAACGAGTTTATTGGCCAGAACCGGCTGAAAGACAACCTCAGGGTGTTCATTCAGGCGGCAAAACTGCGCCAAGAACCGCTCGAACATGTCCTTTTGTCTGGACCACCAGGTCTGGGGAAAACAACGCTTGCCCACATCCTTGCCTATGAACTGGGCGGCGCAATTCACTGCTCATCCGGACCGGTGCTGGAAAGGCCCATTGACCTCGCCGGGATTTTAACCCGTCTTAACCGGGGTGACATCCTGTTTATCGATGAAATCCATCGGACAACAAAAGCGGTTGAGGAGTTTCTTTATCCGGCACTGGAAGATTTTGCTATCGACATACTGCTGGATAAAGGTCCTGGTGCCCGCTCGGAAAGGATTGCTCTGGAAGGGTTTACGCTTGTCGGCGCCACCACCCGGACCGGACTTTTAACCGCACCCTTACGCTCCCGGTTTGGCATCATCCTCCGGCTGGATTACTACCCGGCCGATGAGTTGTGCGCCATCGTCCATCGCAGCGCCCGGATTCTGCGGATTGATATCGAGGCGGACGGTGCAAAAGAGATTGCCGCCCGTGCCCGAGGTACCCCAAGAATCGCCAATAGGCTTTTGCGCCGGGTCAGGGACTTCGCCCAGGTCCAGGGCAAAAAAGAGATTGATAAGGAGATTGTTCAGTTCGCCCTAAACCAGCTGGAGGTGGACTCGCGCGGTCTCGATGAAATGGATAAGAAAATCCTTTTAACCGTAATCGACAAATTCAATGGCGGACCGGTTGGCATCACCTCAATATCCGCCGCTGTTAGCGAAGACCCGGGAACCATTGAAGAGGTTTATGAGCCCTATTTACTCCAGCAGGGGTTTATCCAGCGCACCCCAAGAGGCAGAGTTGCAACGCCTTTGGCTTACCAGCACTTTGGCAGAAAACCGCCCTCAGGAACCCAACCAACGCTTGGGTTTGACTGAGTTCTGTTGTATAACTATATATAAATAAACAACTTATAAAATTGGCAGGAATTTCTTGACAGACAACCTCATGCCGGTAATCATTTTATCCTATGAATCGGTGGGCGATTTTCGCCTTTTTTCTTGTCTCGGGCTGCCTTGGTCCCCGGGTCCAGAATGTTTATCTGGACCCGGTTCGGCAACTGCCGCCCGCCTGGCTTTTCTCCGGGGTTGGACCCGAGCAGGATGTAAAAACCGCCCGCTACCTTGGCAAATTCAAAATCACATATTATTGGGTGGTGGAAGAAAAGGACTACCCGAGTAGCCGATCCGTTCCTTTATACACCACGGACGGTTCGCTTCTCGGTAGATTTTCCGCCTCATTTGTAAATGACTTTAAAACCGAATCAGCTGCCCGGCTCAAGGACGGCACCTGTCTCAGTTACTTAAAAAAGCAGAATCGAGCTCAAGTGGTAAAAAAATTTCTGGGCCACGGCGGATACACACTTACAGAACTCAAGTCTGTCGCAGTTGACCCCAAGGTAATTCCTCTTGGCTCAACAATTTACATCCCCCAGGCAGAGAATGTCGTTGTTGAAGGTAAACGCCTGAACGGTATCTTTTATGCCCATGATATCGGCAGCGCGGTAGACGGCAAGCACATCGACATCTTTATCGGTAAAAAATCAAATATGGCGGCATTTGCGTCAGCGGGGCTGAAAAGTTCTGGTAGCGTCGATGTCTACATTCTTGAATAAAGAGTCGCTGAATAGCAAATCGTTTGCCGGCTTGATTTCCGATATCAACTTCGCAACCACCTCCCGCCGCCAATCATAATAAAGGTCGGCAATTGTAACCGTCTTTGCCCCTTCTTGGTACAGCCAATCTAAGAAGTCGGCAAAATCTTTCGCCCGCCATTCGGTAAAAAATTGGGGCTGGTCCACAATCCGGTGCAGAAGGATGATTGAAACCCGGTGGCTCTTAACATAATTCTTTGCCGCCGCAAGAGATATCTCTTTCCGCAGTTCGAATTCGGGCAACCGGTAAGGGTCCAGCCAGAAGTTAACATCGCCGGAACGCACTGCCCGGGCAGCCCGATAGCCGGCACGTTTTACGAACCGCCGCACCCTCTCGTCCATATCCCCGTAAGGGTAAACAAATGTAATAACCGGCACCCCGAAAAGTGACTCAAGTATAATCCGGGACCGGTAAATCTCCTGCCATGCCCGGGAACTGTCCAGCCTCGTTAGCCAGGGATGGGAAAGGGTATGGCTTGCCACCTCAATGCCGCAGGAGTCAATCATCTCCTTTATCTCCCCCCGCGTCAGGTAGTAAGGAGTTCCACCCGGGTAATAGTTAACACCCTGCCCGGTAAGCGTGTTCACAATCACTGCGAGCGTGGCGGTCATCCGGTACCGTTTAAGCAAAGGGTATACCTTTTGATAAACCGAACGGTGGCCATCGTCGATTGAAAGTACCACATAATGACCGGCAAGCGATTTTTCAACCCCGAGCGTATCATTAAATGAAGGCTCAAACTGCGGTTGTTGCCCATCACCATCAATTGTCACCGTTAAAAAGAGGGCAATTAAAAGGGCCATTTTAATATATTAGACCATTAAGACTGGTTGACAAGTGCGGACCATTTGGCAAACTATATCCGCGGTATGAAGATCGCCCTTGCCCAGCTCAATCCGACCGTCGGTGACCTGAAGGGTAATCTCGACCTGTTGCGCCGGGTTCTGGAAAGGGTTGCGCCAGAAAACCCGGACCTCGTGGTCTTTCCTGAGATGTTTTTAACCGGCTATCCGCCTCGTGATATGCTCAACCGCACCTGGTTTGTTAGCGCAACCCAGCAGGCGCTGGCCGGGGTTAGAGAAATTTCCCATCGCTGTCGCGCCGGCATCATCATCGGCGCGATTACACCCTCGCCGCAAACTTTCAGCCGGGGGCTCCACAACACCGCATTGCTTTTCGCTCACGGTAAAGAGTTGTTCCGACAGGCAAAATCGCTTTTGCCGTTTTACGATGTGTTTGATGAAGCGCGCTACTTTGACCCCGCACCCGAAATCCGGCTCGTTCGTTTCCAAGAAATGACACTGGGTATCTCTATCTGTGAAGATGCCTGGAACCCAGCTGACCTCTCCGCGGAAAACCGCAAGCGACTCTGGGGTAGAAAAATTTACCATTTAGACCCGATTGCGGTCCAGGCACAGGCCGGCGCTGACCTGTTCATAAATATCGCCGCCTCTCCTTTCTGGCGTGGTAAACAGGCGCTGCGCGCCGAGCTTGCTCGTGCCCACATTTCAAAACATCGTCGCCCCTTTGTCTTTGTAAATATGGTCGGGGCGAACGACGAACTGGTCTTTGACGGTGGTTCGTTTGTGTTTGACCAGAACCTTAAACCGCTCACGGTGCTTCCCTGGTTTGAGGAAAAGGTTGTTGTTGTGGACCTTAAAAACACCCCGGGAAGTGAAGTTAGCTATCAACCACCAGCCGAAGTGGAGTCGATTTATCAGGCTTTAACCCTTGGGGTCCGGGATTATGTCCACAAGTGTGGGTTTAAAAAGGTTGTTTTGGGGCTTTCCGGGGGCATCGATTCTGCGGTTGTCTGCTGTATTGCGGTTGCGGCACTGGGCAAAGACAATGTGTTTGGTGTCACAATGCCGGGGCCGTTTTCCACGCCGGGTAGTATCACCGACTCCGAACAACTCGCCAGAAACCTTGATATCCAATTTGCCACTATCCCGATCACCCCGATTTATCAGGCTTACCTTGATACCTTGCAACCGAATTTTACCGGTTGCCAGCCCGATGTCACCGAAGAGAACATCCAGGCGCGCATCCGGGGAAACATCCTGATGGCGCTCTCCAATAAATTCGGCTATCTCGTGTTAACAACCGGTAACAAAAGTGAACTGGCGGTGGGCTACTGCACCCTTTACGGCGATATGAGTGGTGGCATTGCGGTGCTGGGCGATGTGCCGAAAACCACGGTTTACGAACTTGCCCGCTTTATCAACCGGGAAAAGGAACTCATCCCAAAAGCGATAATCGAAAAACCGCCTTCTGCCGAACTGCGGCCAAACCAGAAAGACCAGGACACCCTTCCGCCTTATGAAATTCTTGATGGTATCATCGCCCGCTACATCGATGAGGAGCTGTCACCCGAAGAAATTGTTCAGCAGGGGTTTAATCCGGAAACGGTAAAATGGGTGGTAGAACAGATTGAGCGCAACGAGTACAAGAGGCGTCAGGCACCACCGGTTATCAAGGTCACAACCCGGGCGTTTGGCACCGGTCGGCGTTATCCAATCGCCGCCCGTTTCCGTTATTGACCTTCTTTTTTCTCTCTCTCTCTTTATTGTTTTTTCTCTTCCAACGGCGTCTGGCGATACAGAACCTCTGCCCCGGCACTATCACCAATAAGATAAAGTATATTAACCAGCCGCATTAATTCACCAGCGGAACTGGTAACTTTTGCCCGGCGATAGACAATCTGCCGGCAACTGTCTTCCCAGTTAGGAAAGTTTTGTTTTAACCGGCTCAACTCATGCTCGGCAGCGGCGTTTTCACCCGTTAGCCCGAACACCAGTCCCGCACCCAAGATTGCTTGGGGCAGAGTTGAATCCAAAACCTGTGCCCGCTGAAATGCGGCAAGCGCACTGTCCAGCTGTCCGCTGTATAAAAATACAAACCCCAAATCGGTCAGAATCCGGGGCGAATCGGGCTCGAGTTCGTTTGCCAGTCTAAGATGATGAATCGCGCGCCGATGGTCTCCCTTTTCGCTGTAAAGAAGGGCAATGTTTATGTGTGCCGGCACAAAACCCTGGTCAATTAAAATCGCCCGTTTGTACAGGCTAATTGCCGAATCGGGTATCTGGCCCTGGAACGCGCGGGCAAGTCCGATATAACCAACTGGTGCCTGAGGTGCCTCTTTAATCATCGCGGAAAAAAGCGCTTTTTCATTGCGCCACACCGGTAGCCGGTAAAGGCAGTTCAGGACAAAAAGCCCGGCAAGCGCCACCAATCCAAAACCAACCACCCGTCTTACTGCGTGCTGGGCAACCAGCAATCGCGCCCCAAGGGAAATCACCAGCACCACCAGTCCAAATGAAGGAAGAAAAAGCAACCTTTCGGTGGCTTGAACTCCAATTGGATAGACATTGCACACCGGCAACAAGAAAATGATTGCCCAGAAATAACCCCAAAGCGCAACCCGGAAACGCCGGCGTATTGCCGCCAGCGGTGTTACCAGGGCAAACAACATCGCATAAATTAAAAGCGGCGTAAGTTTCAAAAATCCAGGGTCAAGCGGGATTTTAACCCGATGTTCAAACGGCAAAAAGAACATCCGGATATACAACCCAAAGGTGTTGGCGATATTGAAAAAATTAACCCGCGCGCCGTCGGTGGGCAATGGCAGCGCCTGATTGAATATCTGGTGGCGCAAGCCCAGATAGCCAGCCCCGATTAGAAACAGGGTCAAAAGAACAAGCCAGAACCCTCGGGGCATTCGGCCCTGGATTAAAAATGGTGTCCAGACAACTAAAAGCGGAAACAAAAACGCCGACTCTTTGCTCAAAAGCGCCAGTCCATAACCTAAAGGAATGACCAGCCACCAGCGCCAGTTTCGTTTACGCAAAGACCGGAGCAGGGCAAAGCCGGCAAAACCCAAGAACAGTGTTACCAGAAGGTCGCTTCTCCCTGAGACATAGGCAATCGCCTCGGTATGGTTAGGGTGCGTTGCAAAGAGCAGTCCGGCAATACCTGCCCAAACCGCGGAGTGGAGTAGTTCCCACACAACCAGCACCACGAGGACCGCTGAACCAGCGCCCAAAATCACATTGATAAGATGAAAATACCAGGGCTTGATTCCGGCGATTTTTTGGTCCAGCCAGAATGAGAGACTGGTTACGGGTCGATAATAAGGAAGGACCGCTGCCGGCTCCTGCTCGGCTCGCGTACCCGCCCAAAAATCGCGGCTAAAGATGTCCTTTATTCCTGAATGCGCCAGAACCGTGTTGTTGACAATCAACGAATTGTCATCCCACACAAATTCGTAACTCAAAGTTGGCAAGTAAACGACAACCGCAACCACAGCAACCGCCAGCGATATCAACGCCACACCCTTGCGGGTGCGCAAGCGGTCGGCAAAAGAGTCTGCCACTTAATGAAAAGTTTGAAGAAATAGTTACCAACTGTCAACAACCTCAACCATTAAAATGGTAACCTGTCCCATTACAACTAACAAAGGGGAAAATTTTCCGCTACCAAGTAATTAAGGAAAAATGTCTAACCGCAATTATACCCTGAGCGGTGTTGCCTCTTTAAAAACCAGGAATATAATCTTTATTAAAGATGGTGCACCAAATTCAAAAAACCATCAGCCTGTTACTTCTGTTGACACTATGTTTATGTGGCAGGGCGGGCAAAGTGACCCTGCAACCGATAGTTCGCATCGACCCGCCTCCGATTGTTGATGGCGAAACCTGTGTCTACGAAATCGCAAACAAGAACAACAGCCCGGTTGCGATTCGCCGGGTCATCACCACCCGTGTTCAATATGCGGAACTGCCCGCTTTCCAGGTTACAACATTAGAGCAGGAAACAAAAAACAGCCCGCCGATTGAGTCAACTGTTGTTTACATCAGCCGGGAAGATTTGACCCCTATCGCCTCATTTAAATTCTCGCGCCCTCCCAAACCGCTAATAACCACTGCCGCAATTTATCAAGAGGCGTTTGCCGAAATTGTTTCCATTACAAAAGAGGGTGAATTTAAAAGACACATCCCTATTGGAGCCCACACCTTTGATGTTAATCAACTCACCATGCTGGGCAGAACGCTTCGCTTTGCCCAAGCAAAACCTTACAACATTCTTATCGTTGTCCCCACAACTACACCGCCCGGCGGTATGTCGCTCGCCGGCAAGGTGTCGCCCCCTAATATCGACACCATAACAACGCCTGCTGGCACATTCGAATGTTATAAACTCATAATCGAAAGCGATTCAACAAAACAACAGCTCTGGTTCGAAAAAATCGGTGCCCGGCGCCTTATTCAGTTAATAGATGGTAAAACAGGTGAAACTGTCCGCCTTATATCATCCAGTATACCCCAGACACCCGTTAAGATTGGTGCGACAACCACCATCGGGTCGCATAAAATAAGTAACGAAACTAAATAAGTTAACAAAGCGGGTACCCACAAATGCAAACCGTCAAAAAGAGCCACTACAACCCTCTAATATATTAATCACGGAATTACAATAAGTTACACATCAGGGCAAAATTTCATTTGTGGCACAGTTAATGCAATTAAAATCTCTGGATAAAGAAATGAACACAAGCAAGGCGGAAGTTGCCGGGGTTGCTCATCTTCAGGAGAACCTCTGCCACAAGTTCGGGGCTGGTGCATCTATCGGTTCTTTTCCACCCCATGCAGTCGCCCCTCAACACCGGACCGAAGTAAATTCACCCCCTCGGCCCGTATAAAGTGCCCCTCCGGGCGCTTAAATGACTGCTCAGTTCAAGATAGGTGCCCCAGCCCTCCGCTTTTTTTATATCTGTCGCATGCTATCCTTCGTCAGTTCAATCGGCTAAACGCCACTACCATTCCCCACTGACAATAGCCGCGAGGGGAAGAATTTTTGCAACCTGTCTGTTACCTATTTACTATTGAAGACTTAATCGGTTTTAAATTGCGCCAACCTGCCGGCACAAAAGATGCAGATTATTTAAATGGTGTTGAGGGCGCTGCCCTCCTAAAAGGGAACAGAAAAATACAGCCCAGGAAACCGGGACCTGGCTGTACCTTCCTCCCTGATATCCCGGTAGCTTCCTCCTTGCGGGCTCCCAAATGGGAGCCCGTCATTTTTATCTTTACTCTACTCGCACCGCCTTTGCCACAGTGCCGTTGATATCGATGAAAAGGACACCTTTCTGGCTTGCCTTGGGCTGCCAGACAAAAGAGCCGTTCAAGCCCCCGGCTGGTATTGCAAACCTTTCCACACACCGCCCCAGCGCATCGTAAACCGTCACGTTTAAGGGCTCAACTTGAGTTAACGAATAACGGATTGTCACATTTTGGGAAAACAGCCGGGGATTGAGCTCTACAATGCGCCGGCTCGGCAAACCGCTTAAACCCTCTTTGACACCGACCTGAGGTTCATACCAGTTAAATGCGGTGTCAGAATTGGCGGCCATCTGTGTTACGGTCCTACCACCGCAGATAGCAAATGCGACAATCTGGCTGTCGCCCGGCGGAATTGTAAACGGTCCGGTTGAAGAAAGGGCATGCCAGTTGCCCTTAGATGTCCCGCTTGTTGAACGCAGCCTGCCGTCTAAGAATTGCATCTTTTCCGACTTGGTAAACCCGTCATTCACATAGATGTCGTGGAATATACAGTTTGCCCAGCCGTTTGCTCCCTGCGGATAAATTGGCCTTACTCCGAGCGCCAGCGTCTCCGGTAAGGCCCGCACATAGGCAAGATTTCGGATAGAGTCGGTTCCGGCATAGTCGAGTGAATCGATGGAATTCCAGGGTGCGGTGCGAAAGTCACAGGCAACCCCTGCCCACAAATCAGAAATCGGTAGCGTGTCATTGTTGTGAATCCGGTACTCTAAGATGATAAAATCTTTTTTGTTCGGGTCAGCGCTGACAAAACTGCGCTGGGTTATTGTTACTCTTTTGGGCGCTGAATGCCGGGCATCGGAAAATACACACCGATACTCCTGGTCGCCAAACTCCGGAGGCAGCACTGGCCGGAGCGACTCAACAACCGCAAAATCCTGTGAGGTAACCTGCCAAGGTTGTGCGTAATAGTTGTCCGCCACCCAGTAGGTATCAGGAGCGGCAACGCCGATTAGGAATGAGCCGTGCATCATTGCCGAAGAAGACCAGGCGCGACTTTTTGGGTAGATAAAACCCAGACCCTGACCGCGCCAGGTGGTTGTGCCAATCCCGCCATTGGCGCACACACCCATAACAAAATCTCCGGTGTCGTGCACCGCCCACAACCCGGCACGGGCATAAGGCATACCAACCGTTATTTCAAACTGTGTACGCCAGGTCCCACTATCGCCTTGCACCGTCAGGTTCATTTCCAGCCTTTCACCATCTGGACAGTCTCTATCCACCCGTACCCGATAGGCACTTCCCCGCACGGTATCACCCACCGCAACCGAATCGTAAGAACTGGTGGCAACAAGCAATGTCAAATAGGGCGAACTGGAATGCAGTGTACCGGTGGTGTTGAAACTGGTCAAATTACCCCGATTGCTCACCACCACATACAGTTCCGCCTCATCGCCGGGGTCAAGCCTGCCATTGGCATCATCCACCCAGCAATGGTCATAAACCACGAGCGGCCTTGGCCTGCCGCTTCTGGTAAATACCGTCTTTTCAAACGGCTTCCCATCCTGCGCGGTAACCGAAACGGTCAATGTCCAGGTGTCTTCGAGCGCGGGCAGAACAACCCTTGCCCTTCCTTGAGAGTTCGTCACGCCCCGGCCAATCAGTTCATTCTGATGAAGGATTGCCACCCGGGCACCAGGCGTTGGTACAGAATCGGGATAAAAGACCCGCACCACAACAATCTGGGGGTTGGCAGCAATCGTATCCGGGCAGCTGACCGTAAGTGGCTTGGGCACCTGGCGCCACATCAGCATCGTCGGGTCGCCCTGCAATGTCCATTCATAAACTGACCAGCGATAGGTCATCTGACTGAACGCCGCATTGCGGTAAAAGTCCTTAGCCAGCGCATAAGCCTGACCCTGATTCCACCCCTTGATGTAGTTGTTGTAAAACTCCATACACAGATTCTCCGAAGGTCCCATATTAGGAGGTGCACCCCAGCCATAACGGGCGTTCAAACAGGTTCAAACCGCACCGCCGTTGGTGATGTTGACAAACTGTTCTGCCAGACAGTCGTACTGGTCAAAGTTACCGCAGTCGCATGCCATTGAATTTACTATCATCGGCTTGGCGCTGTTGGTAAGCGAGCCTAAGTTTGAAGTTGAAAAAGTAGCACCAAAGGCGCTGACAGACCCATGACCGGCAAAGTGGAAAAGATGCCTCCCATTGTTAATGCTCGCCACACACTGACTCGGGCTCATACTGTAAACCGAATCCACCAACCAGTTGCCGATATCGGAAAGCGCCAGCGCAATATTTTTATTTACAATCCTGCCGTAGTAGTCGATGTTTGTCCACAAATACTCAAACGGCAAAAGGACATTGTGAAGGTAGGTTGTGTCCGGATGCCGCTCGTAAAGACTGTCTTTGTGAAGAAAGTTGGCGCAATGGCTGGCGTCGTCCAGTGGCAGTCTGCCAACGATGATGTCAGAGTAAAGGTCAACCGAATCTGGGTTAAAGTTTGTGTAGGAGTATTCACCAAACTGACCGTTGTTGTTTGCATCCCAGGAACCATCAAGGTCCGAAAAGTACAGGTCAGCGGGCACATTGTAAGGCGAATAGGGCAGATAACCGTGACGACAGGGCACATGCTGAACATCACCTGCTAAAATCACATACTTCAAACCCTGATGGGCAAACTTGTCTTTGAGCATATTCCGAATCTTCTCCGGATTGTCCCGGCCGGGATATCGGGCATAAATCGTTTCGGTCGGCACAATCTCGGTAAAATAACCCTTGCGCCGCAGATAGTTGCGGAAATTGATCAGTGCCGGTGCCAGTGTTGAAGATGTCACAATCACCACATCCAGTTCCGGGTTGTCCAGTTCCGCGCTCAAAGGTGCCCAGCGACTGACATCCTGAGCATTGACTACCAGCATGGAAACCGCCTCACCTGCCAGTTCCACCTGTCCCGGGCTCAGCACCGCCTGAGAAAAAACGTTGTTTTTGTACTCAATTTCAATCTCTGCCCGGGTCGCAAGCAGCAGTCTGCCTGATACCGGATGGTAACGGAAAGGGCAGAAAAGAAAACCACCGATGCGAAAACCGGCTTTTGAACCGGCAGGCACGCCGGTAACCAACTCCGCTGGATAAGCCTCATCCGAACTGTAAACCGCTGCTTTTGGTTCAACAAAAGGTAGCGAACTGAATTGTGACAAAGGCCGCATCGGCTGCACCGGATAAATCCTTACACCCTGCGCCAGTTCCTGCCAATCTACACCCTTTATCCGCACCGCAACCAGCCGGGCATCAGGTGGAATAAGCACATTGCCCGAAATTACCGGTAAAAGCGGTTCACCCGGTTCTGTAGTCGCAACTACCGTAAAACCTGGTCCGGGCGGCATCAGTTGCACAACCGTGAAATCGCCTTCGTTGTGCAACCGAACCTGCTCTGGAAAAATTGTCAATGGAACCGAAAAGGTTCCGGCAAAAAGCATATTAATGCCAACCGTTAACAACAGCAAACGGTTCATAAATCCTCCTTTTAATTGGGTTTGACCGAGCCGCCAGCACAACAAAAAGATTATTAATCAGAAACACCCAAAGTCAAATAAAAACCGCTAACCGGCACGCGCTGCCCAAACCTCTTCCCAGACCCGAACAAAGTTCAAACCAAGAATCTTTTTAATGTCCGTCTCCGTGTAGCCCATCTTTACCAAACCCCGGGTGATTTCAGGTAGCCGGGTCACATCCTCAAGCCCTTTCAAACTACCGGAAAATCCGTCAAAGTCGGAACCAAACCCGACAACACCGGGCCCAAAACGCTGTACAACATAGTCAATAGAACGCAACACATCGTCCACCGATGCCCGCTTGGGATTTGAGTTTAGAAATGAAGGCAGGAAAACCTGTCCCATCACCCCACCCTTCTGGGTTAAAAGGGCAAGTTGCCGGTTCTTTAAATTGCGATTGTGTCTTCGCAAACCATAAACCCCGGAGTGAGAGGCGATGACCGGTGCGGTGCTCAACTCTACCGCCTGGTAAAATGTCTTTTCTGCCGAATGGGAAACATCAACTATCATCCCAAACCGGTTCATCAACCTTACCGCCCTTTTACCAAGCGCCGACAGGCCCTGATGGGGCTTATTTTTGTCCCAACTGGCATCGGCAAGTTCGTTTGAGTTGCACCAGGTCAGGGTCAAAACCCTCACCCCGGCTTTAAACCACCGTTTCAGCCGGGAAATGTCACCCTCAACCGCATGCCCACCCTCAACCCCGATGACAATAGCGATTCTACCTGAACGCACAATCCGTTTCAAACCGTCAGGCGAAAGAGCCAGCCCGACCCGGTTGCGGTTCTGGGCACAAATCTTTTTTATAACCTGGCAGCCGTTCATCACAAACCGGTCAAACTCGCCAGGCTTTAACCTATTGGGGTCTGGAAACAGCGCAAAAACCTGCACCTTCACCCCACCCGAAACCAGCCGCGGCAGGTCCAGATGGCCAATTCGGCTGCGCCGGGTGATATCTCTTTCTCCTGAGATATGGGCAAGAATCGTATCGCAGTGCATATCAACCACTAACGAACTGAAATGCAACCTTTCCGGCGTCATAGGCGGTAAGTTTAACACCCGCCGAAACCGGGTCAACATAAACCGCCAAAATTTTCTTGACAGCCAGGGTGATTACGATAAAATCGTTTTGTGGAACGGCTCCAGGTTCTGGTTCACCTGACCCGACGCAACAAGGCTTTGACCGTTTCCTTTCCTATCTACTATATATATGTCGCGGTCGCGGTTATATTCGGCTTCTTTGTTTTTAGCGGGGCATTTACCCGGTTCGTGGTTAATCGGTTTACCGACCGGGGCCTTTTAAACCACCTTATTGCCGAAAACAGCCGTTTAAGCAAACAACTTACCGCCTATGCTGCGGCGGTGGACAGTTTCCGACAGTTCCTTGCCTTCACCGAACAGATGGACAATAAACTCCGGGCTGCGGTCAACCTGGGCTTGGTGCCGGCTGATGTTCGCCTGATGGGTATTGGTGGCAACCAGCCTCCGACCCCGGCACCAGAGGTTGATGAACTTCTCCGCCGGGCTAAATTCACCCAGCGGTCGCTACTTGAAATCGACCGGGCGGTAACCAAAGAACAGGAACGGTTAAAGTGTACCCCTTCAATCTGGCCTGTTCAGGGCTGGGTCACATCCGGTTTTGGCTATCGCCAGGACCCATTTACCGGGAAAAGGGAGATGCACGCCGGTATGGACATCGTTGCCCCGCGTGGCACTCCAATTGTCGCCACCGCAGATGGAAAGGTGGTTTATGCGGGTTGGAAATCGGGCTTTGGCAAAACCGTGGAAATTGACCACGGCTGGGGCATAAGGACATTCTATGGCCACTGCAACACCATCCGGGTTGCGGTTGGCAAGTGCGTCAAACGGGGTGAAGTCATCGCCACGGTCGGTGCCACCGGGCAGGCAACCGGCAATCACCTCCACTACGGCGTAACCGTTAACGGCAACTGGGTCAATCCTGCCGACTACATCCTCTCCGGTCGGGGCAGATAGCCCAATCTTTTAATCAAAGTACACGGCTGTTTTGCCGAAACCTTGCGCCCGGCATTCCGGTATTCAAGATAAACCACATAGATTCCAACCGGCGCCATCTCGCCCTGGTCTGTCCTGCCATCCCAGTAAACCAATCCCTGTTTTTCAGACACCAACCGTCCCGCAAACAGGGTCCGAACCGTCCTGCCTGACAGGTCAAAAATCTTGATACTCATTCTGCCTTCGGGTTCGGGTAAATCAAAAGTAATCGGCAGGCTATCTTCATAACCATCATAGTCAGGACTGAAGGTCGTTAAATTCAGGCTCAAAAGTTTACCCGACCCGCGCGGCGTAACAAAAATTCGGGCAAAGTTGTTCACCGTGTCCTTATCACCCGGGCACAGAACCCGGCACCACAAACCGGTCCGGGCTTGTGGACAAGTTGTTTTAAAAACAAACAAACTTTCCTGTTTGGGGCTTAAACACCCTACCCTCAGTTCTACAAAAACTTCGCCTTTATCCCAGCCACACAATAGTTGCCATTCTGGCGCCGGCACAAACCCGGAATTTTTTACCCCAACCTGAAAATTAAACTGCGCTTTTGGTTCTGGTAGAACACTGTCCAGCAAAAACAGCGCACTGACAGTCAGGTCAAAGTAGGAACTGACCGCATTCTGCCTGCCTGGGGTTGTACCGAACGAGTCCGGGCACACCGCCCAGTTATCTGCCCGGTCTGGTGCATTGATGTCTATCCGCTCCCAGGAAAAACCGTCACCGGCATCATACGGAAACCCATCACCCGGCTCCGAAGGTGTGCCAAAGGTTGTCGTATCGTCATAAGGTGCGGCAACAGTTATCGGGTCATTCCCTGCCAAGCCGTTACCAATCGTGGTGTTGCCAACCGTTAAAATCAAGGTTGAATCGCCAAATCGGTATGGCTGGAGATAGCCACCTGAACCACCGCTGTCGGTGTACTCCGGGTCCATAATCACCGCAAACCTACCGGGCTTGAGCCATGTGGTACCGATAACCACATTGGGGCTTGTCCGTAAAATTGAGGAGTCGTTCCAGGCAACGATTCGGTCAATCGCATCACCATCATCAATCGTATAGTTAAACAGGTCTATCGCCTCGCGCCCGGCATTGTACAACTCAACAAACTCGTTACGGTCCTCAGGAAACAAAATGCCACTTCCGCCTTTAGGGTTTGCCATCACCTCATTAATAACCAGTTGCCCGGGGACAAAAATCACCCATAGAACAAGATGAGCCGCCAACATCGGGATTAACCTTAAACCATAGTTGGCTGCGGGTCAACAGTTGCCCCAAAAGCCCTATCAGGTTGAAAACGCCCCCGCCATAATATCCCAATAACTATTCACCCAACCACTCAGGGAACCGTTCCCTGAACGACTCAGAAAACAGCTCGGTGAACCCTTTTCGACGCGGCTTTCTGCTTAAATTTCATTATGATACCTCAATATGACCCCTTTTGTCATCTCGGTTTACCTTTTGGGCTTTTCACCGCAACCCAATTGGTCATTTATCCGGCAAAGGCGTTATCGTTTGGTTGGTCTCTTCAGGTGTGAGGAGACCGCCGCGCTCCGCTATTCTGCCCGGTTTCCGGGCTCACTGCACTAAATGCACCTGCCAGTTTTCATCCACCCATAGTTTAACAATTCGGGTGTTGAATCCCCAGGACTTAACCACCTTTTCTGCCTGGTTTAACTGGTCTAACTGTACCGTTTTGTCTGCCGGATTGCCTGCGCAGTCAAAGTGCGCCACAAGGGCGACTATCTTCGCCCCGTGCTTTTCGACCGATATCGCCACCCGTCTTTTAATCGACTCAACCGTAGCGAAATCCCGATTTTCCGCAACGATTTTGTTCGGACCGGGTTCGGTCACCGCATCAACATAATCGAGCCCGAACTTCTTTTTAAGAAAATCAATCACCGGCAGTTGTACCCTGCCGTCCATACAGTTGATCGCAACACCAAAAGTTTTCTGGTCCATTGTCCGGTTTACAGTATCGGCAGATACCGTTTTATCTCAAACTCGGTTACCTGCGCCTTGTACTCGTCCCACTCCTGACGCTTGTTGCGCAAAAAGAAGGTAAACAGCTCATCACCCAGTGTTGACCGTACCAGCTCACTCTTCTCGGTCAGCCTTATCGCCTCGGAAAGGTCTTTGGGCAGGCAGGCGATTCTTGCCTGGGCGCGTTCCTCTTCGGTCATCCGATAGATGTTGTCGGTGGTTGGCGGTGCGAGCGGCATCTTTTCTTCCACCCCTTTGAGTCCGGCGGCAAATATCACCGCAAACGCCAGATAGGGGTTGCATGCCGGGTCCGGTGAACGGTACTCAATCCGTGCCGCCTCAGGCCGGGTTGGGGAAAACGCCGGCACCCGCACCAGGGCGCTGCGATTGACCCTTGCCCAGGACACATAGACCGGTGCCTCAAATCCGGGCACGAGCCTTTTGTAAGAGTTGACCCATTGATTGGTGATTGCGGTTATCTCCGGCGCATACTTGAGCACACCGGCGATGAAATGCCGGCAGATGGGCGAGAGGTTCATATCGTCTTTTGCCGAATAAAAAGCGTTTCTGCCGTTACGGAAAAGAGAGATGTGGGTGTGCATCCCGGAACCGTTTACCCCGAAAATCGGCTTGGGCATAAAGGTACAGTGGATGTTGTGCCGCTTTGCCACCTGCCGGGCAACAAACCGGCAGGTGACCACATTGTCTGCCATCGTCAAAGCATCGGTGTAGTGCAGGTCAATCTCGTGCTGGCTCGGTGACACCTCGTGATGGCTGTACTCGACCCCGACACCCAGTTTCTCCAGGGCAACAATCGTCTCCTCGCGCACCTTTTCCGGTAATGAGGTGGGCGTCAGGTCAAAATATCCGCCGCGGTCCAACAAACTTGGTTCCTCACCGTTCTGAAAGTAAAAGCATTCCAGTTCGCAGCCGGCATAAAGGGAAAAACCCATTTTTTTTGCCTTGCTCACAACCCGGCGCAGTACCTGCCGGGGGTCAAATTCCACCGGTTTGCCATCGGGTGTGTACACATCACAGAACATCCTTGCCGCCCTTTCGCCCTGCACCTCCCAGGGCAGAACCGCAAAACTGCCCGGGTCAGGCTTGACAACCATATCCGACTCCTCAATCCGGGCAAACCCTTCAATCGATGAGCCGTCAAAACCCAGCCCGTGCCCCAGCGCTCGCGCCAGTTCCCGGGGGGAGATGGTAATCCCTTTGAGAAACCCTAAAACATCGGTAAACCACAACTGGACATAGCGTACCCGGCTTTTCTTTATCTTACTCATCACTTCAATCGCACCCAATTCATCCTCCCTTTTTTTCCTTTTTGCCACCGTAGAAGATACACCCCCTCATTTTAATGTCAAGAGTTGTAAAGCCCGTTGCTACTCCCACCGTTCCTTACTACAGAGCAAACCCCATTTCTGTTTGACTGAATTGCGCTTTTCCGCTACCCTTTTGTTATGGTGGTAACCTTTTTGTCTCTTGCCCTTTTCCTTGGTCAAACCAATCCTTCACCCGGCTTTCTCACGGTCCGCTCGGAACCACCGGGATTTAAAATTTTTGTTGAAGGTGATTCCGTGGGTTTTGCCCCGTTTGAGCGCCACCAGTTAAACCCGGGCCGTTACTGGGTGACGATTGTGTCTAACGACAGTTTGGAAACGCTCTATCGGCGGTTGCGTTCCGGTGCGCTTGGCGAACGGCTCAACGCCCTCTGGACATTAGCCCGTATTGACGGCGCCACTTCCCAAATCGAGGTTTTACCCGGAGTTGAAACCCGAATTTTAATTGACCGGCAAACGATGGAGAAAAATGCCTGTCGGGCAAAATGGCTGTTGTTCGGTGGCGTGGGCGGAATTTTTACCGTCGGGCTCGTTTGCGGTGTCATCATCGGGATGGTCGCCAATTGACAGATGAGCCGGTTTCTGCTCCTTGCTGGACTGATGCTTTTGAGCCTCGCACCTGCACCGCAGAAGGGGAAAACCGTACTTACCGAAGCCCGTTACTACCGAAAACTGGAAAACAAAATGGTCCAGTGCCAGTTGTGCCCCAGGCGCTGCCTCATCGCTCCGGGGAAAAGGGGTTTCTGTCGGGTACGCGAAAACCGCAACGGTACCCTTTACTCGCTGGTCTACGGGAAACCCTGCTCGATCAACCGCGAGCCGATAGAGAAGGCGCCCTTTTTCCACTTTCTACCCGGTGCCCAGCGCCTGACCCTTGCCACGGTTGGCTGTAATCAACGTTGTAAGTACTGCCAGAACTGGGAAATTTCGCAGGCAACACCCGAAGCGGTGCCGAGCCAGGAACTCACTCCTGAAGAGGTCGTCTCCCTTGCCGAAAAACTCCAACTGCCCATCATCTGTTTTACCTACACCGAACCGATTGTCTTCTTTGAGTATATGATGGACATCGCCCGCCTGGCGCGTGCCCGGGGCATCAAAACTGCGGTCGTATCCGGTGGTTATATCAACCCGGAACCCTTGCGCGAACTCTGCTCAATGGTTGACGCGGTCAAAATTGACCTGAAAGGTTTTACCCCTGACTTCTATCGCACGGTGTGTGGCTCAACCCTTGAACCGGTACTGACGGCAATTAAAACGGTTGCCCAAACATCCTGCCACTTAGAACTGGTCAACCTTGTTGTCCCGGGGTTCAACGACGACACCGCAACCATTCGCCAGATGTGTTCCTGGATAAAAGAAAATTGCGGGGACACCGTTCCCCTTCACTTTACCCAGTTTCATCCCGACTACCAGTTACAGAATGCGCCGGTAACACCGGTTAAAACCCTGGAAAGGGCAATCGCCATCGCCCGTCAGACGGGCTTGAAGTTTGTCTACATCGGCAATGTCCCGGGTCATCAGGACGAAAACACCTACTGTCCTGAATGTCACCGCTTGCTCATCCGGCGTCAGGGTTATACCGTAATTGAAAACCGTATTGTCAATGGTAAATGCCCATTCTGTAATACCCGCATCTCGGGGGTGTGGCGATGAGTCCTTCGGTAGTCTGGTTTGTGCCGCCTGAACGGGTGGCAGATGGTGTCGGCTTAATCCTTGAGCAGTCCGGGTTCTTCAACCGCACCCGTTCCCGCAAAAAGGTGGGCATCAAAGCCCATTTTGGCGAAGCCGGCAACAACAACCACATCAGCCCGGAACTAATCCGTGCCGCCGCCATCGCCTGTGTCAACCACGACCTCCAGCCGGTCGCAATCGAAACCACCGCCCTTTATCGCGGCCGGCGCCAGCGCGCCTCGGAACACATCAAACTTGCCCAGGAGCACGGGTTTACCATTGACCGGACTTTGGTACCAATTGAAATCCTTGACGGCGAGTACGGCGAGCACTTTTACCCGGTAGCGCTCGACTTTTCTCCCCAAACCAGCGCCTTTCTCGCCGGCAAACTGCGGTTTATTCGTTACCTCATCAACCTCGCCCACTTTAAAGGCCATTTTGTTGCCGGGTTTGGCGGGGTGATAAAAAGTATTGCGATGGGTTTGGCAGCAAAGGCGGGCAAACTGGCGATGCACTCCTCGTCAAAGCCCTATGTGGATGAAGAGAAGTGCCTCAGTTGTGGCAACTGTGTTGACTACTGCCCCCACGATGCGATTGACTTTGTCCATTATGTTGCCCGCATCGGCCGCAGTTGCGTTGGGTGCGGGGGCTGTCTTGCCATCTGTCCGCACGGTGCCATTAAAATCAACTGGGACGCCGCCTCGGAGTCGGTGCAGAAGAAACTCGCCGAATACTGCTATGCGGCGCTCAAAGACCGCATCGCAATTCACTTTAACATCCTGCTCAATGTTACTCCAAACTGCGACTGCTACCCCCAGACCGAAAAACCGATTATGCCTGATGTCGGGTTATTTGCCTCTTTTGACCCGGTGGCGTGTGACCAGGCGGCTTGGGACCACACCCGTTCCGCGCTGAACGAAATCTATCCCCACCTCAACCCTGAGACTGTGCTAATGCGTGGTGCCGAAATCGGCTTGGGCAATCGCAACTACCAGGTCGTGAACTTCTGATGAACGACACCCTGGTTAGACTCGAGGTTTTTGAGGGCCCGCTGGAACTTTTGCTCTACCTCGTGCGCAAAAATGAACTGGATGTGTTTGACATCCCGATTGCCCGTCTCACCGACGACTACCTCGCCCTGCTGCGGGGCGAAAACCTTTTGAACCTTGATGCCGCCAGCGACTTCCTGGTAATGGCGGCGGTACTGTTGCGCCTCAAAACCCGTGCCCTCTTACCCCGCACGCCCGAAGAGGACCTCACCACCCCGCAAATTTCGCTCGAGCAGATTGTCGACGCCTATCGTTCATTCCAGGAGGCGGCACGGCATCTCGCCACGCGCGAAGCCCAGCAACGGCAGCGCTTTCCCCGTCAGGGTGAATCACCACCGCCGCTCCTTGCCGAATCTGAAGACATCGCCCTGCTTGCCCGTGCCTTCAGCCGGCTCCTTGCCCGGCTCAAACCTCAACCGACCGTTTCAATTGAGCCCCAGCGCATCAAAGTTGGCGACAAGATCGCCGCCCTCCGCAACCTGCTGAAAGACAAAGAATCCCTGACATTTGAAGAGGCGGTGACCGGTGCCACCATTACCGAACTCATCGTCACCTTTCTTGCCCTGTTAGAACTGGTGCGCCTCGGTGAAGTGCGGGTCTTCCAAGAAAATGCCTTTGCCCCGATTCTGCTCCAACGTCAAACACTTGACAGTTGCCGATAACTGTTTAACATCAATCTGTGGAGATTAAGGCAACTGGCTTCGGCTGGATTGAAACCGACCGCGCCCGATTCGATACCGATATCGTCATCTATCCCGATGGCCGGATTGAAAACCGCTATCGGCACCTGACCGGTGACAACCACACCGTCGGCAAAAAGGAGGTGGTGCGGGTGCTCGCCAACACGAAAGCCCAACTGGTCATCGGCACCGGCCAGGAAGGTATTGTGCAACTGAGTGCTGATGCCCTTCAATTTCTCCAGGACAACAACATCGTCTACCACCTTGCTCCCACCCCGGAAGCGATAACAATTTACAACCGCCTCGACCCACCCAAGGCGGCAATTTTTCATGTCACCTGTTGATCAACAACAATGAAACTTTACACCCTTGGTACTGGGCATCGTCCGGAATACGAATTCAGCCGGCTTTTGTACAAATTTGGCATCCAGGTTTTGTTCGACATCCGTTCCCACCCCGGACCGATTGCGGAAAAACTGCCCCACCTTTCCCGTGCCGGGATGGAAAAGTTGTGCTCGGACAACAAGATCAACTATGTGTTTCTGGGCAACGAACTGGGTGGTGGCTGCCGCGCTTTGCTTGCCGTGCCTGACCGCCGGGCGGTAAAGAACTGGCTTCAGACCGAAGAGGTGCAACGGGGCCTTAAAATCATCAGCAGCCGGGTTCCCACCCGCGTCTGTTGCATACTATGCTCCTGCTACACACCGGAGTTCTGCCGCCGGCTCATCCTTGCCGAAGAGGTTGCCCGCCAGGGAGCAGAGGTGGTTCACATCCTTGAAGAGGACCGGTTCTGGCAACCCCAGAAACCTAAACCGCACCGGCCTCGATGAACACCGCGTTGATAAAAGAGATTCAAGAGTTAAAAAAAAGCCAGCGGGCACTGATTCTCTGCCACAACTACCAGCCACCCGAAATCTACGAAGTCGCCGATTTTATCGGTGATTCGCTCGAACTGGCGCGTCAGGCACAAAATGCGGACTGCGAACTGATTGTATTCTGCGGCGTCAGGTTTATGGCTGAGACCGCCAAACTCCTCAACCCCCAAACCCGGGTGGTGCTTGCTGAACCCCGGGCGGGCTGTCAGATGGCAAATATGATTACCGCTCAAACCCTGCGGCGCAAAAAAGCGGAACTGGGTGCCGACCTCGTTGTCGCCTATGTCAACACCGATGCCGAAGTCAAGGCCGAAGCGGACATCTGCTGTACCTCGGCAAATGCGGTTAAGGTAGTTAACGCGCTACCCGCCGCCCGTCGCATCCTTTTTGTACCGGACAAAAACCTCGCCCTCTGGGTGGCGCACGAAACCGGGCGTGCCCTCATCCCCTGGGAAGGATTCTGTTATGTCCACGCCTTTTTCACCCCGGAAGATGTTGCGCGGGCAAGAAAAGAACACCCAAACGCCGTCGTCATCGTTCACCCCGAATGTAAACTGGATGTGATTGCCGCCGCTGACAGAGTGGCTTCAACCGGTGGGATGCTGCGGCTCGCCCGTGATTATCAAGAAGTCGTTTTGGGCACCGAAATCGGGATGTGCTGGCGCATCCGGCGCGAATATCCCGGCAAAATCTGCCATCCATTGCGCCGCACCGCAATCTGCCGCAATATGAAACTGACCACTTTAGAAAAAGTCCGCGCCGCCCTGCTCGGCACCCAACCGGAAATAGTCATCTCCGAGGAAATCGCCACTCGTGCCCGCGCCGCCTTGCAGCGGATGATGGACATTTCTTGACTCAATTTGTCAAAATGGTAAAGTTTAATGGTGCTAACTGCTTTGCTTGCCGCCTTCTTAATTTTTACAGGCTTTGACTTCGGGGGCAGGGTCGGCGCAGCATTTCCCACGGGCAGTATCACTCGCAACATCCGTTCCAGCACCCTGTTGGGTGCCGAGTTAGGTTACACCTTTACCCGGCACCGTTTCGGAATACAGTACACATTCCTTGACTTCGCCGGTAAGCAGAACAGCCCTTACGAAATGACCGTTCATGAACTCGCCCTTTTGTACAGTTATGCGCTGGTTAGCAAATCAAACTGGGGGCTTGCCTTTGGTGCCGGACCCGGTTACGGTTACATCCGGCGCAACTATCGCAGCGCCCGGGAAAGCGGGACCGCACCTGATGCTCACCTCAACCTGTTTGTCTATCAACAGGAGCGTCATAGCCGGGTCTGTGCCGGCATCGACAACATCATCTTCTTCAATGCACCAGCAAATCGGGCATTGGTGTTTACCTACTTCCCGGCGGTGTATGCCGAGGTGGGCTATGCATTTTAGAAACCGTTTGACCATCGTTCTCGTTGCCTCTATCTCTCTGTTCATCTTCTCTTGCTCCGACACGCTCCTCTATCGTGCCGGCGCCAACTACTTCCCGCTAACGGCAGGGACGAACTGGAAGTATCTTGCTGGTATTGACACCATTTATGTTGAAGTTGACACCGTGCCGGCGGTAATGCTCAACCAGAGTTGTATCCGGGTTTACCGCAATGGCGCACCGGAATACTACCTGAGTAGCCCGACCGAAATCCGGCGTTTGTTCACCAACACCATCTCCCGTCCCAACGCCCCGGATACGGTTGAACACCGGTTTGCCCTCGTCTATCAACTGCCCTTTGTCGTCGGCAACAGTTACCTTGAACGGTTTGATACCACCTTAACCTATGGTCCCGATACCGTTAACTACACCCATATCCTCGCCGTACGGGTTGCGGCAATAGAAAATGTCTCAACCAGCGCCGGGACCCATTACGACTGCTATCGGCTTGAATTTGAGGAGAAGATTTTTGCCCGGGACACGACCGAAACAAACTGGACCGAGTGGCTGGCGCCCGAAACCGGCATCGTCAGACGCCAGACCGCTCAAGGTGAAGAGGTGCTGGTCGAATACCGGCGCTGAAAGGAACAAGATGCCCCCGCGCGACTACATACCAGTAGCACCGGTCTGGGAACGCAATCCCGACGACAGTGACATCTGGCGCCGTGTTGTCGTAATGCCTTCCCTCGCTTTGAACCAGGCGGAAATGGAGTTTCTCGGTCCAATCGCCGGCAAAAGGGTTTGTGTCATCGGCACCGGCGACGGTATGGCACCGCTTGCCCTTGCCGCAATGGGCGCAAAAGTACGGTTGATTGACCCTTCGAACAGCGGTCTGGATGTGGTTATGGTTCGGGCACAAATCGTTGGTGTGGAACTGGACTATCAGGAAGCAGAGTTAACAAACCTCTCTGCTCTCGGAGAGAATGTTTGCGAAATCGCCTATGCGGCTCAGGTTGCCGGGCTGATTGAGGATTTAGGCACATTTTACCAGGCGGTGTTTTCCATACTTGAACCCGGTGGCCGTTTGGTTGTCAACGAATACCACCCAATTCGTCGCATCTGGAAGCAAGAACCAGGACCACCCCGGCTCGCCTTTTCCTATTTTGAACGCCGCCGGCCCCGGGGTGAAGAAGATTTTGAAGAGGGTTTTGCCACCCCGGGCAAGGCGTTTGGCAGGTACAACTATCACTGGACCGTGTCGGACCATTTTTACTTCCTGTCCCGGGCAGGATTTCATGTTGTCGGCCTGGAAGAGGTCGGCGATGTCCGGCAGCACTGGGAAATGCCGAACCTGTCCGGCATGCCCGAACAACTGGTGATTGCCGCCGACAAACCCAAAAAGTAAAATTGACATAAACGGCCTTTTGTTTAAGATGTAATATCGTCGGTTAATTAATTTTTAAACTATCAGGAGGCATCTGATGAAACTGCGAATCTTGGCGTTAACCGCTCTGGTTATCGCAACCACTTTTGCCTGGCCCGACCTAAAGCGGCCGGTGGTGCGCACCACCGATGGCGCAGAGTACCTTGCGGGCCAGTTGATTATCGAACTGAACCCGGAACTTCGGGGTAAGGTCAATATCACCGCCGCTGACGGCATCGCCCTCTTTGGCATTCCCGCGCTTGACGCACTCAACCGGAAGTGGCGGGTTAACGAAATTGCGCCCCTCTGGCGCCGGCCAACCGCTGACCCAATTGCCCAAAAGTACGGGTGTGACCTGCAGTACCTGATTCAGTTTGATGTTGACCAGGCGCTGGCACCGGTTGCCGCCGATTACGAAAAACTGCCTGAGGTCGCCTACACCTGCCCCAACGGTTATATGCGCTTTGACGAAGTCCCCAACGACCCCTACTACTCCTATCAGTGGCACTACACCAACCTTGGCGCTCCCACCGCCTGGGAGGTGGCAAAAGGCAAAGCCCGGGTGGTAAACTGTGTCCTTGACGACGGGCTCGACATCTTCCACCCCGATGTCAAGGCAAACCTCTGGATCAATACCCCGGAAGATGTCAACGGCAATGGCCAGTTTGACACCCTGCCCTATCCGGACGGCGATATTGACGGTATTGACCAGGACATGAACGGCTATGCCGACGATGTTGTCGGCTGGGACTTCCTCTATGGCGACCCGGTTCCCATGCCCGATGGCGTTGACACCCACGGCACCCACTGCTGGGGCATCACCAATGCGGTAACGAACAATGCGACCGGGGTTGCCGGTACAACCTGGAACTCCCGCTCGATGGCGTTACGCTGTGGCTCGGGCGGCGGGATATCAATCTTTGCTGCCATCGGCGCAATCTACTACCTTGTACCTATGAACGCCTGGTCAATCTCAATGAGTTTTGGCTCCTCATCGCCTTACCAGCCAATGGCGGATGCCTGTCAGTACGCCTGGGAGTCAGGTTTGGTTCTCTTTGGCTCGGCGGGCAACGACGGGTTGGAGGTGATGCGCTATCCTGCCTGCTACAGCGGGGTTGAAAATGTCGCTGCTTCTACCTCAAACGACACCAAGGCGTCCTGGTCCAACTACGGCGTCTGGGTTGATGTTACCGCTCCCGGACAGGGTATTTATTCAACCCTGACCCGCGCTGCCGGTTCCTACGGCTCGCTGGATGGGACCTCGATGTCCTGCCCGCTTGCTGCCGGTGTTGCCTGCTGGATAAAGTCTTTTGACACCACAATTTCCAACGCCACCTGCATCCAGATGCTGCACGACGCCTGCGACTCAATGCCTGACCCGCTCTACGCCCAGGGAAAACTGGGTGCGGGCCGGGTGTCAATGGCAAATGTTGTCCTGCCCCTGTACTACTGCAATCTGACTTTGACCGGCTGGCGCTTTAACGACCAATCAGGCAACAACAACGGTCAACCTGACCCCGGGGAAACTGTTGCCCTGATTGTCACTTATGCCAACAGTGCCGGCTGGCGCAACGCCACCAATGTCTCGGCAACACTCACCGCAATCGGCACCGATGTCACCGTGGTCAAAACCAACGCCTCCTTCCCGGACATCCCGGCGGGCTCAAGCGGCTCCTGTTCTGCGGACTCGTTTGTTATCCATATCGATGCCAGCGCACCACCCCAGCGCATCCGGTTTCTGCTCACCGTACACGCAACCCCGGACCCTGCCTATCCCGACACCAACTTCATCGCGGTGTGCGGCTCACCCCGCGTTTTAATCGTTGATGACGATGCCGGACAAAACTATGAACGTTTTTACACTTCGGCTTGTGACTCCAACGGCATACTCTACCGCACCTATTCAGTCCAGACCGCAGGTTCACCGCCGGCCGATACGCTCAACCGTTACCCGGTAGTTATCTGGTTCACCGGTGACGCAACCAACAACACCCTGACCCCAACCGACCAGGCAAACCTGACAACCTACCTGAACAACGGCGGTAAACTCATCCTCTCCGGACAGAACATCGCCCGGGAACTGAACGGCACCTCTTTCCTCAGCGACTACCTCCACGCTCAGTTTGTTGCCGACTCTACTGGCAAACCATTCCTGCCCGGAATTTTGGGCGACCCGATAACCCGGGGCGACACGATGGTTCTTGCCGGTGGCGGTGGCGCCGGCAACGCCCGCTCAAGCGACGCGATTTATCCGCTGGGTGGTGCTGTTGCCTGTGCCCGGTTCAAAGACTACCCTGACACCAACGCCGCTGCCCTTATTCGCTACGCCGGCAACTACAAACTGACTTTCTTCCCGGTTGCGTTTGAAGCGATTGACCACTCCTCCCGCTATCTCCAGCGCTGGACATTGATCAAACGGATTTTTGAATGGTTTGGTGAAAGGGTACCGGGTGTTGAAGACCAGCCGCTCTGGCATTCTCGCCGACCTTACACCCTCCACATTACGCCCAACCCCATCAACCGGATGGCAACGGTGGAATTCACCGCACCGGTTACCGGAACGGTTGAACTCTCGCTCTACACCCTCACCGGTACACTAAAAGCCACCCAGCGCAAACAGGTCAACTTCGGCGATTATGTGCGGATGACACTCAGTGCTCTTGACCTTGCGAGTGGCACCTATCTTGTACAGTTAAAAACAGCCGCTGGTGTGTACGCCCAGAAGGCAGTGGTTCTTCGGTAAGTTGGTCACATAAACAGTTGGGGGCGGCAGAAATAGCCGCCCCTTTACTTTTCATCGACCGCGACTGAGCCGTTCTGCAAGTTCCTCCGGCAAACCGACCTGGCGCATTTTTCTCTGGGTTGTCCGGATATCGTACTCCACCCGATAAAAACTTACCGACCGTTCGGTCAGATTGACAATCAAACAACAAGCCTTGGGGTCGCCGTCGCGGGGCTGACCCACACTGCCGGCGTTCAGTAGATATTTAGCATCGTCCCGGAGATAGAAACCTTCACCCGATTTCAGTTGAACCGCCCCTCCCGAAATCCTTTCCACCGCCATCGGAATATGGGTGTGACCAACAATACAGATGTCCTGGGTAAAAGCGCCCATCTCGCCCGCAACATCTTCCAGACTCAATAAGTAGTCCCAACTCGCTGGGTCGGACGGTGCCGAATGGACCATATGGATTGGACCGAACTGGTAAATCAACGGCAGATTCGCAAGATAATTCGCTTGCGCCGGGCTCAACTGTTTTTTCGTCCAGTTTATTGCGAGCCGCGCTAAAGGGTTAAACAAGTCAACATTGGTCCTTCCCAAAACACCCCATTCGTGATTGCCGGCAACCGTTTTTGCCCCGATTTTCTGCACCGCATCTATGCACTGCTGTGGGTCCGGACCATAACCAACCACATCCCCGGTGCAGAGCACCATCTGCACCCCTTTTTGGGCAAACAGGTCCAAAACAACTTTTAAAGCCTCAAAATTGCCGTGGATATCACTCAACACCCCGAGAACCATCGTCCCCACCCATTTGCCGATTAAAACAGTCCTTAAACACGCCGTCCAGAACCCCGTTCACAAACTTACCGGCATTGTCATCGCCAAACTTCTTGGCGATATCCACCGCCTCATTGATCGCGACCTTGGGTGGCACATCGTCAAAAAAAAGAATTTCCGCGCAACCCATCCGTAGAATTGCCCGGTCGATAAATGTCAGCCGCTCCAGGCGCCACCGCTTCAGATGCTTCTTTAACACACGGTCAATCTCATCGCGATGGGTCTCAACCGTTTGAACGAGCCGCCGTAAGTAACTTTCCGCCTCCTCCGACGGGTTCTTCCGCACGCAAATTTCCTGAATCACCGCCTCGGGCTCATCCGCAACTAAATCAAGCCGGTAAAGCACCTCAACCGCACTCTCCCGTGCCAATCGGCGCTGCGTCATCACGCCCCCCTGTTGGCGCGCAGTTCGAATGGCACCTTTCCTCGGGCGCTCAGCCCTCTATCTGCAAGTTGGCAAGTTCAATTACCGCCAGCGCCGCCATCCAGCCCTTGTTTCCCTGCTTGGCACCGGCACGTTCCAGCGCCTGTTCCAGACTTTCCGCCGTGATGATTCCGAAAGAAACCGGCACCCCGGTATCGTAAGACACTTTCGCCAGCCCCTTTGTCACCTCAGCCGCGATGTACTCGGCATGCGGCGTGTCGCCCCGAATCACCGCTCCTAAACCGACGATGCCGTGGTAACGCTTGGACCGTGCCAATCCCAGAACAACCGCGGGCATTTCAAACGCCCCCGGCACCCAAACGACATCAACACCCGCGGCTTGGTGCCGTTCAAAACAGTCAAGGGCACCATCCAGCAACGCCCGGCTTATCAAATCGTTAAACCGGGAAACGACAACGGCAAATCGCTTACCGCTGGCGTCCAGCAGCCCTTTAAAGTCACGCCTTTCCATTTCTCACCCCTTTCTCAATATCGCCTAAGATATGACCCAGGCGGTCCCTTTTGGTAACAAGATAACACAGGTTGCGCCGATTGGGTTTTACCACAATCGGCACCCGCTCGACAATCTTCAAGCCAAAACCTGCCAGCCCGACCACCTTACGGGGATTGTTGGTCAAAAGCCGGATTGACGACAGGCCAAGGTCACAGAGAATTTGCGCCCCAATCCCGTAATCCCGCAAATCAGCCGGAAACCCCAGCGCCAGATTCGCCTCGACCGTGTCAAGCCCCCGGTCCTGGAGCGCATACGCCCGTAATTTATTGGTCAAACCAATGCCCCGCCCCTCCTGTCTCATATAGAGCAAAACCCCGCAGCCCTCACGACTTATCATCTTCATCGCTTCCGCCAGCTGCTGACCGCAGTCGCAGCGCAGGGAATGAAACACATCACCGGTCAGACACTGGGAATGAACCCGCACCAGGACCCGCTCCTTTCCCGCAACATCGCCTTTGACCAGAGCGAGATGGGCATACTGCTCAACCTCATCCTCATAAACAATCAACTTAAACTCACCAAACTTCGTGGGCAAATTTGTTTCCACAACCCGGCGCACAAGCACCTCGCGCTGCCGCCGGTACTCAATCAAGTCTTTAATTGTCAGAATCTTTAACCCGAACTTTTTTGCCAGTTGCTGCAATTCGGGCAGGCGTGCCATCTTGCCGTTGTCCGCCATCACCTCGCACAAAACCCCGGCAGGATAAAGACCGGCAAGCCGCGCCAGGTCAACTGCCGCTTCGGTATGGCCGGCGCGCACCAGCACCCCTCCGGACCGCGCCATCAAGGGAAAAATGTGGCCCGGTCGCGCCAGGTCTGTGGGCTTGGTTTTGGGATTCACCAGCGCCTTGATTGTCACTGCCCGGTCGTGCGCCGAAATCCCGGTCGTTGTGCCCTTAACCGCATCAACCGAAACTGTCCAGGCGGTGCCGTGTAATGCTGTGCTGTTCTGAACCGCGGGCAAAAGGTCCAGTTCCGCGCACCGCTCCGTAGTCAGCGCAACACATATTAAACCCCGGCCATGTTTTGCCATAAAGTTAACCTTATCCGGTGTAATCTTCTCCGCAGCGCAGATTAAATCACCCTCGTTCTCGCGCGCCTCATCATCCACCACGATAACCAACTTACCCTTTCGAAAATCCTGCAGAACCTCCGGCACGCTGGCGAACACGCCGTGGGACAGGGACTTACTTTTCATATATTAAATAAATTACCACGAATCGCCCGATAAGTCAAGGACACAATATTTTGTTGTGTTGACCAATAACGAAAATATCACAGGTTATGCCCGAACAATCGCCGCCTCCTCTTGTTTATTTTTACCCCTCCCCTGCCCGGTAACAGTTCCGGGGATTACCTCCTGCGCCCATTGATTTTCCACCTCTTTTACCACTATTACCGACACACCGAAAACAATTCCCCGCACCGTTTTTATCCCTATCTTATTGATAACCCATAATGTTATACCAAACACCCAATCAGCCACCACCTGCCAATAAACAAACCCGGGAACCTGCCGAAATATTTTTTATACCGCTATCAGCTCTGTTTCAATCTCCACTCCAAAGATGGTGTCCAACTCTAACATCCTGAACTCAATCCGGGCCCCTAACCGTAGCGCCCACAACAAAAAATTAACTTGACACCGCGCACATTTTAAGGCAAAATATATCAGGCTCGGAAAGGCGTGGTGCTTATGACCATCTACTTCGGTCTGGCGAAACAAACCACCCTCCACCACAATTTGGTGGAAAGTCATCCGGTAAAATCCTATTCAGTAAAACACCTGTAAAACAAAGGAGGTGCCAGAATGAGGCACAAAGTCATTGTTACGCTTATCACATTGTCATTTGGACTGACCGGCTATTCAGTCGGTACTGGTTGGTCGAAAACATTTCAATTTTCGCCTCAGTCATTTACTGTGGAACAGATTTACCGGGATGGCAGGGCATTCACTATCCTTGCCCCCAAACAAGACCCGCAACTCAACCGTTACCATCTGACGGTTGACTACACCCGGGAAACGGGCAAACCAACCCTTCCCATTTACCTGTTCACTCTTGTCATCCCCCAGGGAATGAAACCGGGCTCAGTTACGGTCACGCCGGAAAACATCTTGACATTAAAGGCAGAAAACCCACCGTTCCCGGCACAACCACCGGTGCCGATTTCCCAGCGCAACCTGCCGCAATTTGTCGAACCCGACCCTACAGTGTATCAGGGTACTAACCCCTGGCCCGAAAACCTAATTTCAGTCAGTTCGGTTGGCATCAAATCCGGGTTCCGGCTTGTTACCATCACCCTGAATCCGGTCCGCTATGACCCTAAAACCCAATCTTACATCATCGCCTCCAGATTAAGTCTATCAATAACATACGAACCCGACCCCTCGGCGGAAAACATCACCTTGACCGAAAAGCAGCGCAAACTTTTCTCGGCTGCGGTCCAATCCATCGTTGCAAACCCAGAAGATGTGTCGCGCTACGCACCCCCCAAAAAGGAAACCGACTTTGGCACCTACGACTATGTCATAATAACCAACAGCACCCTTGAACCCTATTTCCAGCCCTTGGTCAACTGGCGGACCAGAATGGGCTACTCAACCGTTGTCCGCACCACCTCCTGGATAAACTCCAACTACTCGGGTCGGGACCTCCAGGAAAAAATCCGCAACTTCATCCGGGACTACTTCAACAACTATGGCACAATGTGGGTGCTCTTGGGCGGCGACATCAGCGTCGTTCCCTGCCGTCAGGCGCGCGCCACCGTTGGTAGTTACATCGGTAACATCCCGTGCGATTTGTACTATGTTGACCTCCAGTGGTCCTGGGACTCAAACAACGACAACATCTTTGGTGAGTATGGCAGGGACACAACTGACCTGTACTACGACCTCTATGTTGGTCGGGCAAGTGTTGACGACACCAATCAGGTGAAAACCTTTGTCAACAAGGTCATCACCCATGAAACAAATCCGCCCACCGACTACCTGCGCCGCATCCTCCTTGTTGAAGCCTCTCTCTGGAGCGGCTACAACGACTCAATGTGCAACGACTCAATCCGCAATCTTCTGCCTTCGGGCTGGACTGAGGTCCGTATTCACTATCCAACCAACAGAACGATGGTGCGCGACTCGCTTAACCACGGGTTCCAGTTCGCCCATCTCGTGGGCCATGGCGACGATACCGCCGTTTACCACTCATCAACTTTCTACTCAGCCGGTGTCACCTCGGGCCACAACAACGGTTCCCGGGTTGGTTTGATAAACTCTATCGCCTGCTATCCGGGAAACTTTGAGTTCTCGGACTGCCTTGCCGAGGCGAGCCACAACTGCGCCACCGGTGGTGCCCTCAATGTCATTATGAACTCCCGCTACGGCTGGGGTTCACCACCGAATCTCGGTCCTTCGGAAAAACTGGACATCCGCTTCTACGACTACTTCTTCAATCACGACACAATGCCCATCGGCTTAACCCATGCCGAATCTAAAGAAGTTTATCGGAATTTGGCTAACAACAGTGACGGTGTCTGGCGCTGGTGTTACTTTGAACTGAACTACTTCGGTGACCCGCTCCAGTTGATGTATGAACAAATTCCGGCGCAACTCGACGCCCAATTTGCTTCACCAATCAACATCGGCATCCAGAACTTCACCGTTACCGTCCGCTGGGGTTCAAACCCGGTATCTGGTGCCCTGGTTTGCCTCTGGAAAGGTAGCGAGGTGTACACCCGTAACTACACCAACGCTGCCGGACAGGTAACATTCTCCATCAACCCAACCACCCCAGGCTATCTCTATGTAACTGCGACCAAACCAAACTACCTGCCGGACCGGGACTCAGCTCAGGTTATCGCCACCAACCTTGATGTCGGGGTTACGCGCATCATCCAGCCAACCGGTACTGTCGATTACGGCACCCCCATCGTGCCTCAGGCGCGCGTTCGCAACTACTCACCGGTACCGGTCACAAACTGCCCGGTCCGCTTCACCATCGGCTCGTCATACACCGCGGACACCATCATCCCTTACATCGGCGCCCAGGACTCTGCCCTTGCCACCTTTTCGGTATGGACCGCCCAACCCGCTGGCAACCTTGCGGTCCGGTGCTCCACAATGCTCGCCGGTGATACCTACCCGGCAAACAACCGCCTCAGCAGCTCGGTTTTTGTCCGCTATCGCGATGTTGGGGTAGTCTCCATCTCGGTACCGGCAACGGTTGACTCGGGCACCGTTGTCCCGCTTCAAGCCACGGTTCGCAACTACGGCAACACCAACGAAACCTTTTCGATTGCCCTGTCTATAAGCGGCACCGGCTACAACCAGACCCGCACCAAAACCCTTGCCGCCGGCACAATTGACACCGTTAACTTCCCCTCCTGGACCGCATTGCAGCGGGGCACGCGCACGGTACGGTGTTCCACCGAACTCTCTGGTGACAACAACCCGGGCAACGACCGTGCAACCGCCAATGTGTTTGTCCGGGTCCGCGATGTCGCCTGTACAAAGATTCTCTCGCCGATTGGCAATGTTGACTCGGCATCAAGTTTACCGGTCCAGGCTCGGGTCCGGAACTTCGGGAACACAACCGAAAACTTCCGGGCAATCTTCCGTATCACCGGCACCACCACCTGGCTTGACAGTGCTCTGGTAAACAACCTCCCCCCGGGTGAGTCGGTTAATGTCTTTTTCACCAACTGGCCCTGTGGCCCGCGCGGGAACTACACCACCGCCTGCTCAACTAAACTTACCGGTGATTTGGTTCCGGCGAACGACCGTGTAACCGGCTCATTCGTTCTTGCGGTACACGACATCGCTGCGCGGGCGATTGTGTCGCCTTCGGCTTTTGTGGACTCCAACTCAACGGTGCCAGTTCGGGTAACGGTCGCCAATTTCGGCTCGGTCCAGGAGAATGCCCGAGTTTTTGTTCGCATCGGCTCCTTTTACAACGACTCTTTGGTAACAACGATTAACCCCGGGGCGCTCGATACAATCAACTTGACACCCTGGCGGGTCAACGCCCCGCGTGGCACTCTGCCGGTTCGCTGTTCGGTCTATGTGGCAAACGATGCCAACCGCAGCAACGATACGATAGGGTCAAGTACAACTGTGCTGGTGCACGATGTCGCGGCGGTTGCCATTGTTGCACCGGTGGGCGATGTTGATTCGGGCGCCGTGGTTGCTCCTCGGGTTCGCATCCGCAACTTCGGTTCAACCGGTGAGGTGTTCTTCTGCCGGTTCACCATCACTGATGGCTACCTTGCGCAACTGTCCGTCTCTCTGTCCGCGGGCGCCGATACGGTGATATCGTTCCCGGACTGGTATGCTAACACTCCGGGGCTTTTCAGCACCCGCTGTACCACATTACTGTCTCGGGACCAGAACCCATCTAACGACCGTGCCATTGGAACGGTCAGCGTGGTTGGTACCGATGTCGGGGTTGTTCAGATTGTCGCACCGAGCGGTGATGTCGACCCGGGTGATATAACTCCGATTGCCCGCGTTGCCAACTACTCGCCCACTGCCCGCTCGTTTAAAACCTTCTTAAAGATAACTGGTGCCTCAGGCACGGTGTTCTCCGATTCCGTCCTTGTCAACCTCCTGCCCAAAGACTCTGCCCGTGATGTTCAGTTTTCAACCTGGCGCGCCAATCCTGGAATTTACACTGTGCGTTGTTCAGTTGGGCTCGGCGACCCGAATCCAAGAAACGACACCCTTTCAACTGTCTGTCGGGTAGTGATGCGGGATATCGGGCTGGTTTCGCTTTCACCCCAGGGTGATATGCGACCGATGATTGTTTCACCCATCGCCCGGGCAAAGAACTTTGGTTCAATCCCGAGCGCGTGCCAGGTATTTCTGACCATCATTGACACGGTCAGTGGCAGTCAGATTTATTACGATTCGGTCGCAGCAACAGACCTTGCCCCAGGCGAAACCCGGGATTTGCGTCTGCCACCCTGGGCGGCAACCATCGGTTACTATCGGCTGATTGCCGCGGTTGTCGCGCCCGGTGATGCCGAACCGACAAACGACAGTTTGAATGTGAAACTGCGTGTCTCGCCCGGTGCCCTTGGCTGGCAACGCCGGCCCGATTTGCCGCCGGGTGCCAATCCGGTAAAACACGGTGGCGCCCTGACCGGCATTGAAACCGATTCCGCCCGAATCTACGCCCTGCGTGGTAACAAAACGCTCGACTTTTATGCTTACAATGTGCCGACCGGTATCTGGCGCGGGCTCCCGGCAATGCCCCAAGGTCCATCAGGTAAACCGGTGCGCAAAGGTGGTGCGCTCTGCTCAGATGGTGAACGGTATGTTTATGCGACAAAAGGTAACGGTACGCTCGAATTCTGGCGCTACGATGTCATTGACAACACCTGGACGCAACTGCCCGATGTACCCGCCGGCAGCAAAACCTTAAAGGGTGGCACCGGCTTAGCCTATGTCAACAGGGATAACAGCGGCTTTGTTTACCTGCTGAAAGGTTCTAACACCTTCGAATTCTATGTCTATTCAGTCGAAACCAACACCTGGCGTGCTCTGGCTCAGGCGCCCGCTGGTCCTTCTGGGAAAAAGTTTAAGTCCGGCTCGGCGCTCTGTGCCCACGGCTCAGACCATCTCTATGCCATCAAATCAAAGGTCAACGAGTTTTACGAGTATTCAATTGAAGAAGACGCCTGGCATACGAAGACCCCGGTGCCTGATTACTCATCTTCGGGCAAGCGTTCGCGCTGTGGAGAGGGGTGCGGTATTACCAGTGATGGTGACAATACACTTTACGCACTTACGGGCGGTAACCGTAACTACTTCTACTGCTTCAATTTGACGACGAACAACTGGTATGAACTGTCAGAGATGCCCGAAGGACCTGCAGGTAAACGGGTAAAGGCAGGTGGTGCCTTAACCTTCCTGCGCCGGCAGGTCTGGGCATTGCGAGGCAACGGCACCAACGAGTTCTACGTGTACATTCCCGACACGATGAACCTATTTTCACCACCGGCGCCACGGCGCAACGGAATATCGGCTGACCTTACACCCCGGACCGAAAACTCAATTATCGCGCTTACGCCCAACCCGGCACATCACATATTGACCATCACGGCGCCGGCTAACGCACCGCTCAAAGTAGAACTGTTCAACTCCCTTGGCACTCTGGTCAAATCCGAGTTTTTCCCAACCGGCCCAATACATCGCATTGATGTCTCCGACTTAACAAATGGCATCTACCTCGTTCGTGTGTCAACCCCATCCGGTATCGTACAGACAAGAAAGCTGGTCATCCAGCATTAAACACATCTTAAACGATGCGGGGCGTCCTGATGGACGCCCCGCTTGCTTAAAAGCCGCTTTATTTCAGGGGACCAACTTCGGCCTCAACCTGCGCCAAGAGCTCGCCCGAACTCGCCAGCGCTTTCAGCCGGTTGATGTCGTACTGCAACGGCCGGTCCTCTTCCAGTTTCTCAACAACTGACCGTATCGCTTGATAAGCCCGGTTTGTCCCGACACCAAGTCTCAATGGTTTGCGGAATTCAACCGCTTGCGCCCCGGCGAGCAGTTCAATCGCAATCACATACCAGGCGTTCTCGAGAATCTGTGCCATTTTCCGGGCTGATGTAAAGGACATAGATACAAAATCTTCCTGGTCGGCAGCCGCCGGAATCGAACCGGTTGAGGCCGGTGCGGACAGAATGCGGTTTTCACAAATTAGCATCCCCTGCGTGTACTGGGTCAACATCAAGCCCGAAAACATACCGGCGCCCTTGGTCAAGAAAGCCGGCAGCCCGACCGAAAGGTTGCGGTTTAAAAGCCGGTTCGTCCGTCGCTCAACCAAAACCGCAATCATCGTTACCGCCGTACCGGTCAAATCCAGCGCTAACGCCAGTGGTGTTCCCTGAAAATTCGCGCCCGTGAGGTAAGCCTGGTCTTCTGGGAAAAACAGCGGATTGTCGCCAACCCCGTTCAACTCGGTCTCAAACATCTGTCGTGCCCAGACAAGCGCATCCTTAGCACCCCCCACCACCTGGGGTGTTGACCTTAGCGCATAGGCGTCCTGAACCTTTTTGCCCGGCTGTTTCAGCATCTCGGATTCGGCGGTTAGCCGCCGGATATTCTCGGCACATGCAATCGCACCCGCATAGCCCCGCACCTTATGAATCCGCTCGTCGTAGGCTGCCATATTGGCATTGAGCACTTCAAGCGTCAGCGCCGCCGCAATCTCAGAAGTTTTTATCAGCCGCTGGGCATCAAACAGCTCCAGCGCGCCCATCCCCGCGGTCATATTGGAACCGTTAATCGTTGCCAGCCCATCCCGGGCTTCAAATTCAATCGGCTTCAGTCCGGCAGCAGCCAGCGCCTCCGCGCCTTTCATCCGGCGACCTTGGAATATGGCTTCACCTTCACCCAAAAGCACCAGCGCCATCTGACTCATCGGTGACAGGTCACCACAGGCACCAACTGAACCCCGGTCAAAAACAACCGGAGTTACACCGCGATTCAGCATCTCCACCAGAAGTTCAACGACCGCCAGTCTGATACCCGAATGGCCATTCGCCAACACATTTATCCGGGAACAGATTGCAGCCCGCACCACCTCTTCTGGTAGCGGGTCGCCGCACCCGGCAGAATGGGAATAAACAAGATACCGCTGAAACTGCCTTATCTGTTCCGGCGATAATACAACTTCAGACAGCTCGCCGATGCCAGTGGTAATCCCGTACATCACCGCCCGCTGGCGAATTTTGTCCTCAACAAACTCCCGACATCGATTTATCCGTTCTCGCGCCGCAGCCGAAAGTTCCACCTTCTCTCGGTCCCTTGCCACCCGAACAATATCCTCAATTTTCAAACCTTTACCATCCAGTACAATCGCCATAAACTCCTCCCTTTCTAACCTTTACTCTTAACATCTTTCAACATATTCTGCACATGACTGCCGGGCCAGTAAATCCGACGACACTTCGGACAGCGCCGAAACTCATAATGAATCTGATAAATAAAAAACGGCACCGCCGGCCGTGCCTCATCCCGGGTTATCCTTGCTAACGGCTCATTGCAAACCAGACACCGTGATAGTAGTCCGGCTTCGCCCTTTTTCTCCAAAACACCCTGCCTCAAACCCAGCCGGTTTTTTAACTCTGCTATCTGCTCCACCGGCTTTTCTTTCTCAACAAACAAAACCCCGGGCAAATTTTGCAGCCGCCGGTTGCGGGTTAAAAAAACCCGACCTTCAGCACGGGCATCGCGATACGCTGCCATGCCGCTACGGTTCCTTTCATACCTAACATCCAGACCGTACAGCCGTAACTTCTGTGCCAGTTTACCCAGCATCACATCACAGAACAGCCGGGGCGAATCCGCAGATTTCATCAGTTGATAACTTTATCCAAAATCATAAATACAATCAAGCCCTGCTTGACCATGCCAAATCAAGGCTGTTGAAAATCGTCGCCATATATATTACCATTCCGGCGGGTCTCATCGCAAAATCGGCTACTTCATGATTCTCTACTCGCCAAAACCTAGCCGGCATGTTTTACAGAAACAAAAGATAGCGCCGATTGCACCAAACTCGCAATCGGCGTCTAACGACAGCTTTACTGGTAAAATTATCAGCGATAAGTTAAATTTGGGCGCGGCAAATATGTTGTGAGGGCTGAAAGTTATGAATTTTTAATGCACTGTTAGGCATAGTGCTCCGTGGTGAATCATAAGAGTCCCCATTTTTTCAAATACCGTTCATCCCATTGGGTATCAAAGTC
>Ga0067045_1028023_pt1 | contig 46024 bp, 30 predicted proteins | sample TerdegcTABiofilm_FD_59184 | JGI IMG/M metagenome (GOLD analysis project Ga0067045, IMG submission 59184) | Combined Assembly of (Gp0054472, Gp0054536) Wastewater bioreactor microbial communities from Singapore -Terephthalate degrading...
GTGAACGGGGCTACGGCAGCCCGGTTTACCGGGCGTGGCTTGGGTAGCCGGGCGATTGATCGCCCGGCGCCCCACCGGGAAAAAACGAGTCGCCCGGTATTACCGCATCTAATTTTTACAGGCCAGCAGGCGTTTCTTTGCTGGCCGCCGAAGGGGAGAACGCCTAAAGGCGTCACTACCTATCTATACTATGTTACGCCTTCTAAGCCGGCTTGTCCATGACCGAATTTAATTTTCAAACTTCATAAGCGCGTTACTACGAGCCAATTTTCATCCCCCTGCTGGTGAATGCCAGTTCATGGGGAATTCCCTTGAGCATGTTGAAGCGCGCCACTACAAACCTGCTACCTTGAGCTGGGGTACCGTTGCATTGGCCGCCGGCATGACCGCGACGCGCGGAGCGGGCGGCAAGCCCGGCGCGACAAGCGCAAGCGCCTCGGCCAGATCGGCGGCCGGCGTCAACAGGAGCCGCCGGACCAGGTCGGGCGCCAGCTCGGAGACGAGCACCGTCCGGGCGCGGGCCGCGTCGCGCGCCACCAGCAGCGCCTTGTGCGGCCCCACGCGGAAACCGTCGCGCCAGAATTTTTCCGCGACCTCGGCGTAGCTGGCGGGAGCTTCCTCCAGCATCCAGCGCTCGTAGCTGGCACTGCCGGTCCCTTCAGGGCAGGCCGCCACGAGGATGAGCGCGCCGCCTTCGCGCACCGCTAACGCCGCATGAGCCAGCGCCTTCTGCGCCTGGTAGAGATTGAGGTCTTTGGGATGGCCGCCCGGCGAGGCGATCACCAGGTCGTAGGGCGCGCCCACCGGCACGACGTAGAGCCGCGCCGCTAACGGGATCCCGGCCCGCATCACGGCGACGGGGTCGCCCGCTATCACCGCCACGATCTGCTTGTGGCCTTCCAGGATCGCGTTGAGCGCCAGATGGACGCCGACTTTCCGCCCCAGCTCTTCAATGTCCTGCCGGACGGGGTTGTCATGGTAGCAGGCCGGCTGCGCGCCCGGCTCAAATTGCAGCGCATGGTTGGCGTTGACCGTCTCGCGCCCGCCCAGGCCGATCACGGCGGTCTTGACGCCGCCGGAGTAGCCCGCGAACTGGTGCGGTTCCAGATTGCCCACCACGATCCGCAGCTCGGCCTCCACAAAGTGCCGGTTGATCCAGAGCGGGGTACCGCGCGCACTCGTCCCCAGAAAGACCAGCGCCGCGCGGTCATCGGCGTCGTGGGAGAGAACGCGGTAGGTGCGCAAAATCTCCGGCGGCAGGATCGCGGCAAACTCCGCCGGCACCATCGGCGCGTGCGTACCGGTAGCGATGAGAAAGGTGATCGCCTCCGGTGGGAGACCGAGCGCGTGCAATCGCTCCAGTAGCGGCGGCAGGAGGTACTGGTGCGGCACCGGGCGGGTCTTGTCGTTGATGGCAATCGCCACCGAACGCGCCGTAGCCGCCGCTTCCCAGGTGAACCCCAACGGCTGCCGGAGCGCCGCCGTCACCGCCGCCAGGGGGTCGCTGACCGGCGTCGCCGCCGCCGGCGCAAGTTGATCCACCTGCCATAGGGCGGGCAAAGTCGCATGAAGGGCCTGGCGGCCATAAGGCAACTGCACTGTGGACACAGTTCCTCCCAGTAAAGAGGGATGGCGATCAGGATCAGGAGCCCTCTCGTGGCTCGGCGGCCGGCAGCGTGAAGTAAAAGGTGCTGCCGACCCCCACCTCGCTCTCCACGCCGACCTCTCCCCCCAGCTTCTCCACAATCCGCCGCACGATGGAAAGCCCCAGACCATGCCCCTCCACGTGCGTCTGGTCCAACCGGGTGAACAGGCCAAAGAGGCGTGCGCGTTGCTCCGGCGTCAGGCCGGGGCCGTTATCGCGCACCCAGAAGCGCACAAAAGCCGGCTGAAGGCGAAAAGACGGGGATAAAGACAAAGGCGAAGAAACAGCATCGGTCTCCTCAGCCATCTCGCCGCCGGCCACGGTTTCCCCCTCTTTCTTTTTCCTCTCTTTCGCCTTTCGCCTTCCGCCCTCCGCCTTGCCGTTTCCCCACTCCCAGCCCAACTCCACGCGGGGCGGGATGCCTTCCCCCGGACGGCCACCGTACTTGAGCGCGTTGCTGATATAGTTGACCCACACCTCTTCCACCCAGGGAGCATAGCCAATCACGACCGGCCACGTCTCGGGTAGCACCAGCTCCGCCCCGGTCTCAGCAATCTGGAACTGGAGCCGCTTTTGGACCTCGGCGACGATCTGCCCCATGTCCAGCCGGCCCACCGCGACCTGATCCATCTTGCGCATACTGGCCAGCAGCAACAGCTCGTTGATGATGCTGGACATCTTCTGGCCGGTCTCAATGATAGCCGCCAGCGCCCGGTCCACGTCCTCCGGGCTCATTCTGGCGGCACGGGTCCGCAGCAGTTCGCCAAAGCCCATAATGATGGTCAGCGGCGTTTTGAGGTCGTGCGCCACCGTGTGCGCAAAGGCGTCCAGCTCGGCATTGCTCGCTTCCAGCTCTTGCGTGCGGCGGTGCAACGCCGCTTCGGTCGCTTTACGCCGGCTGATATCCTCTTTCACGGCCACAAAGTGCGTGATGCGACCGGCCTCATCCCGGACCGGCGAGATGGTGGTCGCCTCCCAATAGAGTTCGCCGTCCTTCCGGCGGTTGATCACCTCGCCCTGCCAGACCTCACCGCGCAGAATTGTCTGCCACATCTGACTATAAAATTCCCGCGAATGGTGGCCGGAGCTGAGAATGCGAGGGTTACGGCCCAGGGCCTCCTCCGCCGAGTAGCCGGTGATCGTCGTAAAAGCGGGATTGACGTACTCTATCGCCCCATTGAGGTCAGTGATCACCACGGTGCTGGCGCTCTGTTCCACCGCCTGCGACAGCTGGCGCAGCTTGGCCTCGGCCTGCTTGCGCTCGGCGAGTTCCTGCTGGACCCGTGCAAACAGCCGGGCCTGGTGAATCGCCACAGCCAGGATGGAGCCGAGGTCTTGAGCCATGGTCACATGGCTCTCCACAAAGGCCCCAGGTTGGGTCGCCTCAAACATCAACAGGCCGATCAGCTGACGCTGGGCCTGGAGCGGCACGAAAAGGTAAGCGCAGATGCCCTGCTCGTACAACCGCTCCTGCCACGGTGACCGGCGTGGCAGTCCGGCCAGATCGTCCGCCCCCAGGATATAGCCGCCATGCAATGCCGGCTCCCGCGCCACCGCCGCCTGGACTTCAGGGATCGGAGCCGGGGGGAGTGTCCCGTCGGATTCGCCGGCCAGAAGCAGCACCTCGCCCTGCGGCGTGAGCGCCAGCACGGTCACGCGCTGGCAGGGAATCAGCGCCCGGATGCGGTTGAGCAGCGCTGTGGCAATCGTCTCCGGCGAGCTGGCCGCTAAGATCCGCTGATCTATCTCGTGGAGCAGGCGCAGCTGCTCATCATGGCGGCGCTGGCTCTCCTGGGCCGCCTCGCGTTGCTGAATCTCCTGCTGGAGTGCAAGATTCATCGCGGCCAGTTCCTGGTTGCTGGCCGAAAGCGCGAGCGTCCGCTCCTCCACCCGCTGCTCCAGATCGTGTGTCAAGGCCTCCACCTGGGTAAAAGCGTCCGCAAACCGGCGGGAAAGAATCGCCGCCTGGACAAAGGCAAAGACAAACATTCCCAACGACCCAAGGTAGCCGGTCTGGATCAAATGGTTGTTGTGTAGAATATCGTTAACGGTGGTGACCAACAGAAAGAGAAATCCCGCCAGGAAGATGACCGCGCCCGCCTGCCGATAGCGCCAGGCCCGCAGCACCAGGTAGAGCACATACAGGCCGCCCACCAGAATAACGATTTGGTAATAGGGCAACCCGTAGGTGAAAATTCGGGCCGGTGTGAAGATGACCAGCGCACCCCACAGGGTCCCCGCCAGTTGCAGACCCCGCAACTGCCAGCGGGTCGCCCCGCCCGGGAACAGCGCATCGGTATACATGGCAAACAGGGGTAAGACCACGCCCAGGCACAGATAGTTAAGTTTGATGACCAGCCGCCAGTCAATAGCCTGCACCAACTGCGACAAGAAATACTCGTCAGTGACGGGGATACGCAGGGCCATCAGCAAACAGGTCAGGCCAAAATAGAGCGGCGACCGGTCCCGGCGGCGCAACGTAAAGAGACCAACGTGGTAAACCCCCATGATGAACAGGCCGCCGAAGAGGATATATTCTTCTACCAGCGAGCGTTCACGCCACCGCTGAATCTGGGCCTGAGTGCCAAAGGAGAGCGGCTCTTCCGGCCCGCCCTTGCGGTGATAGAAGTTGGAGAACTGGATCACGACCTCCACGGTGGGAGCGGAGGTTTCAAAAACGACGGCCTGCGGCCGCCATTCGGGGCGCATCGTCTGGGGCGTGGTCCCAACCACACCGTTGCCACCTAACAGCTCACCGTTGACGTAGAGCCGGTAGGCCGTCTCGTAGGCCATCAATTTCAGGCCCAGCCGGGCCGGGGCCTGATCCAGGAGGATTTTGAACCGATAGGTAGCGTAACCGTCGCCACCAAGCGGCGCGCCATTGACCAGGTAGCCATTCCAGGAGCGGGGGAACGCGATGTAGCCGGTCGGCTGCGGGGGGGCTGCACGCTGAAAATCCGCCGGCGTCAGCAGCTGCCCCCAATAGAACTCAGCCTCGCCGGAGACCTGAACCGGGCCGGCCTGCTCCAGGTCATAGCCCCGCAGGTCCAGCACCCCCTGGACGATATGCGGCTGTGGCCGGGCGCACGCAGTGAGCAGCCCGGCAAGCACGAGAAACCCCCACAGGCGTGAAATCAACGCACGTTTCACACCGATATTATACCCACATTGAGTCCGCTGCCAAAAAGTAGCCTGTAGTGGGCGCGTTTCAATTTTCAGGCAACTTCTCTCTAAAAATCACAGCCGCGTTGGTGGCGGTTCCGAGCGGCGCAATGCGATCCGCCGACCAATCTCCTCGCGGAGCGCATTTTCATCCAGCGGCCCCAGTTCCGCCAGGCAGGCATCACAGACCGTATCTTCGGGGAGAATGAAATCCGCGGTCTCGCGGGTAAAAGGTCGCCCGCACAGGGCGCACTCAAAATCTCTTGGTGCCATACAGATGCCAAAACCCATCATGGGCTCCCTCCTGTTGATGAGTCCAGGACCCAGAGGGCCAGCGGCTCGTCGTCGGTGCGCCGTCCCACCACCCACAGCCGCCCGTCGGCGTCCACCGTCCCAATCCAGCCGTACAAATTGGCGACCGGCTGCGTCACGCGGTTATCCTCAATCTGCGTCACCCCATTTGATAGCAAGAGCCAGGGCGTGCCGGTGCCATCAAAGAGTGGCGAGAAAAATTCAGTGTAAAGCTGCGTGGTGGGCTCGTCCTGCGAACCCGCCACCGCCACCCAGGCTCCATCCTGGAAGTGATAGAGCGCGCGGGCCGTATCACAACCCGCGCCACGGCACTGCCCCGTCAACTCCGCCAACAGCCACGGCGCGCCGGCAGGATCCAGCGTCAGGGTCGCCGCATAGGCCTGGCGGTACCCCTCCGGCGCCGGCGCTATAGACTGCCGCCATTGGCCCGTGGCCGGATTAAAATCCTGCACCAGCCCTTGATCCAGGCCGATCCAGACATGACCCTGAGCATCGGCCGCGATGGCCGTCACGCACCCGTCGGCGATCGGTGTTGACGCGCCATGCCAGGTCAACCCGTCAAACCAGCGCGCGCCGCCGCCGCCCACCACCCCTTCTTCCCCGCCCCAATCGCACGCCCCCACCCAAATCTGTTCTGTGCCCGGCACAAAGATGAGAACGAAGCCGGTCAAAACGTTGGGCTTTGACGCGGCCGACATGCCCAACGCGGCCCGCGTGAAGACGGTCCAACGCTGCCCATCAAAAACCCGCACATCCTGCCCGGTGGCTAACCAGACCTGTCCCCGGTGATCTGTGACGACGCCGAGCCCTTTCAATGCGAGAGCATCCCAGAGCGGCTCCCAGCCGTCGCTGGCAGGGACGAAGAGCCCATTGCGATCCTGGTAATAGACCGCCGCCCCGCCTTTATCGGTGAACCACGGCCGGCCGGCTGCATCCACCCCAAGCAGAATTCGTTTGTCGTCAGCAAAGAGCTGCGTCGTCCACAGCCCACCGCGGAACGTGGCATAGCCGCTGAGCTGCCAGGCAGCAACCAGCAAACGCAGGCCACCGTTGGACAAAGCCGTCAGGCCCGTGAACCGCTTGCCCAGCTCAGCCGGCAGCGGTGACACCTGACGGAAAGGGCCGGCGCGCTCGGCGTCCGCCGTCGCCGGATAAATCAGCGGCCACTCCTGAGGCAGCACGAAAGTCGGCTCGTCTGCACACGCCTGATACCGGGCCTCAACCAGCACGAATGTCTCTTGCTCCCAATAGTACTTGTACCAGGTGCCGCAATCCTTGAGCCCACGTTCCGCAGCAAGATTGGTCAACGTCTGCGTCTCAGGATCATAGGCAGGAAAACTACCGTGGAGCACATCCACCTCCACCATGGAGAGTTCCCCCCCCTGCGCGCCGGGTAGCAATTCCGGCACACTGAGCGGGCGCGCCACAGGCGCGCCGGTGCGATTATCTACCCAGTAGGGACGCTCTTCCACCCAATAAGGGCCGAGCAAACACGACACAAAAACGAGGTATCGCTCCTCGGCGACCGGGTAAATGGCAATCCCGCCCTCGCCTTCCGGCTGCCGCGCAATGAGTTGGAAGCCCTCCTCGCAATCGTCGGGCCAGCCCAAGAGCGCACGCCAGGCCGCCCGCTCACGGTACGGCGGCCGCGCCTCGGAGAAATCCAACACCGCCGCCGGTGTGCGGGTAGCCGTAGGCGCCGCAGTGGGCGTAACGCTCGGTACTGGGAGGGGCGTCCGGGTAGCAACAGGCTGCTCCGGGGCGGAAGTCGTAGTGGCGGGCGATCGCTCTTCAGGACCACCCACCAAAGTACAGGCCAGGAACCACAGGCCCAGCCCGGCCAGGCAGATTGCTTTGAGCCCTCGTTTCATAATCCCTCCTCCAAAAATTAGGGAGCAGGGAGTAGAGGAGTAGAAAGGAAAGAATTAGGGATTAGGTCAAAGATTTGGCATCCCTGCGCCTTGGCGTCCAGCATCAATTCTCGTCCGCCGAGGATGTTTTGTTTCACACCCTCGGCGGGCATACGTCGTTCATGAGGCCGCAGTGCCCCCGCCCCAAGATTTGGACAGCCGTTAAGGCGGCCGGCGTGTAGAGCTCCCCAATGATCAACCAATCCGGGCGCATCTATGCCCCCATGGCGGGCAACACAAAGGCCAGCGCGCGTTCTATCGCCGGCTGGTAGGCCGGCACGAGCGGGTGCAACTGATCAGGGACAGTTTCCAGCAGGGCAGGGATTCCATGCGCCTCCAGGGTGGCCGCCAGCGGCACCAGCGGCTCCTGCGGGATGGAGTCGTCGGCGCTGCCGACCACGAAGGCGACGCGCAGGCCGTGCGGCGGGGCGGCCGCGATGAGCGGCTCCCATTCTGTCAGGTCGGGGAAGTAGGGACCGACGCCGATGCACCCCTGAAACGCGCTCTCGCTCAGCGCCAGGCGCAACGCCAGCTGGCCGCCCATGGAGTGCCCCACAATCACCGTCCGGGCGGGATCCAGCGCGCCGCGTTCGCGCAACGTCGCCAGATGCGCCTGTAGCTCCGAGACGGCCTGTTCTGTATCGTCCCAAATACCGCCCCCGCCGGCAAAGAACACCTGAGAGGATTGTGGCAGCGCCACCTGCCAGCCCTGCGCCACCAAGGCCTGCCAGAACGCCTGCGTCTCGGTCGCCCGCGCGCCGTTGCCGTGCAGGAAGAAAATCAGCCCCTGGGCCGCCCCTGGCGGCTCCAACACGCTGAGGAAGCCGTGCACGGTCTCGTCGGCCGCCTGGAGCGCGGCACTCCTCTGGACCAGCACCTCATACTCCGGCCGGCCCTGGATGCCTTGCAGCGAGGGGCTCTGACGTAAGAGCAGCTCAGTATACCAGATGCCTTCATCCAGCGCTGCTGCCAGCAGTTGGAGCGCCCGCTCAGGCTGGTTAAGTCGCCCGGCGGCGCAAAACCGCAAATAGCGGAGGTAAGGTTTGGCATGAGGGAAGGTGGCTTCTTCACGGGCTGCCAGTTCCAGCGCCTCGGCGTAGCGTTTTTCTTGAAATAGCGCTTCCACCTGTTGGGTCAAGCGTTCTTCGGTCCATTCGTCCATGGCAGCCTCCGGATCAGCAAGATGCAGCTATTATACTCTCAAGCGACCCAGACGACAGACAACAGACCACGGACAACGGTGTGGTCCGTCGTCCGTGGTCCAGGGTCTCTTCGGCGTGCGGCTACGCGCTCCGGTAAAGCTTGGTCAGCACAAACTCATCGTGACGCAGCGCCTCGGCAGCAGTCAGGCGGCCGCGGATGGTCTGTTCCAGCACCGCCATGGTCTGGTCAGCCGCCTCATCCAGATTCATCTCCACGCGCAGCAAGCCCGTGAGGTCCACATCAATGTGCTCCGACATGGTGGCCACGGTCAGCGGGTTGGCGCAGAGCTTGATGACCGGCAGGATCGGGTTGCCGATCACATTCCCCTGCCCGGTTGGGAAGAAATGGACGACCGACCCGGCTGCCGCGCAGAGCGTCACCATCTCGGCCGCCGCGCTGGAGGAATCCATGAAGTGCAACCCCGGCCCGCCCGGCTCCACGGCCGGCTCCAGCACCGATTGGACGGTGCAGCGGCCCATCTTCTGGATGTTGCCCAGCGCCTTCTCGTCAATGGTCGTCAACCCGCCCCGGATATTGCCCTCGGTCGGTTGCGAGCCGAGCAAGTCCACGCCCTGGCTGACGACAAACGCCTGGTAATCGTCAAAAATGCGCTTGAAGTCGGCGGCCACCTGCGGGGTGGCGCACTGCGCCATGATGATGTCCTCGCCGCCGGTCACCTCGGTCGTCTCGCCGAAGATGAGCGTGGCGCCGGCCGCCGCCAGCCGCTCAAAGACGCGGCCCACGGTCGGGTTGGCGGCCAGGCCCGAAGTCGTATCGGATTCGCCGCATTTGGTGCTCGCCCAGAGCTCCTGAATGGCAAACGGCTCGCGCTGGAGCTCGCCGGCCCACTGGACAAACTCTTTGGCCTTGCGGGCGGCCATCTCAATCGTCTTGAGATCGCCGTAACGCTCAATGCTGAAGCCCGCGACCGGCTTGCCCGTCTCGGCGATGCGCTCCACAATCCGCTGCGTCCATTTCGGCTCAATGCCGATGACGATAACGGCAGCCACGTTGGGATTGCGCCCGGTCCCGGCTAACGTGCGGAACGTCAGCTCCAGGTCGGCGCCGAACTGTAAACGGCCATAGGGATGCGGCAGCGCCATCGTCCCCTTGATGAGCCGTGCCACCCCCTCCGCCGCCGCGTTGGAGATGTCATCTACCGGCAGGATGAGGACGTGGTTGCGGATGCCGACACGCCCGTTCTCACGCCGGTAGCCGAGCAGCCGCAACGTCGCCGGATCGCGCCCGCTGACGGTATAGGTGAGCGGGCCACGGGCGACGACTTCGGGCATCACGGCCCCTTCCAGCGCCCAGCGCAACGTCCGCAGATTGTGCGTGTGGACATGCGCCCCCCGGCTGACCGGTTGTGTCGTCTGGCCAATGGGCCGCCCGTACTTGAGCAGCCGGTGCCCGGCGGGGAGATCGCGCAGCGCGATCTTGTGACCCAGCGGGATCGCCTCCACCGCCCGGATCAGGCCGGCCGGCTGCCCCTCCAGCGTCATCACCCCCACTTCATCGCCGGGATTGAGATCCAGCACCGCCACGCCGACATCGTCCACCGTTTCGTGAATTAAGACTCCATGTTTCATACTCGCCTCCGTAGCAAGAGATTTTGTTTAAGAGACCACAGACCACAGACCACGGACGACAGACCACAGACGACGGAATACAGGGCTCATGGTCAGCGATCCGGGAAGACTGTTCAAAAAGCGTCAATCAAAAGGTGCCTGGTCCGCAATTTCATCTGCAATTTCATAAAGAGGATGTTCCTCGTGCACTGCCGAATTTTGCAGGGCATGGCGAAAACTCTGCAGTCGCATAAACAGTTGCTCACTCAGGCGGTAAGCCTGACGCAAAGGCTCAGGATCGGGAAGATACTCGCGGCGGTAAATCAAGTGCTGGCAAGCTACTGTTTCCACCAACGAACGGATGGCAAAGTTCAAAAAGCGAGCCTGTTCTGCATCACTTTGGCCGATAGCACCTTCCGCAATGTTCAGGGCAATACTGGTCGCCGCGCGCGTCAACTGGCTCTTGAGGTTGTACTGCTCACCCGGCGGTAGCAATTCACCCAGTGCGTAACACCGGTCAACATAGTCCAGGGCCAGCTTCCAGACCTCCAGATTTTCAAATTTGTAACCCATGGCGCTCCTTTAGAGAGACCACGGACCACAGACCACAGACCACGGCTTCAAGCCATCACCAGTTATTTTCTTGTGGTCTGTAGTCCGTCGTCTGTCGTCCCTCTTGTGGTCTGTCGTCCGTCGTCCGTGGTCTGTTCATAAACCGGGATCCGCTCCAGCGGCATGACGCGCTCCACCACTTGCGGCCCCGTCACGCGCTCACCCGTCCAGAAATCCACCCACTCGCCCGCCGGCAGGTAAACCGTCACCGCGCCGCCCGGACGCAGCACCGGCGCGACCAGAAAGCGCGGGCCGAACAGGTATTGCTCCTCAAAGCCCCACGCCAGGCGATCCTCCGGGAAAGCCAACGGCATCGCGCGCATGACCGGCAACCCCGTCTGCGCCGCTGCCGCCGCGCACTGCTCCACGTAGGGGATCAGCCGGTAACGCAGCGCCAACCACTCGCGGGCGATCCGCTCCGCCTCCGGGCCGAACTCCCACGGCTCGCGCGGCGTCGTCCCGTGCAGCCGCGTGTGCGACGAAAAAACCCCCACCTGCAACGAGCGGATGAAGTGCTCGGCCGTTGGCTTTTCCTTGCGCAGGTCATAGAAGCCGCCGATGTCGTGCGTGTAGAAGGGGACGCCGCTCAACCCCCAGGAGAGCGCCCCGCGCACGCTGGCTGCCAGCCCCTCCCAATCGCCCTGTGAGTCGCCGCCCCACTGCACCGGATACCGCTGGCTCCCCGCCCAGCCGGAGCGCCCCCAGACCAGCGGCGGCCCCTCATGGTAACGCGCCGTCGCCTCATAGACGCAGCGGTTGTAGAGCAGCGGGTAGATATTGTGCAGCCGCGCGCCGGTATCGCCGTTATAGGCCACCGCCTCCACCGGCACCTGCTCGCCGAAATCGGTCTTGATCACATCCACGCCGAGCTCAAAGAGCACGCGGTGCTGGTCCTGCCACCAGGCGTAGGCCGCCGGATTGGTGAAATCCACGATCCCGCTGGTCGGCAACGGCGTCAACAGCGCGCCGAACGGTTCCGGGTCCCACTCCAGCAGACAGGTCTCGCCAGCCCGGTTCCGCAGGAAATACCCCCGGTCGGCCAGTTCGCGGAACAGCGGGCTGTAGATGGAGACATACGGATATTCCCAGACACAGAGCCGGTAGCCCAGCGCCTTGACCTCGCGCACAAAAGCCGCCAGATCGGGGTAGCGTTCCGCATCCCACCGGAAATCAAAGCGTGTCCTGACCGGCAGCCAGGCCCGCCCGTCCAGGGTGATCACATCACAGGGCAGATCGCGCTCGCGCATCCCGCGCGCCGCCGCCAGCAACTCCTCGCCGGTGCGATAGTAACAGCGCGAGAGCCAGGTCCCCAGACTCCAGCGCGGAATCGCCGGGGCGCGGCCCGTCAAATGCGTGTACCGTTCCAGCAGCGCCGCCGGGGTCTCGCCCACGATGAGAAACAGATCCAACACTTCATCGGCCACGCGCAAGAGATAGCTGCGGTGCGACCACTGCGGGTAGCCCACGCCATGCTCCACCCGCGCTGTCGTGTGGATGAAAACGCCCCACCCGGTTGGACTCCACGCGAAGGGACAGTTTTTGTAAGAGGCCTCGGCGTTGACCCCCAGTGCGTCCTCATTCCACGAGGTGACCAGCTGCCCGCGCCGGTTGAGCGGGCCGTACTTCTCACCCAGCCCGTAGACCGGCTCGCCGCCGGTCAGGCCGAAAGCCAGCTGCCAGCCCTCCGGCCCGCGCGCCACCGGCGGTATCCGCCACCCACCGGAGATGTGGCCGTCGCTGGTGGATTCCAGCAGCAGGCGCGCGCCCTGCCACAGGCGCAGCCGCACCGGCTCCGGCTCCACCTCCAGCGCCAGCTCGCCCCAGGCCAGCCGCCAGCCCGCCGCCAACGGCGTCACCGTCACCGTTAACGGCTCCGGCGGCGCGACCAGCAGCCCGTAATCAGGCCGTTGGTCCACGCCCCAACGTAACCGGATTAGCCCCGGCGCGTAGCAGGTCACCTCCAGCGGCCCGGCCTCCGTCGCCAACCGCGCCCCGGCGGGCAGCACCGCCTCCAGAGCAAGCAAATTCAGGGAAGGTAAACGAGTTACCATAAGACCTTCTTGCAGAAAAAAAAACGTGAGACGTAAAACGTGAGACGTGAAACGTGAAACGTAAAACGTCTCACGCATCACGTTTCACGCCTCACGCATCACGTTTCACGCATCACGCCTCACTCATACGGCGTCTGGTCCCAGAAATTGCAGAACCGCTGCAAACCAACGTGCGTGTAAGGGTGGTCAAACGCATCCTTGAAGACCGCAAACCCTGCCGTGACGATGTCGGCGCCGGCCACCGCTGCGTCGGCGATCTGTCGGCCGTTGCGCACTGCCGCGACGATGATCTCGGTGGTGAAGCCGAAGTTGTCGCGGATGGCGACAATGTCCTCAATCATGCTCAGCGTCTCCTCGCCGTTGGATTCCTTCCAGCCGATGAACGGCGAGACGAAGAAGGCCCCCATGCGCATCGCGTGCAATGCCTGCGCCGCCGAGAAAACCAACGTCAGGTTAGCGCGGATGCCCTTCTCTTTGAGCACCGCCACCGATTTGTAACCGGGTTCGGTGGCGGGCAGCTTGATCACAAAATTGGGGCTGATCGCGGCCAGCTGCTCGGCCTCGGCCACCATCGCCTGCCATTCCGTATGGTGCGGGTTGACCTCCACTGAGATCGGCTTCTCCGTCCCCTTGAACAGGTCGGCAATCTCGCGGATCACCGTCATGAACGGCTTGCCGGACTCCTTGACGTGGCGCGGGTTCGTCGTCACCCCGTCCAGGTTCCACATCTCCAAAGCGTAAGCAATCTCATGCGTATGCGCACTATCCAGAAAGAATTTCATGGGAATCTCCTCTCTATACAAAATTTATCAAACGTCAAACGTGATGACGTTTCACGCTTCACGTTTCACGCCTCACGTTTCACACCTTACGCTTGCGCACCCCCAGGATCAAAGCCACCAATCCGGCAAGCTGCACCCCCATCATCACCACCCACAACCAGCCGCCGGGATCGGCCGGGCCACTTCCAATGCCGGTGGGCCGAATGCGGATCAGACGCATGGTCTCCAGCTTAGAACGGAGCGCCTCATCGGAAATCGTAAAGGGATTGATCCCCTCAAAGGCAAAAGCCGCAAAACCGGAGTTTTTCAGGACCGCGCGCAGCGCGCGCAACGCCTCGTCTGGCTCCGTCACCGGCTCGGCGCGACCGGCGAACGCGCTCCCGGGCAGGATCACCTCCACCACCGGGTTCGCCGCCAGATTCCGGTACCAGTGCGCTTTCACGCCGAACCCTGCCCCGCAGTAGACCGCGCCGTCCAGAATCGCGTAGTTGACCGGCGTGTAGCGGCCCTTCCCGCTCTTGCGCCCCACGGTCTTGAGCACCATGATGTAGCCGGCGACCGGGTTACAGATGAGCGGACCCAATCCCAGCCGGAAGGCCGGGACCATGAAATAGCGGTTGATCACGCGGAAAACGCGACGGAAAAGGTCCTCTGCCATTTTTGCCTCCTGATTAAGACCACGGACGACAAACCACCCATTTGTGGTCAGTGGTCCGTGGGCTGTCATCCCATAAAACATCTACCCTATCGCCAGTAATTTAATGTCATCCCACCCCTCAGCGGAGCGCTCAAAACTCAGGAATGGCCCGGCCGCACCGCGTTTCATCATGGCTTGGATCTGGGCCACCAGCTGCTCCTCTTGCACCGGCTTATAGGGCAGCGCTTCCAATGTATCCGTCGTAAAACCCCCGACGATTTTCACCCAGCCCTGGTGGAGCCATGGCCGGTAGTCAGCGGCCGTCGGCAGGATTTTATGGCGCACCTCCTGCTCAAAGTTCGGCGCGACCTCGCTCAAGGCCAGCAGCTGGTAATACGGCAGCCAGTCGGCCACGCTCTGCCTGGCCCGCGCTGTGGACATGAAATTGACGGTGCGAATGCCCGGCACGGTCTTGAACTCCGGGGTGAGAACCGGCCCCAGCGTAATAAAGTGCCAGCGCCTGTGACGGTACAGGAGCAGGGGACTATCCTGCTTACTGCCCCACACCCTCTCCCCCCGCTTCAGCGCCGTCCAGGTCGGCCGGAACCCCTGCACACTCACTCCCCCCTCATCACTCAATCCCATTTCCCGTTTCACGTTTCCCGCTTCCCATTTCCCGTTCACGTTTCCCGCCTCACGTTTCCCGCCTCACGTCTCACGCCTCACATCTCACGTTTCACGTCTCACGCCTCACGTTTCACGTCTCACGTTTCACGCCTCACTTCATCCCCGTCGTCGCTATCCCCGTTGTAATATACTTCTGCAAGAACGCAAACACCACGCTGATCGGCAGCAGCGTCAACACCGTCATCGCCAGGATGTAATGCCACTGCACGTTCAAATCGCCCTGGAAAGCATTGAGCCCCACCTGCAACGTGAAGAGCTCCGATTTGCTCAGCACAATCAGCGGCCAGAGAAAATCGTTCCAGCGCCACATGACGGAAAAGATCGTCAACACGGCCAGCGCCGGCGCTGCCAGCGGCAGGATAATCTGCCAGTAGATGCGCCACTCGCTCGCGCCGTCAATTCGCGCCGAGTCCATCAGCTCATCAGGGATGGTGAGCATGTACTGCCGCAGCAAAAAAACGCCCGTCGGCGTCGCCGCACCGGGGATGATCAGCCCCCACAGATTGTTGCTCCACCCCACTTTGGAGATGACCAGGAACGCCGGGATCAGAATCACCGAGACCGGGACCATCAGCGTGCTGATCATCACCAGGAAGATGGCATCGCGGCCGGCAAAGCGGTATTTGCTCAGCCCAAAGGCCGCCATGCTGTTAAAGAGCAGCGTGAAGAGCGTCGCAACGACGGTGACAAACACCGTGTTCCGCAAGTAGGTCAGGAAGGGGAAACTCTTGATCGCGCCGGTGTAATTATCCAGGTTGAAGACCACCTTGCGCACCGGTTGCCGCTGGTCAATCTTGACCTGGAGCGGTTTCGCCTCCGGCGCGGCCGGATCAATCATGCGGGCCACCAGCCCCACCCGCGAGATCTGCGCCAGCCGGCGCACGGTCCCATCCTCTAACGTCACCTCGTAGAGCGGCAACGGCTCATCATAGCCGGGGACCAGCACCGTCTGCTGGCGGTAAGGCAGAAAGGTCGGCGGGAACTCGTACAGCCCCTCAATCGGCTTGAACGAGGAAAGGATGAGCCAGACCACGGGGCCGAACATCACCACCGTCCCCAACAACAGATACAGGTACGTCACCAGATCGGCGGTTGTCAATCGCTTCCCCCCCTGCCGGCGCCCCAAAAATTCCCATACACTGCTCATGGCCCTCCCCCTTGCAAACCAAATTTAACCCAGAGATTCAACGCAGAAAGCCGCAGCCCCGCAGAAATCCCTTCTTCCCCTTTTCTTCCCTTTCCCCTCTCCCTTCTCCCTTCTTCCCCTTTTCTTCCCTCTTCCCTCTCCCCTCTCCCTTCTTCCCTCTCCCTTCTCTCTTCTCTCCTCTCTTTCACGCCACATCGCTCTCGCGCCCCAACCGCAGCTGGATCACGGTCAGCACCATCAAAATGATCGCCAGCACCAGCGAGGCCGCCGCCGCCATCCCATACTGCCGGTGCTCAAACGCCGTCCGGTAGATATATTGCACGACATAGAGCGTCGCCGTGCCGGGGCCGCCGCTCGTCAGCACGAAGACCTGGTCAAAGACCTGCACCGCGCGGATCACCGAAAGCACCAGGACCACGGTCATGGTCGGCATCAACAGCGGCAACGTGACATAGCGGAACCGGTTCCAGTCGTTAGCGCCGTCTAAAGCCGCCGCCTCGTAGAGCGAAGCAGGAATGGATTGCAACCCGGCCAGCAGAATCAGCGTGTAAAAGCCCATCTGCGCCCAAACGCTGATCGCAATCACCCAAAAGCGCGCCCAGGTCGCGTTCAACAGAAAAGGAATCTTCTTGAAGCCCAACCCCACCAGCAGCGCATTGAGCAGACCGTAATCGCCCTGCAAAATCCACTTCCAGATGAGCGCCACCACCACCGGCGAGAGCAGCACCGGGTAGAAAACCATGCTGCGGAAAAAGCCCCGCCCGACGATCTTCCGATTGAGCGCCAGCGCCGTGACCAGCGCCAGCACCACCATGCTGATCACCTGTCCGACCACAAAGGTCGCCGTGTTGAAGAGCCCCCGCCAGAAGAGGTCCTCGCGGCAACTGGTGGGGTTCAAATAGTCCGCACAGGTCAACAGCTTCTCCAAATTACCCAGGCCGACCCAGGTCCGGTTCTCCAGCAAAATAGAGTTGCCACTGGTAAACCCGTAATAAAAGTTCAAGAGCATGGGCAACAGGATAAAGAGACCAAAAATCAGCAAATTGGGCAGCACGAAAAAATAGCCCATCCGCTCCACGCCGATCAGCTTTTGCAAGGGGGTCAGGATAAAATCCAGGAGATTCAGCACCGCGTAGAGCGGCTGCATCAGCCAGTTTCCCACTCTGCTACCGAACCAGGGTCTGCGCTTGGCCACTTAAGCTTCCTCCTCTGAAAATAGAAACCAGTTTAAGGAGTGAGCAGAGAGCAGAATAGTGAGCAGAGAGCAGAAAGTAGAAGTGCCTGTTTCCTGCTCACCACTCACCGCTCACCTTTGAAAGGATGAAGGCGAAAGGATGAAATCTCCTCTGAAAATAACGCTCTTCGTTTGTAGTGAGGCGCTTCAGCGCCGTCTGAGCCGCGCTAAAGCGCGTCACTACCAGCCTAAAGCGCGCCTGCCAACCTCTTGTTCGTAGTGAGGCGCTTCAGCGCCGTTTTGCCGCGCTAAAGCGCGGCACTACCAACACACTAAAACGCTAAGACGCTGAAACGCTGAGACGCTACAACGCTAACTTGCCGTCTCTTGCACGCTCAAGCGCAGCACGACCAACCCAGGCTCCCCCAAAATGCCTGGGGATGCGCCAGGATAGTCCGGCCACCTTGACGCATCCCCCTATCACCACCGGCAGCCCAATGGCTTACTTCACCGTCTCGTCCATCTTCTCCTGAATCTTCTGGATTGCCTCGTCCAGCGTCAGTTCACCGACAATCACCTGGCTCAGCCGGTCGCGGATTTCCGTGTTGAGCGCGAAGCTGTACTGGCTATATTGCAGCTGGTAAGCCTCCGGCATCAACTTGGCGATCTCGGCGACAAAGACGCTCAGCGCCTCTTTGTTCTTGGGATAATCCAGCCCCTTCTTGACCAGGCCCAGATGGCCGGGGATGAAGAGCGAGCGCGCGTCAAACTCGCCGAGCACCGCTTCACTGCTCAGGTACTCCATCAGCTTGCCCACCTCAGCCGGATGCTGAGTCGCCTTGAACGCCATCAGCGCCGAACCACCAGGGATGCCCGTGCAGCCGCAATCGCCGCAGGGATTCGGGATCGGCGTCCAGTCAAACTTATCGCCGATGGCATCGGCAAACCCGCCCACCTGCCAGCTGCCCGACATGTAGAGCACCAGCTGCGCATTGACAAAGTAATCCTTGGCGGAAGCATAGTTGCCGCCCGCGCCCACCCAGACATCGGCCGGCGTGATGCCCTCTTTGTGCCAGTCAACGATCATCTGGGCCGTCTTGCGGAAGCCCGGCGTATCCACCTTGAACTTGCCATCGGGCTGGATATAGGTCGCGCACATGCTCAGCGAGGGCCCCCAGAAGCGGTGCCCGGTCCGGTCAATCGCCACGGCGTAGGGCGTCTGCGTCTTCTGCGCCACCTCTTTGGCCGCCGCCACCCACTGCTCCCAGGTCGCCTTCTCGCCGGGGATCGCCACCCCCGCCTGCTCAAAGAGCGTCTTGTTGATGAACGGGCCGGTCACCGTGAACTGGATGGGGAAACCGTACAGCCCCTTGTCGTTCGCATCCTGCTGCATCCACGCCACCGTTAGCTCCGGCCAGTTCTTGGTCCAGGCCGCCGCGTCGCTCAGATAGGGCGTCAGGTCCAGATACTGCCCCCGGAAGCGCGGCACATCGTTAATGCGGGCCAGATCGGGCGGCGTGCCCCCCTCTACTTGCGTCTGGAGAATGTTGTGCAGGTCCTTGTAGGCCACGGTATCCATCACCACCTTGATGCCTGGATTCTGGGCCTCAAAGCGGTTGAGCAGATCGCGCATCACCTCGCCCTCTTTGCCGTCGTCGTACCACATCATCCGCAACTCCACCGGCTCCTTGGGCGGCTCGGTCGGTTTTTCGGTGGGCGCCACGGTGGTGGCGGGCGGCTCGGTCGGCTTCTCCGTCGCCGGTGAGGGCGTCGTCGGGGCCGCGGTCGGCGTCGTGCCGCAAGCCGTCAACACCAGGGTCGCAATCAACAGCAGACCAAACAACACACGCGCCTTCATGAAATTTTCCTCCTTCTTAAGGCTTACTCAGGCTGAAAAGAGACTTGAAGTTGCACAGAGAACTGAGAACCCGATACCGGCTTTAGTAAATACCCCGTGAATGCTCGTCTTTTGGAACACCTCCTTGTGTAAGGCATTTGAGCGCCGTTCTCCGCGCTGAAGCGCGTTACTCCAGGCATAACCTTCTACAGTCGCAGCACCGGCAACCCCAGCCAGCGCGCCAGCGCCAGCAGCGCCGGGACATAATCCCCATAAGTCAGCGAGACATGATGCTCCAGCCCTTCGCCCAGGATAGTCTCCAGCACCTCCCGCGCGGGCCGGTCAAACCGCAGCACGCCCGACGTGCCGCTGAAGCTGAGCGGCGCCCGCACCATCTCGCCGCTGCCCACCACCAGCCGGAAGCCGCCCGTCGCCTCACTCAGCCGCGCCAGAGTCACCCGCCCCGGCTTGAGCGGGAACTCCAGCAGCAGCGGCAATTTGCGGTTGGAGTGCACCGTCCCGCGCGGCTGGAACTCCGGGTCGGCCATCGCTAACGGCGCCAGCCCGCAATGCCAGAGCACTGCCGTCCCCTCCTCCAGGTCAAACGAGACCAGGTCCGTGCCGAAAGCCGCCTCTCCGCTGATGGCCTGCAGGAGCAGCTGGGTCACCGTCCCGTTGACATCGGCCTCACAACTGCACGGCGTCAGCTCATCGGAAAGCAGCGCCATCGCCCCGCAAGCGGCGCCCCCCAGCTCGGTGAAAAACTCCGGCCAGCAGCGGACAGCCAGCCCCGCCAGGTTCTGCTCGCCCGCCAGCTGCCGCAGCGTCAGATAAGCCGCGAGCGTCCAGCGGAGCGCCGTCGGCTCCAGCGCCTCCAGCCCCGCCACCCGCGCCGCTACCGCCTGCAAGGTCGCCTCCACGGCGGCCGGATCGGCGGCCCGCGCGCCGGCAAAGACCTCCGCCAGCGACAGCTGCACCACCTCCAGCCCCAACGTCTGCGGCAGCCCCTCCCAGTTCACCAGGCAGGATTCAAAGCCGGCGGGATTTTCTCCCACGCGCCCCAGGCGGGCCCCGCGCAACGTCCTTCGCGCCCGACCGGCGCGCGCCAGCTGCTCCACCTGCGCCAGCGCCGCCGCCTCGCCCGGCGCTGCGTAGACCGTCTCGTACTGCCGCCCGGCCCGCTTCAGCGCGTGCGCCGCCAGGTTGATCCCGCAAAGCGAGTTCAACCGCAACCGCCCCCCCGTGCGCGCCTCTGGCACCGCCCAGAGCAACAACGGCGCTGCTACCTGCGCCGCCAACGTCTGCGCCGGTGTGCTATCGGCAAACGTCGCCTGGAAAACCACCAGCAGATCCAACGGCTGCTGCGCCAGCAGCCCGGCGGCCTGCTGCGCCTCCTCCACCGTGCTCACCAACCCCTCCGGCCCCACCACCGTGAACCCGGCCCCCTCCAGCGCCGCCCGCGCCTCGCGCGTCACCGCCTCGGCCAGCGGCACATCAAACGTCGGCCGCGCCAGCGGCACCCAACCCAAAGTTAGCCCTAAGTTGCTCATCCTATCCTCGTTGTAGATGTGAAGCGTGAGACGTAAAACGTGAAACGTGAGACGTGAAACGTGATAAAGGTGGTCTGTCGTCCGTGGTCCGTGGTCTCCTATTGCTGGTAGAAGAACTGCCGCAGCGCGAGCGCCGCCGCGCCGATCACGCCGGCCTGCCGCCCAAACGTCGCCGGGCGAACCTGCACCCGGTCGCCCAAATGAGCAAACGCCCGCTGCCGCATGGTCGCCTCAGCCTCTGGCAACAACAGGTCTGGCCCCTGCGCAAACAGCCCGCCCAGCACAATCAACTCCGGGTTGAGCACATTGACCAGGTTCGCTAAAGCGATGCCCATGTAGTGCGCCGCGTCATGCAAGATCGCGCGGGCCGCCTCATCCCCGGCGCGGGCCGCCGCCAAAAGCCGCTCCACCGGCGAGCCTTCCCCGGTCCGCAGGCAGGCCGCCAGGATCCCGGTCGGCTCCTGCGCAGCGCGCGCCTCTGCCCGGCGGATCAACGTCGCTTCGGAGACTAAGGTCTCCAGGCAGCCGGTGTTACCGCAGCGACAGAGCTCGCCGCCTTCGGCGATCAGCGTCGTGTGGCCAATCTCACCGGCCCCCGCTCCGCTGCCGGAATAGGGTTCCCCGCCGACGACAAAGCCGGCCCCCACCCCCACCCGCGCGTAGACAAACGCCATCACATTGACCGCCTGCCCCGCGCCAAACAGCGCTTCCCCCAACGCCATCGCCCGCACATTGTTATCCACACAGACCGGCCAGGGCAACCGGGCGGCCAGTTGGTGGCGAATGGCCACATCGTGCCAGCCGAGGTTGGGCGCAAAGAGGTTGATGCCGGTCTCAGGGTCTACCAGGCCCGAAGCGCCCACACCAACCCCCAGCACCGTGCGCGCTTCCCGGCCGTTGCGGGCCACCAGCTCCGTTGCCCGGCGGGCCACCTCCTCCAGCACCGCTTCAGGCGACTGCTCCACCGCGTGCTCCCAGGTGACACAATCCTGAGGCCGCCCGCGCAGATCGGTAAGCGCCAGGTAAATCCGCCCCACCCCGATGTGCACCCCCAGCACCGCGCGCGCATCTGCCACCAGGCGCAGCGCCGTCCGGGGACGGCCCACACTGCGCGGCTCTTCGGTCTCCTCCAGCCCCTCTTCGGCCACCAGTCCCTGCGCCAGCAGCTCGGCGATCAGGTTGGTAATGGTGGTGGTAGAGAGCCCGGTCAGCTGCGCCAGCCGGACCCGCGAGATCGGCTCCTGGCGCAATAAGGCATACAGAATAGCCTGCAAATTATGGGATTTGATCGTCGCCGAGCTGCTACCTACCAACATGGGTCGGGTGGCCATTTTTTCTCCTGTGAGCGAATTAATTAAATAAGGGGAAAAATTAAATCTCTCTTATTATACGCTCAATGGGGAGACTGTCAACCAGCAAAATGCGTGGAGGCGTGCGTTGCAATACCGGGGGCAAGATAAAAGGGGGGACTTTTAAATCCCCCCCTTTATCTTTTAATGTAAAGGCCTCACGTTGGGCGACCAGCGCCCGGCAGAGTAAAGTAAAAGAGGCTGCCATGGCCCACTTCGCTCTGCATCCCCACCTGGCCACCAATCTTTTCCACAATCCGTTTGACGATCAGCAGCCCCACCCCATGCCCTTTGACCCGATTATCGCTGAACAGGGTCGGCGGGTTAAAGAGCGCGGCCTGCACCTCCGGCGAGATACCAGAGCCGTTGTCTTTGACCCAAAAGCGCACCATGCCCCCCGCCTCTACTTCACCGCCGAGTTCCACAATGGGCGGGTGACCGCCGTACTCAATCGCGTTCGTGAGGTAGTTGACCCAGACCTCTTCCACGCCCAGGGCATGGCCCAGCGCCGGCGGCCACTCGGCCGGCAGGTGGATCTCGGCCTGGTGCTCCGTGATCATGCGCGCCAACCGCCGCTGGGCCTCGGTCACAATCGTCGCCATATCCAGGGGACGGCGGCGGATGGTCTCGCCACGCGCGCGGGCCAACCAGAGCAGGCCCTCTATAATGTTATTCATCTTGGAGGTGCTGTACATGATCCGCTGGAGATATTCACGCAATTCAGCGGGCGGCCGATGGTCCAAATCCTCCACCAACAATTCGGTGAACCCCATGACTAAAGTCAGCGGGTTCTTCAAATCGTGCGCGACCGCATCGGCATAAGCATCCAAATCGGCGCCCAGTCGGCGCAGCTCCATCAGGTCGGCGTGGCGTGCCATGGCAATGGTGATCGCCCGCTCCAGCTGGCGGGCGTCGGGCGGCTTCAACAGAAAAGCGCCCACACCGGCTGCGCTGGCCTGCCGGACCAGTTCCGGCGGGTCGTAAGCGGTCAGGACCACCACCGGGGTAGGGCAGCGTTTCTGGATCTGGCGGGCGGCGGTGATCCCATCCATTTCAGGCATCTTGAGATCCAGCAGGACCACATCAGGATGCAAGGAATGGGTCAGTTCAACCGCCTGGCGGCCGTCCGCCGCTTCCCCCACGACGTCATAGCCGCTGCGCTCCAACAGCCGTTGGATCACTTCACAAACCATCGCATCGTCATCGGCAATCAGAACCCGAATAGTAGATGGTTCTGTTTTCATGTCAGGTTCCTTTCCTCGGTTCTGATATAGAGAGTCGTCACTGCCCCGTTGTGGTTGGCAAGCTGTAACGTGCCACGCAGAGAAGTGGTGACCAGGCGGCGGATCAGGTAGATGCCCACGTTGTAGCGCCGCAAGGTCAAAACATCCTCAGGATACCCCGGCCCATCATCGCGGTATTCCAGCCGGATGGTATCGCCCTCCAACGCCATAGCCACCTGGATGTAAATGGCCTTTCGCCCGTTCCAGGCATATTTGAGCGTGTTGGTCACCAGTTCATGGATCACCAGCGCCAGATTGTTGGCCTGGCGTGGCGACACCTCAATCTCCGAAGACGGGATTTCCACCCGGGCCTGCTGGTCCGGCGAGAGCACTTTGAGCGCCGCGGCGATGATTTGCGCGGCCAGTTCACTCAGCGGCAAGGGTCCCCACTCCGATTGGGAGAGCATGTTGTGCACTTCCAGCAATCCCCCAATCCGCTGGGTGAGCCGGCCCATGGCCGCCTCAATGTAAGCGCGCCCTTCGGCTGGGGCATACCGTTCTTCGGCATACAACAGACCGACGATTGCCGTCAGGTTGTTCTTGACCCGGTGGTTGACCTCTTTCAGCAGGTCAGCTTTGGTCTGAGCGTCCTGCAAAGTCTGCTCGTACAGCCGGGCCTGGCGCAGGGCCACCGCGAGGGAGGCCGCCACCTCGGTAGCGATGTCAATGATCTCCTGGGTGAAGATCTCCTTGGAATCGGCCCCCAGATTCAACAGCCCGATCAGATCGCCCTGGGCCACCAGCGGCACGTTAAGATAGGCCTGGATGCCGTCTGCACACAGCGCCGCCTCCAGTGCCGCAGAGGTTGAGCCCCCTGTCATGTCCGTCACCACCTCCACCCGGCCCTGGCGCAACATGCCCGTGTGAAACACATCGCGCGGGATCAACAGGCCGGTGCCAAACCGGGTCTCACCATCGGCGTCGGTCGCCAGCACCCGGGCCGCTCCGCCGCGAGCGGTAAATTCCACCAGACTGACCCGCCGACAGGGAAAGACGTGTCGCAGCCGCCGCACGGCCGCTTGCGCAATTTCACGGGGCAACTGCGCCGCCAGAATAGCGCGATCAATCTCATGCTGCAGGCGCAAGCGGCTGGCGTAGACCCGTAAGGATTCCTCCGCCTGAACCCGGTCGGTAATGTCACGTATATATTCTACCACGCCGGTGGCCTGACCGGCGGCATCTAACAAAGGGAAGGCATAAACCTCCAGCCAGCCTCGCCTGTCGGCCGGAGCCCCCCGCGGCATGACCGCGCGTTGCATGGACCCCTGCTCTAACGCCTGAATGGCCGGGCAGGCGATACAGCGCTCGGTCCGGCCATGGTAGGCCTCAAAACAGCACCGGCCCTCCAGCGGCAAAAGATGAGGATACCAACTCTCCATCGTGCGATTGGCCCGCACGATGTGCATATCCCGGTCCAAAACGCTGATGCCGTCCTGAATGGCGTCAAAGATGTTCTGCAGAAAACGCTCGCTTTCATGTAAGGCTAACGCCGCTCGCTGGCGCACCAGGACATTCACCAGGACTTCAGAGACGAGTTTAAAGAGCGCCAGGTCTCCCGGTTGCCAGAGCCGGTCCGGGCGCAGCGCGCCGACCCCCAGATACCCCACCAGTTGCTTGCCCAACAGCAACGGTATGATCAACACGCCGCAAATGCCCTGGGCCTGCCAGGCGGCTTTTTCCGGGCCGGCCGCCGGCGGCAACCGGTCCAGGTGAGAGATGTATAGCATCCGCCCCTGGCGGAGCTGCCCGCGGGACCATTCAAACGCCGGGTTGGAGAGATCAACCACGGCGTTAGAGGTGACGGCCGGGGCATACCAGGTGTAAGTCTGTTCCAACTGCAGGCCGTCGGCGGTGAGCAAGTGAACAAAACTGTAATCAACGCGGACAAATTCGCCGATTGCCTGGAGAGTGCGCTGAATCTCGCGGTCCACTTCACCGGGCGAAAGGTTGATGAACCGGGTAGAGATCGTGGTCACCAGTTCCTCCATGGCGAGCTGGTGCCGCAGGGCTTCCTCGGCCTGCCGGCGTTCTTCGAGCTCGCGCCGGGCCTGTTCAAAGAGCCGGCCGTTCTCAATGGCAATCGCCGCCGACGCCGCCAACGGCTCCAACAACGCCAGATCGCCGGCGTCAAAGCGGTCCGCCACAGTATCCACCACCTGCAACACGCCGATCACGGTATCTTTAATCCGCAGCGGCATGCTGAGGATGGAGTGCAATTCCAGCCCGGTCTGCTCATTGATGGCCTTAAAATGGTGGGGATGGGTGGTAGCGTCGGAAACGACGAGGCTCTCACCGGTGTGGACTACCTGTCCCACCAGGCCCTGATTCCGGCCCAGCCGCCAACCGCGCACCACGCTGCTCTGAGGGCCGGTCACCTGGCGGCAGACCAGGTCGCCGGTGGCCGGTTCCACCAGCCAGATGGACGAAGCGGCCACATTGAGCACCCGGCACACTTCCTCCAGCACGATAGACAGGACCCGATCCAGGTCCAGCGTGGAGATAAAAGCCTGCGCGGCCCGGCTCAGCAAGCTGAGTCCCCGGCGCTGCATCCGCAGGGCCGCCTCCGCCTGCTTGCGGGCGCTGATATCTTCTATCATCCCCAAACCGTAACGCGGCTCGCCGTTGACGTCCCGAATGACCGACATGGTGAGCGAGGTCCAAACCGCCTGACCATCCTTGCACAGAGCGCGCACCTCAAACTCATCCAGCTCTGCTCGCTCGCCACGCAAGAACTCTTCAATTTGTTGCCAGCAGCTCTCTCGCTCCTGGGGATGGAGGAGAGCGCTCAACGGCCGGCCAGGCAATTCACCGGGCTGATAACTCAGCATCTTTTGCAGGGCCGGATTGGTTTGAATGAGATGCCCCTGCAGGTCGGTCAACGCCATCCCAATCCCGACCCAATCAAAAATCGCATGGAAACGGCTCTCGCTCTCCCGTAGCGCGGCTTCCGTCTGGTACTGCTCTGTCACGTTACGGCACATCGTCCCCACGGCTATGATCTGCCCCTGCGCATCGCGAACCGGGTATTTGCGGTCGACAAACTGGAAATGCCTGCCCCGCCAATCCATAGACCGCTCTACGGTGAGCGTCTCGCCCTGCTCGGCCACCGTGCGCACGTCCGCGACGATCTGAGCCGCCAGAGGCGGGTCAAAAAGATCAAAGGGAGTTTTGCCCACCACCTCATCCACAGCCAGACCATATTGCGGGACGCCGTTATAATAGAGATACCTGCCGGTCAAATCCTGGATGACGATGATATCCTCGGTGCTCTGAGCCAGCCGGTGGAGCTGCTCCTCGCTCATGCGCCGGGCCTCCTCGGCCTGTTTTCGCTCGGTGATATCCTGGCTGAAAACCGCCAGCCGCGTCACCTGCCCGTCAGGATCTACCAGAGGATGGACGGAAATGTCCAGGGCCCGCCGCTGATAAGTGCACTCAAAGTGTGCCGGACGTTGGGTGCGTATCACTTCTTGAGCATACTGGCGGCTCAGGGCGACGAGTTCCGCCGGCAACCAGGCGCGGATTGGCGCGCCGATGACCTCGTTCACGCTACAGCCCAGGCTACGGGCCAGGGCTTCGTTGGCCATCAGGATATTCCCCTCTTTATCCAGCAGAAAAACGACGAAGGGATTGGCATTGATGAGCGCCCACAGCAGCTCCTGGCTTTCCCACAAGGCTTGTTCTATACGTTTGGTCTGACTGACATCTTCCGTGATGATCAACACGCCCCAGGGGGTAGGATAAACCCAACTCTTGAGGTAATCCTCTTGCCGGCGTTCCTCCAACAGGCGCGCCTGGCCTGTCTTGATGACCTCCAGGCAGGTCTGATGCAATTTGCTGTCCTTAAAATCGGAGAACACTGCCAGAGCGCTGAGCCCGGCCAGTTCGGTTGAGCAGCCCGCGCGGGCTGCATATTCGTGGTTACAATAGAGGATAGTCAGATCGCGTTGGAGCGCCAGCACCGGGGTCCGGATACTGTCCAGCAGCAGGCGGTGGCGTGTTTCGCTTTCCCGCAACGCCATCTCGGCCTGACAACTCTCAGCGGCCACTCGCTCCAGGTCGGCCACCTGGCGACGCAAAGCGTGCAGCTCGGCCAGGAGCTGCTCTCTGGTCTTGTGCTCATCCTCCATCATAAGTTCAGACATGAGAAAATCCCCAACGATCATCCCCGGCCACGACAAGTCCCCTTCCTGAGCAGTCGCGGCCGGCACGGTTGCCCTTATTTTAATACCACTATTATACCTTAATTACCAATTTGGCCGTTTTGTCGACAGGGCTTACGCATTTGGGAAAAATTGCTCCTCGGCGATAAAAAAAATCCCCCGTTTACCCGCAAAGCGGGGACAGGGAGGAGGATGGATATAGAAAACCGCCTTCTCTCCGTGAGGGGAGGAAATCCAGAATGAAGTCAACGCAGAAAGTCCTGTCAGGGCAGCATAGATAGAAAAAGGGTGACTACCAGGTAGTCACCCTTCCCCCCATCCAACTGGCAGCGCCCGAGCTCAAGCCGGCGGCTGCGGATTAGATTTAACCCAGGCCCGCAGCTCCAGGCTGAGGCGTTGGAAGAAGCTGCCGGGCGGCAGGTTGCCCTGCGCGTAATCCGCCGCCTTGATGATGGCCCGCACCCGCAACGCAGAGGTTTCCAAGACCACCTCAGCGCCGGGCTTCGCCAGCACGATTTCCCCTTTGGGGGCCAACTTGGCCTGCAAAGCCGGATCATTGAACGCATATTCGCTGGCCACCACCGTGGTGATAGTGCGAATGTCGCTCTTGTCAAACAACCAGACCTCAAAAGCGGTCACTTTCTTCGGATCGGCAACCCCGATGGTCTCAGAGACGCCGACACCGCACTCGCCCAGGAAGTCAGGCCCCACCTCAATGCTGAACGAGGGATCAAAATAATCATCGCCTAACACGTAATTAGCCATAAACGAGGTGACCGGTTCCGGTTCGCCGCCCCCGGCCTCTTCCGGCACAAGCGGCGCTTCACCCGCCGGCCCGGGAGCCGCTGGCTTACGCGCCGGGGCCGGTTTCTTGGCTGCGCGCTGGCGGGTGATCAAGAAGTAAGCGCCGACGACCAGCGCAAAGACCACCAGGAGCAGCCCGCAGATAGTGGTAATTGGCAACTTTCCACCGCCGGTGGGCTGCGGCGTGGTCCCGGCCGCCGGAGTGACCCCAGCAGTCGCCAGCGGCGCGGCGACCATCCCCTTGAGTTGTTGGAAGATGGGCGCACGGTCGCTGTATTCCTGAGCCGCCGAATCCATGGCGGTCCCCAGCAGCGCCGGTGTTTTGACCCAGGGGTTCTGTTTGGCCTTCAGATCCAGCCCCAAGTGCCGTTGCATGGCTCCAACATCACCGTTGGCAAGGTATTCATCGGCCACACAGCGGAGGTAGTAGCGTTGATAATCGGCCCGCAAGTGTCCCGGGGCCGCATTCTCCCATTGCACAGGCCAGACCACCCAGGCAAACAGCAGGCCCAGAAGCAACCCCACTAACAGACCGCCCACAAACAGCACTAACGTCTTGCGTTTTTGTAAGAAGGTCATCACGTTGATCAGCAGGCCCATTGGAACCCCCTTGCAGCTGAGGTAAGTTTAAATTCTCTCACAGGTTACCACAATTTTTGGATATTTGCAAGTCCGTCAATTAAATCAAAACCAACCTTGACGCAAACTACTGGCAAGGTATAATTCGGCAGGCACAAGTGAGCTTCAATCTTATGGAAAACCAACGGACTTTTCTGAACAATTGGTGGGCAAATCTCTTGCGCGCCGCCCGGTCGTTCTTGCACCAACAGTGGGCGATGATTGCGCTGGCCGCCCTGCTGGCCACCGCCGGCGGCATCGGTGGCGGCTGGCTGATCGCCGAGATTGGCCCCCTGCCGGTCATGGCTCTGGTAGCGGCGCTGGGCTATCTGGTCTGGATTCTGCGCAACCTGGAGATCGCCTTCTGGGGCGTCTTAGGGATCGTCACGCTGCTCCCCTTCGCCGCGCTGCCGATCCAGGTCGGCTTCAAGCCCACCTTCCTGGATGGCGCGTTGGGGGCGCTCTTCTTCGCCTGGCTGGCCCCCGTCGCGCTCAACCGCACCTGGAAACCGGTCGCCACCCCGGTCGGCGGCCCGGTGCTCGCCTTCATGCTGCTGGCCATCGGGTCGTTTGTCGCCGGCCTCTCCCATAGCGCCGTCACCAGCTATATCGTGCGCCACTTCGCCGAAGTGCTGCTCAGCATCGCGCTCTTCTATCTGGTGGTCAACACCGTGCGCGAGGTGGGCCGCCTGGAGCGGCTGACCCGCGCGCTGATCCTGACCGCTTCCGCGGCGGCGGCGCTGGGGATCGTCCTCTACTTCCTGCCCGATGAGCTGACCATCACGCTGCTCTCGGCGCTGGGGCGCTTCGGCTACCCCGTCGGCGCTAACGTCTTGCGCTTCATCCGCGACGACCCCTCACTCATGCAGCGGGCCACCTCCACCTCTGTTGACCCCAATGTGCTGGGCAGCCTGTTAAACGTCACCACCGCGCTGGCCGTGCCGCAGCTCTTCGCCGAGCGGCCCATCCTGCCGCGCCGCTTCCTTATCCCGCTGGTGGGCATCATGGGACTCTGTTTGGGGCTGACTATCTCGCGCGGTTCCATGGCCGGCCTGGCCCTGACGGTGGCGCTGCTGGGCGCCTTGCGCTACCGCAAGCTGCTGCCCCTCCTGGCCGCCGGCGTGGTCCTGATCCTGCTGCTTCCCTGGACTCAAACCTATGTCGTGCACTTCGTCCAGGGCTTGCAATGGCAAGACCTCTCCAGTCAAATGCGCCTGGGCGAATACAAGGACGCCCTCATTCTCATCCGGCGGTATCCCATCCTGGGCGTGGGCTTCGGCGGCGCGCCGGATATTGACACCTACATCGGCGTCTCCAACATGTACCTGCTCATCGCCGAGGAAATGGGGCTGGTCGGGCTGACCGCTTTCCTGACCGTGGCGGGCACGGTACTGGTCCGCTTCTGGCGCCGCCGGGCCGCCGCGCTGGCCCTGCCCCGGCTGGAACCGCTCTGGTACGGCCTGCATGGCGCGATCGTCGGCGGGCTGATCGGCGGCACGTTAGACCATTACTTCTTCAGCCTGGACTTTCACCACTCGGTCACGCTCTTCTGGCTGCTCATCGGGCTGGCCACCGCCGCCACGGAGCTGGTGGATGCTGAAAGCCGGCTGCCGGCCGGTGAGTAAAGCCCGGCGGTTTTTGTTCAGGAAGCCAAACCGGCGTTGCGCAAAGTTCCGTGGTCTGGGGTCTGCCGTCGGCGGTCGTTCCGGGGTTGGGGGCTGAGAACCAGACTCACCCTGGCCCTGGTGGTGACCCTGGTGCTGGCTGCCTGCGCGGCCCCAACGCCGCTGCCGCCGGCCAACCGCCTCTACTTTCTGGCCCGCACGGCCGAGGGCTGGCAACTGGCCACCCTGGATGAAGCCGGCGCAGTGCAGCCCCTCCTGGCCGATGTGACCGCCTTTGCCCCTGGCGCGCCCTTCGCGGTCGTGACCGATGCCGAACAGACGTTAGCCCTGTGGACGCCGGGACAAAAGGGCGCTCCCCGCCCCTTGCACCGCTGCTCGGCCCCCTGCCGTGCGCCGGCCTGGTCGCCCGATGGGCAGTGGCTGGCCTGGGTGGAAGGCGATCCGCTCCCGGCCCCGGTCTGGGTCATGCAGCCCGACAGCGGAGACGCCCGCACGCTGGGCCTGGCCACCGGCTCCCCCGCCTGGGCGCCCACCGGCCAACAGCTGACCTGGCCCACGGCCGAGGGTCTGGTCATAGCCGACCTGGCCGCCGGGACCGTCCTCACGCTGCCCCTGGCTGCCACCGGCCAACCGGCGTGGAGCCCCGACGGCACGCAGCTGGCAGTCACCCTGCTCAGCGGGCCGGCCGTGATCGTGGACCCCCGCACCCGGCTGACCGTGCCGCTGACCTTAGCCGAGTCCCCCATGCAGGCCGAGGCGCTGGCCTGGAGTCCCACCGGTGAATGGATCGCCCTCCTGCGCCAGTCATTCTCCGCGCCGCCCACCAGCGATGAGCCTACCCACGAACACGAAGAGGGCCGGGGCGCGCTGATGCTGGGAGCGCAACCCGTGCTGGTAGCTGCCGCTACCGGCGTCCTGCAGGAGCTGCCCGGCGACCCGGCCGCGGCGTTTGCCCATCCGGTCTGGTCCGCCGACGGACGCCAGCTGGCCCTGGTGCAGCTGCCGCTGGGACAGCCCACCCCTCAACCCGCCGTCTGGCTGATAGAGGCCACCACCGGCCGCGTCACGGCGCGCTTGCCGGGCGCGGCCGCCCCCGCCTGGGGGCCCTGAACGTCCCATCCTCGCCAATTAATTTTCCTACTTGACAAATTAGCCGTTTTACGGTACAATGTGAACGTAATGTGACCGGTCACGTGACCGGTCACTCCCCACCCAACAGGTTCAAGCCGTGAGGGATCATGAATCGTTCCCGTATCACCATCCGCGATGTGGCGGCCCAGGCTGGCGTCTCTCACCAGACTGTGTCGCGCGTGCTCAACGCCCATGAACGGGTCACGCCGGAGACGCGGGCCCGGGTAGAAGCCGCTATTGCGGCCTTAGGCTACCGGCCCAATGCCAGCGCCCGCTCGCTGGCAGCCGGGCGGACTTTTGCCCTGGCCTGCATCGCCCCCAATCTGACCGATTACACCTTCGCCTCCATCATAGAGGGGGCCCAGGCCGCCGCGCGCGAACAGGGCTACTTTGTCCTCTCCACCTCGGCCGCCGACGAAGCCAGCTTTGCCCCCCTGGTGGAAGAGCTGGTCTCCAGCCAGCGGGTGGATGGGCTGCTGGTCATCAACCCCTATGCCGATGGCCGCCACCAGCACCTGCCCACCCATTTCCCGGTGGTGCTGGTCGGGGCGCGCCCCCGCCCGGAGGCCCCCGACTCGGTCGCGCTGGATGATGAGGCCGCCGCCCGGCTGGCCCTCCAGCATCTGCTGGAGCTGGGCCATCGCCAGATCGCCATGATTACCGGCCCGGCCAACGAGGATTGCACCAAAGACCGCATTACGGGTTACGCAGCCACCTTGTGCACCGCCGGCCTGACCCCCAATCCGGCGTTGGTTGTAGAAGGGGACTGGTCGGCCACCAGCGGCGTCGTGGCCGTTCAACACTGGCTGGCGCAGCAGCTCCCCTTTACGGCGCTCTTTGCCCAGAACGACCGCATGGCGATTGGGGCCATTCGCGCCCTGCGGGAAGCCGGCTACCAGGTTCCGGCCGACATCTCCGTCGTCGGCGTGGATGATATGCCGCTGACGGCCTATTTTGACCCGCCCTTGACCACCATCCGCCAGGATATGGCCCTCTCTGGCCGGGAAGCCGTGCGTTTGCTGATCCGCCGGTTGGAAAACCCCGCTTTAGAGCCGCAACATTTACGCCTGCCGGCGCAATTGATCATCCGTAGTTCAACTGCACTCGTGAAAGGAGGTGAAAGCGGCCCAAAGTTTGCAGGACCCGGATAACCCCAAGCGTAGCATTACGTCAGGCGAATTTTAATTGATCAATCACTTGCAAATTGAATCGAATTGAAAGGAGAAATAGCCGTGTTGCGCCCAAAGCTGTGGTCATTGCTGAGCGTCATCCTCATCGCCGCCTTTATCCTCGCCGCCTGCGGCCCCACCCCCACCCCGCAAACCATTGAAGTTACCAAAGAAGTCCCGGTTACCGTGGAAAAGACTGTGACCGTGGAAGTGACCAAAGAGGTGCCGGTGGCCGTGCAGACCGTTATGTACAACTCCTACAACGGCGACCCCCTGCCCCGCGCCTTTGACGAGGCCATCGTCAAGGCCTGGAACGAAGCACACCCGGAGATGCCGGTGGAGCATTCCATCATCGCCCACGAGGACTTCAAACAGGCCATCCGCGCTTACCTGACCGCGAATCCGGCCCCCGATGTGTTGACCTGGTTTGCCGGCAACCGGACCCGGTTCTTCATTGATAAGGGCCTGGTCAAGGATTTTGATGCGGCCTGGGCCGCCGACAAGTTTGATGATGTGTACGCCCCCGGGTTCAAAGCGCTGGCGACCTACAACGGGAAGAAATACTTCCTGCCGACCTCCTACTACTGGTGGGCGATCTACTACCGGCCCTCGCTGTTCAAGCAGGCCGGGATTGAGAAGGCCCCTGAGACCTGGGACGAGCTCCTGACCGCCTGCGACAAGCTGAACGCGGCCGGCATCACCCCCTTCACCATCGGCGCCCGCTTCAAGTGGCCCGCCGCGGCCTGGTTTGACTACCTGAACATGCGCACCAACGGGCCGCAGTTCCACATTGACCTGACCGACCTGAAAGTGGATTACACCGATCCGCGGGTCAAGAAGACCTTTGAGCACTGGAAAGAGCTCATTGATCACAAGTGCTTCATTGAGGATCCGGCCGCCTACGACTGGCAAGAAGCCATTGACCCCATGGTGCAGGGCAAGGCCGCCATGTACCTGATGGGCGCCTTCATCACCGACTCCTATCCTGATGAGGCCGAGGCCGATCTGGACTTCTTCCGCTTCCCCATCATTGACCCGAACCAGCCGGTCGGCGAGGACGCCCCCACGGATGGGTTCTTTATCTCCGCCAACGCCCGCAACCCCCAGGGCGCCGAAGCCTTCCTGGCCTACCTGGGCTCCAAGGAAGTGCAGCAGAAAGCCCTGGATGAGCTGGGCCGCCTGCCCACCCGCACGGATGTGGACCTGAGCAACCTCAAGCCGGCCACGCAGAAAGGGATCCAGCTGATCCAGAGCGCCGACTTCATCGCCCAGTTCTACGACCGCGACACCACCCCGCCGATGGCGGAGGCCGGCATGGAAGGGTTCATGCGCTTCTGGGATAACCCCAAAGATCTGGATACGATCCTGGCCGACCTGGAAGCTGAACGGCAACGGCTGCTTGCCGAGGGACAATAGCCCTGCAAGAGTAAACGCCGGTTCTGGGGGATTGGGGGACCGCACCCCAATCCCCCTCTGTATCCACAAGGGCGCTTCCATAAAATCCTGAACCCTGGGACCCTGGCCAGAGAGCCTGGCCCTGATTTTGCTCCAAAGGGGGAACGTATGCGCGAGTCGTGGGAATTTTCAACCGCGATCACCGTCGCTCTGCTCAGCACGGTGGTGATCATGATTGCCTTCCTGTTTCTGCCCTGGGTCGGCACGCTGCTCACCGATAACGGCGCCCGTATTTTTGCCGATCAACTCTACGGCGCGGTGAGCGCCAAACCGTTGCCCTTTATCTGGCTGATTCCGTTGCTCACGCTGCTGGGGGTAGGGCTTTCCCTGTGGGGGTTCCTGAGCGCCGACCACAACCGGGAAGCCTCGCTGGGGGTCTTTGCGCTGGGCCTGGTTGGGGTGGGCTACTTCGTCCTGGCGTTCAAAGGCCCGGTCCCTATCGGCAGCCGTCCCGGCTTACAGCCCGGCCTGGGCTTTTGGGTGACGATGGCCGGCGTGTTAGGAATGCTCCTCCAATTGCCTTTGGCCCATCCGCGCGTTCAAGCTCTCCTGGAACGACTGGAACGGAGCAACCGGCGGCCCATCCCGTTCAAACTGGTGCCCTATCTGTTCCTGTTGCCGGCCCTGGCCCTCTATTTCGTCTGGATTATCGGCCCGACCTTCTACACGATGTACCTGAGCCTCACCAATTGGGACGCGGTCTCCAAACCGGCTTACGTGGGGCTGGCGAATTACATCCGGCTTTTCACCCGCGACAAGCTCTTCTTAGAGTCGCTCGGCAACAACCTGCGCTGGCTGCTCATCTTCATCACCATCCCCACCACGTTAGGGCTGGGCATGGCGATGATCTTCAACCAGGAGATGAAGGGCGGGCGCTTCTACAAGGTCAGTTTCTACGCGCCCCTCGTCCTTTCGCTCCCGGTCATCGGTCTGATCTGGGCCTGGGTCTACAATCCCCGCTTAGGGCTGCTCAACGGCTTCCTGAGCCTGCTGGGCGTCGCCAAACTGCCCGGCTGGTTAGGCGACCGCCAGCTGGCGATCTGGTGTGTGATCGGGGCAGCCGTCTGGCGTCAGGTCGGTTACGTCATGGTGCTCTACCTGGCCGGCCTGAAAAACGTGGATCCCAGCCTGGTGGATGCCGCCCGCGTAGATGGCGCCGACCGCTGGAATCTCTTCCGGCATGTCATCTTCCCCCTGCTGGCCCCCGTCACCACCATCATTGTCGTTATTTCCATCATTGACTCTTTACGCTCCTTTGATCTGGTTTCCATTATGACGCGCGGGGGACAGAGCACCCAGGTGCTGGCTAACTTCATGTATATTGAAGCCTTCAACAATTACCGGATGGGCTATGCCGCCGCCATTGCCGTGGTGCTTTTTGCCATCAGCCTGGTCTTTATCGGCTTCTACCTCTCGCAGGTGATCAAAGACGAGTTGGAGTATTAGGAGGCCCCATGAGCAGTCTTGCCAAAACCGAAGTTCTGACCCAGGCCGGCCGCGTGGAACGCCAGCGCCCCTTCCGCTGGGGGCTGCTGTTCCAGTATCTCGGCCTCACCCTGCTCACTCTGCTCTGGCTGCTGCCAGTTTTTGCCGCCTTCATCACCTCCTTCCGCACCATGGATGACATTACCACCCATGGTTTTTGGAGCCTCCCCACCAAATTGATCTTAGACAACTTCATCAAGGCCTGGACCAGCGCCCGCGTCTCCAAATACCTGGTCAACTCTTTCATCATCACGCTGCCTTCGCTGCTGGGGATGCTCTTTCTCTCCTCCATGGCGGCCTACGCCCTGGCGCGCTACAAATTCCGGGGCAACCTGCTGCTCTACTTTATGTTCGTCGCCGGCACCATGCTCCCCTTCCAAATCCTGCTCCTGCCCGTCTTCCGGCTGACCAACACCTTGGGGCTATACGACACGCACGGCTCGCTCATCCTGATCCACACCGCCTTCCAGCTGGGCTTTTGCACGTTCGTGCTGCGCAACTTTATGCGCACCGTGCCCGGCGATATCATTGACGCGGCGCGCGTGGACGGCTGTAGCGAGTTCCGCATCTACTGGCAGATGATCCTGCCGCTGAGCCTGCCCTCGCTGGCGGCGCTGGGCACGCTGGAATTCACCTGGGTCTTCAACGACTACCTCTGGGCCATCATCTTGCTGCGTTCCGACACGCTCCGCCCGGTGACGGCCGGCCTGGCAACCCTGCGCGGCCAGTACAACACCGATTGGCCCGTCATCACCGCCGGCGCGCTGCTGGCCACCATCCCCACCCTCCTGGTCTTCGTCTTCCTGCAACGGTACTTCATCCAGGGGCTGACGCTGGGATCAAGTAAATAACGCAAATTGCCACCTGCACTGCCAGGAGACCACGGACGACTGACCACAGACCACCGGCGGTTAAAACAGGAGGGCCGCGGTCTTGTGGTCAGTGGTCAAAAGAGAAAACGACCCTGGCCAACCAAAGGGAGCAACCTGGGTTAAAGGGATATAGTGGTATAATTGAACTCCGCGCCCGCGGCATAGCCCGGCGCGACTTTTTCAGGTGATCAGACATGGACTTTTTCTCTACACCGACCCGACTCTACGACGCCTATATTTTTGACCTGGACGGCACCATCTACCTGGGCGATGCCTTCCTGCCCACCGTGCCGGAAACGCTGAGCCGGCTGCGCGCGCTGGGCCGGCGGACCGTTTTCCTTTCCAACAACCCCACCCACACCCGCGAGGACTACGCGGCCAAATTGACGCGGCTGGGGCTGCCCACGCCGGTCAGCGACATCATCAACTCCTCGGTGGTCATGGTGGAGTTCCTGCGCCGCCGGATGCCCGGCGCGCGGCTCTTCGTCATCGGCGAGCCGCCGCTCTGCCGGGAACTGGAGGCCGCCGGCTTCACGCTGACCGAAGACGCGCGCCAGGTAGAAGCCGTCATCGCCAGCTTTGACCGGACGCTGGTCTACCGCAAGCTGCAAATCGCCTTTGACGCCATCCGCGCCGGGGCGCGCTTCTTCGCCACCAACGCCGACCGCTACTGTCCCGTCCCCGGCGGCGGCGAACCCGACGCCGCCGCCATCATCGCCGCCGTGGAAGCCTGCACCAACACCCGCGTGGAAGCCGTAGTCGGCAAACCCTCGCCCTACATGATTGAAGCGATCTTAGGGCTGGTGCAGCTGCCCGCCGACCGCTGCCTGATGACCGGCGACCGGCTGGAGACCGATGTCCAGATGGGGTTGAACGCGGGCATGGGTGCGGCGCTGGCGCTCACCGGCGCTACCGATCTGGCCGCCCTGGCCGCCTCGCCCATCCGGCCCACCTACGTCCTCCACACCCTGTCGGAGCTCCTGACCGCCGTCGGCGATTAGCCCTTAGCCGTCAGCGACGCCCACCATCCCAACGAGGCCCCATGTCCAAGCAACCCTATCTGTTAGGCATTGATCAGGGGACAAGCGGCAGCCGGGCGCTGATCCTGGACCGCGAAGGGCAGCTGCGCGGATACGGCTATCGCCCGCTCCCCCGGCTCTACCCGCAGCCCGATTGGGTGGAGCAGGACCCGCTGGCGCTGAGCGCCGGCGTCGCGGAAGCCATTGCCGAAGCGCTGGCCCAGGCCGGCTGTCGCCCCAACGAGCTCGCCGCCTGCGGCATAGATTGCCAGCGCAACACCGATTTCGCCTGGGACGCACGCACCGGACAGCCGCTCACTCACGCCATCACCTGGCAAGACCTCCGCACGCTGCCGCTGGTGGAAGCAATCAGCAGCTGGGAGCACGCCGCCGAGTACCGCCGGCGGCTGGGCTACCTGCCCGGCCCCTACAGCTCCGCGCTGCACCTGGCCTGGCGGCTGCGGCATGACCCCGTCATCCAGGCGGCGGCCCGCGCCGGCACCCTCCGGCTCAGCGGTTCCGCCGAGTGGCTGCTGGTCTCCCTGGGCACGCCCACCGGCCACCAGATGGATACTTCCCTGGTCCAGGCCATGGGCCTCTACGACTTCCGCGCTCGCGCCTACTGGCAAGAGTGGCTGGATTACCTGGGCATCCCCCGCGCTCCGCTGCCGGAGGCCCGGCCCACGCTCTACGATTACGGCGCCCTGCACCTCCAGGGCACGGACGTCCCGGTGCTGGCGATGATCGGCGATCAGCAGGCCGCGCTCTTCGGCTACGACTGCCGGCAGCCCGGCGACGCCGAGTGCACCCACGGCACCGCCTCATTTGTGGATGTCTTCCTGGGCGCGCAGGCCCCGGAGCAGGAAAATCTCAACGTCTACTACGCCTGGGATTTGGGGCTGGGCCAGACCTACTGCCTGGAGGCCGATACCACCGTCACCGGCGCTGGCGTCCGCTGGCTGCGCGAGAGCGCCCAACTCCTGACCAGCGAGAGCGAGATTGGCCCGCTGGCCGCCACCGTTCCCGATGCCGGCGGCGTGATCTTCATCCCGGCCTTCACCGGACTCAACGTCCCCTACCACGACCGCAACGCGCGCGGCACCCTCCTCGGCCTGACGCTCGGCACCTCGCGCGCCCACATCGCCCGCGCCTTCCTGGAGGCCATCGGCTACCAGGTGCGCGCCATCCTGGAGACCATTGAGGCCGATACCGGGCTGCGGGTGAACCGGCTCCACGTCGGCGGCGGGCTTTCGGCCAGCGACGAAGCCTGCCAAATCCAGGCCGACCTGACCGGGCGGCCCGTCATCCGCCCCGCCTTCCCGCAGACCACCGCGCGGGCCGCCGCGCTCCTGGCCGGATTGGCCGCCGGCTTCTGGCCCGACGAGACCGCGCTCCCGCCGCTGCCGGGCGAACACCACTGCTTTGAGCCGCAGCTGCCGGCCGACATCCGCGACGCCGGCTATGAGCGCTGGCAACGCGCCGTGGCCCTGGCCCGGCAATGGGGCGCCCCGCCGGCTAACCTGCCTTCCGCTCACCGCTGAGGCCCCCCGGGATGAAACCATAGCGCCAACTAAAGTTTGGCCACATTCACCAGCGGTTGAAAATAGTTCGTAGTGCCGCGCTTCAGCGCGTTGGACGGCGCTCAAGCGCCTCACTACGAGTAAGAGGTTGGTAGGCGCGCTTTATGCTTGTAGTGCCGCGCTTCAGCGCGGCCCACGGCGCTAAAGCGCCTGACTACAAACGCAGAGCGTTATCTTAAGAGGAGATTTCATCCTTCCGCCTTCATCCTTCATACTTTTCAAATGTGAGCCGTGAGCAGGAAGCCGACACTTCTACCTGCCGCTCTCTGCTCACTCCTTAACTGATTTCAGAGGAGTTCTATGCGCTTAGGTGTGGATTACTACCCCGAACACTGGCCGGAAGAACGGTGGGCCACCGATGCCCGCTTGATGCATGATCTGGGTCTGCAAGTGGTGCGGCTGGCCGAATTTGCCTGGGCAAAGCTAGAGCCGGCGGAGGGCCAGTTTGACTGGGGCTGGCTGGATCGCGCCATAGACACGCTGAGCGCTGCCGGGCTGGAGATCATCCTCGGCACGCCGACCGCGGCGCCCCCGGCCTGGCTGGTGGCCGCCAACCCGGAGATCCTCCCCGTGGACGCCCAGGGCCGCCGGCGCCATTTCGGTGGTCGCCGCCATTACTGCGTCAACAGCCCGGCCTACCGTGAGCACACCCGGCGCATCGTGACCGCCATGGCCGAACACTACGCCGGTCATCCCCACCTGATCGGCTGGCAGATTGATAACGAATGGGGCGGCGGCGGGACCGCCCGCTGCTACTGCCCCGCCTGCGAGGCAGCCTTCCGGCGCTGGCTGCAACGCCGCTACGGCTCCCTGGAGGCGCTCGACGCCGCCTGGGCGACCGTCTTCTGGTCGCAAACCTACACCGCCTGGGAGCAGATCGGCGCCCCCATCCTCACCGGTACCGCCCCCAACCCCAGCCAGCTCCTGGATTACGAACGCTTTGCCACCGCTTCCTTTGCCGAATACCAGCAACTCCAAATTGACCTGCTGAGAGCCAGCAGCCAACGGCCGGCAGCTAGCGCTACGCCCTTTATCACCCACAACTTCATCGGCCACGCCACCGACCTGGATTACTTCCGGCTGGCCGCCCCCCTGGATTTCGTCAGCTGGGACAACTACCCCACCGGCAACGCCGACCGGTTGCGCGCCACCCTGTACGGTCCCGAACAACCGCCGGCCGGTTACGCCTATGACGTGGGCGATCCGCTCATCACCGGCTTCATCCATGACCTGATGCGCGGGCTGAAAAACCGCCCCTTCTGGATCATGGAACAACAACCGGGGCACATCAATTGGGGCGCCGAGAACCCCGGCATCCGGCCGGGCACCGTGCGGCTGTGGACCTGGCACGCGGTCGCGGCCGGCGCGGAGGCCGTCCTCTACTTCCGCTGGCGGGCCTGCCGCTTCGCCCAGGAACAATATCATGCCGGCCTGCTGCGCCACGACGCCACGCCCGACGTGGGCTACGAGGAGCTGCGCACCCTGCAAACAGAGCGCCCGCAACTGGAAGCCCTGGCAGCCGCGCCGCTAACCCCGGCCCCGGTTGCGCTCCTGTTCAGCTATGAAGATCTCTGGGCCTGGCGCGCTCAACCTCACCGCCCGGGGGTGAGCTATCTGAGCCACCTCTTTGTCTTCTACCGGGCCTTGCAACAGCTGGGTTTCCCCGTCGATCTCCGCCCCCCCGAAGCTGATTTGACCGCCTACCCGCTCATCCTGGCCCCCACCCTGCACCTGGAAAACGAGGCCCTGGCCGCCCACCTGACCGCCTGCGCCGAGGCCGGCGCGACGGTATTGCTGGGCATCCGCAGCGGCTTCAAGACCCCCAGCAACCTCGTCACCGACCGGCCGCTACCCGGCGTCTTCCGCGCCCTGACCGGCGCGACCGTCACCGCCTGGCAGGCGCTGCCCTCGGGTATCCGCTGGCCCCTGGATTCCACCCTGCCGGGGTTGACCGGCGAGGCTGCTTACTGGGCCGAAGCCCTGCGTCCCGCCAGCGAGCCGACCGGCACCCGCCCCACAGCGTTGGTCCGCTACGCCGGCGGCCCCTACACCGGTCAGGCCGCGTTGACAGAACGCGAAGTGGGAATGGGCCGTGTACTCACCCTGGGGTGGTATCCCACCCTGCCCCAGGCCGAGGCCCTGATCACCTACCTGGCCTCCGTCACCGGTGTGGAGCCGCTTGCCGAGCTCCCCGCAGGGTTGATCGCCGCCCGGCGTGGCTCTCACACCATCCTGCTCAACTTCACCGACCAGCCCCTGACGGCCCAGGTGGGTCATCACACCATCACCGTTCCCCCGCGCGACGTGAAAAGCTTGTAGTAAGGCGCTTGAGCGCCGTCCAACACGCTAAAGCGCGCCTGCTAACCTCTTGTTTGTAGTGAGGCGCTTCAGCGCCGTTTTACCGCGCTAAAGCGCGGCACTACAAGCATAAAGCGCGCCTACCAACCTCTTGTTCGTAGTGAGGCGCTTCAGCGCCGTCTTGCCGCGCTAAAGCGCGTTACTACAAGCCTAAAGCGCGCCTGCTAACCTCTTGTTTGTAGTGAGGCGCTTCAGCGCCGTTTTACCGCGCTAAAGCGCGTCACTACAAGCCTAAAGCGCGCCTACCAACCTCTTGTTCGTAGTGAGGCGCTTCAGCGCCGTTTTGCCGCGCTGAAGCGCGGCACTCCAAACGCGCTGAAACGCTAAGACGCTGAAACGCTGAAACACTAACTTGAGCGCCGTCTGCGCCGCGCTAAAGCGCGTTACTACAAGCCAATTTTCATCGCAGTGAATTCCCTTGACCGGGCCGGATTTGACTCACAGCCAGATACCAGTATGATAAATAGGAATGAGGACAGCAAGAGAAGCCAGGCATTGAAATGAGCCCAGATTCAATCACCAGAGAACCCGGCAGTGCGGCCACAGCAGCCGGGAACGAAAGTGAGGACCGCTACCACCAGCTCTTTGAGCTGGTCTCCGATGCCCTGTTCCTCATTGACAACGAAACCGGCCAGATCTTGGAGGCCAACGAGGCCGCCACCTTGCTCTACGGCTACTCGCACGCTGAGCTGCTCACGCTGCGCAACGTGGACCTTTCCGCCGAGCCGGAACAGACCCGCGCCGTCACCCAGGGCCGGTGGACCCGCACCGTGGTTCCCGTGCGCTTCCATCGCAAACGCGACGGCACCGTTTTCCCGGTGGAGATCACCGGGCGCCAGTTTATCTGGCAAGGGCGCCCGGTCCACCTCGCCGCCATCCGCGACATCAGCCACCGCCTGCATACCGAAGAGGAACTGCGCACCAAGACCGAGCAGTTGATGTTAGTGCTCAACGGCGTGCCGGCGTTGATTGCCTACGTAGATACCGAAGAGCGCTATCGCTTCGTCAACCAACCTTACGCGGAATGGTACGGCTTCACCCCTGACGAGATGATCGGCAAAAAGATCAGCGAGCTCTTGCGCCCGGAAGTCTACGCACGAGCCGCCCCCTTCTACCGGGCCGCGCTCAGCGGACGGACGGTAGCCTTTGAGAATCAGACCTATGACAAAAACGGTCAGGCCCACATTGTCAGCGTCGCCTTAACTCCCCACGTAGATGCCAACGGGATAGTCCAGGGTTTCTTAGGCCTGATTCACGACATCACCGCCCGGCGGCGGGCCGAAGCGGAAGCCGAACAGACCGCCGCGCGGCTGCACCAGCTCTACACAGCCGGCCAGGCGCTCAGTCGCACCTTAGACGCCGATGAAATCTACACCCTTCTGTATCAATTCACCCACCAGATGATGGCGTGCGACCAGTTCTACATCCTGGCCTACGAGCCAGAGCGGCAACGAGTTACCTGCCTGGCCGCCTGGGAAGGCGAACGCCGGCTGGATATCAACTGCTTCCCCCCGCTGCCGGTGGATCACGCCGGCCAGACTTTGCCGGCGCTGGTCATCCACAGCGGTCAGGCGCTCCTGTTCAGCGATGAAGATGCCCCGTTACGGACGTTCTGGTCCCAGGCCCCGGTGCCAGCTGAGCAACAACGCTCGGCACTCTTCGTGCCTCTCAAGATAGAAGGAACTATCACCGGCCTCATCCAGGTCTTCAGCCATGAGCCGGAAGCCTACACGATTGACCAGCTGCACTTGCTGGAATCTTTCTCCCTGCACGCAGCGGCCGCGCTCCATAACGCGCGGCTCTTCACCGCCGGACAGGCCGAACGTGAACGGCTCAAAGCCCTCTACGAGATCACCCGGCGGCTGGCGTTGGCGGCCACCCGCGAAGATGTCACCACAGTGATCAAGTATATTGGACCCTACGTGGGCGCCGAAACCTGTGAGCTGGTCTTGTTTGGCACCCACCCGCCCTTCTATTTTTCCACTGTCCCAGCCCGCACGGAGCTTTCGCCCGCCGCAGTCCTTGATTACATTGAGCAGGTAACCACCAGGGGATTGGAAGCCTGGGTGCTCGCCCACCAACAAACGGCCGTGGTCCTGGACACCAAAACGGATCCCCGCTGGCTCATTTTGCCCGGGCACGAGGAGCGAGACCCTGTGCGGTCAGTCATCTGCGTGCCGCTTTGCAACCGCCAGGGCGATATCACCGGAATTCTTAGCTACAATCACTCCAGCCCCGGAGCCTTGGGCGCGGAGGCCCAGCAGCTGGCCGAGGAGATTGGGGCCCGGGTCGCCGTGGCGCTGGAAAATACCTGGCTCTACGAGGAAACTCGTCGCCGGCTGGAACGCGAAGAGCAGCTGAACGAACTGGCCCATGCGCTGGGAGGTGAAACGGAGCTCTCCGCCCTCTTAAATCGCTTCCTGCCGGCTGTCACCGCCCTGACCGGCGCAGATTGCGCGGCTATCAGTCTGCTGGAACCGGACGGGTTCGTTTATCACGATTACTACCAATACAATCTCCCCACCCCTGTGCCGCCCAGCCGCCGGCCGGTCGGCGAGGGCATCGTGGGACAAGTCATCCGGGATCGCGCGACGCACCGGGTAGACGAATATCGTGACCATCCGGCCGCCTTGCCGACCTGGATCCAGGCCGGCGTGCACTCGCTGCTCTCCGTCCCGCTGCTGGTCGGCGACGAAGCGGTCGGCGCGCTGGGCCTTTTCACGGTAGGTGAGGTGCGGCCGTTCGGTCCGGAGGCGGCCGCCTCGGCGGAGGCCGCCGCCCGCCTGGTGGCCGTGGCTATCCAACGAGCCCGGCTCTTTGAACAGGAACGCAAGCAACGGCAGCTGGCCGAAGCACTGGCCCAAGCGGCCGCTGCCCTCAGCAGCTCGCTGGAATTAGACAAAGTCCTGGATCAAATCCTGGAACAAACCTTACGAGTGGTCACCGGAAACGCCTGCAACGTGATGTTGGTGCAAGAGCAGCAAGCCCGCATGGCCCGTTGGCGCGGATACGAAGCCTTGGGGACCAGCCCCCTCATTGCCAAGCTCGTTCTTCCCATCGCCACCACTCCTAACCTGCGCCAGATGGCCGAAACCGGCGCCCCCATCGTCATCCCCGACGTCACAGCTTATCCCGGCTGGGCCCCCCTGCCGGGCACCGAATGGCTTCATTCCTACGTCGGGGCGCCGATCAAAGTGGGGGGCCTGGTGGTGGGGTTCTTGAACGTGGATAGCGACCGCCCGGAGCAGTTCACGGCCGATGACGCCCAACGCCTGCAGGCCTTTGCCAACCAGGCTGCGGCCGTCATTGAGAACGCCGGGCTGTTTCAGGAATTGCGCCGGTACACGGAACAACTGGAGCAACGGGTGCACGAACGGACGGCTCAGCTTCAATCCCAGGTGGCTCGCGCCGAGGCCATCCTGAGCAGTGTCTCCGACGGGATTGTGGTAACCGACCGGGACGGTACCGTGCTCCAGGCCAACCCGGTCATGCAAACCTGGCTGACCCGGCTGGCCCCCGCCGAGGCCGAGCAACTGATCAGCGTGATGCGCGACCTGGCCCAACGGGTTACTGAACGTCCTGAAGCCACCCTGGAGCTGCCAGGGCTGGATTTGCAGCTGCGAGCAGCTCCCATCGCTGCACCCGGCGTGGCCGAGGCCGCGGCCGTCATCGCGGCTCACGACATCAGCGAGCTCAAAACGCTGGATCGGATGAAATCGCGCTTCGTCTCCAATGTCTCGCACGAGCTCCGCACCCCGATCACCACCATCCGGCTCTATGCCACCCTGCTACGACGGGGCCACCGGGAGAAAACGGAGCAATACCTGACGGCATTGGAAGAGGAGACCAAACGGCTGGCACAACTGGTGGAGGATGTGTTGCAGATCTCGCGCATTGACGCCGGCCGGCTGGAGCTCAAACTGCGCCCTACCCCCTTGAATAGCTTAGTAGAGGCGGTGGTCACCAGCCATGCCACGTTGGCCACCGCCGGCGGCCTGACTCTGTCGTATTACCCCCGGTCTCCCAGCCCCTGGACCGCCGTAGATTCCGACCAAATCATCCAGGTGTTCAATAACCTGACCGAAAACGCTATCCGTTACACCCGACCGGGTGGGAGTGTGACGGTCAGCACCGGTGTCGTCATCCGGCAGGGGCACGAGTGGGCCACCATCACCATTGTTGACACCGGGATCGGCATCCCCACCTCGGAGCTGCCCCACATCTTTGAGCGCTTCTACCGGGGCGACGAACCCCGCCATCTGCAGTTGCCCGGCTCTGGCCTGGGACTGGCCATCGTGAAAGAGATTGTGGAATTACACAACGGCCATGTCACCGTAGAAAGCGCGGTCGGCCAGGGCAGCACCTTCACCGTCTGGCTACCTCTGATCCAGCCGCCCGGGTTACCCTGAAAGGCCCGTCCTGGATGTGGCGTATCCCTGCTGGCCTCTTGACATCGCTGATAAAAAAGAATATAATATTACTACAAAACTATTAAATAAACCGGCGCAACCTTTTCCCTGCACCAGTGCCGGTTTTCCCCGCAAAGGCGGGATTGAGTGTTGGAGATAAGGAGCTTGACGATGATGTACTGGCATTGGGAGGCCTTGCTGACGGAACACGAGCGGCGTGTTCGTGAGCTGACGCAGGTGAATTTCCTGCTGCAAGACTTGAAGTCACCCCAGCCGGAGCATCCGGCACCGCTGGCAGCGTTAGTCTGCTGGCTCAATTGCCGGCTGCCGGCGCTGGGAGCCCGCCTGCCGGAAGCAGCCGTGGTAGGCTGTACCTGTTAATTGTAAAACAGTGGGATAAGAATGACGGGGCTTTGGCCAGTGCCAAAGC
>Ga0067045_1028025_pt1 | contig 45988 bp, 37 predicted proteins | sample TerdegcTABiofilm_FD_59184 | JGI IMG/M metagenome (GOLD analysis project Ga0067045, IMG submission 59184) | Combined Assembly of (Gp0054472, Gp0054536) Wastewater bioreactor microbial communities from Singapore -Terephthalate degrading...
GTTTTAATTCAGGGATAAGGTCTCTAACTATTGACTCATCTGTAACAGTATCGACAGCATACCATCCATTATCACTAAGCGTAGATACAGTAGGATTACGCATTGAAGGCAGTATTTTCAATAATTCGGCAAGATTCTCCTCTGAAATATTCATTTTAAGACCGACTTTCGATTCTGCAACTAATGCGCCTTTTAATAGCATGGCAATATTTTCGAGCTTCCTTCGCTTCCAATCGTCCTTCCATGACTCCTTATTAGCGATAAGTTTGGCTGTTGAAACAAGCACAGTATCAACGATTCTGAGGTTATTTGCCTTGAGAGAACTACCCGTCTCTGTTAATTCAACTATGGCATCTGCCAAATATGGCACTTTTGCTTCCGTTGCACCATAGGAGAACTCAACAACAGCATTAACCCCATGTTTTTTTAGATATGACTTTGTAACACCTACCAGTTCAGTAGAGATAATTTTGCCTTCAAGGTCTTTGACTGTTTGAATATTCGAGTCATTCTTTACCGCCAAAACCCAACGAACTGGTCTGCTTAATTGCTTGGCATACACAAGTTCCGCAACCTCAACGACATCCGCCTCCCTTTCTTTTATCCAATCTTCACCAGTTACTCCAGCATCAAGGATGCTTCTCTGCACATATGGGTTTGCCATTTCTTGAGGTCTAACAAGGGTAACCTCAATTTCATCGTCATTTATAATTGCACTATGTGATCTTTCGCTTGACGAAATATTATAGCCAGCTTTACCAAACCACTTGATCGTGGCTACTTCCATACTACCCTTGGGTATTCCTAATCTCAGTTTCTTCATTAGTATTTTCCTCTTCTAGCGTAAGTTTCAATTTTAATACACTGCGTTTATCCGCTTTGAGAATCTTGATTCTCAGATTTTGCCAAGTAAATTCCTCGTCTGTTACGGGTATTTTATCCATTTGGCTTATTACAAATCCTGCAATAGTTTCATACTCATCATCCGGTATGTTTGTTTTAAGATAATCATTGATTATATCGATTTCTGTTCTTCCATCACATTCTAAATTTTTGCCATCGAAAACTACTCCTATTTCTTCTTCCTGATCTCTCTCATCTTTTATTTCTCCGACGATTTCGGCGACAAGGTCTTCTAGTGTTATAATGCCTGCTACTCCGCCATATTCATCGACAACTATACCCATAGGATAAGGGCTTTTTTGAAGTTCTGTCAAAGAAGATATTATATGCTTTGATTCGGGCAAAAAAACAACATCATCTCTGATAAATTGGCTTATATTTTGAGTTTTATCATCAGAATATAGGACATCCGATACATTTATTATACCTATTATATTGTCATTTCTATCTTCATAAACAGGAAAGCGTGAAAACCTTGTTTTTGATACAATCTCATAAAATTCCTCTAGGCTTGCATATTTACTGACCGAAACCACATCAACCAAAGGGACCATAGCCCTTTCTATTGTTTGTTCTCGTAAATCAAAAACACTATGTATCATCTCACTTTGTTCTGGCTTTAGCAATCCCTCTTTTTGGCTTAAATTTGCCAGACCTTTTAATTCCTCTGTGATTCTATCGGGGTCTTGAATACTTTTCTTACCAAATAAAGAGATCAGTTTATTTACAGGTGTAACAATAGGATAAAGTATAATCGATACTAATTTCATCGGACGGGCAATACTTAGAGATATCGAATTTGATCGATCTCTGCCTATTGATTTTGGTATGATCTCTCCGAATATCAACAATAGTGGAGTCATTACTAATGTTGTAATAAGGCTTTCCCACTTATCATATTCTATTTCTATTGTATATTGAAAAAATAGATTAACCAATACTGCCGCTATTGTTGTGCAAGCCACATTAACAAGATTATTCCCAACAAGTATAACCCCAAGCAAGCGTTCTGGTCTTTCCATAAACCAAATCAGTATCTTGGCGCGTCTATCGCCGTGTTCAGCCAGAGATTTTAAACGTATCTTATTTGCTGAAATAACTGCGGTCTCTGAACCAGAAAAGAAAGCAGATAAAGACAAAAGAATTAAAATAACCAGAGTAAAAAATAATATTTCCATATATAAAAAACGGATTTATATATCCGAGTTTTTTATTCCACCTCGTCATCTAGATTGTTTTGAAATAGCTTTTTTATTTGAACATACATTATACGATGCCTATCCATAGAAATAATTTTAAACTCTAAATTACCATCAGATATTATTTCATCTTTATTTGGTATATGTCCGAAAAGGCTGGTTACATAGCCACCAATTGTATCGACATCCTCTTCTACTGGTAGGTTCAGGTCTAGTTTCTTGTTTACATTTCTTATGGTAGTTCTGCCTGAAACTATAAATGTAATATCGTTAACTATTCGGAAATCCTCTGAAAATTCATCATAATTACCAGTAAATTCACCAACTAACTCTGTCACAATATCAGCCATTGTAACTAATCCCGCAGTTCCCCCGTATTCATCAAGAAGTATTGAGATTTGAACCATTTTTTCCTTAAAGTCCTGTAATAATCCAATAGATGCTCTGGTTTCAGGCGCAAAAAAAGGTTCTCTAATCAGTATATCTTTTTCATGAGGTAGATTCACGAATTCCTTTATAGTAACATTTTCTAAGTCAAGGTTGCGAAGTTTGGGAAAATCTCTTATATAAGCGATTCCGTATATGTGGTCCATATCGTCTTTATATATGGGAATACGTGAATGTCTTGTAGAACGAGATATCTCAAATAGTTCCTGAAGAGTCGTATCATCTGAGGTACAAACTATATCTGTTCTAGGGATCATAATTTCTGATGCTGTGATATTTTTTAGGTCAAATATAGTGCTTAGTATCTCTTTTTCTTGTTGTTTTATTGAACCTTCTTCTTCTGCAATATCTACCGCAGTTTTTAACTCTTCGGGTGTAATTTTATCATATATAGGCTCAAGATTGCTATTTATTATTTTTATTATACCATCAGCGATAAAATCAAAGGTTATTCTTATTGGAAATATGACTTTAGAGAAGAGTTCCAAAGGATAAACGAATAATTTAGAGAAGAATTCAGAATATCGAATTGCTAATGTTTTGGGGGTTATTTCGCCAAAGAAGAGTAATAAAATTGTTGTGAAACCAATCGCCAGACCAATACCCTTATCGCCAAAAACGTTAGTAACAAAAGAAGCAACGAGGCTTGCTGATGCTGTATTCACCAATGTATTGCCCAAAAGTATTGTAACGAGTAATCTATGAGGATTATTGAGAAGTTTGGCAACCAGCCTTTCTGTTTTGCCATTTGATTGCTGAAGTCTTTCTATCTGAACTTTGCTTAAAGAAAAAAAGGCTGTTTCTGATCCAGAAAAGAATGCTGAGAGTATTAGCAGAAAACCCAAAGTGATCAGATGAAAGAATAAATTTGATATATCATCCATATTTTTTGGGGGCGAATTATATGAGTAGTGCTTGACCAAATTAATCGAGGTGTGGTCATAAATAAAATCTTGATTCTGTTGAGTTTTTAAGATACTTCTCTTCGCTAAGTATTACAAAACGGTGACAAAACTGATAATAATTGTCATTCTGAAAGAGCGAAGTGATCGAAGAATCTTATCTTTTGAATTATGACCAACCTTCAATTAATCTTTGTATTTACAATCCTTAAAGTCTCTCTTTACCAAAGGGAATATTTAGAGGGATTTTCAAAAATCTATAAATAAAAAAACTAATTTGATTGACCATTAGTAATATTAACCAAACTAAAATAATTGCAATAAAGTTTGTTGCTTAAAATAACAGATCGCCCTTATTTTTATTATATCATAGTGGTATAATGTGGTCAAGCATTTTTCCATTTGTCAATCTAATTCAAAATTTAGGCAAAGATTATTTAAAATGTAATCGCTAAAAAATGCAAAAATTTTAGTAAAAAACATCGCCTTTGCTTTTTTAATAAGGTGTAATAAAATGGCGTCTTTCCTAATTCTCCCTTAAAAAACTAATCTTTACCCACAATTTTTAATGTCGTAAAAAGTCCCATGAATACTTGGTTTTTTGAATTCAAAGTTCCGTAGGAACATAAGAAAATAGCCCATTGCTTTAGCAATGGGTAAAGGTAATGAAAAGCAAAAATGTTACAAGTGCCATAGGCACGAATGAAAACAAGCGTTTTCCCATGTCCTCAATTTACATTATCCTTTACCTATCACGATATATATTATTGTAGGGGCGTTTAACTAAACGCCCTGCATATATCTACAAATATCAATCTCTTAAAAATCAGAGCCAATCAGCGTTACGCAGTCAGCGAAAATCAGCGGGCTATTCCTTTTTTTGCAGTGTCAAAGCTTTAATCTTTAGAACTTATTCCATCTCTTAAAAATCAGAGCCAATCAGCGTTACGTAGTCAGCGAAAATCAGCGGGCTATTCCTTTTTTGCAGTATCAATGCTTCAATCTTTAAAACTCTATTCCATCTCTTAAAAATCAGAGCCAATCAGCGTTACGTAGTCAGCGAAAATCAGCGGGCTATTCCTTTTTTGCAGTATCAAAGCTTTAATCTTTAGAACTTATTCCATCTCTTAAAAATCAGAGCCAATCAGCGTTACGCAGTCAGCGTAAATCAGCGGGCTATTCCTTTTCTGCAGTATCAAAGTTTTAATCTTTAGAACTCTATTCCATCTCTTAAAAATCCGAGCTAATCAGCGTTACGCAGTCAGCGTAAATCAGCGGGCTATAAATCTTCAAAATCTCAATTCACATTATCTCTTATCTATCTCGATATATATAATTGATAGCATCATTCCAAGTTCTTTAAAAAAATCCGAGCCAATCAGTGCTACGTAGTCAGCGAAAATCAGCGGACAATTTCCTTACAAAAATAGAGGGAAAATAAACCTCTTTAAAAACCTCATTTTTTGTTGCTATTACTTGCTTAATCCGATTTTTCAGGCTTTCTGGAAACGTCTTTTTTTTCCTCTTAAAATACCTCTTTTTACCTTTTATTTCCCTTTTATTCTTCTATTTTTTGTCAATTTCAAAAAACTTGGATTTATAATTCTCAAAATCTCATTTTTAAAAAGGAATTTTTTGGATCATAAACTTAAAGATTAATCTAGTCAACTATTAATTATCTCTTTAATTGCGAACTCACAGCTTTTTCTTGAGCAAATTTGTGCCATCAATACCGACTGTAATTATAGATATAGATGCAAGTATTATCCCAAGCCATATCCAAGAAGACAAAGGTTGCTTCTGCAAAAAATAAGCAAGTATAGCGACCAATGCAGGTTTTATGAAAAATATCATCATCCCCCTTGAAACGCCGGTCTTTGCTAATCCTCTATATAGCCAATAGTATCCCAATCCAACTGTAACTATCGCTAAATATAAGACAAGGACCCATCCAAACGGAGTAAGAAGCTTATAGAAGGTTAGTGTTTCACCCCAACCTAGCAATGGAACAAAAGGAATTATCACAAGTAAGCCTATTGATCCGCCTATTACAGCGACTGAACTTACTGCTAATGCGCTATATTTCTTTATATAATCACGCACAAGAAAAAAATAGAATGACCATGCTAATACAGCACCTATCATAAACAAATTGCCGACTAAATAGTTTGGGAACTGCGGTTCATGGGATTTTGCTCCTTTGTTGGTTATGATAACGCAAGCTATGCCAAGAACAACACCGAGTATCCTTGAAACCTTTGGCTTATCTATGCGTGCAATAAGAAATAGCATAGCAACAATGGCTGGATTTATTGAAAATATAGCCCCACCGATCATACTGCTTGTTAACATAAGGCTTCTATGGTAGAACAAAGATAACCCCGTTGTTCCAATAAGACCGAGTAGAGCAATTCTCCAGCCATCTTGCTTTATTATATCAATCATCGTTTTTTTGCCGATGCGGATAAAAGCTGAAATTCCAAGCACAATTCCGCCAATGCCGAATCTTAATAGGCTTAAATCAAAGGCAGATATTCCGCCTTCTCTTTGGACAAATTGAGATACAACCTCGATTGTGCTGAATACCGTAACCGCAAGCATAACAAGCAGGAATCCGCCTAACTGACCATTATCAGATTTTAGATTCCCCACTTGTCATTAATCTCCTTCTGATATGCGTCAATTTTGCCTGATAGTATATCTTCCATCTTTACAGCTTGACCACAAAATGATGATTCAAAGAAAGCCTCTGGGACTGCTTGTGCTATGAGTCCGTCTGTCCCATCGAGTTCAGGTGGACGATCTTCTCTTATTGCATTAATGAAATCATAAACCTCAAGCATTACGCCATAATCACCAGTTAAATTTGCTGGATCAGGGCATACCTCTGGTGGAAAGAATCTTTCTATAGTTTTTTTGTCATTTGCAGATATGAAATCCGCTATAAGTTCCTTTGTTTCCTTTATTGTGCCATCCCAAAGCTGTAATTGTGGGCTTGTTGGATAGTTGCTTTCTCCATAAATAGAGCCTTTTGTGCCGTAATAGACAGTATTACTAAAATTTTTGCCGGGTGCAACATGAGTATAACTCCATGTTCCAATGACACCATTCTTAAATGTAATGCTTGCTATTGAAGTATCTTCAACAGTCTGTTGTCTTGGATTGCCATCAGCGTCCTTGTGTTTCATCTTGGCAAAGTTTCTTGTATTTGCATATATAGTATCAACCTCACCAAAGATATAGATTAACAGGTCTGCATAATGGACGCCCCAATCAAATATCGGTCCTCCGCCACCTGTAAGTTTTTCGCTTCGCCATGTGAAAGGATGTCCAGATACATCAACATTTGGGTTTGTCTTTGAGCCAAATATCCCCTGAGCAAAGAACATTCTTGGCGTGCCGATAATATCGCTATGAACTGCCCATGCGACTATTCTTGGCCCCATCCACCTTCTAACCTGTTCTGCAACTGCAAGGATTTTATTGTTTTGTTTTGCAGATTCGATCATCTTTTTAGTAGCTTTAATAGTAACGCCCAAAGGCTTTTCTACAATAGCATTAACGCCTGATTCAAAGCAAGCGATAGCGCATGTATGATGTAAATAATGGGGAGTGCATATATCAGCCCCGTCAAGTTCCTGTTCAGCAAGCATTTTTTCGTAGTCTTTATATATAACAGGCTTTGGCGAAATCTGAACCTTATCTATTGCTTCAGCAAACCTTGCGGTATTTTGCTCAACAGGGTCAGCAAGCGCAACAATATCAAATGTATCGATACCTTTGCGTTTAAGTTCCAAATATCCATTTAAATGCGCTCCCGCCATTCCTCCACAGCCTATAAAGGCAAGTTTTACTTTTGACATCAAATTCTCCTTTTTTATCAGCTTCATTAAGCCTGCATTATATAGCCTTTCAGCCTTTTTGCTGTCTCAATTAACACGTCTTCTGGCAAATCAACACCCTTAATTATTTCAAGCGAATAATAGCCATCATAGTTGATTTTTTTCACCAGCCTTGAGAGGTGCAATATATTATCATTACTTGGATCAAGGACTTCATCGTGGACATGAAAATGCCTTAGATGTGATTTTAGTGTATTAAAAGTCAGATCGTCCATTTCTGAGTAATTCCAAAGGACGCAGAAATTTGAAGTTTTGACTCGTTTTATAACCTCAGAAGCCTCGATAGCACCTTTTATTATATCATGCCCGCATTCGAGCATAGGCGTAACACCAGAGCCTTTTGCATAGTCACCAACCTCGTCAAAAGCTTCTGCGATATAGCTTGCAGATTCCTCTGTCAGTTTTGGTATCCCTCCTCCAGCAAACATTCTAACGACCTTTGCACCGAGATCAGCCGCAAGATCAAGATTGACTTTGGCATAATCGATATTTTCTCTTCGCTTCGCTGGATCAGCAGAGCCATATTGTATTGACGTTGCCACGCATGGAATTTCAATACCCGTTTCTCCGAAGAGATTCCTTACATATTTCCGTCTCTCCGCAGATGATTTAGATGAAACATCGTGTTTATGCCCTTCGTCAACACGGATCTCAACACCATCATAGTTGGCATCTTTGGCAAATTTTGCTATCTTTTCTATCTCCCAAGTTGGGCAAACAAAGGTCATAAAGCTAAGTTTTATCATTTTATTGCCTCCATTTATGAAATCATAACAGCCTGATTTGTCTTTGATGATTCATATATAGCATCAGTAATTTTTTGCATAACGAGTGCTTGCTCAAGGGTAGTTTTCACCTTTTTACCTTCACGAATAGCATAAACAAAGTTTTCAAGAACGCCTTCGCTTGGTTCTGGATCGCCTTCTTTCCATATAGGCTCTGATATGACCCCTTTTCCAGGGACGAATCTATCCAATATTACAGCATTGGGTTTTCCCTGTTGTGGTCTCATAGGCAGATGAAGAGTTCCTTCCTCTCCGATAATTTCCCACGCCTGATCTGTTGTTGCGCTAGTGAATTCTCCTCTTTCCATTGTCAGCACAATATCATCATCACAGAGGACAAACGCTGTATAATGTGAATCCGCATCAGAATTGGGTGCAACATAGGCAGACATCTTTTCTGCAACAAGCCACCATTTTGCTAATAGAACTCGTGGCTTTAGTTTCCAGCCAGTTATCTGCATCATATAATCGAGATCATAGCAACTCCAATTAACCAATATCCCACCGCCGTTGAGTTTCATGCTTTGCCTCCAAGGAGGAGGATTATCGCTTGGATTTGCAGGGGTTGATAAAATTGCCCTGAATCTAACAGAACGCAATTTGCCCAGTGTCCCAGCCTCAACGCATTTTCTTGCAGATTCCGCATGACCGCTAAAAGCGTTTCTAGGTGAACAGCAAGCAACAACAAGATCGCCTCTCATGGCGATCATTTTTTCTATTTCAGCGCAATTACTCCCCGCAGGCTTCTCATTAATAACATGCTTTCCTTTCTCTAAAGCTTTATATGCTATTGGTATCCTAAAGCCCGTAGGCATTGCCAAAACAACAGCCTCTATACTATCATCATTAAGCAAGTCATCTTCATTTGTATAATATTTTGGAACGCCATATTTTTCTGCCATAGCTTTTGCACGTTCCTCAATTACATCTGCAACCGCTACTAATTCTGTCAATGGCGATTTTGTGGCATCATTTATATGGTGATTACCAATCACACCACATCCAATTACGCCCATTTTTACAGGCTTCATATTATTTTCCTCCTGTTAGATTTTTGTATCAATACAAGCCTTCTCTAAACGATCCAATGATTCGTTAATATCTTCGTCTTTATGGCTATAATTAACATAAGGAATATCATATAACGATATACCATTACGATATGCTGAGCGGAAAAATTTTTCTCTCACTTCATTTTGAGAGAATATAATTTGGGGACAAGGATAAAATCCATGCACCTTTGCAGGAATTTCATATTTATTGAAAATATCGTTTAATCCATCCCATAACTTTTGACCCTGTCGCCAGAGATGACCGATCACGTCTTCATTTATATAAGTTTTTATAGATGCTTTTGCAGATGCTAGCGATAAAGTTTCGCCACCGAAAGTTGATGAGACAATGACTTTCTGAAATTGAGACATTATCTCTCTTTTGCCGACATAAACCGATAATGGCATACCATTCGCTACACCTTTTCCAAAGACAGCCAAATCAGGATTAACATTGAAATATTCCTGAACCCCACCAATAGCAACTCTAAATCCCGTTACAATCTCATCAAAGATCAAAAGACTACCATTATCATCAGATAATTTACGTAGTGCAGGATAAAATGACTTTCCCGCTTCTATATCAGCATATCCAGAGGCAACGACAACACCAGCAATCTGTTTAGGATAATCATCAAAGGCTTGTTCAACACTAGGCAAGTTATTCCATCCGCAAGCATGATGTAAGGAGCTAATACAGGTGGGAACTCCCGACGGTGAATTCTGGACTTGCTGATTCGGCAGGACACGACCTCCAGATGCAAGACTATTCAGCCATCCGCTATAACCAATCTGTATTATATGATCCCGACCAGTAACGAATCTAGCAAGCCGAATACACGCAGAGACCGCCTCTCCACCAGTTTTCAAAAAGCGCGCCTGCTCTGCACAGGGGATTATATCACAAAGCATTTCGGCAACTTCACACTCCAAGGGGTGTGGATGACCAAAGATAATGCCATCATCAAGTTGTTTGCGTATAGCATCATCGACAGCAGGGAAGCAATAGCCAAGTGTAACAGGTCCCAGCGAATTTCGGAAATCTATATATTCACGACCATCCGCATCCCATACACGACAGCCTTTGCCTTTGACGATAACGCCGGGTTCTTCTGGCGCAAAACGAGGTGCTTTTGAGCATGTGCTTGATCCCCATGGCATAATATTATTTAGGCGTTTTGTCCATTTCTCTGACTCTGTTTCTGACATAGCCAATTATTCCTCGCTTTTGATTATAATAACATCATTTTTGTTTAGCTCCATAGGAACTCCGCCGATTTTACCAGATATAAGATCAATACCTTTTGGAGTATAATATAGATCAGCTTCATAGTCTTTATGATTAATAAAAAACCATAATTTTTTACCGTTGCCTTTTCTTATGACTACTTCGACATCATTAGGAGAATCACTCCATAATGTTTTGACTCCTGCATCTTTTAACCATATATTAAGAAAAGCATTAACAACCGACTCTTTAAGATAAGTGCCTACATAATAGACTTTGCCAGAGCCTATATTATTGCAGGTTATTGCAGGAAGATCAGTTATATGCCTTCCATTCCAAGTAGCAACAACTTCTGCAGATTCAGGTCTTAAAACTTCATACCAATATTCAATAGGGACTCTATCATTATCTGTTTTTATTTTAATGGGACGATTAATTAGGTCATTGCATCTGCCATATTCTTCAACAGTTATGCCACATAACTTTCTTAATAAGCCCGGTGGAGTATCTGAAATTACCCTATTGTCAATATTCTTTGTTCCGGTTCTTGCCCCAATGACAAGAATCCCTCCGTTATTAACAAAACTTTCGAGATTCGGTAGCCATTCTGGCTTTATGATAGTCCAATGAGGTATAAAGTAAAGTTTTACATCTGATAAATCATCAGATGGATGAACACATCCTACCGCAAGCCTTTTATCAAAGCATTTAGCATGTATTATTTCTGCTATATTGTCAGGCGAAGGCAAACCCATAGTCATTGTTTGATGAGCATCATTATTATCAAAATCAGCAGAAGCAACAGCAACTTCCACCATTACGCTTGTTCCCAATATTTCGGGAGCAATGCGCGCAAGTTCATTACCTATTTGTTTTATCTCATCATAACGCCTTCTTGGTATATTATCATGATCCAAAATACCGCACCAATATTCCTCAGCACCAAACCTGCATGTTCGCCATCTGAAATAAAGTAAACTGTCTGCGCCACGAGCTATTGATGTATATGTCATGCGTCTTATTTCGCCGGGTTCGGGATTATCATGGAAGTAATTTCCCTGCCCACCGGGTCCGCTTTGTTGTTCGGGTATGATAAAGTTCCCTGACCATGACCTTGCTCGATCCAGATTAAAGGCATGTGAATAACGGCGATAGCCTGAATCATAGCTGAACTGCGGATATGAATCAAAACCAAGCATATCAAGGTCTTGTGTAAATTTGCCTCGATAGTCGATATGTGAGAACAATCCATTATGAAAGATAAACCATTTTGGCTGTATATTTCGCAGAATCTCTATTTGATCATGTTGAAAAATTGTAACTGCATAGGAAAGATATCGATAATAATCCAATTGCTGTGATGGATTTGCATAAGCTGGTTTGCTCTGTCGTGGAGTTGTTATTTCATCAAACAAGGCATAATTTTGAGACCAAAACTCCGTTCCCCAAGCATTGTTAAGGCTTTCAATAGTATCATATTTTTCTTTTAGAAATTTGCGAAAACCTTCTTGACAGCTTTCACAATGGCACTCAGAAAAATGACAATTAAATTCATTGTCCGTTTGCCATCCGACTACATTTGGATTATCTGCAAAATGCTCTGCCATAGCCTTTGTAATGGATTGTGAATATTGCCTAAATAAAGGATTTGAGTGGCAACAATGCTGTCTTGAACCGTGTTGCATTGCGATACCCTCAGCATTGATGCGTAAAATCTCTGGATGCTTCATTGTAAGCCATCTCGGAGGGGTAGCTGTCGGTGTGCAAAGAATTGTAGAAATGCCATCTTTCCCTAACCCTTTAATAGCTTTATCAAATAAACTAAAATCATATTTGGATTCCTCTGGCTCCATCCTAAACCATGCAAATTCACCCATGCGAACAACATTCATTCCAGCTTCTCGCATTAGTTTAGGATCAGACTGAATCGTTGCTTCGTCCCAGTGTTCTGGATAATAAGCACAGCCAAACCAAAATCTGTCAAAACTTGCGGGACGATTATGAGATAGAACCTTTTTATTAATTGATGGTATTGACATATTTTGCTCCCCTTTTGAGACATTTTTATATGATCCATCTTTTAGTTATTTTCTTTAGATTTCATGTCATATTAGCAAAACTAATTTATGTCGTCAATACACTATTTTGCTGACCAAGTATAAAGTTTATTTACTCAACAATATTTACTGTCTTTTGTGGGAGAGTCTAATTGATACCATAGGTGAAAAACTCTTATTGATGAAAAAATTTTATGCTTGGTTCATAAAATTATTTGATCATTTCGTTGATTAGTGCTAATATCTTAATTAAAATTAAAGATTGTTTCCTAAATTTTATGAATCTCAAACAAGATACTATATTCCAATCTAAAGGAGATACTATCATTGAATAAAGACCTTATCAAATTTATTTTAGCAATCTTTTTTCTGTTTTTTTTCAACTCCATAATACTAGCAGAGCAAAAATGCAGTCTTATACTCACAAGTTCACCTGTAAGCTGTGAAATAGCAATTTCAGATATTGATGACGTTAATTCCATATCTATAAAAGGTGGAGAATTTATTGAAAAATCAATGTCTATGGTAAGAATTAAAAAAACTGACTTTCAATTAGATATTAATGGTATCCTTAAAGGGAAACACCAAATATTATTCAGGCAAGATAATAATACAATAAAGGCTGAAATTGATATTCAAGAGGGAAAAACATCACTAATAAAAGGAAATTTTCACAATAGAAAGGCTTTTATAATTCCACAAGTATTCACTGGCAATGATGGCGCACCTATGATATTTGTCCAATCAGGAGAATTCGAAATGGGTAGCGATATTGGTGATATAGATGAAACACCAATTCATAAAGTATATCTTGATGAATTTTATATCGATGTTTATGAAGTTACAAATGCACAATATAAGAAATTTATAGAGGCAACAAATCACCCAAAGCCATTATACTGGGATAATCCAAAGTGTAATGCGCCCGATCAACCTGTTGTAGGTGTAACATGGCAAGATGCCCTTGAATACTGCAGATGGGCAGGCAAACGATTACCAACAGAAGCGGAATGGGAGAAATCTGCTCGTGGTGGATTATCCGAAGGAGAACCTATATCGGAAGAAGCCGAAGATCAATCAATGGTAAATCAAGAAAATCCGGGTCTTGAATCTGCTTATCCTGTAGGGTTTTTTCCGCCTAATGCCTATGGATTACATGACATGGAAAGAAACGCTTGGGAATGGTGCCATGATTGGTATAGTGAAGATTATTACGCTAAATCACCACAAAGAAATCCACAAGGACCTGATTTAGGGGAAGAAAAAGTTTTACGTGGTGGTTCATGGTTTTCTGGCATTTATACTGTGTTACCCCCCTCCTATCGTTACAGATTTGATCCCGAAAAAACGAGTGTTTTAATTGGTTTTCGATGTTTAAGTCAGAAGGCTAATCCATAATAAATGGAATATTAGGCAACTAATTGTCCGAATAAGTTTTTTAATTTATTCATTACTAGCAAATACCTCGTTAGGCAATTTTTCCTTTTCCATCTATTTATGGTTTCATCTCATTGGCTATAAGTCATTGTGATTCTGTCCATTTCTTGATGATTAAGGGTTCTCAAATAATGTTCGCTTGATGTCATTTTGTCTATTATGCACTCCTTCTATCGCTTCTTAGATCGAGCCATTCAACTTCTTCTGGTGCAAGCCTAATATCAAGTGCATCTAAATTCGCTTTGAATTCATCTTTGTTTGCAGAACCAATCAAAGCAAAGACATTAAGAGGCTGATTCATAATATAAGCAGTAGCGATTTGTGGGACGGTCATTCCCTTTTCCTTTGCTAATATTTGAACTCTATCCAACCTTTTAAAATTTACTTCATGGCAATAAGCCCTAAGACATGCTCCATCAATCTTATCTTTTATCGATTCAAAATTTTCTCTGGTTATTCTGCCTGAAAAGAAGCCACGCCCAAGACTTGAATATGCGAAAATTGGTATTTGAGTTTTTATATACCATTCCCTTGCCTCAGTTTCTTGTGGCCCACTAATCGAGACACACCCAGGACCCCATGGGTCTTCAACCTGTTCTGCAAGCCCAAAATTGGGACTACTTGCGCTAAATGGAATTAAACCATGTTTTTCAGCATATTCATTAGCTTGTTGTATTCTTTCATGTCTCCAGTTTGATCCGCCAAAAGCTTTAATTTTGCCTGATTTGTGATGCTCGTTCAAAATTTCAACTATGGGACCAACATCAACATCTGGATCGTCTCGGTGAAGCAAATATATATCAATATAATCAGTCTGCAAGCGATTGAGTGACTCGTTTAAGTCTGCTGTAATGTCAACAGGTGTTACCCTTTTGCGATCTGTATGATGTGCTCCTTTGGTGAGAACGACAACTTTATCTCGGTTGTTTCTTTCTTTCATCCATTCACCGATAGCTTTTTCACTACCATATACATTGGCAGTATCAAGGGTTGTGCATCCGAGTTCAAAGACATCATCCATAAGTTTAAAGCTTTTTTCTCTTTCATTGAGGTTTATTATCATTGTTCCTAAAACAAGTCGTGATATTGGCTTTTCAACGCCTTTAACGCTTCCATATTTCATATTAATTTGACTCCTATTATCGTTTTTGTGCGTATAAGATAGTTTTGAAATGTGTCCATATCTCTTTATCTTTGTCATTCTTTATTTCAGGAACAAAACCAAACTTGAGATATAGATTTATCGCAGGAATTCTAGCTGTGGATGTATTAAGTAAAGCCCTTTCGTAACCAAGTTCTTTCAGGCGATTGCATACACAGGACATCAAGGGTTTGGCAAGTCCTTTTCCCTGTTCTTCTGGCACAATAGCAACCCAATGAACTAAACCATATACTAATCCATTGTAATTATTATTAAACCATGCTGTAGCAGTTCCTATCTCTTTGTCATTAGCATCACAGATAAAGAATTGTCGCTCTGGCAAGAGTTCGAGATTATCACCGAATTGATCTTCAAATAAATCATCATTAACAGGAAAATGCCTTTCAGATTTTTTTTCAATGTCTAGCCAAGCCTGATCGTCACCTGATCGATAGCAACGGATAGTGTAAGGTTCAGGTAGCCTATATTGTGGAATATCATCAAGGTTATATCGAACCATACTTACACCAACACCTGATAAAGTTTCATCCATATTAATTCCTTTCTTTTTGTTTATATTTGCTATGTTACATTAGTAATTTTTTTTGTTTTTTTGATGATAATGCCATTTACAATAAATCGAGAACACAGTGTTTTCAATATTTTTATGAATTCCAGCTTCTGTTGAAATGCCAAACAACGATATAATTTTTCCATATATTAGAACCACGTTTATTAATTAGTTCGTTTAAGTAATATCGACTTTATTGTTTCTGTATAAGGGCTTTTATTTCATCAACTCGATCTTTTGGGCATACAAGTAGACCATTTGGCGTATTAATTATTATCAATCCCTGAATCCCAATAGTTGTTACCGGTATATTTGGACTATATATGATACACTCGTTTGAGTCTAAGTTGATATATTCTCCAAGATAAGAATTATTATTACTATCAGAATCCCATGTTTCGGCAACTTCTGCCCATGTCCCCATATCATTCCAATCCATATTAGCAGGAATAACAAGCATATCTTTGTATTTTTCCATAATAGCATAGTCTATGGAAATGTTCGGTATTTCAGGATATAGTCTTTCTATAACCTCTGATTCATTTGGCGTGCCAATGCAGACTTCAATCTCAGATAGAATATTATACACATTAGGAACAAGATCATGAATTAATTTGAACAATAACGAAACAGGAAAGATATAAATTCCGCTATTCCATAGATACGTTCTGCTATTGAAGAATTCTAAGGCTTTCTTTTCGTCGGGCTTCTCTGTAAACCCCAAAGACTCAAAAACTTCCATATTATCTTTACAAAAGCTTTTTTCGCCAATATGTATATAGCCAAATCTTGTTTCAGGAAAGCTAGGTTTTATACCTAATGTGATTATGGTATTATGTTTTTTCGCTGCCTCCACTGCCAATAACATGATTTTCTGAAATAGATCATCGTTTTGTATTAACTGCTCACCGGGCATACTTATTATTATTGCAGATGGATCCTGTTTTTTGATATATAAGCTTGATAAGCCTATACATGCCAGCGTTCCTCTGGGTAAAGGCTCAAGAATGATGTTATTTTCAGGCAAATCTTGCGCTTGTTGGTATAGTGCCTCTTTGTGAATCTTTCCTGCTGATATATATATTCTTTCATTTGAAGTTACTTTTTCAACTCTAATTATAGTTCTCTGAAGTAAAGATAACTTAGAATTATCAAAACTTAAAAATGCCTTTGGAGTATTATTTGCTGTTAGAGGCCAAAGCCTTGTTCCAAGACCTCCTGCTAGTATCAATGCAAATACTGACATAATATCAATCTTTCTGGTGATGTGATTATTAAACTATGATTCAAGAGTAATAGAACGTATTTCTCCGCTTTTTACCTCTATTGGAACAGAAATTACTTGAAGCTTTGCATCAGGAGTGTTAAGTTTGATACTTATATTAGAGTATATCCCCGGTGGAACAAATTCCACGAATATTTCGCCATCATCTAATACTTTTGCAGAATAAGGCGTTCCATCAATATATACAATTGTCTTTGTAACAGTGCGAATATTAATATCGGTTTCGGTAGTTCGTAGATCAATCATAAATTCGCCGTCTGAATTTTTTTCTGGAACTCTTGGAACACCATTGACGTAAACAACTATCTCAAACTCTCCATATAGAGTTCCAAGTTTGTTTGTAGGTATGGTTGCGCTTATAGCACCAAGAAGCTTAACTTTAATTTCTCCGAGTTCTTCTTTTGTATCTTTACTAATGTTAATTGGAAAGTCAGTTTGAATATAAGGGCTTTTTTGTATTTGGACAACGTAATTTCCGGGGATTATATTATCAATTTTAAACCTGCCACTAATATCAGAAACAGTAGAAACAGATTCTTTTCCCCTTAATATTACCTCCGACATACTCACATCTGTTGATGGTTCAGTGATTATTTTTCCTGATATTGTGCTTGAGCCGACAGAATCAGGGACATAAGGGTCATCAAAACCACATCCAGAAATATAGATTATAGCGAAAATACAAATAATTAAAATATATAAGCGCCTATAATACGTCATTTATTTCACTTCCATTATTGTAAATCCATACTGGTTATTTTCCAGTATCCCGAGTCTTTTGAGAGCATGAAAACAATGTTTCCAGAACTTATGTTTGAATCTTGCTGAGAGTTATATTTGGCGGTTGCAGTAGCATCATTTATATCTGTCTTTATTTGAATATTGCTGAGTTTGATATTGAGATTCTGGTATTTTGAAAAAACTGCCTCGAGTCTGTTTTTTAAGTCCGAAGCAACTTCACCATTTCTTAGGTATCGAGTCGATATACTAGCCATAGCCATATTTATATCTTTTTTATTATATCCATCGATATAGTTGTCTATGATTGTTTGTATCTCCGCAACTGCGTTTGCATCACGAATTGATGAAACTACCTTAGCCTGTTCGAATTCGGTTGTATCTGCTTTTTCATATCCATAGACCTCTATTTCAGCGATTCTGATAGTTCCCAATGTATATTGATAATAGCCACGTCTGACGCTTTTGCTGTCATTTGTCCACTTTATAATAAAACGAACCCTTTGTGTTTTAATAGGCTGAAATCTGAGATTTATGATCCCTTTTTCGTTATCTTGTATTGAATTTGTGGCTTTACCTTTGCCTTTACCTAGCATTTCTACCAAAGCCCAGCTTTTTGCTGAATCTGACCAATACTGCAGTGTTAAATCAGACACCCCAAACTTGCTTGCTGGATATTTTTTCGAATCAATGGTATAGACAACCGCCCTATTTATAATTTTTTCTTCGGGAAAATCAATAACAACCCAGCCCATTGCTGTATCGACATTGCCATATCTTGTCTGTGTTCGCAATCCACGCCAAGACGGATTATTAGCGTCAATCTGAGATTGATCATTTTGATCATCATTGCGGTTTCTCATTTGCTCCATAACAACAACAGGGTCCTCGACTCCATAGCCTATATACTCGCCTCTTGCATAGAATCCTTCGTATTGAACCTCCCAGCCTTCACCCTGATCCCAATTCTCAGATGAGGTTATACCATCAATCAGATTAGAAGCGGGACGGTCTGGATTTTCTTGCGAAACAGAAACCATTGCGCCACTATTAGCAGAAGCAAGATTGACCAAGCCTTTGGTTTCCAATCCGCCTTCTTTTACAAAGTCTACAATTGATTTTCTTGCAGAACATCCAAAGATAAAGACTATGCAAAACACTAATATAATTATATAGGAAAATTTCCTCATTTAAACATCACTCACTTTGGAAATATAATTACTAAAAAGAAAGATTAAGCGAAACAGCATGCCAATTGGTAATCTCATCACCATAAAAGGCATAATCCATGTCCAAAAAGAATAACTGAATACCAGCCCCTAAAGTCAAAAATCCGTTATTATTACCAACTCTACCAGATATCGATATTAAGCCCAAAGGCTTCCAGATCAATTCAACACCGACACGAGGTTTTGGATTATCACTGCCAATTCCAACATAATCACCTGAAACTATCAAGTCTATCATAGGAATATTAGGTTTTGGTATTTTTGCAACATTAACAGCCATAGAAGCATTGAAAAGCCTTTTTAGTGTCTCATCTTCTACATCATTATATTCTATTTTACCCAAAAGGTTACGACAAGACACTCCAACTTTGATTGCATCATCAAGCATTGAGGTCATTACTCCACCATCAACACCAAATCCAGAACCAGACAACATACTCGATATAGGGTCTTTTGGATCAAAGAATCTATTCTCAAAGTCATCTGCTGTGCCTTTAATATCATCCTGTCCCCTTGTATTAACAAGGTCGGCAAAATACATTGGATTATTTTCATTTGTTAGAATATCTCTCTCAATCCTTTTGGCATTTAACCCAGCAGACAACTTTAATGATGGCTGTATCGGAAAACATATTGCGGAACTGACGCCATAAATTCTTTCTGATATTATCTTGTAGAATATTTCATCATCAAGCATATCTATAACAAAATTGCCCCAATCAAGACCCCTTTTTCTAACATCAATCTGCGCCCCAACCCATTCATGAGCCATTGCGCCAACCGTAACACCGTAATCTCCGATATGAAGGGGAAACATTACACGAATAGGAACAGCAATATCTAATCCCAACTGTCCATCTATAAGCCTTTGAAGTTTATTTGTCAATCTTTGCCTTTCGTCACTTAAACTTGGGTCACCAAGAGGATTAGAACTGTCACCGATTCGATCAATATCATCTAAAACATCATTTATATCTTTTGTTTCGTTATAAAATACTTCTGTTGGAATTATTCTTACAGGCTGTAAATCAAGACGAAATTTGCGGATTGATGTAAGTCCTGATGGATTATAATAAAAAGCATCTCCATCATCTGAAACAGCACCAAAAGCATTTCCCATGCCCATAGCTCTAACACCACGATATTGAAAATCCCAGTTTTCAGTGTTGGCTGAGACATTATTAATTTGTGCAAATAATATTATAAAAACAAGAACAAATATTAAATATCCATTGCTAATACGCATTCTTTACCCCCTTGGTCTGGCTGTATAAGTGAATCCCCACATTATAGCATTTTCCTGTAAAATTTCTTCAAATCGTTCTATTTCCTTATTAAAATCCTGAAGAGCTTTCTTTAAGTCTGGTGAATACTCACTCAACAGAAGGACTGCTTGCTCAAAGTGCCAAATAGCAGAATGTATATAAGGAGAACCCTCGACGGAAGAAGTCTGGGGCAAAATACTCGCTGAGGCTGGCTTAACCAATGCGTTGCTTATCAGATCGACAGCATCAATGATTGCTTGGCGTTCTTTTTCTGTAAATGCAGTAGGATATTCCATAGGATTCTTAATCGCATCTAATTTGGCTTTTGTTTTGCTGGATATTCCATAAGTGAACCATTCACCCATATTGGCATTTGGATCATAGGTCAATATAAATGTTGTATCTGGATCATCTGATATAAGAAGCCTTGATATTGCCTCAAGAATATAAGCAAGTCCAAGATAAAAATGCACAATACCACGATCACTGAGAGAACCAATTGGAGCAAGAGAAGGCGCAAGCGAGGCTCCCTGCTCAATCTCAGATAAGACTATATTAAGCTGTTCAATTGCTTTTTGTAGATTTTCTTGCTTGTCTTTACTTGCTAATTCATTAGGTTGAGGTATAAAATCTTCTGGTCTAGTTAGCATACTTGGGTCTCCGAATGAAGTTTCTACACCTGCAGAATTGAGATATGTTTTTGCTTGCTTTAATGCTTCATCAGCTTTGGCTGTTGAACCAATATTTGTTTCTGGCTCTTCTCGATCTGAACATCCAACTGATAAGCCAAGTATTAAGATAAATATTAATAATAAACTTAACTTATAAATCATAATAAGCCCTCCTATAGGCAGATTTGTAAAATAATTATTTCTGAACTTTAACAACGAAAAAAATTCCAATAGCTATAAAAATCATATTAGCCATCCAGCTTGAGATAAGCGGGGGAAGTTTTCCATTATTGCCAAATGCTTCGAAGATAGCAAGAGCCATCCCCCAATATACAAAACTAATAAACATTGTAATAAGGAAGCCAACAGCAATGCCTGATCTGCCAAACATGACAAATAATGGAGCGCCCAATAATGCCATCACAAAACAAGCCATAGGAAATGATAATCTACCATAAAAGTTCATAAGGTCTTTTCTTATAGTTTGCCCTGTTTTTCTCTTATATTCTATAAGTTTTGCCAATTCAGAAATAGAAAGACTTTGGATATTTTCAGATCCTTTTACTATAATTTCTGGATCTACCTGAACAATTATATCCTTTCGCTTGAAACTCTCTTCCTGCCAAACTCCATCTTTAAGAGTCCTAATAACACCTCTTTTGAGATGCCATGTATACTCTGACCAATCAGCATCTTTTGCATAAATGTCAGCAATAACTTTGTTATCCGAATCAAATTCCTGAATGTTTATATTATACATCTTTTTTTCTTGCAAGGATATAAGATCAATATAAAATGAACGATTTGAGGATTCCACAAATACAACTTTTGTGGCAGTGCCTGACCTTTGAAAATCAAGCTTTTTTATTTGTAGGTCTTTGACCGTAGCCCTTGTTACAACTTGATCATTAAATGCCATTAAAAAAACTGATATAAGAAGAGAAACGATAACTACAGGTAGAAAAATCCTGTATAAACTAATTCCAGTGGTTCTCATTGCGGTAATTTCATTATTTTGCGTCATTTTTCCAAGCGAAAAAAACGTGGCAAAAAGCATAGATGGAGGGGCAATCTGAATAATGTATCCGGGGACTTGAAGAAAAAGACTTTTTAATGAATCCATTACAGACATTCTTCGGGATATATAGGTCCCCATCTCTTTTTCACCAAATCTGACCACAAGCAGAAGGATTGTAAAAAATGTAAGGGAATAAAGAAAGTTCCTCAATAATTCCCATGTGATATATTTATCTATAACTTTCATTTTTTGGTTACCGTTATTGTTCTTGTGATGGGAACAATCTATTTATTATCTTCAGTGTTTTTAACGGTGCTTCACGAACAGTTTTTATAATTAATATTATCCCTGCGATACCAATTAGAATATTGGGAGTCCAAGCACCAAGTAAAGGTGGATATAATCCCGCCTTTGACAGTTTTTCACCAATAGTAAGCAGGATATAATAAACAATAATTAGACCAACTCCTACACCAAGCCCAACCATTCTACCTCCTCTTCGGACTATCAATCCAAGAGGAACTCCAATAAGCCCAAAAATAAGGCTTGCAAAAGGTATTGACAGTTTTTTATATATCTCAACACGAAAATCGTTGAGTTGATATTTTCTGATATATTCCTTTACATATTCTTGAGTCATCGGCGAAACAAGTTGTTCATTTAAATCTTTAAGTTTTGCTTTTGCTTCTTTTATGCTCATATTTCTGGGTCCAGCGCTTATTCTATCATCACCTTGAAGAGATTTTGCTATATCAAGAAAGATCCTATCTTTTATAAAACTTCCAGTAGTATAGCCCTTTGATGGGTCTTTTGGGTCAGCTTGATATATATTGCCATTATATAGATTCAAGGCAGTCCAACTAGAAAAAACCTCAAGTTCTCCTTCTTTGGCGGTTATTATCTTAGGTGTATTTCCTGAACGTTCCCATATAATAATCGATCTCATTTTTCCTGTTTTTCTGTCTATATCACTGAAATACCATTTCCTACCCACAACAGACATTTCTTCCATTACTGTGTTTGGCTCTAGGACTAACGCAGGATGTTTACGCCTTAATTGCGAATAAAGCTCGGTATAGGCTTGATTTCCTTTTGGTATGCTGTAATCCATAAAGAATATCATAAAAACGCTTAAAATTAGCGTTGAGATGACAACAGGTATAATCATTTTTTGCATACCTATACCAGAAGTTTTCATTGCAATTATTTCATTATCTGCAGACATACGACCAAATGCAGTCACAATACCTACTAAAACAGCCATTGGAACAGTAAGCACAAGCGCAGCTGGCAGATAAAAAAATAACATCTCAAGCATATATAAGGGATTTACACCCTTTTCTACAAAGTATTTAGTCAAGAGAAATACTTTATCAACAATAAGCACCGATGTAAATGCAACCAAAGCAAGTATAAAAGGCTCTATAATTTCTGATAATGCGTATTTTGTTAGTAGTTTCAAAGCTGACACTCCATTTTTAAAACCTTATTTTTTTAGAAATTATAGCCTATATACTATTAAATGGCAATGTACTTTTTTAGGACCACAAAAATCTTAAGTATTTCCAGAAAATATTTACGATGTTGCCCCGTAACACTGCGGATAATTTCATGAAGCAAAAATATTGGTCTTTTGACATTCTCAAGAGGGAGACTTACATTAATATAATCAAAAGACTATGATTGGGGAGATGCTAGGGATTCAAAGGGATGACTGTTTTGGTTATCAAAAGCACGAATGCTCTGAAACAGCAGATTCGAGAAATGGCTATTCACCCAAAAACGTTCACCTTACTCAGGGAAAACTGGATATACCAAGAGATCAGGAGGGACAATTCAAATCATAACTCATCAAAAAGCATCAGAACGATATATTCCAGATAGAAGATAAGATCATCCCAATGTATGCCAGAGGAATGACAGCAAAGGATATCCAGTTCCATCTTGAGGATATATATTGAGCAGAATATTTGGTCTTTGGATAGCGGATACGGAAAGTTCCAATTATTGTCAGTGTTAGTGTTAACAGATATTAAGAATCGCAGTGTAAAGGATATACTGATTACTAGCAGTGATTACTTTTCAGGGATTGAAGATGCCAAGCGGTTTATCCGAAATCAATATATCAGGGTTGCATCGTTCATCTGAACGCCCCAATTTAGATAAGTAATTTATAAAATCTTCTCAAGTTTCATTTGAGTAAATCAAGCAAATTCTCAATCACATAAGTTGGATGTATATCAAACCTTTGTATATCCTCTCTTTTATGCAAACCTGTGAGAACAAAAGCCGAATCCATACCAAGTTCGTTTGCACCTTTTACATCAGTATTTAAAAGATCGCCAACCATCAATGTCTCTTTAATATCAATATTCATTCTCTCTAAGGCTGATTTATATATTTCTGGATATGGTTTACCCATAATATTAGCTTTAGTTTGTGATGCGGTTTCTATAAAGGCGATAATTGCTCCTGTTCCAGCAAATATTTCACCATTTTCAGCAGGTTTTGCCACATCTGGATTAGTTCCGATAAATTCTGCGCCATAAACAGCGATAGCATTTGCGGCATGATCACCGAGTTTCCAATCGAAATCGGTTGTTATCCCAACAATGACATAATGGGCGTCTTTGTAATCTTTTGGATCGATTATATTCATTCCTATTTCTTTCATAAGAGTTTTTACTGCATTTCCACATACACATAATATATTTTTTCTCTCTGGATTTTGCATAAGTCGCTTTTTGAGATATATAGCAGCAACATTACCTGATGTCAAAATATCATTCTCTCCGATTCCTATAATACCTATATCTTTCACTACTTTTGTATATTCTGTCGCTAATTTTCCTGAGTTATTCGTTACAAACATTACTTTATGACCGTTTTTGACTAATGTATTTATCGCTTTTACAGCATCGGGAATGATCTCATCACCTCTATATATTACGCCATCCATGTCAAAAATATATCCTCTATAAGATTTCATATTGCCCTTTCTCGTAATACCTATTTATTCATAGGACATGCCAAATTACACTCCGAACATATAGGATTTTTTTTGCATAATTCTTTGCAATGCCTGACTATTAGAGCATGAAACTCATTATAGATATTAGGCTCCATGGGCAAATTAGCCATAAATAATTGCTGTATTTCATCATAATCAGCTTTTTCCATCCACTCATATCCAAGCCTTGAGAAAAGTCTTCTTGTATATGCATCTACAACAAATATTGGTCGTCCAAAAGCATATAGCAATATACTATCAGACGTTTCTCTACCGATCCCTTTTATGGCAAGCAGCTCTTGACGCAATTCATAAACGGGAGCATACATAAACTTGGGATTATCTAATCCTTGTTCTGTAAAATATTCAAGTAGATTCATCAAGCGATTATATTTTATATTAAAAAATCCTACAGGTTTGATTAAATCTTTAACCAAATCTTTATCTGCCTCAATAAGCTGGATAAGCCCAAGAAGACCGTTTTTTTCAAGATTATCGATGGCTATACTGACATTATGCCATGAGGTATTTTGTGTAAGAACAGCACCAACAATCATTTCTAATTGTGTTCCCGTAGGCCACCAATGCTGAGGACCAAAAGTCGAATAAAGCTTATTATATATCTCGATCATTTATAAAAGTCTATAAAAGCTATTATTTACTTGTAATCGTTGAAAAATGGTATTTTTCAACGATTACCTACTCAAAAATCCAACAGCATTATTATATATTTCAATTCTTTATTTAGTCAATAAAAATCTGATCAACCTTCAATATATTGCACTCGTTTTGCCCACCAATCAGGCTGTTCCCAAACCGAATTTGATTCAGCATAAGGACTATATTGACCAAAATCTTCTTCTTTGAAATAGGCATAACTAAAATCGTTGTCTAGCAACTTATTTTTATACTCTGAAACATCAACACCATAGCGTATTAATGCAGTATAAAAGCCAGATTTGGCTATATCACCGACAAAGATCATCCCACATAATTTGCCATCTTTCAATATGAGTTTCTTATATACCTTGTCTTTATGGATACTCATTACATCGTATTCTTGAACTTCTTCTTCTGTAATTAATTGTGTTTTGCCAAAGGATATAGCGGGAATCTGATGGAACTGAACCGCATTTTGTATGCCGATCCCATGAGAGTATCTTACTTCCAATCCTGCCATATTTCGCCCTGCAAATTTGCCTTGTAAGACAGCGTTAAACCATGTTGCAGATGGGATTCGCCTGCCTGTTGAAATATCGTCTATCTCTATGACATCACCCGCAGCATAAATATCAGGATCAGATGTTCTAAGAAACTCATCAACGATTATGCCTCTATCCGTCTTGAGTCCAGCGTCTAATGCGAGTTTGATATTTGATCTCATCCCTGTTGCTATGATCAAAATATCGCAAGAGATGGTTGTCTTATCTGGAAGAGTGACACTTTGGACTTCATCATCACCATTAATTGATGTTATACTTTCATTGAGAATTATTTTAACGCCCAGTTCCTCCAAGTCTTTTTGGATGATTAGACTACCAGTAACATCCATTTGGTTTGGAAGAATCTGAGAAGCCTTTTCCACAACGGTAACTTTTTTCCTTTGTCTTGCTAGGGCGTAAGCTGCCTCAAGACCAACAAACCCCGCACCGATAATGACTGCATTTTCTACTTTATCCATTCTTTTAATGATTTCACTTGCATCATCAAAAGAATGAAATGAGTATATGCCTTTCAGATCAAGCCCATCTATCTTTGGGACCCAGGGGCTTGATCCTGTGGCGATCAGAAGTTTGTCATATTCAAATTCCCTATTATCTTTTGATATGACCTTTTTTGATGCTCTATCGATCTTTGTAATTTCTACGCCCAAAACTCCCTCAATATTGTTATTATCAAAGAAGCTTTTAGTCTTAAAATACAAATTATCTTCTTTTAACCTACCATCGACGAATCTCGAGATCAGGCATCTTGAATAGGGAATATGCTTTTCTGATGATATAATTGTGATACATGCATCTTTATCTATTCTGCGCAATTCTTCGCCTGCTTGCGCTCCACCTGCACTTGCCCCTATAATTACGTATTTCATAATAACCTCCATTAAGTCTATTAGTCTGGTATCTCAGCGACAGCCAGAACATAATCAGGACAAACTTCCACACAGGCAGGCGTATCTCTATTAGGGCAAAAGTCACATTTTATCGCCTGTGCAAAATCATTCCTGCCCAATTCTACAATATCAAAGGATGGATTAATCACTCCATAAGGACATGCCATAATGCACATCCAACAACCAACGCATTTTTGCTCATGCCCCATATTGCTGACAATACCAGTTTCAGGGTCTTTTTGCATACAACCCGCCATACATGCGCTAACACACAAAGCGTCAGTACAATGCCTGCAAACAATAGGCACTGGTCTGTCTTGAACGGAATCAACAAATATTCTTGTTTTGGGTTCTGGTCCGCTTAATGTAGCAAAAGCATAGTTTTTTGATTCGGAGTGTTCCGCTATACATTCTAGTTCACATCTCTTACATCCTGAACATCTTTCGATTTTTACAGTAAGTTTTTTCATTTTTTACACCCCATTATTTATCCTATAATCCTAATGCTTGACGCTTCTTTATGATATGTGCTTCCATTGCGTCTGCCGTTTTAACAGGATCAAGTTCAACAAATACTTTTCCACCAACCAGCGATTCGACATCCTGAGTCAATATCCTTGTTACATTTGGACTTCCCAAAACTGGTGGTGCAGGGGATAAATGCAATGTCAAACCAAATGCAACAGCGGTAAAGGCATCCGCTACCGCTTTTTGTTCCATATATTCAGGAGCAGAAGCCACCACAGGCAGATCAGGGACATCCACGCCCAAATAATCAGCTATCGCAACCGCTGTGTTGATTATCTTGCCAATATCGGTGCAACTGCCATAGGATAAGCATGGTGGGACACCAAGAGCAGAACACACAGTAGATAAATTTTCGCCAGCCTCTTTTATTGCTTCCATTGACATTAGATCAGCGTTTTGCATTGCGCTTGAACAACATCCCGCACCTATGACGAGAATATCCCTTTTTATAAGTTCATGCGCTAGACTGGTTATATGATGACCTGACTGAAATTCCCTAACTGTTGTGCATCCGACAACAGCTGCAACACCTTTAACTGAACCGCCAGCTATCGCATCAACCAAAGGCTTCACTGAACCACCAAGAGCATTTACAACGCTTTCTGTTGTAAAACCCGCAACAGCATGATGTTTTATTGGTGGGATGTTAACTTTTCCTCTCTTGCCATAAGATTCCAAAGCCCTTTCCATTATCTTGCTTGCGATCTCTTTTGCTTTGTCAGGCTCAAATTCAAGACGTTCAACATTGGGTTGCCTAATAACTTTATCTGTTGATATTAGTTTTGTATGATATTTAGGGGCAAATTCCTCAGATATTGTCGGCATTACGCAGTTATAATCAAATGCAAGCACATCAACTGCACCCGTTGCAATGATTAGCTCTTGCTGTATCCAGTTGCCTATTTGCCCATAAAATACATCTTTATATTCTGATGCGATATTAAATATCTGCTGACCTTCGCATAATGAACCATAGATTTTTATGCCGTTTTTTGCACCTGCTTGTTTTGCCTTTTCTTGCCATGATTTATCTCTTGCTGTCTCCAATACTTTAATGGCAAGCAAAGGTTGATGACCGTGCATTATAATATTTACTGCATCAGGGTCAAGTATCCCAATATTTACTTCCCCTTGGTTGGGCTTTGCTGTTCCTGTAAGAATTTCCTGCATAGTAGTTATTCCATATAAACCCGCATATTCATTGGCTATGCCCATGCGCAAGCAATGCAAAAGTAAGTCCACAACGTCATTATTTACATTTGTCATTGCTTTTGATAGCCCAGTTGCAACTTCAGAATTGGGGCCACCGGGGATTATGCCAAGTTTCTCCCATACTTCAAGGCGTTTCTTTGGGGCTAATGTTGTAACGAGTTTAAGGGGATCATAATCGCTACTATTGATCTGATCTATGAAAAATCCACCAAATTCCTTTGCGATTTCATTGATTGGTCTGTTGCCATCAATACCAAATTGGCTGGCTACACCACGCAATTTATCTTCTTCTTTTATCTCATAATCCGCTTTGCCCTCACCAACTGCCTTTAGTGTCCTTGCAACATTACGGGCATGATACACATTGGCAACAGTTCCCTGAGCGCATTTCAAAAGTAGATTTCTTGTAACAATAAGGTCTGCAGTTGCACCACAAACGCCTCTTTTAGCTTTTCTTGTTATCTGACAGGGACCATCTGTGCATAATGTGCAACAAACACCCATAGAACCAAAGGCACATTGGGGCTGTTGGCTGGCAAACCTTTCATAGATGGTATCCATGTTATCTTCTCTTGCGACTTTATACATGTGCATTGTTAATTCATCTACTGGCTGATTGCGATATGTTTTTATGTCCATTATTTTTTCTCCTATTGTTTTGTATTTATTATTAGGCTACCTCAACACTCTCAAGAACCTCTCCTGAAATACCGATTGTAACGTCCTGAACAGGTATATTTGCTCTTGACGCCATGATTGCTCTTTCTGCTATGATAGATAATCCAGAACAGCAAGGAACTTCCATGTGGACTACTGTAAGACTTTTGGGTTTGGCAGTTTTGATGATTTCTGTCATTTTTTCTACATAGTAGCCTGCATCATCAAGTTTGGGACATCCAATAAGCACAGTTCTGCCCTGAACAAATCTAGGATGAAAATCAGCCAAAGCAAATGGCACACAATCTGCTGTAAGCAATATGTCAGCATTTTTTAATGCAGGGGCGTTTGGTGATACCAGTCTTAATTGAATAGGCCAGTTTGTTAGCTCTGATTGTATGTTTATTTCGTCGTATTTTCCCTTTTTTTCCCTTTCGATCTGCCTAGCCATAGTGCCGGGACATCCACAGGCAAGCTCTTTTTCTTCTGAATGTAAATCCCTTAAATGCTCTTCTACTGCTTCTTCATCAAAGGCTTCTGCGTCACGTTCCTCAATAGTTAATGCCCCTTCTGGACATTCGCCTATACATGCGCCTAATCCATCGCAATAGATTTCGCTGACCAGCTTTGCTTTTCCGTCAACTATCGCTATTGCCCCTTCTGCACATGCGGTTACGCATTGCCCACAACCATTACATTTTTCCTCATCTATTTTTATTATATTCCTACGCATAATTTTTTATACTCCTAATTGCGCTGGTTAAACTATCCAGCTTTGTATTACTTAGATAATCTTTGACCTGTTTGTTTAATTTTTCTACAAGGTCACCCATTATGCAATTACCATTGCATAAATCCTTATTCAAAAGGCAATTGCTTGTTGATAATTCGCCATCAATTGCTTGATAGACAGCGAGTAATGTAATTTCGTTACTTGGTTTACTTAGCTTGAATCCTCCCTTTGGACCTCTTGTGGAGTTTACAATTCCAGCCTTTTCAAGCCTTTGAAGCACTTTCGATAGATGCGCTTCAGAAGCTTCTAACATGGAGGCAAAATCCTTTGTTGCAACTAATTCGTTGGATTTCGCTGCTAAAATGACAGCAACATGTAAAGCCAAAGATGCCGCTTCTGATATTTTTAGGATATTACTCATAATGAATTTATTTCCTCCTATTTAGGTATTCTGGTATTACTATACCAGAATACGATAAAAATGTCAAGCACTTTTTTATAAAATTAAAATCACTCTTTAATAGTAATTAACCCATATTTGTCTGCCAATCTGATATATCTATATTTTATAAGTGAAAAACTCTATTAATTAGTATATTTTAATCAAATTTTTAATTTAGCAAAATTTATCTTACAAGAAATGTTTTGCTTGACTTGGTTGGGTTACATAACATAGACCTGAAAATCAATATATGTTGGGTTATTACCAAATTTAGTCTGATAATTCACGTCTTGCATGTTTTAAAACATTTTCTATGTCTTTTTCGACTTCATTAGCCAAAGGTTCTGGTATATGAGTTTGAAGTAATCTATTTTTCTTTTCAATACATCTTTGCATCATATCTTTTGCGTCATCTCTCCAAGCCTGCCAGAATTGCCTATCGAGCAATGTTGGAAACCATAACTCATTACGAAAATGGCTAACTGTATGTTCATGTGATAGGAATGTTCCGCCTTTTTCTGCGATTTCTGCAATAACATCAATCGCAAGTGTATCATTATTTACATCAAAGCCCTTCATTATGCGTTCAATGTAACTGATAACCTCATCCTGCATAACAAGCATAGCCAAAGATGAAGCCTGATCAACACCACTTATGCCCAAATGTCCGAAAATATCTGCACCAGAAAGGGCACCTAGCATTAATGTTATGCCTGCCTCTATACCTGCTTGAGCGTCAACAATCTTACTATCGGTCAAACCAACATTTATATAAACAGGTAATCCATAATGTTTGCCCATTTGTGTCATAGCGACTGCCATCAATGCCTGTTCGGGACCTGAAAATATAAGTTGAGTTGTTCGCATATCAAAGGCATGAGGTATACCACCATAGCAAACAGGCGTTCCTTCTTTGATTAGCTGAACTATGACATTCCCTGCAAGTATTTCGGCATTTTCCTGTGCAAGCGTTCCGGCAAGCGTCCCCGGTGCTGTTGCACCTACCTGAGCCATAGGACCTATTGGAACAGGTAAGGGAAATTTGCATGTCTCAAATAGTAAATCAACACCATGAAATGGAAATTTCAAAGGGCTTATCGGTTCAAGAAACGGATAACCATAGGGATATTTCTTGGCTTCTTCTTCGCTACCAGAAACAACAGAATAGATTTCCATGACATACTTTGCGGATTTTCTATCATAAAACCAGAATGCTATAGGCTTGGTTGTGTTTCTGAGTAATTGCACTGCGACTTCTACACAACGATAGCCTATCGGTAATTCCTTCGGATCAGACATCGCACCGACTATATTAATATTTTCAAGTGCATCACCGATACGACCAGCAATCGCAACATCATCAAGCGAAGCGGGACGCCTATTCATGCAGGTATCGTCAACCCAATGAGCCTCGCCTGCAATAGAATTATAATTCCTTGTCCCAAATCCAAACCTTGCTTGCTTATTACGATCACGACCATATATTGTAAATGTTTTTCCTGCCTTCTCTATCGAATCCATGACCAATCTTTCGGGAATTTTCACTCTTTCTTTTGATTCATCAACTTCTGCTCCTGCATTTTTGAATTTTTGTAAGACTTCACTATGGGAAATTTGTATCCCGATAGTTTCAAGAATTTTTATCGATGCACCATGTATTTGCTTTATTTGTTTATCGTTGAGAACTCGAAATTCCATATAAATACCCCTTTCATATCTATTTATTGCGAACATCATACGCATATAGGGTTTGACCATGACGGATATATAAGCGGCCACCACATACAACGGGATGCGCCCAGAGAGGTCCTTTATCTTCTTTTGGTAGCTTAAATTGGCTGACTATGTCAAAACCCTTTGGATCTGCTGGCATAAGGGCAACATCACCATTTTCACCTAACAAATAAAGCATACCATCTGCGTATGTCAGTGTTCCTGTTGCACCAGATAAACCAGCAACTGCATACATCGTTTTACCTGTCTCATATTCCAGACATGCCCAGTGTCGCCATTTATGATTACCGTCTGCATGTCCATATAAATAACCATCAACAAGAACTACTCCGCCATGTTCGTTATCGAGTTCCTCTGTATGCCATATCTTTTCAATAGTGCATTTGTCGCCATCAACATTCAATTTAAATTTGGTTGTACCAAAAGCAAAAGTTCCAAAAATGACTATATGTCCATCATGGTAAATCGGAGTGCTGATGTTTGATCCATATGGAATCGGATGATCATATCTCCATAATAATTCGCCTGTATCAGCATTAACACTGATTGCAGAAGCGGACATCATCGTAACAAATTGTCTTAGTCCCTTATAATCAATGAGTATTGGCGAAACATAACCGGGCTTATCGCCAATGCCTTTGCATGTCCATACAGTTTCGCCATTATGTCTGCTAATTGCAACAATGCTGATTTCCTCTCCGCCAATAGAGCAAATTATATTATCTCCATCGATTAACAATGATTCTGCCAAACCCCATTCAGGCAAGCGACCTTTGAATTTTTCCATAATATTCAGTGACCAGATTTCTTTGCCTGTCTTGGCTTCTAAGCATATAATATGACCATTGCAATTAAGGTGATATAATTTGCCATCATAAATAGTTGGTGTCCCTCGTGAGCCGGGATATGAACCAGAAAAAACTTTTCCGCTTTTTGTCTGCCAAAGTATTTTTCCAAACATATCAAAAGCTGTAATATAAGTATGATCATCTATATCTCCAGCGGTATAGATCATTCCATCAATGATTGATACACTGGAGAATCCATGCCCAATGCCAGAAGTCTTCCAAAGCAATCTGGGACCATCATCAGACCATTGCTTTAATAAGCCATTATCCTGTGAAATATTATTCCTATATTCTCCATGAAATTGTGGGTAATAACATTCATTTGAAAAAGCCGATTGAGTAACACATAAAATCATAATGCAAAAAATAAAGTTAAATTTCATAGTAACTCCATAGGTATTTTGGCTGTTAAATTATAATGCTTGAATTGATAGATTATTCTAGCAAAATTTATGTATTTAGTCTATTAAAAGATTATTAGTGGAATATATATTGCCTCATAAAGCGTTACTTTTTATGAAATAAAAATACTTTTGTTGAAAATAAAACTCACAAAAAATAGGATACAAAAATGTCTAAAACTATACTAATGCTAATAGTGATAATCATATCGCTACTGTCTATATATTCATGTAAACAAGAAAATGTAATGCCTATAAATGAGAATAAACAAACAAATGGAGGAATAAAGGTGGAAAAAGCGATATTTTCCGCAGGATGTTTCTGGGGCATAGAATCTGCTTTCAGAAAAGTAAACGGAGTTACTAATGTAACAGTGGGTTATACTGGTGGATATACAAAAAACCCGACATATAAAGACGTATGCAGTGGAAAAACTGGTCATGCAGAGGCTGTCCTTGTTGAGTTTGATCCTGCATTGGTTTCTTATGAGGGATTACTCGATGTATTCTGGAGAATACACGATCCAACAACAATAAATAGGCAGGGACCAGATATAGGCGAACAATATAGATCGGCTATTTTTTATAATAGTGAAAAACAAAGGGTTTCAGCCATTACATCAAAAAATAAGGCTCAAGAAAAATTCGATAGGGAAATCGTAACCGAGATCACACCCGCATCAGAATTTTATAAGGCAGAGGAGTATCATCAGCGTTATTATGAAAAACATGGTCTTTCTGGATGTTCGGTATCAAATAAGGAAAAAAGCATGAAAAAAGAAGATTTGAAGTTTGAAATAACTAAAACAGACGAGGAATGGAAAAAAATTCTAACACCTGAGCAATACAATGTTTTACGCAAAAAAGGCACTGAAATGGCATTCAGCGGAAAATATTATAAAAATAAAGAAAAAGGTATTTATGTTTGTTCCGCATGTGGAAATGAATTATTTTATTCAGATGCCAAATTTGATTCTGGTTCAGGATGGCCTAGTTTTTGGAAACCAGTATCAGAGAATAGCGTTATAACGAAACCCGATAATAGCCACTTTATGCAAAGGACAGAAGTATTATGCGGAAAATGTGGCGGGCATCTTGGGCATGTTTTTGATGATGGACCAAAGCCGACTGGATTGCGCTATTGTATTAATTCAGTATCTTTGGATTTCAAAAAAGAAACCTCTAATCCCTAGGGATTAGAGGTTTAATAAGCTAAAAAACTATTTTGCAAAAAGGGAATGATAACTTTTAATCTTTTTCAGGTGCATCAATTTCTTCTACAAGTTCATCAGATTCATCAAAATCTGTAATTTTGGTCTTTGAATTTAAGATTTTGGCGGGATTTAATGCCTTGTCATTTTTTCTTACTTCAAAATGAACATGAGCGCCAGTGCTTCTTCCAGTGCTTCCAGCTGTGCCTAAAAGTTGCCCCTGTTTAACAACACTCCCCTTTTTAACATTTATACGTGAAAGATGACCATATCTTGTGCTATAGCCGTTCTCATGTGTTACAATGACTAATTTACCATATCCACCCATCCATCCAGCATAGGTAACAGTTCCACCCATTGAAGCGCGGACACTTGCACCGTAATCTGTATCTATATCAACTCCTGAATGATATGCACGACCACGAGTAAATGGATCACGTCTATATCCAAAGTTAGATGAAACTTTCTTTGTATTTGTGGGATTAATAAACGAAACACCAGATTCAACCTCTAATGATTCTTTACCAATTTTAGAACTACTGCTTTTGGTTGTTTTACCGCTACTACGAACTCGATTGTTGACAACCATCATTCTTTCATTTTCCTTTTTCTTTTTACCGCCAAAATCTACTCCACTTTTTTCTAGCAGACTTTCCTGAAAATCTAATGTCATGGTTGCATCTGGTATAAATAATTCCATGCCAATTCTTATTTCTGTTGGATCGAGGATTTGATTTACTCTGATTATCTTTCTTATATTTACGTTATACTTTAAGGCTATATCTTCAATGGATTCGCCGCTTTGTATTTTATGAATAATTCCCCGCTGATTTGGTATTCTAAGTTTTTGACCTATTGATAGTTTATTTGATGATTCAAGCCCATTAACGCTTAATATAGTAAAGAAGTCTAACCCATTTTCTTTGGCAACTGATGAAAGATTATCGCCCTTTTTTGCATGATAAATACTCATATTAAGTGATGGAGCCACTGTATAAGGTCCACCAATATTACTAGATACGGGACACTTCACAAATTCTGAAGAGGTTTGATTTTTTTTGATTGACTTGGTTTCTTGAGCAATTGATACTATTTTAGGATTGGATTCTGTTTCTAGAGGCAGGCAATTATCTATATCGGATAGTTCTACTATTTTATTAATTTCTATATTGCTAGTATTATCACGATGAGATACAAAATACAAACTAAGCCCTAACACAAGGCTTAACTCGAGAATGACTGTCATATAGACAAATCTTTTAAACCTGCGAGCCATGTTTCCCTCCTAGTAATATCATAAAGATTTCATCAATAAGATATTTAAACCCTTTTGATAAAAAATATTATTATATCAAAACAACATAATATTGATGCTTGGCTTGATGGCATTACGAGGATATAAAAAAACCAGAGAATTGGTGCTAGGATTTATTTTACACATAAACATATTATATATCTATATAAATCAAACTATATAAATCAAAAATAAATCTTAACTACCCCGCTATTCTCAGGCAATAAAAAAACCAGAGAATAGCCCCCTGGCATCAACTCTCAATGTATGAGCTTACGAGGTTAGCTGTCGGGCTTGGGTTGAGCAACCCTAGTCTTATTCAGGCATTCGCCCCTAGGTTTTATTAAACCGAACTTGGATCCCCCGTCTCTCTATGCTCGTGTTTGCCAAGCGAGCCAGATAAGTTCAGCTTGTGCTGACTATATTAACATAGTTCATCTTCAATGTCAAGCAAAAAATTCTGAAGTTCGGACATATAAATAATCCTTCCTAATGATAAAACGTAGAATTATAGAAAATATATTAGGAGGGTATATACGAGATATAATTTATGATTGTTCAAAGTGGTATCGTCATTCAGGATTATTTGTATTTCATAAATCAGAAGATACAATTGGATAAAGATTGTATATCAGAAATAATGGACAATGTGTATCTGCCTTTTATGAGAATATTCTGGGACAATGTCCGAACTTATACCTGATCCTCAGAAAAAATATAGTTGACAAATTGATTGTTATGATATATAATATCTTATAGAACTGCCCGGTCAGTGTTAGAGGAAACTTGTGCGAAGTCTGCTACTTGAATTTCCATCCTATTTGAAATTCCCTTTTCTATTTTGCACCAACAATTTTCAATAACAAATACTCGAGCAAAAATCTACTTTTTGTATGTCCCTATTTATTTGGGGCAAATTCAGGGGTTTATCCCTTATCATATATTAGCGCTCGGTTTTGTATATTTTATTACAAATTCGACCTAGTTTTCAAGGAAGGTTACTAAAAAATGGCAAAAAAGCTTTATGTCGGCAATCTAAGTTTTGACACAACAGATCAAGAACTAGAATCTATATTCTCAGAACACGGTGAAGTTACTTCTGCATCAGTTGTTACAGATCGCTATACAGGTAAATCAAGAGGCTTTGGTTTCGTTGAATTTTCTAACGAAGCGGATGCAAAAAAAGCCAAAGATGTTATCGACGGTAAAGAATTTGGTGGACGCTCACTCAGAGTTGATGAAGCAAAAGACCCAAGAGAATCTAGAGGCGGAGATCGACCAAGAAGTTATAATTCAGATCGAAACAGATCAAGATACTAAAATTCTCTGATTTATATCTAAATTATATAAGAAAATCCCTTATTTACAAGGGATTTTCTTATATTTGATCGGGAATAATATCTATCTTTATCACTTAACAAAAACTTAAATAATTCAAATTGAGGTGAATTCTACGATAAAAGGTAAGTTAGCAAATAAAGCAGTTCTTTTATATCCAAAATTTTATACCAAAACTTTTTGGAGTTTTAAACATACTTTGGCAAAATACATACCCAAAAATGAATTTGGTCTTCCAAAATCTTCCCTCCCTCCTTTGGGACTAATGGGCTTATTCAATTATCTCAAACCCTATTATAACGAAATCAAACTTGTAGACAGAAATGTTAATCCGATATCTGTTGAAAAATTAATAATAGATGCAGATCATATATATATTGGTGGAATGATTGCTCAAGAACAAGGTTTTCTTGAGGATGCAAAAATCGTCAAAGATGCAGGCAAACTACTTATAGTTGGTGGCACTGCTATCAGTGAAGATTCCCCTTTGATGGAACTTGCAGATCATCTTGTTGAAAATGAAGCAGAGATGGTCATTGATGATCTTCTTGAAGGGATTTATTATGGAAATGCTGAAAAGTATTATAGAGGTATGCTTACATATCCTGAAAAATTCTTCCAACCTGATTATTCATCTATAAATCTGAAAAATTACCAAAGCATGTCTGTTCAAATAACAAGGGGATGCCCTTTTAATTGTGAGTTCTGCGATATTACTGCACGTTTTGGCAAAAAGCAACGTATAGCACCAATAGAACATACAGAAAATGCTTTCAAACAAATGTATAATCTTGGTTGGAGAGGATCTGTTTTCATTGTCGATGATAATTTTATAGGAAATCCCAAAGAAGCAATAGAACTTTTGAAAAATCTTCATAGAATTGATAATGAGATAGGTTATAGTTTCCCAAAGTATAGTGAAGTTTCTGTGAATCTTTCTGATGATACACCAACAATGCAAGAACTCAGAAAATGGTTTCGTAAAGCATACTTTATTGATAACTTTTTTGGTGTAGAAACAAACAATACCGAAGCATTGCAAGAAACAGGAAAAAGTCAAAATTTACGAGGGAAAAAGACGATTATTGAAAAACTCAAACTTATTACAGAAGAAACTGGAACAAGCATGATGATGGGTATAATACATGGTTTTGATTCTGATACATCAGATGCTGTGGAAAAGCTAATAGAATTTATCAATAAGACTCATATCCCTACTGTAATGGTTGGGCTTTTGCAGGCATTACCCAAAACAGAACTATGGAATCGAATGAAAAGGGAAGGTCGTATTGTAGAAAATTCAACAGGCAACAATACTGATGGAACGATGAATTTTATTCCCTATAATATATCCGAAAAGGAAGCAGAATATAACTACGTCAAAATACTTGAACGAATATATCATGAAAGCGCATTTTTTGAAAGAGTAAAAAGGGCTTTGCGTTTGATCAATCCAGAATTTAAAAATGGCTCAACACCTATGTCACTCAAAGAAAAACTATATTCTGCATCACGAATACTAACAAAAGATAATTCATCAACATATTGGAAATACTTAAAAGACGCTCATAAGATCGCAAAAGAGAGATTTGGTTACTTTTCTAGCGGATATTGGTTCATTATATCAGAATATCTTGTTTATTGTGCGCGCTATACTCACATGAAAGCTCAGATGCAGATTATTAAAGAGCAAGTTAAAACAAGAATATATAAACAATGGCAATTATATTCATGGAAAGATTATAAAACATTGCAAATAAATAACCCTACACTAAATTAGATTCTGCTATATCGTCAACAGGCTTTTCACCGCAATAGGCACATGCAAGCAATGGTGGGAGATCAGAAACTATCTCAAACTTATGAGGTAGATACAGTTCATGATTAACAATACATCGTGGATTGATACATTTCTTCTTTACACTCACCAATCTAGGGGATGCTGGTGCGCCAACGCTAGTGGGGATCTTCAGAACATCAAGAGCAACAGCAATAAGAGCCATCCTTATACGCACTCCATAGGCAGATTGTCTAAAATAGAATGATCTCTGATCATCATCAAGTTCATAAGAGATTTCATCTACTCTTGGTAGTGGATGTAGAAGTATCATTTGCTTTTTTGCCTTTGACATCAACTCTTTATTTATTATGTATTTGCTGGAAACTGCCTTATAATCTATATCTGATGGCAGGCGCTCTTTTTGGATACGTGTCATATAAAGCACATCTAACTCATTAATCACATCATCAAGTTTATTTGCATATTTTACTTTTGAATTAAATTTTATCTCCAATCTTTGTAAAACGTGTTCTGGCATTTCTAGTCCTTCTGGTGCTATACAGATAATCTCAGAACCAAAACGCGCTAAGGCATAAGCTAAAGAATGGACTGTCCTGCCATATCGCAAGTCTCCACATAAACCAACCTTTAATTCACTTATACGCCCAAGATGCTTATTGATTGTGTATAAATCATAAAGCGTCTGCGTCGGATGTTGATTGCTACCATCTCCGCCATTTATGACAGGAATATCCGCATAATCTGCAAGAACCCTCGCAGAGCCAGCGTAAGGATGCCTTATTACAATTATATCTGCGTATTCAGCCACAACTCTAGCTGTATCTGCTAGTGTTTCACCTTTTGCTACAGACGATGAACTTGGTTCAGCAAAGCCGATTACATTTCCACCAAGCCTTAACATTGCACTTTCAAATGATAGGCGTGTTCTTGTGCTAGGTTCATAAAAAAGCGTTGCTAATATTTTGCCATTGCAAAGACGAGGACTGCCTGAATTAATTATACCTGCCATATCATTTGCTATTTGAAATATATGCTCTATCTCTTGATTTGATAGATCGCCTATAACTATAATATCTCTCAATGGGTTTCGTCCTCCTTTGGGTATATAAAATTATAAACTTGTGTCCAAACTTCCCACAAGTTCATTTATATCTGTGATACATTTTTTCTGCATATAGTCTTTTATTCCAGAAATTATCTCTATTGTTGACATTGGGTTCACAAAGTTAGCAGTTCCAATAGATACAGCCCTTGCCCCTGCAATTATAAATTCAATAGCATCTTCTGTATTCATTATACCACCCATTCCGATTATTGGCAAATTCACTGCATTAAAAACTTGCCAAACCATTCTTATTGCCACTGGTTTTATCGCAGGACCAGAGAGACCACCTGTTATATTTCCAATCTTTGGTCGTCTTGTATTTATATCAATTGCCATACCAAGTAAAGTATTTATAAGAGAAAGTGCATCCGCACCTGCATTTTGCGCCGAAAGTGCAATCTCGACAATGCTTGTTACGTTCGGTGATAGTTTTACTATGATCGGTAAATCTGTTGCATTACGAACAGCTTTTACAAGCTCGTATGTAGCTTGGGAGTCCGCACCAAATTGCATTCCGCCTTTGGCAACATTGGGACATGATATATTGAGTTCGAGACCTGAAACGCCATTTATGTTATTAAGCCTTTCTGCAATTTTTACATACTCTGATATATCCTCGCCTGATATGCTGGCGATTATTGGCGCTCTTATTTTTCTCATAAAAGGCATTTTTGATGATATAAATTCCTCTAATCCGACATTTTGAAGCCCGATTGCGTTAAGCATTCCTGAAGCTGTCTCCGCTATTCGTGGAGGACGATTGCCAATGCGTGGCAGAAGCGTGATGCTTTTTGATACGATTGCGCCTAGTTCTGATGGATCAAAAAAGTCGCTGTATTCATCACCATAGCCAAATGTTCCAGATGCAACCATAACAGGATTTTTCATCTTTATACCAGCAATGTTGACGCTAATATTAATGTTTTGTCGATTTATTTCCATGCGATCTCCTGAGCATCAAAGACAGGACCATCTTTGCAAACCATTTTATACTTTTTGCTATCTGATTTTATCTCAATTGCACAGCCCATACATGCCCCTAAACCACAAGCCATCTTTTCTTCAAGCGATACATAAGCCTTGACGTTATGATTATCCGCAATCTCTGCAACAGCTTTCAGCATCGGCATCGGACCACAGCTATATATTCTGCAACCACCGACTTTTAGCTTTTCTTCTGATAGGACTTCTTCTAGTAATTGTGAAACCATACCTTTATATCCGCAGGAGCCGTCTTCTGTTGCGGTAAGAACACATACGCCCAAAGACACAAGGTCATCCGCACCCAAAAGCATATCCTCTGAACATGCCCCTAATAATACAATGACATTACGATCCCTTAATCTATTAATTAATAGGTGTAATCCTGCTATACCCATACCACCAGCAACAAGCAATGCTGTCTTAAAGCTATTATCGATCGGAAACCCATTACCAAGAGGCCCAATTATCATCAATTCATCACCAGCAACTTTTTGTGATAATAGCCTTGTTCCCTTGCCAACTAGCTTAAAAAGTATATCTATTTTATCATTATCGGTTTGATAGACTGCAAATGGTCGGCATAAAAGCGGGTCGCTTGTGGTATTACTAATACGGATTTGTATGAACTGTCCGGGAATTATATTATGTGCAATATACGGACAATATAATCTCATTTGAAAATTCTCAGGGGACAATTGAGTCTTATCGATTATTTGGGCTTTTACTGCTTTTTTTTGCATTTATCAATCTTCCAATCTTAGAATTTTTAAATTTTCTAATACTTGAATCCAATAAAATATACAACAACTGTATATGTGTGTCAATTAAAAACTATTTACATTCATTTTTTTATGATGTATTATGAAAAAACAACCATTAAGAAACATCTGTTTTATTCACTACTAAAAAAGGGAGTATAAAGATGGATAGACTAAGAATAGCTCTTGTTGGTGCTGGCAATAGAGGAAGCGGAACTTATCTTCCTATAATTGCAAAAATGGATGATGATCTTGAGCTTGTAGCGATATGCGATGAAAGTGAGGAACGGGCAAAGCAACATGCTGAAAAATACGGAGTTCCATATTTTACGGACATTGTTGCCATGTGTGAATCTACCAAACCCGACATTTCTGCAGTGGTAATCAACCCACATCGTAACCATGAAGCAGGAATTCCGCTTTCACAAATGGGCGTTAGTTATTGCACAGAAACACCGATTGATACTGATCTTGGTTGGGCGGACAAGATGATAGCCTCTGCAAAAGAGAATAATACAAAACTCGAGGTCTGCGAAAACTATTATCGTGTTCCCGGTGAACGTATTAAAAGGGAGCTTATACTTGCTGGTGTTTTCGGAAAAGTCCTAACCGCATATAACGATTTCAACGGACATGGCTATCATGGTGTAGGGCTGATCCGTAGTTATATCGGCTTTGATGTGCCAATAAAGCGTGTTATCGGCATGTATAAGAACTTTAACGTTCAAGAGCATTCTTATAGAGGCGGATCTTTCAAGACAGAAGATTGGCAAATGGGTCTGCTAGAATTTGAAAATGGGTCTGTTGGTGTGTTTAATTTCGGTGGATTATCCTATGGATCGCCTTTAAGATGGTATAATTCAAGCAGATTCTATGCAGAAAAAGGAATGTGTATTGGTGATGGTCAACGTAGTTATTCTTATAAAGACCAAATGACGATCCTTAATGCGGAAGCAAATGCCAAATTGCCTATTATTGTTGAAAAGAGGACAAAAAAAGCAAAAGATGGTCAGGATACGCTTGATGTTTTAATTGCAAAGACCGATCCTGATACAGGGCTTGAGGTTGTCTGGAAAAATAGATTGAGCAAATATTCGCTAAGTGATGGTCAATTGAGTGTTGCTTATGAATTATTGAGCATTGCAGAAGCACATAAAAATAACACCGAACCAGAATATGGGGCAATAAATGGTAGGATCGATCAGGAAGTCTCAATCGCTATGTCAAAATCATGGAGTAGTGGAAATGCACCCGTTGAGCTTCCGTTGACGGTTGAGCCTCGCTAAAAGACCCAATAGCTTTGATAAAGAGAGTCAAAGCAGAATAGAAAGAGTTTCTGAATAAAAACTGAAAAGCTAATTTAGATACTATGAGATGAGTCTATCCATTTTTATCAAATTATAGTCTTAATCCGCAATAAATCAACAAATTCCCACTTTATTTCCTTCATTTTTCCTTCTGCTATCGAATCATGTTTCAATCCCTTATAGGTAGGCTAAAAACTTAATTCTCCCGATGGTAAATGCTTAGAGGTATTGCCGTTTCAATCCCTTATAGGTAGGCTAAAAACTTCAAACCACATGACGTCCTATTTAACCGCCTATCTCGTTTCAATCCCTTATAGGTAGGCTAAAAACATGATTAAAAATTATGAAGTCAGTAGAGATGGAGAGAGTTTCAATCCCTTATAGGTAGGAGCATTTTCAGAAATTCCAGAGCGTTTAATGACAAGCCTTCATAAAAGGACGTTGTTCTGTTTCAAACCATTTTACTACCTGCATTTAACACTTTCAGAAATTCCTGCACTTTTTGCCTCTTTGTTATATAATAGGTGCGTTCCCTATAATAAAATACACCTCACATTAACAAAGGAGGCATATCATACGCACCTATCAACGTAACCTAATATCCAATCTTAACAAATGGCTTAAACGTAAGTCAAGAAAATTAAAAGAAGAACACCTACAAACTGCTCTCACTCTCTTAATTCTTGACCTACAACCTGCAAGAAAATACTTGCAATCACTGTATTCTCCTAATCCTAGAGGACGACCACCTTATGACCCCGTCTGTATGTTAAGGGCTTTGCTACTTATGACTCTACTCGGATTCAAAAGCTTCACTCTTTGGGCTAAAGAGTTAAGAAGCAGACCAAGACTCTCCGTTATTGCTGGCTTTGCAGGTAACTCCAAAGAAAAGGTTAAAACGCCATCTGTCGGATGCTTCTATGATTTCATTGACAGACTCATTGATGGTAAATATCAAAAGCCCTGTCAACACTACGTCAAACCTAGCAAATTCAAAAAAGGAAAGCATTTAAGAAACATTAATGGTGAAAAGGAAACTCGTCAGAAGCAGAAAGAATCTGATGTTGCTCAATATGACTCCCTAACCAGAAAACTCAAAGATGAGCTAAATGACAACAAAGATAAACCACGTCCTGATGACTTGCTTAAAATTCTGGAAGACATCCTTATCTCTTGTGCTATCATTCCCTCTGCAAAAAGGGACATGTTAGGTGATACGTCAAAACTTAATCTTTGTGGTGATGGTTCTGCCCTGCCGTCTGGTGCTAATCCCAATGGGAAGCCTTCCTGCGACTGCTATAAAAACGGCATATACAGATGCAATCACGATAGGTATTATTCTGATGCCACTGCTAATTGGGGATATGACTCTTATCGTGAATGCTATTACTTCGGTCACACATATTACCAACACATTGTAAACTACAATGGGCATGACTTGCCAATGCACGTTAGCATTGAACCTGCGAGTGGAACTGATTTCACTCAATCAATGAAAGAACTTGATAGACTTAACAAGACTCTTAAAGAGCATGGGCTTGATTGGAAGATCAGCCATGTTATCTATGACGCCGGACATGATTCTCTTGGCAACTATGAGTATCTCATGGATGATGGCATTACACCTGTCATCGCTCTCAACCCAAGGAAAGGAACTCATCCTTCTCCTTCTGGAAGTGCTCAAAGGGTCAATGAAGATGGCGTTCCGGTGTGTCCTGCTGGCATGACGATGCGTTTATGCGGATACGTCAAGAAGAAGCACAGAATCGTATATAACTGTCCGGTGAAACGGCCAACTCACAGGGATGGTCAGCACTTATGGAATGCTTTTCCTGATGAGTGTCCGCACAAGGTGCTTTGTGATACTGAAACGAAGATGGGTCCTATTGTCTATGTTAAGTCCAATGATGACCCAAGACTGCATCCACCATTACCGAGGAATAGCTCAAAATTCCATGAATTGATGGACAAGCGCTCATGTTGTGAAAGATCAAACTCAACCAAGAAGGTGACATACCATCTTGGAGAGCGAGTTTGCAGGAGTGATGCACATTATCTTGTCAGGCTTTATCTCGTGAGTATCATAGAGCATGCAAGAGCATGGTTATCGGAAGACATGAAGCTTGTCAATGATGATCCATTAGCTTTGATAAAGAAAGTCAAAGCAGGATAGAAAAAGGTTTCTGGACAGAACTGAATAAAGGTTGAAAAGCTATTTCGGATGCCATGCGATGAGTCTGTCTATTTTTTCATAATTATATTCTCAATCCGTCCTTTGTTAATAATTATCCCTTTGAATCCCCTATTTTTTGCTTTCTATCTGTTACCTTGTCAAAGAATTAACTTATGACCATACCTATTGCTAATCCCTTCACACTTTCAGATTAATTAATTGAAAATGCTCAGGTAGGCTAAAAACAAGAGTATAAGGATTATGTGAGGAAACGATTATGAAGTTTCAATCCCTTATAGGTAGGCTAAAAACGAAAAAACCCCTTGACAAATGAAAGACGATGATGTAGTTTCAATCCCTTATAGGTAGGCTAAAAACTGCGACATGTTGTATTTTGTATGTCTTGCCATGCCTGTTTCAATCCCTTATAGGTAGGCTAAAAACAAAAATGATTACTTGGAAAAGTTGGCACTTGAATTGGTTTCAATCCCTTATAGGTAGGCTAAAAA
>Ga0067045_1028026_pt1 | contig 45928 bp, 29 predicted proteins | sample TerdegcTABiofilm_FD_59184 | JGI IMG/M metagenome (GOLD analysis project Ga0067045, IMG submission 59184) | Combined Assembly of (Gp0054472, Gp0054536) Wastewater bioreactor microbial communities from Singapore -Terephthalate degrading...
GTTGTTACTCTACCAGGTCCATCGGTAATTCCCACAGCTCTTGTAGGTTCAAGCTTCCCTGTGCAGAATTTTGTATTTGCAAACTTCCTCCCAAGAAAAAAGGGAAGGCTTATAAATCTATTAGAAAACCTTAAAAGACTTAATTATACAGTCTGTGCATTTGAATCACCCTACAGACTTTTAAAAACTCTTGATGTTATGTATAATTTTGATTCAACTTTACTTATTTGTGTTTGCAGAGAGATTACAAAAATTCATGAGGAATTTGTGAGAGGTAATATCGAAACAGTTTATAAGCATTTTAAAGAAGTGAGTAAAATAAAGGGCGAAATAACAATAGTCTTTAGATTTGCGGAGGTTTCAAGTGAAGAATAAAGAAAAATTTTACATTACTACCCCAATATATTACATAAGTGGTGATCCGCATATAGGCCATCTATATACAACGGTAGCCGCTGATATTATTTCACGGTTTAAGAAGATGTGTGGTTTTGATGTCCTATTCTCAACGGGAAGTGATGAAAATTCATTAAAAATTTTAAAAGCCGCAAAAAAAGCGGAACTCTCTCCTAAAGAGTTTGTGGACAAAGAGGCAGATAGATGGATGAATTCCTTCAAAAATTATGGAGTTGAATTTTCGAGATTTATAAGAACAACAGATGAAGACCACATTGAAACAGTTCGTTATGTTATTCAAGCCCTCTATGACAAAGGCTATATCTACAAGGGAAAATATGAAGGATGGTATTGCATAGATTGTGAAACATTTTGGAGTGAGGGAGAAATTAAAGAAAATATTTGTCCAGAGTGTGGTAGAGAAGTAATATGGGTTAGTGAAGAAAACTACTTCTTCAAATTAAGTATCTTCAGGAATTCTTTAATCTCATTTTATGAGGAAAACCCAAAAGCAATAGAACCCGTATCACGATATAATGAGGTTTTAAGCACACTTAAAGCTGAGCTCAAAGACATATCAATTTCAAGAAGTTCTATGAATTGGGGAATCAGGCTCCCATTTGATGAAAGTCAGGTAACCTATGTTTGGATTGATGCGCTAATAAATTATTTAACTGTCCCTAAATATATTAAAAACCGAGAAAATTTTGCTAAATTCTGGCCCCCAAACCTGCAACTTATGTCAAAAGATATAATAAGATTTCACTGTATAATCTGGCCTGCACTACTTTTATCTTTAGACTTGCCACTCCCTAAAAAAATATTTGTCCATGGATGGTGGCTTACATCTGGTGAAAAAATGTCAAAGTCTAAAGGTAATGTAGTTGACCCATATAAAATTATAGAGAATTTATCTTCAGAAGTGGGAATAGAAAGAAAAATAGCAGTCGATGCTTTGAGATTATTTATGTTTAGAGAGGTAAAATTTGGCGAAGATGCAGTTTTTACAGAGGAAAGATTTTATGCAAGATACAATTTTGATCTCGCTAATGATCTTGGAAACCTCATAAACAGAGTATATTCAATGACTGATAAATATTTTGAGGGTGTAGTTCCCTGTAAATGTCTTTATTCAGATGAGTTTGGTGAAAAATTAAAGGAAAGCATAGAGAAGTATAAGCTCTTTATGGAGAAATACAATTTAAAAGAAACTCTTGAGAGCATCTGGTCATTTGTTCGATACTCAAACAAGCTTATTGAAGACAATAAGCCCTGGGAAATGCTCAAAAATAATGAAATAGAAAAACTTAGTAGTTTTATCTACTCTCTTCTGGACGGAATAAGAGTAATTGCTCTAATGCTATATCCATTTATGCCCTATTTTGCAAAAGAAGTATTATTTTCATTGGGAATAAGAGAGACCAACATAGACTCATTATCTTTTGGTGAATTGGTTCAAAATTCGGCTATCACTAAATTAGATATATTATTTCCAAAAGTGAAGATGTATAAAGGAACAGAAATTAAAGCAGAATTAGGGGAAAATTTAATTGATTCAGACTATTTTAGCAAAATTGACTTAAGAATTGGAGAAATCATTGAAGCAAAGAAGATAGAGAAGAGTGAAAAGTTAATACTCCTTAAGGTTAAAGGCAAAAATAAGCAGGTTAAGCAGATAGTTGCAGGAATTGGTAAATTCTATTCTCCAGAACTCTTGATAGGTAAAAAAGTAGTTTACATAAACAATTTAAAGCCAATTAAATTAATGGGCTTTGAATCTGAAGGAATGGTTCTTGCAGCATCAGAAAAAGAAAAACTATCCCTAATAACTACAGATGCTTATATTGAAGATGGAGCAAAAGTTAAATAATAAGCCCTTATTTGTCGAATCACATGCTCATTTAAGCCTTTTAAATGAAGATTTAAAGACCACAGTTGATAAATGCAGAAGAGAAAATATAAAATACATTTTAAATGTGGGATATGATTTACAATCATCAGAGTATTCTCATTTAATAGCGAAAAGTTATAACGAAATCTTTTGCTCTATAGGAATTCATCCACATTATGTCAACTCAGTTAACTTGGATGAACTTGATAAGACCTTAGAAAAATTAATTAGTGATGGAATTGTTGCTTTTGGAGAAATTGGACTTGACTACATAAAAAGTAATGCTAAGAGAGAAGATCAAATCAAATATTTCAAACGCCAGTTAAGCATTGCGAAATCTAAAAATTTACCTGTCATAATTCACAATCGTGAAGCTGATAATGACATATTAAGCATTATTGACAAATTTTCTCCTTTTTCAGGAGTTTTTCATTGCTTTTCTTCAGATAAAATTTTCGCCAAAAAAGTGTTAGACCGAGGATTCTACATTTCATTCGCTGGAAATATAACCTATCCTAAAAACGAGGAATTGAGAAATATTTTAAAGTGGATACCTATTAATTTTCTTCTTCTCGAGACTGATTCTCCTTATCTTTCTCCACAACCTTTTAGAGGCAAAGATAACCATCCGATAAACTTGAAACTAATATATGAACTTGCTGCACGCTTAAAAGAATTAAGTATAATTGATTTATCGGAAAAAATTTATGAAAATTTTTCAAATCTTTTCCTTAAGGGAGGATAATTATTAAAGATGGCTAAAGCTTCTGAGATTGCAGAGTTCTTAGATGATATTTTAAAAACTTCACAAATTCCAGATTCTTCTTATAACGGCTTACAGGTAGACTCTAATTCTGATATAACAAGCATTTATGGCGGAGTAGATGCTACACTGGAATTTTTCAAAAAATCTACTAATCCTAATAATGCATTGTTTATAGTCCATCATGGAATTTACTGGCAAAATTCTGATCCAAGAACAATCAGTGGAAATTATGAAAAAATAAAGTTCCTCTTAGAGCATAATTCATCTCTTTACGCATCACACCTTCCACTTGATGTCAATAAAGATCTTGGGCATAATGCTTCGATTTTGAGGTTTTTAGGAGTTAAAGACGAATCATTTGAGCCATTTGGTTTGTATCATAACATTCAGATTGGGTATTGTGGTGAACTTGAAGAACCTGTACCAATTGAAAAAGTATCCTTAAAACTCAGTGAAATTGCAGGAAAAAATTTGTTTGTCTTTCCATTTGGAAGAAAGAAAATAAAAAAAATTGGGGTAGTTTCTGGTGGAGGTGCATTTGCAGGATTTGAAGCAATCCAGAAAGGTATAGACCTCTTCATAACTGGAGAGGCTGATCATGCATTATATACCCTCTCGCAAGATTTTAAGTTAAGTGTTATTTTTGCTACACACTACGGCACAGAAACATTTGGAGTAAAAAACTTATGCAAACTTTTAAATCAAAAATTTAGCATAAACTTTACATTTATAGACTTTGAACCTATATTCTAATCTAAATAATAGATTTATAAAGATAACTTTAAGAGGAGGGCTCCGAGGATGATTAAAAAAGTAGGAGTTACACTATTAACTATATTTTTTCTTTCTGTTTCTTTTACTTCCATAGAAAATATCTCTTCAGCTGATTTTGCATGCTTCAGGCAAGATCTCGGACTATCGGGCTCAACATCTGATATTATTTCTCCTCCAATTCAAACAATCTGGAGAGAGACTGTTGGTGCCACAAGATCCTACCCAATTATTGTTGGCGAAAAACTATATATCGGTACTACTTGGGCTCTTGTTTGCTATAACGCAAAGTGGGGAACAAAAATATGGCAATATATATCTAAAGATTTCTTGCATTCTTCACCCGCATATTATGCTGGTCTTATTTATGGCGGTCGCACTAATAATATGTATTGTATCGATGCTAAGACTGGCTTGCTAAAATGGAAATACAACACAGGTAAAGACTCAATTAATTCTTCACCTATTGTGTTTGCAAATTCTGTATTTTTTGCGTCTAACAATAGACTTTACGCATTAAGCTACGATACGGGTAAAGTTCTATGGAGTATTGGCTTCCCATCTAATATTGATTTTCCAGTGGCAATTGTTTCGGACAAGTTCTTTGTAGTAGCAGGAAATAGAGTTTATGGATTCAATTTTAAAACTCATACAAAAATTTGGCAGTTTGAGCTACCAGAAACAGTTAAATACTGTTTTTCGGTTTCATCGGAAAATGTATATGTATCCTGTGGAAAAGAATTGTATGCAATAGATCCAAAAACTGGTAAGCTAAACTGGAAGCAATTTTTTACAGGCGATGCTATGAACCCTCCATCTTATTTTGGAAATGATGTATTTGCCTCTTTTGACCAATACTTGTATTGCCTTAATAGTAGCAACGGAAAAATCAAATGGCAATTTGAGGCAGGATTTTTTATAGAGTCTGCTCCATCTGTATCAGAAAAATATGTATGGATAGGCGCTGATGACTTTAATATTTATTGCATTGACAAATATAGTGGTAAAAAACTCTTTGAGGCCATTTCTGGTAGCACTTCTTATTATATCGTTATAGGAAATAATCAGATATTTTCGCTTTCTACTTATGGAGAATTATTTTCTTTTATTCCCATAGCTAAGAGAGAAAAGGCAAATGTTAAGTTCGAATTGTGGATTGGTAAGAAATATGTTCGCAAAAATGGAAAATTTATAAACATTGATGCTCCACCGTTTATTGAAAACGGTAAAACCTTAGTTCCTATAAGAACAATTGGTGAAGCCTTAGGAGCAGAAGTTAATTGGCATGCTAACGAAAAAAAGGTAACATATGCACTTGAAACAAGGTTTATTGAGCTCTGGATAGGAAATCCGATTGCTTATGTTTCCGGAAAGAAGGTTACTCTGGATACTCCACCAAAAATTATGAACAATAGAGCATTCGTGCCTCTAAGATTTGTAAGTGAGAATCTTGGTGCCAGAGTAAGTTGGGAGCCGATTGAAAAAAGAGTTACAATAGAATATCCATAAACCATTTGAATCTCATAGAATAATACATTTATAATTTCTTTTTTCTTTCTTCGTCATCATCCCTTTAGCTCTCACTCATTATTCCCGTCCCCTTCATTGTTATTTACGCCTATATATTAAGTTAAGGAAAGGACCTCTGCATGACGACTAAAAGTATCATTATTTTATTTAGGTTCCTCTATTATTGTTGTTGAAATAGCTTTTATCTTCATCTATAAATCTCAAACTTTTTTAGCATTTTCTACTGGACTATTTTTTATTAATATCTTTTTATAACTTTTACAAAGTATAAAAGATTAGTTGTTGGAAAAGATTTTTCTCCCATAATTTTCCTCTTAGTATTAATATTTATAATAACAAGCATTATCTTTAATAATGTAGATAATTCTCCCTCCTTATTTTTATCAACAAATATAGCACTTACCCTTGCAAATTTGTTTCATTCCCTTTGGCTTCTTAGGAACATCTTTGTTTTGAAAGATAAAAAATTTCTTTCACGTCAATCTTTATCCCAATTTTGGATCTTTCTAGGCCTTCTTGCTATTTCGAGCTTCATATACTCAGCAGTAATTTCCGTAATCGGGCTATTATACATATCAATGTCCCTATCTGCGTTTAAGATTAGTACAATTGTTCAAGTTTTAGAAGAGGCTCCGAAATCACAGCAAAAGAATAACTCAAACTTGGACATTAAATGATGAATATTTTTAATATGCATCTTTTATAGAAGGCAATTGATAAGGTTACAAGAACTCAAGGAGAGATGCAGAATCTGAGTATAGACTACACAACAGAGTCAAATGGTAGAATATTATCAATGACCTACATAGAAAGTGAAGGGTACAGTGGTGAGCTCTTTGCTGTTTATGATAACTTTGGTAATATGACAGACCAAGAGATAATTCAGGCAATTCAGCTAAAGCAGTAATTGTTAATCCAAACAATGGTGCAATTGATTTAAGGTATGATCCAGCAAATATTGATGACCCATTCAATTACAAACCAAGAGAGAGTTTTATTGAAATAACTGACCTCTGGGCAGGTGGTAGTGGAACAATGTACTTACAAGGTCACCTTGTAATACCTAATGACTGGGGTAATGTATCTACTAATGGAGAAACAACTACAACTACAGATGACACCACAGAGAAGGGTGGAGGAGATAGTGCTGAACTATGCAGTGAAAGAGAGATATTGTTTGGTTAATTAGTAATCTACCTGCATTTTTTGGAAGTGAGGAAAATCCTTTAATTTTCATTTCTGAAGATGCGAAAAAATAAATGCTAATTTATTTACAAGTCAACAGAAATGTTTTCTTCTTCCATTCCAGTATTATTTTCTCTATTAAAACCGCGATTAAACTCAAGAAATTTGCCCCAGCATTTATATGTTTCTGCTAAAAGAATTATAAAGAGAAAAACGCATATAATGGAAAGTAAAAAGCCAAAGCTCAGGATTGAGAGACCTTCTTTACCTACTGTTATTCCAAAAGGTGGAAAGTCCAAAGCTGACTGCATAAATGCAGCAACAAAAAGATTTCCTGTCCTTAAATAGAGATAGGTGACAAGAAGACCATAAAAAAAGAAGGTATAAAGCGTGCTTGTGTTAATTACAAAGTTTCCTGCTGTTCTAAGCCTTATATACCCAACAAGAGTGAAAAACAGAGCCACAAAGAGAGCAGAAGAAATCTTCTTAAGCAGAGCGTTAAATTTCTCAGGGATAAGTGAGTAGAATTTATTTAACATATAACCTCTTGAGCTAAACTCTTCGCAAATTCCTATTATTAACCAGCTTCTTATTAAATTTGCAATATAGATTGCATCTATAGTTGGCATTGATAAATAAAGAGTTCTTGGCTCATAAAATATTGCTATAGCATTGGGAAGTATAAAATACAAGCCAATAAGAGACAGAATAGCAAATATTAATCCCGGTAAAATTCTCTTTAAACTTATTCCAATAGAATCAAAATCCCACTCGTCAAGTCTTAAGAAAAAGTAAGCAATTACAAACATAACTATGTTGGGTATTGCACTCATAAAAATGCCTAATACACTATTTGGGTCAATTTCGGCAAATGTGGCAATAAACCTGACCAGAATGAATGCTAACCATGGAAAAAGTAAAATTGCACCTATATAAAGAAGTAAAATCAATATTTCTTTAAGTCTCTCCATCTAATATTCTTCCTCTCTATTCTATATTCAATAATTCAGAATAATTTTATGCTCTGTATGAAAGAGAGATTATCTTCTCCTCCACAAATTTCTTTATATAATCAGGCCCCCCTGCTTTTGTATTTGTTCCGGACATATTGTATCCACCAAATGGCTGAACTCCAACTAATGCACCAGTACACCCTCTATTTATATAGAGGTTTCCACAATACAGAGCGTCTTTTGCTATTTCAATCTCCAATGGGTCTTCAGTAAATATTGCACCAGTGAGCCCATAATCGGTCCCATTTGCAATATCAATCCCCTCTTCAAAACAGCTACAAACATCTCCCTCCTCAATATCACAGTCTTTATCACCATATGGTATAACAGTTATAACTGGACCAAAAATTTCTTCCTGAGCTATGCGCGCCTGATCACTCTCCACAAGTATCACTGTTGGCTCAATAAACCATCCCTTATCTGGTGTCTCAAAACTGTGACCACCACAAATAAGCTTACCATTATCTTCTTCAATTCCAATTCTTATATAGTCAAGTATTTTCTTATAAGCTGATTCATTTATAACCGGCCCTAACCAATTATCGGGATCTTCTACATTGCCAATTTTAATCTTTGAAATTTTCTCCTTCATTTTTTCGAGATATGCATCAAGATGCTTTCTGTGAACAATATTTCTTGATCCAGCTGAACATTTTTGTCCTTGAAAACCAAAACCTGACTTTAAACAAACATCAACTGCTTTATCTATATCTCTCCATCTTTCCGAGATGAGAATAAAATCCTTTCCACCCATCTCAAGATAAACTCTTTTAATCCATTTTTGAGCTGGGTTTTGTTTTGAAGCAATCTCATTTATTCTTAATCCTACATCTTTAGAACCAGTAAAGGCAATAAACCTTATGCCTGGATGAGCGACAAGGTAATCACCAATTTCAGCTCCTCCTCCAAACATCAATGTCACAACTCCCAAAGGCAATCCGGCCTCCTGTAAGAGTTCCATAAATTTAACAGCTACTATAGGGGCATCACTTGATGGCTTAAGAATAACAGTATTTCCTGCAACAATCGATGCTAATGTCATTCCGCCAAGAATTGCAATTGGGAAATTCCATGGAGCAATAACAGCACCAACTCCGAGTGGATAATATCGAGCAATATTATGTTCACCATTTATTGGAGTTAGTGGATAATTAGGATTGTCAAGATTAATTGCTTCTCTTGCATAATATTCTAAGTAATCAATAAGCTCTGCAACATCGGCATATGCCTCAAGCCAATTCTTCCCTACTTCGAATGTAAGCCAGGCAGAATATTCCATAATTTTCTTTTTAAGGATTTCTGATGCATGTAAGAGATATTCAGCTCTTGTTTCGAATTTTAATGAACCCCACCACTGCTGCACATCCCATGCATTTTCAATGGCTGAGTCAAGCTCTGATTTCGCAAATTTTGGAACTATGCCAACAACCTCATCTGGTCTACTTGGATTTCTGGATACAATCGAATCCTCCCCAACTGCTACCTTCCCATTAATAGTCCAGCGCCTACCTAACTGCTCTTTCACCTTTTCAATACCTTCTTTCAGGTATCTTTCTCTGTTTTCTGGAATTGAGAAATCAAGATATGGAAAACTTCGATATTCCTCAAGCATAAATTCCTCCCTTAAAATAAAATTTTTCTAACTAAAACTATAACTTTAAAACGGTATAAAGTCAATTTCAATTCCCCTCTTGAAGAAGGATGTCGCCGCCTCCGTGAAAACGGAGATCCATTCCTTTTCAGTTCCATGGATTCCTGCTGGAGTTTACACCGTACTCCGATCGGGTGGGAATGACAGAAAGAGTAGATTCCTGATAGATGTGCTCAATGAGTAGAATAGACTTCCACGAAGTTTACTCCGTACGATGATACGAGATAGAAATAAGAAAGGAAATGAGAGGCAGCTGTATCAACAGATTGGATATTTCTTTGAAATCCTTAAAAGGTAGATAAATTATCACAAAATGTTATAATATTTAAATATTAAATGACTACTACTTAGGCAATGAAAAGAGTTTAAAAAATGGCTGAAAAGAAAGACATTAACGAAAAAGGAGATCAAAGAAGAGAAATTTTAAGGTTTAGCGCAGTAGCTTTATTAGTCATTGTTGGCTTAGTCCTATTTTTTTCAATCAATTCTATTGAAAATTTTCTTATAAATTTCACTGCAAGATCAACAGGTTTTCTCTTAAATTTATTCGGTGTAAGAAACTCTTTAAGAGGAAGCACAATTCTCTTACTTTACGGCACTAAGGCGAAATTCCAAATAATACCCGATTGCACTGGAATTTATCCATTTATAATTCTTGTGGGCTTTATACTTGCTTACCCTGCTACCTTAAAGAAGAAGCTTTTAGGTATAGTATATGCAGGATTATTAACACTTATTATAAATTATATTCGCTTGCTTATGCTTCTATTAGTGGCAGAGAAATCATTTAAAGCTTTTCAATACGCACATATATTTATTTGGCAGACAACATTTATAATTCTGGTTATATTTTATTTCTTATGGTGGATAAATTGGAGCAAAAAAGAAAAATTAGACGCCCAGCAAAAAAGGTAAATACAACCAACAAATTTTTATTGATCTTCTTTTTGAAATTTTTATTCAGTATAGTGGTTGTAAGCGCCATATGGTTATTCTTTGCAAAGCAGTATGTCAATTTTAAGGTTGAAATTGTAAAGCTTACAGCAAAACTCTTCTATAGTGGCAGAGCTCCTTATATTCACGAAGTTCCATTTTATCAGGGATTAGCAACTCCTCTAATACCATTTATCGCCTTAATACTCGCTACCTTAACTAAGGAGAACTTTAAAATCTTCTTTAATCAAAAAAGAATACTAAAAATTACCGCTTCAACTATTATTCTATTTCTTATAGAAATTTTTGGGCATTTCTTGGAGATAGTTTCTATTAAGGGAACAGGAGCAATTTCATACTTTTTGGTTACAATATTATTCTCTGTAGGAGTAGTTTTATTTCCTTTTCTTTCCTATCTATTTGTTATGGATGGGTGGCCGAGTGGTCTAAGGCGCGGCACTTGAAATGCCGTGGGCGATAAGTCCCGGGGGTTCGAATCCCTCCCCATCCGTGGTAATAGGAGTGTATGGAATAATTGGTTCCGGGAAATCAAGAGTTGCACAGATTTTTAAGGAAAAATACGATTTTAAGATAATTTCTGCAGATGAAATAGGACACAAGGTAATAAATTTACCCGAAGTAAAGGAAAAGATAGTTAAAGAATTTGGAAGATCAGTCCTCGATAAGGACTCCTATAAAATTGATAGAACATGTCTTGGTGATATTGTATTCTCTGATTTAGAAGCAAAAAAAAAGCTTGAAGATATTCTATGGCAATATATGACCGAATATATTAAAGAAGAACTTAAGGGAAGCAAAAGAGTTTTAATAGATGCAGCAGTTTTATTTAAAGCTGGATGGAACAGGCTCTGTAATCATACCATCTATGTATATGCACCGGTGTATTTAATATTTTTAAGACTTATAAATAAGAGACGGTATCCTTTAAAGAAGATTCTTTGTATAATCAAGTCTCAAAGAGAGATTGCAGATGATGGCAATAGAGCCACTTTTAAAATTTATAATAACTCTTCAGTTGAAAACCTCCATAAGAAAGTAGATTGTATATGGAAAAAAATCTCTTCCTAAGTTATTCGAAAATTACGACTTTTTTAGAGTGCCCTAAAAAGTATTACTTTCAGTATGTGTGTAAGCTTCCAACGAAACCTAAATATTATTATAGTTTTGGTGAAACGGTGCATAAGGTTTTAGAGGCAATGTACTGTGCGAAAAGAGATTTTAATAAACTCCCGAGGTTAAATGAGCTTATTCTACTTATTGACGAATATTGGATAGGTGAAGGTTTTTGGGACGAAGATCAAGAAAAAGAGGCAAAATCTGAGGCAAAGGAGATTATAACCAATTACTATAGAAAGAATATCTTCACATATAAACCTGCATTCTCAGTAGAAGAGTGGATCTCCTTTAATATCGATGATATCAATATTACAGGAAAGATTGACCGCATAGATAGACTGCCAGGAGGGGAGTTTGAAATAATTGATTATAAAACTGGAAATGGAGATAAGACGGAAAACATTGATTTTATAGAAAAATTACAGCTAATAATTTATTCGATTGGTTTTAAGGCTAAGTATACTTTTGATGCCGCCAAAGTAAGCTGGTACTTTTTAAGAAAAAACGAAAAGTTTACATTAAAACTTTCTACCGAAGATTTGCTTAAAGGAAAAGAATTAATAAAGAATGTCTATCAAGAAATACTAAAATCTTCTTTCGATAAAAAGGAGAATGAGTTCTGTCAGTTTTGTGATTTTATTGAAGCCTGCCAGAGTAAATTCTTATCATCCCCATAAAAATGGAGACTCCATCTCCTTTTTGTGTCATTCCACACCCTCCCCTTGTTATCCTTAAGGTTTAGGCAACAAGATTTCCCTTTTTTGGGGTTTAAAAGAGAAGAAAATAGGAGAGGAGATGCCTCACTTCGTTCGAGTATGACAAGAGGGGACTGGCATGATAACTCCTCTGTCATCCCTTGGCTTGAACAGAGAATCTATGCGTTTATGCCAAAGAAATGGATTCCGCATCAGGTCGGGAATGACAACCCTATTATCTCATCCCCGTGCAAATGGGGATCCATTCTTCTTTAGGCCTTTCAAATGATTCTGGATTCTCGCTTAGATTCCATTCGGGAATGACAAGTGGGGTGGATTCCCGCTTTCGCTGGAATGACGAGGAGAAAACGGGAATCCAGGAATTTACAATTATTTTATATTATTATACTGTTACTTTCCTTGCCTTTCTAATCTCAAATATTCCAAAGAAGAGAAGAGCAATTGCAAGGATACCCAAGCTAATTTTGTTAGTTGCTGGAATTGGAAGTTCTTCCGGTTTTTCTGTAAACCCACCAGAATAGACAAGAGAATATTTTACAGGCCCACCTGGAGCCTTTGGTAAACTGGATGGAACAACATTTATTGTATATTCGCCTTTCATCTTCGGATTTCTTATCACTACTCGCTCTACATTATTTACCGTGTCAGTTGTAGTAGCCATAGGAACAGATACATTTGGATCCTGCTGTGGTGGAATACCAAACTGATTTCCTCTATAAACAAGTCCTGCTGGATCCACGACCACAAGATCGAGATTATGCTTAAGCACAGGCCAGGAATTTGGATTAGCAGATTCATCAGTCCACACAAGTGTTGCCTCAAACGGAACATCTAAATTATCAACATAGACCTTATATGTTGCAACATCAGTATCAACTCCTGTTGTATTATCATCATATTTCTGGACTTTTGGAGCCTTAGGAAATAGTGCCTTATAGACATTTAATCTTCCCCACCCCTGATTAAAATCAGGTCTTGCAGTTACATCATTGTATGTCTTGTTTACATACATATTTTCTTCAATTATATCATATTGATTTGGATAATCCTTCTCCGCCATATTTGTTGCACCATGAATTAAGGTTGCTTTTACTAAAGCAGCAGTTGGTGTAGGAGGAATAGTTAAGTTTTCAATTTGTCTGTAATATTGACGAACAATTGCCGCAGCACCTGAAACAAATGCAGCTGAAGTACTTGTTCCGCTCATAGGGGCATACCACCTATTATACAGATTAATTGCGCTTGGTGGATTGTAGAGATGTTCAAAAGGATATCTATTCCAGTTGTTATTTCTTACATAGGTTGAAACAGGTCCCACAATCATAGTCCCTGGAGCAACTAAATCCGGTTTTATTCTACCATCTGATGTTGGTCCACGTGTACTTAATGCCCACATTGCGAATTTACCATCTGTCTCATCTAAAGTCTGGTCTCTCCAATAATCACTGTTAGAATCATTTATATCAAATCTTGATGGAAACTCCCTATCTGGAGCATCTGGCGGAGCATTCCCATCTGAGACCTCATCATTTCTAATTACTCCCTCCCAATCAGGGGCATAAAAATATGAAGAATTTTCTGCAACTGTATATCCTCCAATAGTTCTTGTATATAGAGGAAATCCTGTAACTGAATTCTGATCCCTAAAGAAGAGCCCAAAATTAGCTCTGTTTGCATCTCCTCTTTTGCCATAACCAAGTGTAATATTAGGCCTATAGTTTTCACAGGCTCCAACAGTTATTCCATTCTTTACTGGAGCAGGAGCAAAAAATGTTTGGTTCTCACCAGTTATCCAGGGATCTCCAGTAGTTAAATCATGATTTAGGTCTTTTGCAATATCTGTAATACCATTCTTATCTCTATCTCTGCCATTATCTCCAGCAGCCCAAACCGTTAAGAAGTCCTGATGATAGTACTGGAAGTTATCAACAAATTTTGAAATCATATTGTAGTCGTAAGTAGAAAACGTTTCAGAGCCAGGGTCTGGAGAATAACCCTGTCTTGTTCTTAGGTAATACCACCACCAGCTATTGTTCATAATTCTTGCGCCCCAGTTGTATGCATCAGTCATTGCCCAGTTAAATGCTCCAGCTGCCCCTGCCCAGTAAGGAGGACCAGGGTGTCTTGGAATAAGTCCTGCTTCAGGTCTAAAGTCAGTAGTTGAGCCAAACTGAGGTCCATAAACTTCTCCAGCTACATTAGGAACATCATGAAAGCTTGGATAGGGACCTAAAGGTGGAATCTCTTCTGGTGGAAGAGGTGACATCTCGTACTTATATGGAACATGATCGTAGAAATATACACCTTCATTCACAGCATCAGGGCCACCTAAATCCCACAATACTGGTCTTGCAAGGCAGGGGTGAGCTTTTGCAGGAAGAGCAAGTGCCGGTGGAGGTATATTTGTATTATTTGGAGGAGGAGAGTAATCATTCATATTCCATGTTCCTGTAATTCTCTGAATAACCAATCTTGCCCCTGGAGCTACACCTCTGTAAATTCCACCTGAATTCGCACCAGTCCCAGCTATAATTCCAGCAACATGAGTTCCATGACCCCATACATCACAATAATTGGTATTTAAGTTCACATTACTTGTTAGAGCGTTCCACTGGAACGCAGTACAGCATACTCTCTGAGTATAAGAGCCTCCATAATAGCAAATACTCCAACCATTAGCACAATCTCCATAGTTTACCCATGCTCTCACCTGTCCGCGAAAATCAGGATTTAGCTGTGGTGTATATCCTACATCAAGTCCACTATCAAAGACTGCAACTATTTCTCCGCTTCCATCAAGTCTTACCGGGATATTACCACTTGTAAATTCCTGATCAACCCAATTCATCCCTATAATCTGCTTTGCAACATCAATCTTTCCCTCGTATTTGTCTGGTAGAAGCTCAATGTATTCAATATCGGGAATCCTCGCAAGGTTTGGAATATTCATCATATTAACCCAGACTATAAAGGTCGAGAAGTCCTCACAAATATTTTCTCCTAAGACTTTGCCCTGTGCATATTTTTCTATATCCGATTTTAGCTTATCTAAATTAACGCCCTTCCAATGAAGAGTAAACACTAAGGTATTTTCGTCTTTAACTGTAAATCGAGAGGGAAGCTTAAAATAAGGAAGAAATTCAGTCATAGCAGAAATAACTGGCATTGTGCTAATCTCTCCACTCATTCTTGGTTCCATTCTCAGGACATAAGCATTTTCGTGGAAGTATTCTAAGACTTCTACTCCTTTAAGCCTGAGTTCCTGAATCCACTCATTCTTTGCAGGGGCTCTAAATTTAACAAGGTAATATTTTAGTGTGGATTCATATAAATCTTCTGCTCCTAAACCTTGAGGAACATCCTTCAGTAAGAATTCTTTACTGTCATCATTCTTAGGATATATCGCCTTTCCTGATATATAAACTGGATCAGTATTTGGAAGTCTTACTGCCATTAACTTATTATCCAGTAGAACATTAAATTGAGTAGCAGTTGCTTTACCAAACACATATGCAGGATATTTTTCAATTATGTTCATTCCGCTATCTTCTACAAGTTTTACCTGATTAGGGTCTGTAATGTCAACCCTGACATAAAACATCTGTTCAGCGGAAGCAATACTTCCACCCACTTTGGGTAAAGTGCTAAACGGAATAAGAAGTAGAAAAGCAATTGTAAACACAATAAATTTCCTTATACCCCTCATTTATTCCTCCTTGAAACAATCAATTTTTATAATTCTAATTTTTAAAAACAACAATTTAAATAAATGTTATATCTTTTTAATCTGTTGTCAATAAATTAGTAAGTTAAAAATAAATCACTCAAAATCAAACTTTAAAGTTCCATCCTCTCCTATTTTAAGGCAAGCAGAAAAAGGTTTTTTCTTCTTTGACCAAAATCCAGAAAGTTTCTTACTCTTTTTATCTTTTAGAATCTCTTCAATTTCGGCTCGTTTCATTTTTCTACCTAAAATTATTTTACTAATTCTAAAATCACAACCCTCCTTTGAACAGCCATAAAATCCTGCCTTTTCTACTATGTCGCTACCACATTTCGGACATTTTCCTAAAGGCTTTAAATTAATTACTTCATTATTGTTTATAAATTCTAAACCGACAGAGCCATCGTCTTTCACTACAAGGTAAGCTTTAAAAATTTTGCCCTCTTTAGATTTAAATTGAATAGGCTCAACAGTTCTTTTATTATTTAAAAGCGAAATTACCTCTTCTTTTGATATGTTAGCATTTACAATTTTTTTAAAGATTTTAAAGGAGCATTTCTCATTTTTGCAAGAATATGCTCTTATTTCTTCTACGACTTCCCCGCCACAGATAGGACATACCCCAATTTTCTCACCCAAGAGACTATTTAAGTCTACTTTCTTTACTTTTTCAATTATCTCTTTTGTAAAATTAATGATTCCCTTCATAAATTCTTCGTTCGAAAATTTTCCCTCTTCAATCTCTAACAACTTCTTTTCCCACTCTCCTGTTAATTCTGGTTTTGAAAGTTCATAAAGAGGAATACCATTTAAAAGGCTAATTAAATATATTCCCTTGTCCGTTGGTTTTAAGCTCTTTCCATCTCTTTCGCAATAAGAAACTTCAATTAATCTCTCAATTATTTGGGCTCTTGTTGCGGGAGTGCCAATTCCCTTATCTTTTATTGCTTCTCGGGCACTTTCATCTTCTATTAGTTTTCCTGCCCCCTGCATTGCCGATAACAATGTTGCATCAGTATATCTTGGCTTAGGTTTTGTCTCATCTTCTTTAAGTTCTGCTTCTTTTACTTTTACAGAGTCATTTTCTTTTAGTTTTCCTAAAATAACTTGCCGAACCTTCTCATTATAAACTTCTTTAAAGCCGGAGGCTACAAGAACCTTTTCTTTGCTTTCAAAAAGATTTCCCATAACATCTGTAATAACAACTGTCTCGGAATAGGAAGCATTTTCATAGAATACACACAAAAATCTCCTAACAATTAAATCATAGATTTTTCTTTCATCTTGCTTAAGCTTTTGAAAATCTGGAAATTCTCTTGTAGGTATTATTGCAAAGTGGTCTGTCACTTTCGAGTCATTAATCACCCGGTTTGAAAGAGAATTTAGCCGAGTTTTTGATTTCTGAGCAAACTCCTTGTATTCTGAAACATTAGAAAGAGTTTCGAGCACTTTAGAAATCTCAGTAAGCATACTCTTAGGAAGATATCTACTATCCGTCCTTGGATATGTTATAAGCTTCCTCTCCTCATAAAGAGTTTGAGCAATATTTAAAGTTTTTGAAGCTGTAAAGCCAAAGTTTTTATTAGCATCTCTTTGCAACTCTGTTAAGTCATAAAGGAGAGGATGTTGTTCATGGACTTCTTTAGTTTTAACCTCTTTTACTTTTCCCTCTTTTCCTATTAGCTCTTTCTTTAGCTTTTCTCCATCTTCCTTTCCAGGTAGTTCGTAAGGATTCTCTACTTTTTTTCTTTTATTTAGCCATTTTCCTTTGTATTCTACACTTTTAGCTTTAAAGAGAGCTTCCAATTCATAATAAATTCTCTTTTTGAAGCTCTTAATTTCCATTTCTCTCTCGACAAGAATTGAGAGAGTAGGGGTCTGCACCCTTCCAATTGAATACAAATCACCACATCTTCTACTTACTGCCCTTGTAGCATTAATGCCAACGAGCCAATCTGCTTCTGCTCTACACTTAGCTGCTTTTGCGAGATTATCATATTCGCTCTCATCCTTTAAATTATCAAATGCTTCCAAAACTGCCTCTTTAACAAAGGAAGAGAGCCACAATCTTAAGGAGGGCTTTTTTACCCCTGAGTATTCATATATATCTCTAAATATTAACTCTCCCTCTCTGCCAGCATCGCAAGCATTTATTATCTTCGAGACTAAGGGACTTTTTATAACTTCAATAATATTTTCGAGCTGTTTTTCAGATTTTTTAATAGGTTTAAGTTTAAAGTTTTCAGGAATTATAGGCAAGTTCGAAAGAGTCCAGAATTTGTAAGAAGAGTTATAATCATGAGGCTCTGCAAGCTCGAGAAGATGGCCATATGCCCATGTTATAATGTAATCCTTTGATACAAGTTTATTTTCTTCTTTATCAAAGTTTCCAAGGATCTTTGCAATATCTTTGGCAACAGATGGTTTTTCAGTAATAATTAAAGTTTTCATTAAAACACTCGCTTTTTATTATTTCCATATCTAACTATCTGTCATCCACTCACTTGTTTTATCACTCTTGAACCTCTTCGGTCATTTCGCAGCTCTCTCTTATATTATTGTGTTTATTCATATCATTCACGCTTTCTTCCTGCTATTCACGACCATCCACTCTATCACTCCCGACCTGGTCTGGCATTCATCACCCTCTGGATTCCTGATAGATACATTCGGGATAACAAGAGAAAGTGCCATTCCCATCTTTCCATGTCATTCCCGCGAAAGCAGAAATCCAGAAAAATCTAATATTAGACCTCATACTTATATATTTCTTCCTCATAAATGTCACGAATGGTGGACCTGACGGGATTTGAACCCGTGACCTCCTGCATGCCATGCAGGCGCGCTCCCAGCTACGCCACAGGCCCACAATATTTCTTTGCAAATTTTAGATATAAAATTAAAAATTGCAACTTTGCGAATTGAATCATCAAAGATCTACTTAGGAAGTGGGAAAGTAACACAAAATTAAGTATAATAGAAAATTCTTACTTAACAATTAATTGAACCAGACGATTAAGGATTCAATCCTCTATTGATAGATGATTGACCACGCCATCTCAATCTTTCTCTTGGATGATTATTAGAAATCTGAGATGATAAAAATATTAAGGATGCACAAATAGCACAAAAAACTATTATTGCAGTAAATCTAATCTTACTGTTTGGAATCAAATTTTTCACTAAGACCTCGATTTGCTTCCAGTGTAGAATAATGTGAATAACAAGCAACATTCCGAACAGATAAGCCAGGACTTCGTGTATTTCGCCTCTAATAATAAAAATAGGAATTATTATTAGAAACATAATTGCATCAATCAAAATGTTTAGTCTCGGTTTGATTCTCATAATTTTCTCCTTTTTGACAATCGGCCAATTTCTTTTTTAAGATTTATAAACTTGCATAGTAAGAAAGAGATTCATACAAACTTTAACTTAGGTTTTAAGATAGACTTCTGCTTTAAATTCAGTTTTATTTGTAGCCTTATCTTCTGAGGTTACTGTAATTATCTCATTGCCAGTATTTATAATGTATTCTTTTTCAAAGGTTCCATCATCTTTCACTTCCACTTCCTCATCATTTACTTTAACTTTGGCTCCAAGTTCTGTTTTACCAATAATTCTAATTTGCTTCTCAGATACTATATTAATTTTCTCAAGATTCAACTTAAGCATTGGTGGAATTGTATCAAGAATCACTTCTCTTTTTAGCTCTGCACTTCTACCATCAGGTGATGAAATTCGAATTATTATTTCATTTATTCCCTCCTTTAAGGTAAAAATACTTGAAAATCTACCTTTCTGATCTGCTTTTATTGTTAAGCCACATATATTTACATTTATTACTGGCTCAGTTTCTCCCTCAATTAAAAGTGCTCTATTATTTGTAATGATTTCTCCTTCTGGAAGATTTATGCTTAATTTTAGTGGTGGTAGCTCATAAACAGTTAAGTAGACTTTAACTCTCTTTTCTCCTTTATTTGTATCTATCACTATCTCGCCTTCAAATTCACCTGCGGATAAACTCGAGGTAACAACTTCAGCGAATATTGCCTGCATATTTGATGTGATGTCCTTGGGTTTAACTAAAAGCCAATTTTGTAGGGAAGTTACTTTTCCATTCAAAGTTTCTAAACCTGTGTAAATCACTTTAAATGAGAGTTGTTTAATATTTCCTTTTAAGATTTCACCAAATGAAAGAGACGAAGGCTCTAAAATTAAAATTGGCTCAGCATCAGATGAAAAACAGTATATTACTTCACCACCAATAATTATTGAATTTCCTATTATGACGGGAATACCAGCATTTTTCCCTACTCTATATTGAAAGCGAACAAGACCTGTTGACTTTGAGATACAATTAATATAGCCTTCGTAACTTGCAGTATAGAGAAAATTTTTTGTCGCAATGAGTTCACTTAACTGGGAAAATCTATCGAATCGCTTTGTCCAATAAACTTTATCCAGTTCATATGAAATTGAATATATATTTCCGATAAATGAATTTATGTATATAGCGTCATTAGCCAAAGTTGGCGAGAATGAACCAAACATCTCGTCTTTAAAACTCATAGATTTTACAACTTTGCCAGTTTTAAGCTCAATCTTTAAAATCCAAGAAACTATCTCTCTGCTTCCTCCACCAGGGGGACCACCACCAGGGGGACCACCACCAGGGGGACCACCACCAGGGGGACCACCACCTATCATTCTAAAGCCCGCATTTTCCGTTACATAAAGATAATCTCCCTTTATTGAAGGAGTGCCAAATCGCATATTCTCATCTGTAGGAGTTTCTTGCCACAAAATTTTCCCAGAATTAGCAGAAAAAGCAATAAGCTTGGGAGGGCTAATTTCAATTCGTATTCTTCCTCCCCCAGAGCTTCCCTGAACTTTTGTCGACTGAGCTATTATGACATCATTATTGCCAACAAGAGATGATGAAAACATAAAAGCTAAAACTTCATCTTCAATGTTTGAGGAGAAATTTTCCTCCCCTGTTTTAGGGTTTAATGATACTAAAGAGCCCCCTTTTGTCTTCATAGAATTAAGGTCAATCTTACCTAATCCAATAAACAGACTATTAGCCGTTCTTAATGGAGAAGTGATGAAAGATGAATCTTCATAATCTATCTTCCAGTTTAAACCACCTGTTAACCTTGAATAAGCAGAAATTCTGACCGACCGAGTAGCGTTCCTTCTCGTCATTCTCGTAGTAGAGGTTACATAAATGTTATCGCTATCTATGTCAATTCCAACTATTTCTCTGTCCTGTTCTATTCTTTTTTTGTAATTTTCGCTACCATCTTTCTCTTCTACTGAATAAAGGAATCCATTTCTATCAATAAAGTAAATAGTTTTTCCAAAGGATACAATGTTGGAAATCATATCTCCGGTAAAGTAATATCTCCACTTTAAGCCCAATTTCTCACTTATTTCCTTATCAACATATCCAGTATTAGATGGATTTCCTTTATTAGAACCCCAAATTTCTTCCTTTTCAGATGCTATACTTATATCTAAACTTATAAAAAGAAGTAAAAAAACTAATATTAAAGAGATAAATCTTTTAATCATCCAAAACCTCCAGGAAAATCTCATCTTCGATATAATTTGGAGCATAAGCATAAATTCTCATTTTGGTCCCTGCTTCAGGTTTAATTTTAAAGTTGGCATACCCATTTTCATCTGTTGTCGAAGTCATAGAAAAACTTTCTGAACTAACTGATACATTTATTTTTGGTAGAGGAAATAGTGTCCCCTCCTCTAAAACTTTTACCGGTAATTCATTTTCAATTCCTGCTTTAATAGTAATCTCTGGAGAAATAAATATTTTTAATGCTTTAGCTACATCGAAGGCTGTATTAAGGTCTATCATATAATTCGAGGGACTGTAAAGAAAGAATGGTTCTTTATCCTTATATTTATTCTCTGATACAAGAACAAGATCTGCTACACCCTCACCAATACCTGTAGGAGTAAAGCTTATTACTGTTCCACTTCTATTCTGTTCTCTTAATATTCTCCCATATGAAATAGTCTCTCCGTTATTCCCCTGAATTTGTATTATTCCTTCAACAATTGGTAGGTCTCTCGGATCAGCTGGAGAAACTTCTATCTCTATACTGTTTGTCACTCCATATTTCAAATCATAATTAGCCAAACTTAGAAGATCACTTCTAAATGGAACCTTGGTTTGTGCATTTCTTATTGTAAGAAGAGGGTATGAAATTTTTAATTCATTGTCTGGAAAAGCATCCCAGTCAAGAGCAAAAATTCCATCACTTAAAGGTTCTTTATATGAAAACCTTCCTCTTACAGTTAAAGGATCATCTGCAAATTGAGGAGACTTTCCTGCTAAATCGCCAAATGTAGAAGAATCAGTAAAGTAATTTCCACTTACCAAAACACCTATGTTGCATAAGTCTTCTGCAAATATGAGAAATTTTATTGTTCCATCAGGACCTAATATAAATGAATCTTCCTTTGTAAGCTTTCCATCTTTATTAGTATCAGGAAACATATAAACACCATTTCTTGGGTTATTATATATTGCGCCATATCCCCAGCCATCATTTAAGTTAGTTCCTATATTGGGAAGAATTAATCCACCCTTAGAAAACAAACCATCGTCATATTGAACATTAGTAGTATTATAAAAAATATCTTTATCTTTCCCAAAGCCCCCAATTTCGAAAATCTTATCCTTACTTGGGAACATTCCCTCACCCTCTATAATTCCTAAGTGAATAAAGTAAGGGCTTACTGTATTTTTAAATTTTAATGGGAGGTCGAAACTGGCTGGTTTTGTCGTATAAGGAGTAAGTCTTCCTGAGTGAAGTATCTCTTCTCTTTCTCCACCCTTCACAAAAGGACTTTTTATATCTATTCCTTTAATCAAGATCCCTTGAGCATTGTAAGCCTTTGCGGAAACTCCGTAAAGTCTATTTACCCCGCCTGTCATTATAAGGTCTATCAGATTTTCTCCTCCAGGAACTAATGGTTCTCCTGGCTGTCCCCTACCTCCACCAATTTGAATTGGTGAAATACTGTATTCTACCTTTGGAGAGGAAACTCTCACATTGACTCTTCCCATATGAATGTGATCCGGAGTAAACACTGTAACATCAAAACTTCCAGCATCATTTGCACAAAAGTTCTTAAAAATATATTTTCCCTCAAAACTTTTACTAAAATCAACAGTTATCGGTCTAAATAGATTGTTAAACTTAGAGTACATCTTTTCATTACAGGCAAAAGTGTTATCAGTGTTGTGTAAATCCGTTCTTAGCCAGTAATACTGTGGAAGTGGCTCTATTGGGTCATCCTTAAACAGATGCTGCCATAAGTCTTCATCTTCAACATAAGAATTTCCTTGAACATCAGCCACTCCATATTTCAAATCTAAATATCTGCCCGAGGCATCCATAACAGTAAATGTTAAAGGAGAGGTACGGTCAATAAGTTCTGGAATACATCCTGCTGTTAGAGGATCAGGAAAATAATCAATAATCAAATCTTCTTTCGGCTTTATCTCTATTCTCTTTTCAGCAGCCATATAGACTTCATGACTTCTTCCTCTATAGAGAGGTGTAAAAGCCCTATCATTATTATCATCTTCATATTTATAGGCATTTATATAAATTGGACAGACCTCTTCGGTTGAGATTATATGGTCATTTCTTCTGTTGTAGATATCACCAATACGGCTTGAAAAATCAGCCCCATATTGAGTAATCTGTGTATTTGTCTCTTCGGTTAAATCAAGCGGATAAACTCCATTATCTACATTAAATGTTCTTGCATCATAGATTCCACCAGCCCAAGTATTTGTGGCAAGATCATAAGTTCCAATTATCTCAGTTTCCCAGTCAGCAAATGAAATTTTACCATCTAAATTTAAGTCTGACCACTCATTTGTTTGCAAATTTAGCCTACCATCTCCTGCCCCCATTTCTATGGGATTTAGGAGTTGCTCTGCATACATTCTGATTCCTCTATCCTGCCACATATAAACAAATGCGTTATTGCAGTGAGAAACTTCCTGAAAAGGCTCAAATTCAAGTAAAGTTGGTGTAAGGTGATAATTTTCAAATAATTCAAGAGATTGCGGTATATTTTCCACTTTTAAGCCATGAACTTTTAATCCAACAGTTGGTTGATCCTTACAACAATCACCAAGCTCAGTTATAGTTCCATCAGCACAGTAAACTTTTACGTGAAACTCCCCTCCTTCGGTAGGAATAATTTCAGGAATCTTAAATACATATGAAAACCCTTTGTAATTTAAGGCTTGTATCCTTTTTAAATATGGATTTACATCACTATCCTCAAACATAATCATATTAGGGCCAAACCCTATACTGTTACTCCAGTCATCTCCAACTGACTGAAACCATCTTGCATTTACTCTGTCAATTACCAAATTCCCAGAATAGTCAAAATTTAGCGGAATTCCAGACTCAGGAACAACTGTTCCCTTTTCTAAATTTAATATTTTTGGAGTCTTAAAAGGCCCTGAAATAACTATCTTTTCAATCCTTAAATTTACTGGAGCATCATCCTCAAATCTTAAATATTCTCCACTCTTAGTCTGGAGAGTAAAGTAAAAGCTATAATCTGAAAGAGGAAAAAATTCAGTTCCTAATTTTACAAATGGACTATTGTAACTCAAATACGTAAAAACTGATGGATAGGCATTATATCCAAATGAAGCAGCATCTCTTCTAAATCTCATACCTCTGCCACCAAACCCAAACCCTGTCCTCCCAGTGTGAGCTTCACCTCCTGGATATGCAACTATATCCCTCTCAAAATTTTTAACTAATGGGTCATAAGGAGAAGAGATTTTAGGAAAAGATAATGGAGAAAGGGCATCTTCTCCATATGTATAATTTACAGTCGAATACTCAAGAGCATGATCCACGATTGCTAAATTTGTAAAATTAACATCTGCCAAAGTCTGAGTTTTAAAATCCTTAAATCCTAAGTAATTTATTGAGGTAGAGTCCTCTAAAAAATATGGAGGGTGCTGAACAGCTGAATTATAGTCATAAACACCATTTTTAAGATAAATTCTTAAAAGAAATTTATCTCCTCCAATTTGAGGCGCAATACAGAGAGGGAAATCCCCTCCAATGTCAGTCATATTCAGGCTACCATAAGACTCAAGCTTAACATCAACACCAAATTTTTCTACTTTTGCATTATCAATGGTGTAATCTACTCCTTTGTAATTAACAAAATGAGTCTCTCCATCGAATATACCAATAAAGTCATTTTTTGTAATTAAACCTAACCCAATTTGATCCTTCTTACTTAAATACCATATCGACGAACAATCATTATTTTTAAACATTGGTATCTCATAGACATAGATTGGCTCAAAGGAGAGTTTATCATTTGAATCCAGGATTCCAAATGGCATCCTGTCTTCCCACTCCCAGAAGCAATAATTGCTCTCATTCACCTGAACAATATATCGCCTAAATCCATAAGAAGGTGAAGAGCTATAAGCCGTAAAAAGATATCTAATACCAGCTCCAACTGCGTTATAATTAGCAATTAAATTATCAACACTTCTTCCAGATATTTCTATTGAAGGATCATTTACATCCTCCAAATTATCTGCATCAAAAAGCTTTCCCCATAAATTAGGAAAACGCAGATCAAGAGTCGATAGGCACTCTTTTGAGGTCTTTATAACTGCATCTTCCGATTCTACGATAAATTCCTTTATCTCAAACAAATCAGCTGAAAAATCTTTTGGTAAGAGCTGCTCGAACTTTACTTTCCTTAAGTCTCTTATATCCTCATAAAAATAGCTTCTTAGAGTTTTATCAAAAAAATTTAGAGGCTCTATTAATTCTCCACCTTTATCTAAAAAGAGAATAACACTCAAAGGGTTTTCTCTTTCTTCAGTTAAGCTGCTCCTATATGGAGTTATCGTAAATTTTAATACTCCGTCAAATGGATAAATTATTTCTTTTTTAAGTAAAGGCTCTTTTTTAAAACTAATCTCAGCCAAAGGCTCATCAACAAAAACAAAGAGTCTTTCTCCTATTTTTAGTGGAGGAATTTCAAGCATAAATGTAGTAGTCTTCTCAACTTTTAATTGAGAGTCCAAACTTACATTAGCATTTATTGGGCCTAAGGATAGTGGTATATCAACACATCTAAAATCTCCACTTCTTCCTAAAGTAAGTCCCGTAATTTTAGACTGATTATATAAGAAAATCGGTGGCTTTACGGGTGTTCCTTCATTATAAATTATTTGTGGAAGTTTTACTTTTGTAATTCTTAAATCATTTGCCTCTACGTAATTATTTAATGTTGCTAAATTGTATTTCCTATAAATTGGCTCTCCGAAATCATATCTTTGATTATTACTCAATTCTGGATTAGAAGAATTTAGATCCACATATTTAAAGTATGGAGGAATTTTATTTAAAGGCAAGCCAATATCTACATCTCCTTCTACTACAAAGGTTTCTGCATTATAAGATACATCATTCTCGCCTCGATTTACAACTATATCTGAAAGCCTCTCATCATTAGTTGATACTGTTCCTGAAAGGTCATTATCTCTATATAAGGATTTATTTATGCCAAAGCCAGTGCCAGACGTATCATAAAATTTGATATCAGCCGAGAAATCTAATAGAGGTAATTTGTAATCAAGATCTGGACTACCGCTTTTAAGTCCTAAAATCTCTTCGCATCCACCATTCGCCTTATAATCATCTGAGAGATTATCCCTGTATAGGGAAAAAGTAGAATTAAGAGGCATAATTTTATTGCTTATACCGTTATCATTAAAAATTTCTAAGCCTAAAAATTCAAAATAGATTGGATTCACTTTCTGTATAAATGAAGCCTGGGTATATTCGTCACCTTCTATTAATGTTCCATGTGAGAGAGAAACAGCAGTTTCAGGTACGTCTTTACTATTTGAAATTAGTCTCACTGATAAGTTTCTACCACTTCCAGATGAAACATAATTTGTCTGAATTGCAAGATCTCTCATTATTCCTGTTTGAGGAATTTCAGTAAGTATTATTCCATCTTTATCTGTAAGGCCCAAACTTATTAATTCAAATGCCTCTTTATTTATTTTGCAATTTACAGGAGAAAGTCTTTTTTCGCCCAAAGAAGTTGTAAAATTATTGTCTGAATCAAAATATATAAATTCACTAAAGTAGTTATAACCAAATTTTTGAGAGATATCATAAAAGGAATTTAAGTTTATATTTTCTGTATGCTTCTCCTCATCTTTAAACTTTATCAAAGCAAAACCAATATCTTTATCTCCAGGCTTAACAACTGTATTTGGTTCATATATGAAGCTGTCAACTAAGACTGGGCTTAATCTTAAATCTCCTATTTCAACTTTAGAGTCTGTATTTCCGCTACCTTTTCTATAAATCCACTCAAAAGGGTCAAAACCCCCATTTAGGGAAATATTTTCCGAATGCATCTCTGTCTCGTCAAAATTTATTAAAAGAAATCCTAAATCCCAATCGTCTTCCTCTATAATTGAAGAGGCTTCATAGTCAGTAAGGTCTAAAAGAGCAAGGATAAATTTTCTCCCACTAATTTCTACTATCAAATAATCTTCGTTTGATAATTTAGATAATTTATAAGGTCCTAAAGTATTATTATCTGAGGAAGGGTCAAATGAATATCTTACTCTCCTGTCTAAAATATTAGCCTCATTACAACTACCACTTATAAAAAAGGGATTTTTAGGATCTCTTTTTCCATCGTAAAGAGGATTATTGAATTTTCCATCTTTATCGAGCCATAAATTCCCTGCATTATCAACAACTGCATAGTATTTATCAAAACCTTTACTCTTCCCACCATCAGGGATTATATTTAGATAAAATATTGTGTAAAATAAAGGTTTGAGTTCTTCACCACCAATTATTTCAGTCATAGGATAGCCTTTCCTGCCCCATAAACTTTCATTTGTTGTCTGCCAGGGAAAAAGCTTACCATCTTTCAATGGTATCCCATCATAAGAATAGCCAACTTTGTAAAAATGTTCAATTGCTGTTATTAATGATGAGTTTTCTTCCTTGCAATAAGAAATTTGATACTTTAAGGAAAAAGGATTGGAAAAAAGTATTGAAATAATAACTGCAATGAATTTTTTCATATACTTACTGCTCCTTTATTCACAATTTTATCACATAATAAACTCACATTTATTATTACCTATTCTCGATAAATTTGGTTACATAAAATATAAAGTGCTTTTAATTTAATAGATACGACTGGCTATTTTTTCCTCATAAGTTGTAATTGCAAATCTGTCAGTCATCCCCGCAATATAATCAACTACTCTTCTTACCTTTATGGGAAATGGCTCACAATATCTGAATTGTTCGTCTTTTTCTAAAAAATAGTAGAAGAGTTCGTTTATTAATTGAGCTGCTTTTTCCCTTTCTTTCAAAGTCTCAGGACGAGAGTAGAGTTTTTCATTCAAGAAGTCTTTTGTTCCTTCCAGTAGCTCCTCTTTTTCTCTACTTAATTTAATTTCCTCGCGCTCTAAAAAATTTGAAATTAAGTCAGAGGCAAAGTAATTAATAATGCAAGAGGTACCCCTACTTAAGAGAGGCTTCAATGAACTATTTAATTCACAAATTTTTATGTAGTCCGCTCTTAGTGCATCATCAAAATCATGACTTATGTATGCAATTCTATCAACAATTCTTACAAGCATCTCCTCCAAAGTCTGAGGCATATTCTCTTTATTCTCAGTCAGAGGCAAAGGAGAAAGCCCTTTTGAATGGTTTAGAATTCCGTCTCTTACTTCCCATGTTAAATTTAAACCAGGATATTTATTGCTTCTAACCTCTAATTCATCAACAATTCTTAAACTAAACTCTGCATGCTTAAAATTACCACTCCTTATTGTATTTTTATAACATCTATCTAATTCCCTTTCTCCAGTGTGGCCAAAGGGAGGATGTCCTAAGTCATGGCCTAATGCAATTGCTTCAGTAAGGTCTCGATTTAAACCTACTGCTCTGGCAATATCTGTTGCTATTTGCATAACTTCCAGGGAGTGAGTAAGTCTTGTTCTAAAGTGGTCATTATTTGGAGCAATAAAAACCTGTGTTTTATTGAGCAGTCTTCTAAATGCCTTTGAGTGGATTATTCTATCTCTATCACGCATAAAGTCAGTTCTAAAGGGAGATTTCTCTTCTGCAAAAATTCTCCCCTTAGAACATTTCGAAAATGCTGCTTTTTTATTTAAAGATGAGAGTTCTTGTTTCTCTATTAATTCTCTTATATTAATGAAGCTTATTTCTCCTTCTCGCGCATTATAGATGCTCTCGCAGCAGAGAGCCTTGCAATTGGAACTCTAAATGGAGAACAACTTACATAATTTAAGCCTACTTCTTCGCAGAATTCAATTGATTTCGGATCTCCTCCATGTTCCCCGCAAATTCCTATCTTTAAATTCGGATTCACGGCTCTACCCTCTTCCTTTGCAATTTTAATTAATCTCCCAACACCCTTTTTATCGAGAGTCATAAATGGATCATCTGATAGAATTTTGTTTTCTATATAGAATGGTAAGAATTTATTCGCATCATCTCTTGAGAATCCAAAGGTCATTTGTGTTAAATCATTTGTTCCAAATGAAAAGAACTGGGCAATACTTCCTATTTCGCCTGCCGTCAAAGCAGCTCTTGGTATTTCAATCATTGTTCCGATAAGATAATTTAACTCTACGCCTTGCTCTTTAAAGATTCTCTCCGCTTCATCTTCAATTATCTCTTTCTGTGCAATTAATTCTTTGTCCGTTCCAACAAGTGGAACCATTATTTCTGGAATTATTTCTAATCCTTCATTTTTTCTCAAATAGCAAGCCGCTTCAATTATTGCCCTTACCTGCATTCTTGTGATTTCAGGATATGTAATTCCGAGCCTGCATCCCCGATGTCCAAGCATAGGATTTAATTCATGAAGATTACTAATCTTCTCTTTTATTTTTGATGGAGGAACATTTAACTGGACTGCTAAAGATTCAATGTCTTCCTCATCTTGTGGTAGAAATTCATGGAGTGGTGGATCTAAAAGCCTTATTGTAACAGGTAGTCCCTTCATTACCCTGAATATAGCTATAAAATCCTCTCTCTGCATAGGAAGAATTTTGCTCAATGCCCTTTCTCTTCCTTCTTTGTTCTCTGCTAAAATCATCTCTCTTACTGCCATTATTCGGTTACCTTCGAAAAACATATGCTCTGTACGACAGAGTCCTATTCCTTCTGCTCCAAAAATTCTCGCTTGTTCGGCATCTCTTGGCGTATCAGCATTTGTTCTAACTTTAAGCCTCCTGAATTCATCTGCCCACGATAGAATAGTTTCAAAATCACCACTTAGTTTTGGATCTATTACTGGAACTTCTCCAAGAAAAACTTCGCCTGTTGCGCCATCTATACTTATTATGTCACCTTCGTGGATGATTGTGCCATCAGTTGTCTTTACAAATTTTTCTTCTTTTGACACTGTAAGATCCTCTGCTCCAGTTATGCAGCATTTCCCCATCCCTCTTGCAACTACTGCAGCATGCGATGTCATACCTCCTCTTGAAGTTAAGATGCCTTCAGCACTATTCATTCCCTTTATGTCTTCGGGAGATGTCTCAGTTCGAACGAGTATAATTTTCTTACCCTCCTCTTTTGCCTTTTCAGCATCTTCTGCACTAAATACAATTGAACCTACAGCAGCACCCGGAGAGGCTGGCAATCCTTTTGTTAAAAGTTTGAATGCTTTCTTCTTATCCTCATCAAAACGTTTATGAAGAAGTTGATCTATTTGATAAGGCTCAATTCTTAGCAACGCCTCTTTTTTAGAGATTTTGCCTTCATTAACTAAATCAACTTCTATTTTAACTGCTGCTTGAGCAGTCCTCTTACCAGATCTTGTTTGTAGTAGATAAAGCTTTCCTTCTTCGATTGTAAACTCTATATCTTGCATATCCTTGTAGTGATTTTCAAGAGTTTCACAAATTTTAACTAATTCTTCATACGCCTCTGGCAGCTCTCTTTTAAGATTAGATATTGCTTCAGGAGTTCTTATTCCTGCAACAACGTCTTCTCCTTGAGCATTGAGCAAGAATTCCCCATAGAGAACTTTCTCGCCAGTGGAAGGATTTCTTGTGAAACAGACTCCTGTTCCTGACCTTTTCCCCATATTACCAAAGACCATACTCTGGACAGTTACAGCTGTTCCAAGCAAGTTTTCAATTTTATTTAGTTTCCTATACGCCACTGCTCTTTCATTAAACCAGGATTTAACGACTGCTTCTATAGCGGAAAAAAGTTGCTGAACAGGATCTTGTGGAAAATCTTTAGAGATCTCCTCTCTATATAGTGTATGATAACTTTCAATAATTTTCTTAAGCGCCTCTAAATCAAGCTCAAAGTCGTATGTAGCACCTTTCTCTTTTTTTATACCTAATAAGATTTCTTCAAATTTTTCATGTTTTATACCATAAACTACATCTCCAAACATCTGAAGAAGCCTTCTGTATGAGTCATATGCAAATCTTTCATTGCCACTTCCTAAAAGCCATTTCTCAACGATTTCATCATTTAACCCTAAATTTAATATGGTGTCCATCATTCCAGGCATACTTACTGCTGCACCAGACCTAACAGAAACAAGTAAAGGATTTTTAGGGTCTCCAAATTTTTTCCCGACTTTAGCTTCGATTTTCCCAAGATGTTCCTTTATTTCATCAAATAATCCCTCTGGATAAGTATTATTGTGACTATAATAGTAATCACACACCTCTGCACTAATTATAAAACCTGGTGGAACTGGTATTCCAAGCCTTACCATCTCGCAAAGCCCTGCGCCTTTGCCACCAAGAATGTTTTTCATCTCCTTAGAACCTTCATCAAATTGATAAACAAATTTTTTCATATGCAGTTTATCCCTCCTTAAATTACAATCTTTGAAAAATCAGCGAAATTACAAAAAAATTCCTTAATTTGCTTAAGCAACGATAATCTATTATTTCTAATATTGAGATCCTGAGTAATTACTAAAACATTATCAAAAAATGCAGTTATAGATTCATTAAGTCCATAAAGTATTTTTATTTTCTCTTTAAAATCTTTTTCTTGGATATAAGCATCTCTTATTCCTGAATATGTTTTATAGAGATCAATTTCAAATTTCTCTTTAAGTAATTCTTCCTTAAATTCTTCCTTAAACTCTGCTCCTTTCAATATATTATTTATCCTCGTATGTGATTCGCAAAGTGTCTTAAAAGAGAGGTCTCCTCTTTCTTTCTCAATCACCTCACCCTTCATCTTTAATATGTAGGGATTTTCTAAATCCTCATTAATTATGGCATTAACTGTATCATACTTTAGAAAAGTATTCAGAATATTTTTAAGTCTTTGGCTTAAAAAACTTACGACTTTTTTAAAGAAGCTTTCATCGAATTCAAGACTATTTATTTTATTATAAGCCTTAATTGAAGAATTAAGTAAATCATTAAGTTTAATTGGAATATATGTAGAAAGAAAAATTCTTATTAAACCACTCACTGTTCTTCTTAAACCAAATGGATCATAAGAACCTGTTACCTCTATACCCTCTGAAAGAATTCCTATAAATGTATCAGTTTTATCAATTATGCTTAGAATCCTACTTAAATCATCTTTAGGAATAGGATCTCCCTCATAAACTGGTAGATAATGTTCATATAAAGAATTTGCTATATCCTCGTCAATCCCCTCATTTAAGGCATAAATTTTCCCCATTATTCCCTGAAGTTCAGGAAATTCATAAACAACTTTAGTAGTTAAATCAGCCTTAGATAGCTCTATCGCCATAGTTAACTTATCATTATCAACAATTCCAGAAAAAATAGGCGCTAACATTTTCATTCTCTCAACTTTCTGAGCAATTGTCCCTAGATTTCCAATAAAGACTATATTTGAAAGCTCGCTTATTCTCTCGCTTAGCTCTTTTTTCCTGTCAACTTTAAGAAAATATACAGCATCCTTAAGTCTTGCAGTTACAACTTTTTCATAGCCTTTTCTTACAATTTCTTCATCTCTTGGTCCATCCATAACAAGAATAAATTCATTTCTTAAGTTTTTATTCTCATCTTCTAAGGGAAAACATTTCAGAGAACCTGCTAAAACCGCAGAAATTATAGGATTAGGCAATGCTAAGAATTCCTCACTAAACTTCCCATTTACACAAATAGGGTATTCGGACCTATTAACATTTTCATTTAATATACTTTCTTTATAGTGAGTTAAATTCTCTCTAATCATTTCCCTTCTTTTACTTCTTGAAATGATGATTCTATTTTTCTCCATTAATGCTTCGTAATTAGATGCATTCTCTATAAAGATTTCAGGGTATCCTCGCAACCCTTTTGAGGTTCTGCCACTTTTAACTCCACAAATATTTAGATTTATTAATTCTCCACCTAAAAGGCTAACAATCCATCTTATTGGTCTTATAAAGGTGAATTCTTCCCATATCATCTTTTTTGAGTATGGAAGGCTCAACAAAAAGTGAGGAAAATCTCTTTCAATAATTTCTTTCGTCTCCAGATTTTTCTGCTTAAGTGAGGAAAAAACATATTCCCCTTGAGGAGTGCTTTTAATATACCACCTCTCGGAATTACATCTTTCTAAAAATTTGATTAAAGCTTGAGTAGGTTTGCCATCTTCTGATAAAGCTACAGTTTTCGGCGGACCTTTTATTTCATTTTCAGGTATTTCCTGTCTATCTGCTACCTCTCTGGCCATAAAGATAATTCTTCTCGGAGTTAAAAACACTTCATCTCTGTCCCTTCTTATGTAAGATTCATTAAGAAATGAACTGAATGAAGATGAAAGAAGCTCAAAAAGTTCATCCATATATGAAGATGGAAGTTCCTCAACGCCGATTTCTATAAGTAAGTCTTTACTCATTTGCCTCTTTCCTTTTGAATAATTCAGCTGTGCTTTTAGAAAGCTCTCTAATTCGACCAATAAATCTTGCTCTCTCAGTAACCGAGAGAGCTCCTCTTGAATCAAGTAGATTAAATGTATGAGAGCACTTTAAGGCATAATCAAAAGCAGGAAATATTAATCCTTTTTCAATGCAAAATTTACCTTCAGAGAGATACAATTCAAACAAAGCTATAAGCCTTTCAATAGAAGCTTCCTCAAGAGAGTAAATTGAGTATTCGATTTCTTCTTCCTGTCTTAAATCGCTGTAAGACACATTCTTTCCTATCTCTATATCATATACTGAATCTTTGTTTTGTATATACATCGCAATACGTTCAAGACCATAAGTTATTTCGACTGCTGAAGTTAAAAGATTAATTCCTCCTGCCTGTTGAAAGTAAGTAAATTGAGTTATCTCCATACCATCGAGCCATACTTCCCATCCAACACCCCATGCGCCAAGAGTAGGTGATTCCCAGTTATCTTCAATAAATTTTATATCGTGAACCTTACAATCTATACCTATTGAGGCTAAGCTTTCAATGTAAATATCCTGAATATTAACTGGTGAGGGCTTTATTATTACTTGAAGCTGATGGTGTTTAAAAACTCTATTAGGATTTTCTCCGTATCTACCATCAGTTGGTCTTCTTGAGGGTTGAACGTAGCAAAATTTTGCATCTTTATTTGACAGAACTCCAAAAAATGTGAATGGTGCCATTGTGCCAGCACCAACTTCCATATCATATGCAGGTAAAATTGTTAATCCAAGCCTCTGCCAATAATTCGAAAGATTACTTATTATCTCCTCAAGATACATAAATGTCTCTACTATTTAGCGAAAATATATTTTATAATGTCTGATCTTGTCACCATTCCAACTAATCTTTCTTCATGTAGCACTGGAAGCTGCTTTACTCTTTCATTATGCATAATCTCTGCTGCTCTTGAAATGAGCTCATCTTCATGTATACATATTGGCTCTCTTGTCATAACCTCAGCTACACTCGTCCCAATTATTTTTTTATATTCCTCCATAAGTTCTTCTGTCATCGTATAATCTCCATAGGGCCATAATCTGAAAAATGGACTTCTCGTAGCCTTGAGAAGAAGATCTCCTTGTGTTAATATTCCAAGAACATGTTGATCTTCATCGACAACTGCAATACCATTAATTTTGTGGTCAAGAATTATTTTTACCGCTTCGTCTACACTTCTTGACTCATGTATAAAAATTGGCTCTTTATTCATTATTTCTTTAACAATTATATCTTTAAACATATTAACCTCTCTCAAATTTCAAAATTTAACCTAATAATTATAACGCATATGCCTTATAATCCAAAAATGGATTTTCCAAATTCACTCTGCTTTTGTTTTCTAAACATCTTAAATTATAATATATAATCAAATGTTTAAAATTTTAATGAGAATTAAATAGACCTTATGCCAGATAGTAAGATCCGCCATTCTCTAAAGGATCGATTGGTTCGCTTCTCGCTATACTTTTTTATTATCTTAATAGTTTTACAATCTATTACACATATTCCTACTATTTCAGAACCAGTCGTCTATTTTACAACCTTAATTACTGGAACATTCCTTAAGTTAATTTATTCTGACATAGCAATTAAAGGTTTTCATATTACGTCAGCAAACGGAATAGATATGGAAATAATTTATGAATGCACTGGAATTTATGGGATAATAGTCTTTACCTCTGCCATATTTGCCACCTGGTTTAATCTATATGAAAAACTCAAAGGATTACTTATTGGGATTCCTACAATTTACTGTGCAAATTTAGTGAGACTTATTCTTTTATTTGTTATTGCACATGAAAACCCCCCTTCGTTTGAATACTTTCATACTTATTTCTGGCAGCTTTTCCTTATAATTGTAGTAGTAATCTTATTCTATTTCTGGTTTCGCTCAAATCTTGCAAAAGCAGCCAATCTCCCTTTTCACAAAGCTAAACGCTAAATGAAAAAAACTAAAAGTATAATTATCTTTTTAGGGAAATTTATACTGTATTTATCTGGACTTTATATATTATGGCTACCTTTAGCACGATATTACTTAATCGTAAGATTAAAGCTCAGCTACATTCTGCTTAATGTAACTGGCTATTATCCAAAATTTGACACAAGTGAAGTAAAAGTGTCACAAGGAGAGATGTTTTCATTTATTCCATTTTTGTCTTTAATGCTTGCAACATACGGAAAAAATATATACAAAAAGTGGAGGCCAATATTCATTATTGGACTAATATTGTTTGGAGTTGAAGTATTAGGTAGATTTTTTGAAAAACTTTATATCTTTAATCCCCAAAGTTTCATTGTAGCTCAGATGTCAGTTTTTCTCCTTGCAACAGTGAGAGTTGCAATTCCATTCTTAGGTTGGCTCTTTATTTCCTTAGACGACCTTAAATCAAACTCGTAAACTGTCTCATGCCTTACTGCAAAAGCTCGTGATGACGAATTAACAGTGGCTATTAGGAGATAGAATTCTCCACGACCCAATAAGTTCAACTTACATGAAATAGAGTTTAAGATTATTAAGCTTAAGGTAAGAAGTATTAAGAAAAGTTTTGGAAATAATCTCATTATATCTCCTTTCTTTTCAGTTGGATCAAAAATGATGAATTTATCACCAACTTCTGTCCACGAGTGTCTTCCATCCTTCTATAGCATCTTTTTCAGTCAAAGGTGGATGTTCCCTACAAAATCTCTTTAAGTGTTCATAAGTTTTTGCTCTATTGGTTCCAAGTGCACCAAGAGCTGTATCAAGGAGATTATCAAATGAATAAAAACCTATTGCTTGTTTACCTTTCAATCTCCAAAAATACTTACCGAATACAAAGGCTGTATACCACCAAGTATCTTGGCCTGATCCGAAATAATTAGCCGTTACTCTTGCCCAATCACCAAGACCAAATCCTTTATCCAGTATACCCATTTCCTGTGCTTTCATAAAAAGTTCACCAACCCCCGCTCCTATATTTAAAAATACATCTGATTTCCAGTTCACATTTGCAAAATTTCTTAAACCTCTAAAAATCCATGCTTTTCCTGCATATGTCGGAAAATCTTTATATACCTGCATTAATCCAAATGCTACTGAATCTCCTGCGTTATCATGCCAGTTACCAAAACTGTAAATACCTTCCTGAAAGATTGGTTCTCCACCATTTACCTTAAGTATTGTCCCAGAGTTTGGTGTTGGCTGAATCACTGCTGTATATGAACCAGAAGGATTCTGAAATACTACCATATTTTCTGTTGAGAGAGATTCAATCTTTATTCTTTCTTCTGGTGGATGAAGAGGAACAATTGGCTTAGGGGAGTAAGGAATTTTTCTGTTAAGTTTGTACGCCCTTATTCCACCAAATACATGAGGAACAAGAGTAATAGAGGCTAAAAGAGATAAAGTGAAAAGAATAGAAAAAACTCTTTTTAAAGTTAAATTAGATGCACTTCTATCCTGTCGAGAGAGAGCTGACTTTTTTCATTTATTTTATTATCTTTAGTAAGGGTTTTGTAAGGGTTTTTAGAAATTTATTTTCCATTAAATTTTAAATAATTTTGGGGACAAATAAAAATGAAAAAAGTCAAGGAAAAATTTCAACATATATAAGGGAGTTTTACTTATCTTGATAGATAAGTAAAAAGGGGGCAAAAAGTCAAGAAAAATTTAGAAGCATTTTTGAGTTGAGGCTTTCTTACCTTTTGGATTCCCGCTTAGATTCCATTCGGGAATGACAGGGGGAGCGAGAATAACAGCCCTACTGTCATTCCCATGAAAATGGGGACCCGCTCCTTTTATGAAGGTTCTGGATTCCCTTTTTCAAGGGAATGAGGAAAAAGGGCATAGAAATGAGGGAAAAGGGCACGGAAATGACACCACTTTCTTTCATTCCCGCGAAAGCAGGAATCCAGAATTTATTTAGACCTCGTAAATTCTTTAAATTCCTATTTCAGGCTTAAGCGTTCTATTAAAACTGTATAGTTTATAGGGTCCCAATCCACTTTAGAGCCAAAACCTTCAGCAATAAATCTTATTGGTACAAAAGTTCTATTTTTCCTGATTACTGGTGGTGCATCAAGCACATAAACATTACTTCCAACCATAGCAACTTTATTTCCAATCTGCATAGAGATAAATATTCCTTCAAGCTCTATTTCAACAGTTTGAGTCCTATCAAGCCACTTTACTTCAGCACCAAAAGCTTCAGCAATTGCTCTTAGGGGAACCATAGTTCTACTATTCATAATAAATGGTTCAGAATCAAGCTCGACCGACTTACCATTCACCATCATTACATTCTTTCCAATAGTAAGAAGAATCAAAATTCTTCTGTAGATCTTAAGTTCCTTTTCCAAAACAGTTTCATTTCCAAATTCATCAATTGCGCGAGCAACTATTTTATTAATCCCGATATTTACTGGAATTGTAGCAGAGAATATACCATAAGAAACAGTAGCAGGAATATCATTAATAAATACCTTAGCATCAGCTGGCGTTACTTTTCCCTTTACTGTGAATAAATCTATATCATAAAGATTCGAGGGAAATTCATCAATTTCAATCTTGGGTCCTTCAAGAATAAGAGTTATTGTAATATTTTTAGAGTTTGAAGTTCCTTTAGGATTTATTGCCTTAACTACAAATTTATTTTCACCTTCTTTAAGGAATAAGTTAAGCTTAAATTCTCCATCTTCGCCGACCGCTACTAAAGTTGAATCAAGATAGACTTTACATCGAGGCAATGTTCTACCTGAAATTTCAATTTCTTTCTTATTAGTTCTTTCCGGATAAGGACCAAGCTCTAAAAGTGGCAAAGCAGCAGAATCAAATACTTTGATCTTTGGGGGCTCAATAAGTATATAATCCCCATCTACATTTACATCAATCTCTCCTTCTTTTTTAGGAGTAAACGAGAATAAAGATAACCCTAATTCATCAGTTTTTTCCGCTAAATCTATACCGCTTCCCTTTAACTTTATTAAAAGATCTTTAACCACATTTCCTGATGTATCTAATGCCTTAATTAATACTTCCTCATTTAAATCTGTAAATAAATACTTACCTTTTAGAATTGAGAGTTTTATACCTGGAACAGAATCAAGAACTTTAACAGGCAAATTACCCGATATTTCTTTCATATTTGGAATTCCAAAATCATAAATAGGATAAAGCTTTATAACTCCTTCACCGACAATGGATGGCTTAACACTTATTTCTCCTTCAAAGTTTTCGGAAAGCTTAACCCTTGATAGTTCATTTTCTTCTTCCTTAAAAGTCATATTCTTTAGATAGTTCTTTACATCTATCGCCTTGATGCGAATTTCATTATCAGTACAGCAGATTAAATCAGGATTTGAAGAATTAAAATATTTAGAAGTTAGAGGTGCTCCCTTACTATCCCTTATGTCTAAGTCAAATCCTGTAATAGAAAAAGTTTGGGTTGAAAATCCAAACCAATCAACTCCAAACTTACCATCAGGGACATATCTTCTCTTTATGCTTGAACCATTATCAGTTGGCTTTCCGCCAGCAACATCAGAAAGTTTTTCATCAAGTATAATATTATTAAAACCAATAAGTCCTCCAATCAAAACTGGATCAGTAGCAAATATGTAAAATTCAACCTCTCCATTTGTGGTAGAGAGTGCATCTTTGTAGTTTACCTTTCCATCACCATTCATATCAGGCAAGAGGTAGTAGCCTCCATAAGGCTTGTTATATATTGCACCAACCCCAAACCAGTCAGGCTTATTAAGCTTTCTCTTATCAGAATCAATTCTCGTGATATAATAGTCGGAGAGCTTGAAAACTTCATTTTCACTAATTTTTCCAGAGTTATCCTTATCAAGACCAATGAAGTAAGAAAACTCTTTTAATTCGTCTGGAATTGTAATATATGGAAGGAAATTAAGTCCCTTTCCAATTAAGAGATTATCTTCTGCATCATAGATTTTTGCTTTAACTTTATAAATATCTGAAGTCTTTATATCCTTAACCTCATTACCCTCGAGAGACAAAACTGTGTAATCAATTCTTGGATTTTTAACAATAATATCTATTGAACCAAAACTTCTTCCGTCAGGAGTAGTGACTCTTACTTTAAAGCTCCCGCTGTCATTTGCAACAAAATTTTTGAACTTATAAATTCCCTTTTTAGCTTCAGAAAAGTCATAAGAAATAAGATTTTTTGTATTAAAAAGTCCTTCATTTGATATACCGTCACTAGCTTCATTATGTAAATCTGTCCTTAACCAATAATATTCAGGGAGAGTTAAGGGAACATCATCAGCAAAGAGTGCTGCTACATCTTTTGTGGAAAGTTTTCCGCTGTTTGTTAAATCCACAGGAGATCCATCATCATAAGTTATTTTAAAGGTTAAGGGTTCTCCTCTAAATGGAACTTCCGGGCTAACACCTGCAGTCAAAACCTTAGGAGTTACTTCAATTTTAAGGTTCTTCTCAGGACCACCACTAAAGCCAATAGGAACAACAGCTTGTCCTGCAATATAGACCTCATGGGAGAAAGACTTACCATCAATTGGACTCATATACATTGGAGAAAATCCTCTATCATTGTTATCATCGCCATATTTGTAAGCTGTTATAAGAAGAGGGAGAATTTCATCATCATCAATAAGATGATTATTGTTAAAATCTACTCCAATTGTATCAATTAATGATTTATTCGCAGCTGTTAACCTAAAGGTATACTTTCCATTATTTACCTGATATGTCCTTGCATCAACTAATCCACCTGACCAAGTATTTGTTGCAAGGTCATAGCTACCAACAATTTCAGTCTCCCAATCATTAAATGAAATTTTTCCATCACCGTTTAAATCATCATAGGGTGTGTAAGCAGAAAAATAGCCAGAAGTTGCGGAAGATTCAGGTGCTCCCGTAATCCACCCATCACCCGCTCCTTTTAAATCTCCACCTGCTTGTGTTTTTATTCCTCTATCCTGCCATATAACAACTACAGCATCATTTGTTGGTTTAACGGTTTGAATTGGTTCATGCTCTTTTATCGTTGCAGAAAAGATGCTATCAGCTCCAATTTCTACTCCTCCAGAAAATCCTCCTATTTCAAGAGCACGCACTGGTATTCCTTCCATAGGAACATCACAGCAATCCCAATAGCTTGCACTTCTGCCATCAGCAAGATTCACTTTTATGCTTATTTTCCCATAATTTACAGGAATTATCTCATCAATTACTATAACTCTTGGAATTCCTGTATAATTTAGCCTTCTCGAGAATGAAAGATATGAATTAGCTTCTGAGTAAGTTACTCTTTCAGACTTTCCCGGATTAATAACCTTTGTCCAGTCAGCTCCAATTAGTTCATACTCCTTATAATTTGATGAATCAATTATAAGCTCTCCAGAATAGTCATAAGAAATAGGAATATTGTAGAGTCCGCCATAGTATTTATGAGATAGAGGAAAGTGCGGTATCATAAAGGGTCCTGTTATCTCTATGCTCGTTATTTTATGAGATCTGTCAGTCGCCTCAAAATGAATTAAACCTCCATCCTGGGAATCTCTTAAAACAAAGAATATTCCATAATCAGTTAAAGGGAAAAACTCAGTACCAAGCTTTGTAAATTGATTCTCCCAGATGGCAGGATAACTATTCCTTCCTTCTCTCTGAATACCTCCTACTCTTCCAGTGTGAGTTTGTCCTCCAGGATAAGATCTAAAATCTCTTATTAAATGTCTTAGAGTCGGGTCATAATCAGGTGAAATATTACTTGTGTAGGGAACCTTGGAGTACCTTAGTCCCTGATCTACAACAACGAATTCAGAGAAAACAACCCCCTCGCTCCCAGATCCTCCACTGCCAGGAGGTTCTTCTGGTGGTTCTGGAGGTGGTGGAGGTTCTTCGCTTTTCCACCCCACAGTAATAAGTCCACAATAATCAATATCTTTTGAATTATCAGTGATAAAATATGGAGGATGCTGAATAACAGAGTTATAGTCAAACAGAGCATTGTATGTAAAAACTCTTAGAATTAGTGAAGAGCCCTGAGTTCCTGGCCAGACAGCAATAGGAATTTCTCCTCCGTCTCTACCAATAATTCCCTCCCCATAGGGTGTAACATAGACCCATACACCATCATTTAAGATAGTACCTAAAGTTCCATCAAATATTCCAAATGTATCACCTTCGGTGATCTTACCTATTGGTGGAATACCACCAGACCTACATATATCACACTCTAAATTATCTCCCGAACAGTCTTTATCTGAAAAACTTCCTCCGTAGAGAGGATTATTATTAACCGAAGAGTAAGGCCCACTCACATCATCCTCAAAGTCAAGTGCTCCAAAATAGCCTTTGCCAGAAGTTGGATGTGGATTGTCAATCCACTTCCAGATAAGGTAAGTTGAATCATCATTAACCTGAACAATATATTTAGTTCCAGACGAATCTTTTGCCGTAAAAATGTAGGAAATTCCAGCACCTGTTGCATTATAATTAGCGATTATTGCTCTATTACCTGTAGTTGATACAGGAATATTTGCAGGGTCATTTACATCATTTGGATTATCTGCATCAAATAGTTTAAGAACAAGATTTGGATAGCGACTACTAATATTGGAAAGGCAAGTTATATTTGTCCTGCCCTTTAAGTCTTCAGGAAGAACTTTCAATACATCAAAACTCCTGCAATCATATTTATCTTTGAATTGCGGAATTGATGAGCTCGTTTCCACGCTCCAATAACCAAAAACTCCATCTCTTGGACCTACAGAATCGTTTGTGATATCTAAATTTCTGTAAACTTCAATTATTAATGGATCAATTTTGCCAAGATAGTTACAGCTACCATTAAAGGGAGTATAAGTAAAAGAGTAAGTATTCACAACATCTCTTACTTCTCTCACTATTTCAGAACCAGAAGAAGTATGAAGAACTATGTAAGCTACTTCGCCACTTCTTAAAGGCGGATAAATATTCACATCAATTTGAGAAGTTTGCTCAACTTTAAGAGGTGGGTTTACTTTTGCATTTAATGGTATTGCGGAAGGTATAACCTCTATATCCATAAATCTGAAATCTCCACATTTGCCAACTGTTATGCCAGATACAGGATTCTCAAAAAGCCATAAATCACCTATTGTAACACGGCTTCCACATTCGTAAGTCCTTCCCCTATATACGACTCTACTTAATCTGACATCACCATTTGTAACACGACCATCTACATTTGCATCTTTGTAAATAAAATCTCCGTCATTGTATTCATTGTTTTCATTAAAATCATAGAATCTCTCATTCACAAAATTATTTAATGGAAATCCAAGGTCAGCATCTCCATCAGCTACAATTGTTCCGGCATCATAAGTTATTACAGTATCTCCAACTGTTACAGTTATCGAATTAAGTCTTATATCCCCACTTGAAACATTTAAGCTCTCATCTAAATCATTATAAATAGTAGCTCCACAGCCAAATTGTGCTGCTCCTGAAGAATAAAACCTAAAAGTAAAAGGAAAAACACTTAGAGAAAGATATGAGTCAGTATCGCTTTCTCCGCTTTTCATTCCAAGAAATTCCTCGCCGCATCTTCCCACTTGATAATCATCAGAAAGATTATTAGGAGTGGCTCCACTTCCTCCGTAAAGATTTACATTCACTCCGTCATCCTTCCAGATCTCTATACCAATGTATTCCCTGTATTTTAGCTTTATATTGTGAAAAGTGGTTGCTGGAGCAAAAAACATCGTCCCAGTCGGGTCCAAAACCGTGCTTCGCTGAACAGATTGAGCATTAGGTGGAACATCTCCATTCATTGAATATAACCTTGCAGCTGTAGCAGAGGGATTAATCCCATACCAGAGATCACTTTCAACTGATAAGTTGTAACTTAGCTCTTCACAGCTTGCAAATAAAACTTCACTCATCAAAAGTACCTTTGATCCATCACTTCCTAAAGTAGCCTCACCAAGCTTAAATACCCTTCCTGAGAAATCATTCCTGTCCGAAAAAGGAGCGCCTATAGATCCTAACGGAGAAAACATATACCCTTTTGAATAGTCAAAATGTATGTAATCACTCACTTTGTAGGGACCAAAAGTATTATTAGAAGAAATTGGGTCAACTCTCTTGTAAGCATTACCACACCTTTCAGGAGAAAGATTTGACTCTCTTGAATCATTAAAATAGCCATCCCTATCAAACCAAATTTGCTCAGAATCATCCAGCACAACAAAATAGTGGTCAGATTCCTGAGAACTTCCTCCTGATGCCTGGATCTTCAAGTAAATTTCTGTATAGAATAGCGGATTAGAAGAAGTTGCTACTGTAGCTGGTCTTGGAGCACCACTTCTTGGCATCGGATAGCCGCTTCTCCCCCAGACCTGTTCCCCTCTTCTCTGCCAGGGGAAAATTTTTCCGCTTTCCAAGCGAGTCCCATCCCTATTCATACCTACAGGAACCCACCTTACAGCAATAAATACTGCATTATTGGTTGAACTTGCTGCTTGAGAGAAAGGAATATTAATATATCCAATTCCAATTGCAGCTATACAAATTAAAAGAGAGGTTACAAAAGCTATAACTTTCTTCATCTCACCAACAACCTTACCTTTCTTTCGTCTAAAAATTCTCTTCACTTAAAAAATCATTCTACTTTTTAATATCTTAAAAAGAGAAAATGGTTCAGTATCTTAACCCTCTTCTATTCACCTCTTATAGAGAGGTGTCATAAAAGGAAGTTTACAAAGGAATGATAGAAAGAATGTATGACGATAGGAAAACTAAAGAAATGACCATAATTACCCAACTTTTCCCACAAAATTATACACTACAAAAAATATTCACTAATACAATATTTTATTTGACTCTAATTATTTAGTAGTGTATAATATATACACTATGGCATTTATTAGAAGAATAAAAAAGAATAATTCTGTATATCTTGCTGAGGTTGAAAATCATAGAGAGAATGGAAAAGTAAAACAAAAGGTAATTAGATATATTGGTAAAGAAATAGAAGGTAAAGCAGTAAAACGAGTAGTATCAGATTCAATTCAAATTAATTCAGTTAAAGAATATCTTGATTATAAAGTATTAGATGACATTGCAGGTAAACTTCACATAAAAGAATTATTAGGAAAAAATGCAAAGCATATCTTAATGCTTGTATATATTCAACTAATTAAGCGAAAACCAATCTGCAAGCTTCCTGAATACATAGTGCATACAACAACAAAAGAAATATTAGGAATAGATAAATTAGTTGATAAAGACTTCTATAAAGCTTTAGACTATCTTGAAGAATTAGATTTCAGTGAAATAGAGAACAAAATTCTTGAAGCACTTTTACCTGATAAAAATGATAAAAAAGTATTAGTACTGGATGTTACAGATACATACTTTAGGGAAACAGATGCAGACTGGAAGTCAAGAAAAGGTAAGGATGGTAAATATGCAAAATTAATTCAGATTGCATTAGCTGTTACAAAAGAGGACGGATTTCCAATAATTCATAGAATATATGAAGGAAATGTAGGTAATGTAAAAATATTTAGAGATGTTCTCGCCGATGTAAGACTAAAAGAATTTGATGTAATCATCCTTGATAGAGGAATGTTAAGTTATGAATCAATTAAGGATTTACAAGATATAAATCAAAAAGTCATTGCAGGGATAAGAAAAAATGAAACAATAAAGAGAGATTTTCTAAGTAAAATTGACAGGGAAGAGATTTATCACCCATCATGTTGTGTAAAGCTTAAAAATACAAGGGTATTTGTAAAACCTTTCAATTTTAAACATGGTCAATTATTAGTAATCTACAATCCTGAATTGGAGATAGTTAAAAGAGAAAATGCTATGCAAGATCCTCAAAAATATAATCCTTATAATGCAAAATACTCAGGTTACTCTCTAATTTATCATACAACAGATCTAAAAATAGAAGAAGTTTTAGAGAGATATTTTGAAAGAGATATTTTAGAAAAAGCATATAAGAATTTAAAAAGCGATATTAATTTTCATCCTATAAGGAAATACAGAATGAATCATATTAAAGCTCACATTAAGATATGCTATATAGCTTACGCTATTCTTTCATATATGCAGTATAAATTGAAATCCAAAGATATTTCTGCAGTAAAAGCATTAGAGCAACTACAGTATGGGTATAAGGTATATTTAGAATCAACAAAAGATAACTTTGAATGGGAAAAAATT
>Ga0067045_1028027_pt1 | contig 45886 bp, 45 predicted proteins | sample TerdegcTABiofilm_FD_59184 | JGI IMG/M metagenome (GOLD analysis project Ga0067045, IMG submission 59184) | Combined Assembly of (Gp0054472, Gp0054536) Wastewater bioreactor microbial communities from Singapore -Terephthalate degrading...
GAGATGATGAGGGAGGCGCTCGGGGAGGTGGCGTTCGAGAACTACCTCAGGGTGAAGAGGAAGGAGTGGGACCTGTACAGGACGCAGGTCTCGGACTGGGAGGTGGAGAGGTACCTGAGGAGGCTGTGAGGGGCGGATAGGGAAAAGTCCGCCATACCGGGGGGTGATCGGGATGTGTGGGATAGCAGGAGTCATGCTCGGTAGCAATGGTGAGGTCGGGAGGCTCTTGATGGTTATGCTCGAGGCCCTCCAGCACAGAGGGCTGGACTCTGCGGGCGTTGCCATCTTCAACGGCAACGGTCTGAAGGAGGATGAGTTCGTGATCAGGGTCTTCACCCCGGATATCGTGGGCGCGCTCAGCAAAGTCTCGACGGCCATAGCTGAGGCGGGAGGCGACATCCGGAGCATCAACATAAACCCTCTGAGAGGGTATGGCTTCGACAGGTATGTCGTGAGGGCTAGCGAGGAGAGGGTCGGGGGGATAACGGAGAGGATCAACGGCACAGACCTCTCAAAGGTGCTGAGCCTCGGCAGGAGGATGGACATAGTGAAGGATACCACGACCGTCCGTGAACTTGACAGGAATTTTGGCATAAGCAGGGCCCTAGGTAGCCATGCGATAGGGCACGTCCGGTTCTCAACCGAGAGCAGCGCCACCCTCCTCAATGCGCACCCTTTCCAGTCATTTGAATACCTGGACGCGGGGCTGGTCCACAACGGCCAGATAACGAACTACTGGAAGAGTAGGGAGAAGCTCGAGAGGAGGGGGGTCTCTTTCCAGACGCAGAACGACTCCGAACTCATAGTCCACTACCTGGCCCAGAGGCTCAAGGCCGGCGAGAGTCTCAGGGAGGGCCTCGCCGCCTCCGTGGACGAGCTGGACGGCCCCTTCTCGTACATCTTCTCGACGGCCGGGGAGATGGGCATGGTTAGGGACAGACTGGGGCTCCGCCCCCTCGTCGTGTTTGAGGGGGACGGCGTAAAGGCGGCCGCGTCCGAGGAGAACGCGCTCCGGATACTGGGCAGGGGCGGGACAATCAGGAACGTCAGACCGGGCGAGGTGATAGTATGGAGCGCGAGCTGAAGATCATCGACTGTGAAGGCATCGGCGTTAGGGAGCTGAACAGGGCCCTCAGGAACAGCGCCGGCTCAGAGAGGATCCGCATCGTCAACCAGAGGGGCCTCCACCACATCGCGGCCGGCTTGAGGAGCACCACGGAGATCGAGATCGAGGACTCTGTCGGCTACTTTGCCGGCACGATGATCGAGGGACCGAAGCTGCGGATAGGGGGCAACGCCGGGTGGTTCCTAGGCGACAACATGACGGGCGGCTCCATACTTGTCGAAGGGCACGCCGGCAACGGCGCCGGGCAGGGGATCTACGGCGGAACGCTTGTAGTCAAGGGGGATGCCGGGGATCGCGCCGGGGCTCTGATGAAGGGGGGGACGATAGTGATAGGCGGATACGCGGGGGTGATGACGGCCCTCTATATGATGGGGGGAGAGGCCATAGTCCTGGGGAGGCTGGACGACTATGCCGGCGAGTCCATGATAGGCGGCAAGATATTCTTCACGGGCCCCGAGCCTTCGCTGGGGAAGAACGCGAAGGTAGAAGAGGTGGGGGAGGGCGAGGCCGGACGGATCAGGGAGCTGGTCACGGCGGTCGGCCTCGGCACACCGTCGAAGCTAAGGAAGATAGTTCCGGAGAACCCGAGGTACTTCAAGAAGGAGGGGAGGGAGGCGCGGGGGGTCAGGAGGGAGAGGGGGAGGTATAGTGTCTCGGTAGATCATGGCGTCTGCCAGGCGTGCGGGGCCTGTATATCGTTGTGCCCCCAGCAGGTCTTCAGGAAGGTCAGGGACGGGTATGTGGCGCCGGTCAACGATCTCGAATGTGTCGGATGCGAGGTCTGCGTCGAGTCCTGTGGGTCCAAGGCGGTCAAGGTTATGCCGGTGCCAGAGGCACCAAACTCGACCTGGAGAAGGCGCGAGGTCAATGAGATCCAGCTGAAGGCTTCCGGGGGGCACACCTTGGTCAGAGGGATGGGGGCCTGGAGGGAGTTTCCGCACTTTGACGATCTGGTGTTCCTCTGCGCCCAGAATTCGCGGCCCCCGATCGATCACTACAGGGAGCCGTGTGATACGGGGACGGTCCTGGGTGCCAGGTACGCGGAGAGGCCACTCAGGCTCAGGGCCCCGATCATCATGGGTGCGATGTCCTTCGGCGCCGTCAGCAAAGAGGCGAAGCTGGCCATAGCCAAGGCTGCGACCGATATAGGGATCGCCGCCAACACCGGTGAAGGGGGCATGCTCAAGGAGGAGCGGGAGGCGGCATCTGTCCTGATAGCCCAGTACGCTTCCGGCAGGTTTGGCGTCTCTGCCTCGTACCTGCAGTCGGCGGATGCGGTGGAGATAAAGATAGGTCAGGGGGCGAAAGGGGGACAGGGCGGGCTTCTCATGGGTGAGAAGGTCAACGGGGAGATTGCCAAGGTGAGGGGCATCCCGCCGGGCTCGGACGCGGTCAGCCCGGCCAGGCACTTGGACATCGTGGGGCCGGAAGACCTCAAGATAAAGATCGAACAGCTGAGGGAGATAACTGACTGGAAGGCGCCTATAATCGTGAAGTACTCCGCCGGCAGGGCGGGCGACGACGTGAAGATTGCGGCCAAAGCTGGGGCGGACATAATCGTGCTGGACGGGAAGCAGGGCGGGACAGGTGCGGCGCCCGACATAGTCATTGAGCACGCGGGCATGCCGACACTGCCCGCTCTAGTGGAGGCTGAGAGGAGCCTCAGGGAGGCGGGGATGAGGGACGCGGTCGACCTGGTGGTCTCGGGGGGGATACGCAACGGCGCGGACGTGGCAAAGGCGCTGGCGCTGGGGGCCGATGCTGTCGCCATCTCTACTGGCGCACTAGTGGCGATGGGTTGCAGGATCTGCGGGCTCTGCGTGGAGGGGCGGTGCCCCCGCGGGATCGCGACGCAGGACCCGCTGCTCAGGAGGAGGCTGAGGGTGGAGGACGCCGCGCTCAGGGTCGAGAACTACCTGAGGGCGATCGTCGAGGAGCTGGAGATGTTCATCCAGCTCTCCGGTAAGACCAGCGTGAGGAGCCTGGAGAGGGAGGACCTGAGGGCGCTTACGGTTGACGCCTCGCGGATTACGGGCGTGAAGCTGGTCGGAACAGGTTGAGGAGGGCGCCGTGCCTTGGGTACTTCAGTTCCGGCCAGCTGGCTAAGGCGGATCGTCGCATGATAGCTCAGGCAGCGGGACCGCAACCCGACATGCGCCCTCCTCCGAGAGGTCAGACTTCCCTCCACTGGGCTTTCCCCCTTGCGATGAGGAAGAACGCGGCGGTTACGGCCATCAGCACGACCCAGTCGAGGGCGATCGATGAGGGGGCAAGCTCTAGGTGCCCGATGGCGTTCTGGGCCAGCTCCGCCGCATATGTCGTTGGCGAGAGGTAGGCGAGGTACCTGAAGGGGAGGGGGATGTATGTGATCGGGTAGTAGACGGGCGGGATGGTTGCGAAGAGCAGGGAGATGAGCCGCGAGAAGGCGAAGCTCTGGACGATATCGCTGGAGAAGGTGGCGAGGGTGAAGCCGAGCGCGGTCGATGTGAGGAACATCAGGAAGAGGATCGCCACCAGCTGCAGCGCGCCGAGGGCGCTCAGCTCCAGGATGTAAAAAGCTAGGGCGGCGAGGACGATGAGGCCCGGGCTCGAGTAGACCAGCTCGGAGATGGCTATGCCGCCCATATAGGTAAACCAGCTGGTCGGGGAGCTGACTACCATATCCTGGAGCTTAAAGTCGTTCTTCAGATGTGAGAGGTCTGCCTGCAGGGCCATGCCGCTCGAGAACATGCTCATGATGAAGCCGCCCGTCACGGCAACCCCTACGAGGGCTCCCTGGCTGACCAGCACTATCACGAGGAGGATGGAGAGGGGGGAGAGGATCGTGTTGATAAGCACGACAGGATAGTTCCTCATCTCGTAGACGGCGTTGACCAGGATCGCGGCATAGATCTGGCTTAGCCTGCTCCTGCCCTGCTCATTCATCCTCTGCCGCGCCTCTATTCGCTGTGGTTGCCGCGTCGGCCTCCCTCCCGATATCGATGCCTTTACCCTCCTCTTGGACGAGGTAGAAGAATATGTCGTCCAGGGAGAGCGGGTTGATCGTAAACTTGGCTCCCTTCCCCGATAGCTCTTTGGCTATCTTGAAGGCCTCCTCCTCTGTCGTGAGGATCCTTACGTGGCCGTCCCTGCCGGGGACGACCTCCCCGTCCGCCACACTGAGGGGGGACGGGTTTGAGAGGATCTTCATGCTGTAGTTGTAGCTGACGGTCTGTCTCAGCTCCTCTAGCGTTCCGAGACGGACGAGCTTCCCGCGCTCGAGGATGCCTATCCGGTCGGCGAGGTTCTCCGCCTCCTCGAGGTAGTGGGTGGTGAGGAAGGTAAAGCGCTCCTTCCCCACCTCCTTCAGGGTCCCCCAGAGGTCCTTCCTCGAGATCGGGTCGAGCCCCGTCGTCGGCTCGTCCAAGAAGATGATCTCGGCCTCCGAGGCGAGCACGGTCGCCACGAGCACCTTCCTCTTCAGCCCGCCGGAGAGGACGCGGTTCAGGGAGTCACAGTACGGGCCCAGACCGAGCCGCTCGAGCGACTCTGAGGCCCTGAGCTTCGCCTCGCGGTACCCTATCCCCCGCCAGAGGAGGTACGAGGTGACGGTCTGCATCGGCGTCATCCACGCTATGGGCCTCGCCTCCTGCGGCACTATCGCTATCTTTTCCCTGAGCTTCTCGGCCTCCTTCACAACGTCTATCCCGTTGATCGTGGCGCTGCCGAGGGTGGGTTCGAGTTCCGTGGCGAGGATGCGCACCAGTGTCGTCTTCCCCGAGCCGTTCCTCCCTATGAGGACGAATATTCCTTCCGAGGGGGCCGAGAAGGTAACGCCGTCGAGGGCCCTGACCCTCTCACCGTAGACCTTCGTAAGGTGATCGCATATTACGAGATGCGCTTCTCCCATGACAGTTCAGCCACCCGATGTTGTGCCGGCAGATCGAACGGGGGCAACGGCCCTCCCCTTGCCTTTGTCATTGTTATCGCTGGCCTTGCCTCTATCTCTTTCGCTGTGCATTCCGGGGCCGCCGAGCAGTGCAGGGGTGGTGCCAGGCAGGGTGGCGTACAGATTGTTTTTATCGTGCTGGATGCAAGTAATAGGGGGGGACGGACGACGACTGAAAGATTCCTAGTCTCGACGACGCCCAGCCTGCCGGGATACAAGATTATCAAGGTCCTAGGGATAGTCTCCGGCCTGACCCCGCGGACGAGGGGCGTCGGGGGGCAGTTCATAGGCGGCTTGCAGTCGATGGTCGGAGGCGAGGTGACGGCGTTCACAAGCGAGATCCTGAAGGCCAGGGACGAGTCGATAGGCAGGGCGATCAGGCAGGCGGAGTCGATGGGTGCCAATGCCATCATAGGGCTAGATATCGAGACGGCAAACATCTATCAGAGCATAGTGCTGATAAGCGCGACCGGGACGGCGGTCATCGTCGAGCCGGAGGCGTAATCATCCCCTTTTTATTTTTGTTATCTCGGTTGGCATAAAATGTGCGCGCACGGGATTTGGTGGCTAATGGTTCGTGGTCCTAGTCGGAGGCGCTCATATAAGGGGGGAGCGGGGAGGGTTGTTTAAGCAATTTAGGTGGATGGTTGGGATCGGATGAGGGCGCAAGCGCAGGAGCAGGAACGGAAGAAGCAGGTGCCGATGCCGATGCTGGTGCCGATGCTGGTGCCGGTGAAGGGGCTAGAGGTACGCCTACTGTGCGACAACTCGGTGAGGGTTGGCGCCAAGGGGATAATGGGGGAGCACGGCTTCTCCGCCCTGATCAGCAGCGGCGGCGAGGAGGCGATCCTAGACACGGGCCAGAGCGGGAAGGTCCTGATAAACAATCTCGATGCCAAGGGGATCGAGGGCCCGGCAAGGGTGGTGCTGAGCCACGGGCACTACGACCACTCGGGCGGGCTGATGGCATACCTGGCGAGGCAGCCCGGATGCGGCCCGGTAACGGTATACACGCACGCAGACGCTTTTGGCAAACGTCTGAAGAGGGCGAAGGGCAAGCTGGAGGACGTGAGCATGCCTTTCAGCCGGGAGCAGCTGGAGGGATCGGGAGCCCGCATCAGCGAGTCAGGCGGCCCCCAGAGGGTCACCGGGTGGCTGATCACCTCGGGGATCATCGAGAGGGGGAACGCCTTCGAGCGGCCTGAGACGGAGTTCTTCATTGAGAAGGGGGGCGTGCTGGAGCCGGACCCGTTCCTTGATGATATGGCAGTGATCGCCAACGTGGGGGGAAGGGGCTCGTCATCGTCACGGGGTGTGCCCACTCGGGGATAGTCAACACCGCCAGGCACGCCATGAAGTTGACCAAAGTGGAGAGGGTCTATGCGATAATAGGCGGCTTCCACCTGATCGATGCCTCCCCGGCGAAGATGTCGAGGACGGTGGATGCGCTGAGGGAGATCGACCCCAGCCTCATCGTCACGGCACACTGCACGGGGAAGGAGGCGGCGTATACGCTGAGGAGGGAGTTCGGCGAACGCGTGGTCTTCGGGGAGGTCGGGCTCAGGGTATCTCTGTAAGGGCACCTGCCGAAGAGAGGCGCCTGGAGGCATAGCAGATGGCGGGCATCTCTTCAGGCGTCCATCCTGCTGTTCGATCTCGTGCGCTGGATCTCCCCCCAGATGGCCTTACGGATGAAGTCGTTCCTCGACAGGGATCCTGCATGCGGCCAGACCACGTCGAGTTCCTCTAACAGGTTCTTGGGCAGCTTAACGACGACCCTCCGGCCTTCGATCCTAGGTCTTCCAGCCTTCGGCAAGAGGACACCTCCAGCCATACGCACAGTATAACTAGTCACGGGGGGATTATATCATTATTGATTTTCGAAATACGGAAATAGTAACGAATAATACATATTTCTGCTATCGAAATACAGAATGCGAAGTGCCAGAATTGGAAGCCCTTGAGCAGACAGGTTCCGTCCGGATCATCCTCCTGTTGAGCAGAAGGGGAGATGTGACGCTGACTGATCTGAGGGACAACGTCGGCTGCAGCATCTCGTCGATCTACAACGCGCTCCCAAAGCTCAAGAATGCAGGCATAATTCAGGAGAGTTTGGAGGCGGACTTCCCCAGAAGGAGGAGGATCTCGCTGACCGCGAAGGGGAAGAGGGTGGCGGAGAAGCTCGCTGACGTCGAACGCATATTAAGCGAATGAGGGCACCAATGGGCTTTCCTAGCCTGATCCGGTCTGGCCGGCTGCGCCATGGGCGCGCGAGTCATGTGCAGGATTGGCCGTTCCCGGTCGTTCAGGTCGTGCGGCGGGAACCGTAGGCGGTTACTGCAGGGTGGACGCATCGTCTATCAAGGCTCGCGGCCCGGGAGGAGCGCATTCACTTCGTCGAGCAGTTTGGCTATCTTTGCGCCAGTCTCTGTCAGGGTTATAAGTCGCCTGCGTGGGAAGGCCTCTTCGAGCTCCTCCCTGATCAGCCCCATGTCTCTCAGCCTTTTGACGTTGTTGTAGATCGTCTGGTTGCTAAGCCTCGACTTCTCCCTGAGGCCGAACAGCGAGAGTTTTCCGTGGCGGGAGAGAGTGATTAATATGGTGTCTGCCTCATCGATGATGATCTTCCGCTGCATATGGTCCACCTTATCCGTTATCCAAATAGCTGTTTAAAATAGGTTATATTATATATCTAAAATCTACATAACAGAAGCCTATAAATAGCGCCGTTCACCACCTAAAGAATGCAATTGGCGGTGAAATATGGTCAAAATGGGAAGGCCTGCTATCGAGGGCAAGAAGATCGTCTTGAAGGTATCGCGTGATCTCTTGGAAGAGCTGGACGAGGTCTGGCCCAAGCTGGGGTTTATCTCCAGGAACGATTTTATCCGGAGGGTGGTCTGGGAGGAGGTACAGCGTACCAAAGTGCGGACCATGACGGAGCCCAAGTCATAGGCGGTACCGCCCTGCCGGGGAGGCATATCGACCCCAGCCCTAGTCCTAGCCCGGACGCATCATCTTTCTGCGGGCAGGGATCGATCCTGCAGGCTGCCTATGTCCGGGACGGCCCTATGTGCCAGCCAGTCACGTACGTACTAGGGCAAGAAATGACAAATAATTATCATTATCTATCCGCCCATTCTCAGAAAAAATATAAATATTGAATTTCGGACACAAACATGTGATCATCAGAATCCTGCTCCCGGCTATGGTGCCTCGCGTTTCTCCGGCCGCCGTATCCGGCAGGGTTCCGGTCAGGGTTGTGTAGGTATTGGAAGCTGAGCTGTATGCCGCGGATACCCTCGCATCGGCCTGTCCAGTACGTGCTCTGAGGAGGGGGTAAGTTGGCAGACCTGAACCAAGTCCTGCCCACCGGCACGTCGATCCACCCCAACGTGAATATCCTCCGCGAGGTGTGGAAGAGGAGCCTGCAGGACCCGGAGGCGTTCTGGCAGAAGGTGGCGGACGACCTCTTCTGGTTCAGCAAGGACGGCTCCGCCTACGAGCCGCTGGACGTCCCGCCCTACGCCAAGTGGTTCTCCAACCGCAAGACCAACCTGGCTTATAACGCGCTCGACCGGAACGTCGAGGGCTGGCGGAAGAACAAGGTCGCATACTACTGGGAGGGCGAGAACGGCGAGAAGCGCACCCTCACGTATTACGACCTCTACAAGGAGGTAAACAAGTTCGCATCCGTCCTCCAGCACCTGGGGATCGGGAGGGGTGACCGCGTCACGATCTACCTCCCGATGATCCCGGAGCTCCCGATCGCCATGCTCGCGACCGTCCGGCTTGGGGCGATCCACTCGGTCGTCTTCGCGGGCTTCAGCGCCCAGGCGCTGGCGGACCGCATAAATGACTCTAGGAGCAGGCTTGTCATCACCTCGGACGGTGGATTTCGGCGGGGCAGGAACATCGCGATCAAGCCCACCGTGGACGAGGCGCTCAAGCACACCTCGACTGTCGAGAATGTGGTGGTGGTCGGCCGCACCGGCGCCCCCGTAGAGATGGCCGACGATAGGGACTACTGGTACTACGAGCTCGCACCGTCCGCCGATCCCTACGTCAAGCCGGTGGAGGTAGAGGGGGAGGATCCGAGCTTCATCCTCTACACCTCTGGGACTACGGGAAAGCCCAAGGGCGCGACGCACAGTACGGCGGGCTACATGGTCTGGGCGTACTACACCCAGAAGTGCGTCTTTGATCTCAACGACCGGGACATTTACTGGTGCGCCGCCGACATCGGCTGGATCACCGGCCACACGTACATTGTATACGGCCCTCTGCTGACTGGCGCGACTTCGCTCATCTACGAGGGCGCCCCTGACTACCCGGCGCCTGACAGGTGGTGGCAGATGATCGAGGATCACGGCGTCACGATCCTATACACCTCCCCGACTGCCATCCGCATGCATATGAAGCACGGCGAGCAGTGGCTGAAGAAGCACGACTTGGGCACGCTGCGCATCCTCGGCACCGTAGGCGAGGCGATCAACCCCGAGGCATGGCACTGGTACTACAAGCACGTCGGCCACGAGCGCTGCCCCATAGTCGACACTTGGTGGCAGACCGAGTCAGGCGGCATAATGATCTCGCCCCAGCCGGGCCTCTCGCTCGTCCCGCTCAAGCCGGGCTCCGCGACCCTCCCGCTCCCGGGAGTCGACGCGGTGGTGCTGACGGAGGACGGCCGGGTGGCCCAGCCTAACGAGAAGGGGTACCTCGCGATAAGGAGCCCCTGGCCAGGCGAGTTCATCACCCTGTGGGGGGACCGGGCACGCTACAACTCGGTCTACTTCTCCAAGTTCCCGGGACACTACTATGCAGGGGATTTTGCCATGAGGGACGACGACGGGTACTTCTGGCTCCTCGGAAGGGCCGACGAGGTACTCAAGGTTGCCGGCCACAGGATAGGCACGATCGAGCTGGAGGACGTCCTCATCGCCCACCCGGCGGTGGCAGAGTCCGCCGTGATAGGAAAGGCCGACCCGGTCAAGATGCAGGTCCCCGTGGCCTTCGTCACCCTCAGGAGGGGGCATGAACCCTCACCGCATCTCCGTTCGCAGCTCGCGGACCACATACGCCAGACGATAGGCCCCATAGCGGTCCCGTCCATGATCTATTTCGTTGACAAGCTGCCCAAGACCCGGAGCGGGAAGATAATGAGGAGGATCATCGGCGCCGTGGTCGACGAGAAGCCGATCGGGGACACTACGACCCTCGAGGACGAGGCGAGCGTCGAGGAGGCGAGGAGGGCTTACGAGGAACTGAAGGCGCAGATCATCAAGAACGAGACGCGGGCGTGAGCCGTATCCGCTCTGCGGGCGGGAGGGCTTGGCCGTCCGCGCCCGCTTTTTAGTTAATACAGGGGCGGGCCGCCGCATATTTACTTACTAAAAGGCGGTGTTCGAATGGTTGGAGAGATGGGGGCCGTGAAGGGAGGCGAGGAAGGGAAGGGAGGGAAGGGCAGAGGAGCGGGGGGAGGGGAGGGTGAGAGCGAGGGGGGAGGAGGGAGGAGTGGGGAGTGGGGGAGTGGAGGAGTGGAGGAGGCCATCTACGATATTATAATAATCGGCGCTGGGCCCGCCGGGCTGACCGCCGCGATATACGCGCGCAGGAGGCTCCTCAACACCCTCGTGATAAGCATGGACATCGGCGGGCAGATCCTCTTGGCGGACAACATCGACAACTTTCTTGGATACACGGGCAGGTCGGGAGCCGGGCTGGCGCTCATATTCGAGAGGCAGATGGCGGAGAGCGGCCTGGGAATAACGATGGGCGAGGTCAGGAGCGTTGAGAAGGAAGGGGACCTCTTCAGGGTGAGGAGCACTGCAGGCGACTTCCTCACGCGCACAGTGGTGGCCACAGGTGGTCGTGCGCCCCGCAAGCTGAACGTGCCGGGGGAGGAGAGGCTCTTCGGCAAGGGGGTGAGCACCTACCTCACGGCGGCCGTAGCCGACGGCAGGAACAGGGCGGTGGCGATCGTCGGAGGGGGGAACACCGCGTGCAAGAGGGCAGAACTCCTATCGGGGCAGGCGGAGAAGGTCTATCTCATCCACAGGAGGGATCAGTTCCGGTCGGACGAGATAACGGTAGAGAGGTTGAGGGGTTGCCCGAACGTCGAGTTCCGCCTCAACACGATCGTCGAGGAGATAAGGGGGAGGGAGAGGGTGGAGAGCATCCTTGTCAGGGACGCCGTAACGGGCAGGAGGGAGGAGCTGAGGGTGGGGATGGTCTACGTGGACATCGGGAGGGACGTAAACCTGAGCTACATAAAGGGCCTGGTCAGGACGAACGAGGCGGGGCGCATCATCGTGGACCGCCTCGGAAGGACGAGCTGCGAGGGGGTCTTCGCCGCGGGCGATATCACGGACCTGCCGTACGAGCAGGCGATCATAGCGGCGGGGGCGGGCGCGATCGCCACGCTGGCGGCCTACGACTACCTGAGGGGGAAGGGGCGGCGGGCGTAGGGAACAGCATAGACGGATGCGGAGGGGCAGTCGCAGGTGCGGCAGGCATATCCAAAGCCTGATGAGTCTGTGGAGAGCTGTAACTCAAGGGTCCGAAGCCGATCAGCCCGAAACGATTCTGCTTCGAACCCGCTTTGAAAATTAAAAATTAATAAGCGTATTCAGCATGTTTTAGTTGGGGGAAATCTCGGCGTTTTGGAGGGTAGGGAGCGGCCTCCAAGGATACTCCATGTTGGTAACCTAGCGAACTTTCCCTTCAGACATGTCAAGGCGCTCAGGCGGAAGGGGCTGGACGTCGACTTGCTGATCCCGAAGGTGCACCCACTTACTGAGGATCCTGCATCCGAGGAGGGCGACATCGGGACAGGGGCGGTAATGGGGAAAATGGGCTTCCCTGAGTGGATCAGGTGCTGGGACAACACCGCCCGACTGCGCAAGCTCAACCTTATCCGTATCCTGAGAGAGTACGACCTGCTCCACACGTACACAGAGTATCCGATAGCAGGCCTCTTCTCCTTCCGACCCTACATCGCACACAGCACGGGTAGTGATCTAAGGGAGCAGATCTTCGCCAACGACCGCTTCGGCGTGCTCCTCAGGCAGGCGTACAAGAGGTCAGGGGCCATCCTCTTCTCCAACCCCGACCAGATCAGGGCGATCAGGAGGCTCGGGCTCCTCGGGAAGGCACGTTTCTTGCCTGCTCCCATAGACACGGAGAGGTATTCGCCCACAGCCAAGGGCCGGGATCGGGAGGGCCCTGGCTGCCGCCAAGGCGAGAACACTGCGTTTGAGGGCGACCCTGTCATCTTCCACCCGTCAAGGCAGGAGTGGCGCATAAAGGGCAACGAACTCCTGATCCTGGCATTTGCGAGGCTTACGAGGGAGGTGCCCGGCGCCCGCTTAGTGATTGTTGACTGGGGACTGGACAGGGTCAGGACTAGGACGCTGATAGCATCGCTTGAGCTGAGCCACCACGTCGCATTCATCCCCCCCGTAGGGCAACAGAAGTTAGTCAGATATTACAATATGTCAGACATAGTGGTGGATCAATTCAGAGTGGGGTCGATAGGTGGAGTATCGATCGAGGCGATGTCGTGCGCCAAACCAGTTGTGGCTGGGATTTCGGAGGAGGAATTCAGGTTGTGCTACCCTGAATTACCCCCTCTCGCCTGCGCCCATGATGAGAAAAGCATCCACAGGGAGCTTTACAGATTGGCTACTGATGCCGGTGAGAGAAAGAGGGTGGGCGACGCCTCAAGAGCTTGGGTGGTTAAGTATCATTATGCCGACGCTGTCGCCCAGAAGGTGGCGGACCTCTACGAATCGGTGTTGAGGGCATAGCTAAGCAGCGTCAGTCTTGCCCCCTGCATCGGCCTTCCCATCAGTCCAGTCCGGCCTTCCCTGCTGCGAACCCAGCACGAACCGCTCGACCTTGGCGCCCATCCCTCTGAGCTGGCGGGGGAGGTATGCTATGAAGAAGGCGGTATCGTCCTTGTCGGCGATCCTTAGGAAGCGCACCATAGCGAGGTAGATCACCGCGCCGATGAGCATGTAAAAGGGTAACAAGTACTTGATATAGATAACGCACTGCATGGCGAGAACCGCCGCTGCCATCACCGAGGAGGCTGCAAGTGCCTTGAGGAAGACGCGCCAGTTCAGACTCAAGAGGTGAACCCTGCAGAGGTATAGGAGGGGGACGAGGAACTGGACTATCAGGAGGGAGGTTCTGCCTATGCTTGCCCCCGTAGCACCGAGAGGCGGCACCATAATGAGGCTCACGGCTGCCCCTGCCCCTATGGCTAGGAAGTTCGCCGCGAAGAGGATATGCGTCTTGTTTATGGACATTATCACGTTGTTGAGGATCGCCCCGAAGCATATCAGCGCCGAGAACGCGCTGACTATGGCGAGGGTCGGAGCCCCGCCTGCGTAACGGTTGCCAGCGAACATCTCGATGGCGGGGTTGGCGACGGAGGCTAACCCGAGGGCTAGGGGGACGTATATGACACCCACGTACTTTGAGGTGATGTTACTGATGTGGGTGATCTCTTTTAGATTGCCCCTTCCATAGGCCTCGCATATCCTCGGGAAGGTGACGCCGACTATCGAGGTTGGGATGAGCATAATGTATGTCACTGCCGCTATTGCTGGCGTGTAGAGTCCGAGGGCCGCACTTCCGGCTAGACCGAAGACGACGTATTTGTCGATCGTCGACTGGAAGAAAGTGAGGAGCGTGGAGCCGTAGAGTGGTGCACCATATTTGGCCATGGTGTCAAGCGGGAAGTCGGGGGCTCTCCCGGAGATAACGTCACGGGTCAGGTAGATCATGATGAAGAGCCCAAGAAAGTCGAAGATTATCCATGCGAGCAGGACGCCACTAATTCCGAGCCCCAGAACCAAGAAGAGGACTGCAGCGATACCCCTTCCACCGTTGGCTAAAGCATTGACGATGGAGTACTCCTTGAAACGCTTCAGTCCTAAGAGCGGGGCAGATACAAATGTAGAGAGGCCCAAGGCGAAGCTATCGACGGCGACAAGTCTGAGGAGGTCGGCCTTGCCGAGCTCGCCGAAGAATATACTGGAGAGCTGAGGCGCGAATATGAAGCAGGCCGTACTGCATATCACCGCGAGAACCGCGCCGGCCCTAAAGCCCTTTATGGAGACCCCCCTCGCGGCGGCGAACCCGGATCTGCCGATCTGCTCCGGGAGGAACTTGATCACCGCCTGGGGGAGGCCGAGCGGCACGATCGCTTGGAGTAGGGAGACGGTCATACCGAGAATTGAGACAGTCCCGAAGTCTGCTACGGTGGGGAGGAGCCTCGTCGCAAAGGCGAGGTAGAAGACGCCAGCTAGGGCTACGACTACGTTGGCTGCTGCAACGTAAGTGGCGGCTCTGGCCAGATCTACTCGCTCGGAGGGCATAGGCTCGACCCTTCTCAGGATATGGTATCTAGTGATACTGAAGGTATTCTTATATGTGAAGCAGATGTGGCGCGAATTCAAGTCAGCAGAGCATCCAGGATGGACGCGAGCCTACCGGCAGCGCCTCTGTAACTGAACTTGTCGATCTCCTCGACGACCCCGTTGTAGCCGACCCTTCCGTTCGCGCGATATTCTGTATACAGCCCCTTGAGTACAGCTTTTATGCTCTCGACGTCTCTGGCATAGATCCCGGCCTTCGTGTTGCGGAGGATCTGCTCGACCATGTCGCCGCCAAACCCACCAGTCGCGAGTATGGGTCGCCCTGCAGCCAAGTACTCGAAGACCTTCAGTGGAACGACGCCTTTCTCTTCAGGGTCTTCCCAGTTCATAACTAGTAGAACCTGCGACTCCCTCTGTTTCTGGAGCGAGACGCTCCGTGGCACGGCCTTATTGAAGCGGGTGACCGGAGACAGTCCGTATCGCTCCACTTCCTCGACTGTGCCGATGCCGGGCCACCCGTAGAACCGGATCTCAAGGTCATCCCTTCTGATGGAGCCCTCCGAGAGCAGGTCTGAGAGTGCCGAGAGGATCTTCGTCGGATCCTGCCGCCCGCGGTATATCTGCCCAGTGTAGGTGATGGTAAACTTGGAGGTCGTCCCAACGGATTTCCCTGCCTCCTCTGGGTCGAAGCCGTTGGTTATGGCATACATCCTCTGGTGACGGTGCAGCCTGCGCAGCTCGTTGACTAGGGGGGCGGAGACGGTCGTGAGTGCATCGGCGGTGGAGAGGGTTCTCACTTCGAGGCTGCGGTCCAAAGCTCTCCTGATCCAGCCGTAGGGGTAGTTGTGGTTCTGCGACCAGAGATCCCGCAGATCGGCTATCCAAGGTATGCTGTTGCGCCCCGCCTTCAGCACCCGGGCGACCAAGTGACTAGTGACCGGGGAGGAGCTGCTGACCATTGCATCCAACTCCGCTTCCTTAAGGAGTTTCTGACCAGCAGCTATGGCGGCCCTTCTCCAGAATCTCTCCTGATCAGGATAGTAGGCGATCTCCTTGAAGAAACGGATGAGTTGTGAATAGATACCGAGCGGGATCGGCCCGTCCTCCATCCGCAGCTGGCTCATCGCTCCCTCAGTTGGATCCATCCCAGCGGTCTGTTTGATGGAGGCGATCATCCATCCCACAGGATCATGGTAAGGGACCTCCACGACGTTCATACTCCTTATGCAGTCGTCTATAAGGACGCTCTGGCGGGTTTTCCCTACAGGAGGCGTTATGATTATCGGCTGCCATCCGAACTCTGGCAGATATTTCGAGAGGCCGGGAATCCGTGGGGATGCATCCACGAGCGAAGTTATGATGAGGACCCTCTTCATTTAACGCCCCTAGATCGATATTTATCGAGGGCTATATTCGCCTTTTGGAGTGGCCACCACAATGGCGCCGTACTTCTTCCAGAGGGCGTCGTCGAACCCACCTTTCTCGCCCAGCCAGAAGACTTTCACTTCGGCATCCGGCAGGGACTCCATCAGGAGGGAGGTATAGTTCCTCACCCAGTTCCGCTCGTACCTTCCCAAGGACACCGGCTCAGGGGTATGCCACTCGCAGAGGACGACGGCGAGGCGGGCGATTCGGGAGATCTCGCCTACGACCTGACGTATCTTGTCTGGTCCGATGTACATCAGCGCCGCATCGGTGAGGACGATGTCGTACTCAGGGAGGTATTCCAATGCGTCCGCCTTGCAGACAGAGAGCCTGACGTTGCGGATATTGTCCCGCCTCATCCTCTCGTTACCAGCTTCGACGGCAGATGGGTTGATGTCCACGCCAGTGAACTCCACGCCGGGGTACCTCCTGGCGAGGAGGTAAAGGTTCGGTCCTACTCCGCAACCGACCTCAAGGAAGGTCTTGAACTCGAACCCGAGATCCGCAATGTGATCGGCGATGAAGAGCCTGTGCGGGTGGTTCAAGGTCTCCCAGCCGTAGTCGGATGAGAAGGAGGTTCTCTTGGACCACCTCCACTCCCCTAGGCGCGTGCCAGCCACAGGCCCAATTAGGCGGATCATAGTACGGTAGATCCCCCTAACAACCCTGTAGATAGCAGGGCGGTTCTTTAGCGAGGCGATAATCCTTTCCATCATTGGATTGTTCAGCTCTTGCGGCGGTGGGGCTTTTGCTGGTCTCTACTTCCTACCACTGCCGGGTTATTGCCGTATTCCGGTCTCACCTTTTCGAGGTCGAGAAAGCACGAACCCTAGCCACCACATACTGAACCTGCTCATCGGTAAGCTCGGGGTACATGGGGAGCGAGATCACCTCCCTCGATATCCGCTCCGTCTCTGGCAGCTTGAATTTACTGAGGTCGAGTGCCTCCTGTAGGTGGTTCGGAGTCTTCCACGAGATCAGGGTTTCCACTCCGTTAGCGTCGAGGAACTTTGCCAATTCGTCGCGCCGCGTGGAGCGGATGACGTAGTTCTGGTAGACGTCGTAATAGTCCGGGCCCATATCCGGTGGGGTCCTGATGCCCGGGACGCCGGCTAGCCCCTCGTCGTAGATCTTGGCGATCTCTCTCCTCCTGTCGAGCCATTGTGGGAAGTATTTTAGCTTTATATTCAGAACGGCCGCCTGGATGTTGTCCATGACGCTGTTGAAGCCGTAGAGATAGATCTTCTTGTTCCCAGCCTCTGATGGGTCCTTCATCAGATATCTCGCCTTCTCCCCGTTATCCCTGAGGAGGTAGAGGTGTTCCGCGAGCGCGTCATCGTTAACCGCTATAAAGCCGCCGTCACCGTAGCACCCGAGGATCTTTGCGGGGTAGAAGCTGAAACAGCCGGTATCGCCGAACGAGCCGGCCTTCTTCCCCTTGTAACTTGCGCCCAAGGCCTGGGCCGCGTCCTCGACCACCATAAGGTCGTGCTCTTCCGCGATCTCCATTATCCTGTCCATCTCGCAGCAGTGCCCGTTGAGGTGGACCGGGATAACCGCCCGCGTCCTCGGGGTGACGGCCTTCTCCAGCTGGTCGACGTCCATGTTGAAGTCCTCTTTGACGTCGATGAGGATCGGCCTCGCGCCAGTGTGGACGATCGAGGAGATCGTCGCGATGTATGTGTGCCCCACCGTGATGACCTCATCGCCCTTGCCTATCCCCTCGGCGTAGAGCGAGAGAAAGATCGAATCGGTGCCGCTGTTGGTCCCGATCCCGTACTTCACGCCGAGGTACGCTGCCAGATCCCTCTCGAGCTTTATGCAGTCATCGCGCAGGTAGAGGTCGCCCTTCGAGAGGAGGGATTGGAACTTTTCGTCAATCTCGTTCTTTATATTGCGATACTGAAGAGGATAATTCACAAAAGGTACTTTGTAGGGCATACTATTGTGCCTCCAGCGCCCTCCGGATCGAGAGGATAATATCATCCTTCTTCGGATAATAAACTTTCTCAAGGGCTCGGCTTGCGGGTGCCGGGACGTCGGGGAGGGCTATCCTCCTCACAGGGGACTTTAGCCCCATCACGATATCACTCTCAGCGATCCTAGCTGCCACTTCGGCTCCGATGCCACCCGTCTTCCAGCCGCCGTCCACTATGACCGCCCTGCCAGTCTTCCTGATTGACGCGAGGATCAAGTTAGTGTCCATGGGCTTAACGGATCTCAGATCGATGACTTCGACAGATATACCACTCCCCTCGCACTCTTCGGCAGCCTCCACCGCAAGATGGACCATGTAGGAAGCGGCTACGACCGTCACATCACGACCCTCCCTCATTATCTGGGCTTTCCCGATCGGGACGGCGTATGGTTCCTCAGGAACCTCGCATGGGAGATTATAGAGCCACCTGTCATCAATGAAGACGACGGGGTTGCCGTCCCTCACACATGAGAAGAGGAGCCCCTTTGCATCGTAGCCATTACTCGGCATAACCACCTTTAGCCCGGGCACGTGTGCAAAGACCGCCTGCAACGCCTGGGAGTGCTGAACGGACTGTTCGCCGCCCCTGTTTATGATCCCCCAGATGGTGAGGGGGACGTTTGCCTGCCCGCCGAACATAAAACTCCAATTAGAGGCGTGGTTCACGATTTGATCCATGGCATAGTACATAAAGTCCATCCGGGGGAAGACGAGGATCGGGTGCATACCGGCGAGGGCGGCGCCTGCCGCCACCCCTGTTATGGCGTTCTCGGAGACGGGGGGATCGATGACCCTCGAGGGCCCGAATCGGTCTTTCAGACCCACTGTCGTGGAACCAACGTACCACGGGCTGGTGACGCCCTGCCCGATCAGGAGGGCATTCGGGTCCCCCTCCAGGATCTGGGTCAGTGCCTCATTGACGGCCTTGACGTAGGTGATGACTCTAGGTACCCCCGAAGTACCTTGTGCTGCAGTCACCAGCATCGTCCTCCAAAGACGTATTTCTCCAGCTCCTCCCGGCTTGACTCTGGGTAGGGGCTCTCTTTGGCGAACCTGAGGGCCTCCTCAACCTCCGCCCTCGCGTCTGCGATAATCTTCTTCTTCTCGGGGTTGGTCATGAGGTTGTCGGAGAAGAGAATCTTCTCAAGGTGATGTATGGGGCACCTCTCAATCCACTTGTCGAGCTCCTCCTTGCTCCGCAGTCCTTTGTCGAGGTCATAGTTCGGACCGACGTGCCCCCTCCATCGATAGGTCATGCATTCCATAAGGGTCGGCCCATTCCCGCGCCGGGCATTCTCGACCGCCCTCTCCGCGACCCTGTAGACGTCCAGTACATTATTGCCGTCCACGCGCACGCCTGGCATCCCGAACGCCTCCGCCTTCTTGTAGATAGAGGTGTTTGCTAGATTCTCCGCGATCGGGACGTGGGTCGAGTAGAGGTTGTTCTCGCAGACGAAGATGACAGGGAGATGCCTAAGGGAAGCAAAGTTGAGCGACTCGTAGAAGACGCCCTCGCTCACGGCTCCATCCCCGAAGAACGCCACTGCCACCGTGTCCCTCCCGGTGATTGAGAAGGCGAGGGCGGCTCCTACCGCCAAGGGGATCGAGCCAGCGACAATCGCTGAACTCCCTATGATGCCGATATCAACCGATGCTAAATGCATCGAGCCACCCCTGCCCTTGGAGCAGCCAGTTGCCTTACCGTAGAGTTCTGCCATCAGAGCCCTGATATCCCCGCCCTTAGCGATGTAGTGACCGTGGGAGCGATGGGTGCTGAATATATAATCATGCCGGCGCAGGGCGGCACAAACGCCAGTCGCCACTGCCTCCTGACCTGTGTAGAGGTGGCAGGGGCAGACTATCTCCTTCGCAGCGACTAGGTCGGCAACCTTCTCCTCTAAGACGCGTATCCTCTGCATCGTGACGTACATCGACTTCATTACGTCAACCGGAACGCCAGCGAAGCCTATGATGATCGGACACCCTCCTTGCTGGTTAACTGGCACATGCATGATCAGTACGATCCGCAGATCGATCAGATCCTGATCCTCTGTTCCATCCCGAACCGCTTGTACCATTGGATGAACTCCCTGAGGCCCTCCTCCAAGGTGTATTTGGGCGTCCATCCAAGCAGCTTCCTCGCCCTCGAGGCGTCGGCGATGAGACGCATCACCTCGCCTATCCGTGGAGAGACGTTCACGGGGGTGAGCTGTCCCCTCCTCCCGCAGAGGTCGATTATGAGGTTGGCGAGGTCTATTATGCGGATCTCCTTGCCGGTCCCGAAGTTGATCGGGTCAGGGAGATCCCCCTCGTACTTGAAGACGCTGTCGTAACCTTCCACCGCATCCTCGATATAGGTGTAATCGCGTGTCTGGGTCCCTTCCCCATAGACGATCGGTGGGAGTCCGCTGATAACCCGCCTAGTGAAGATCGAGATCACCCCGCCGTAGCCGATATCTCTCTGGCGGGGTCCGAAGATGTTGAAGAAGCGTAGGATCGGTATGTTCATCCCGTACGTCCGGGTGTAGGCGTAGCACATCCGGTCGGCACCTATCTTGCTCGCCCCGTAAGGGTGGGGGGCACAGAGCGGGTGATTCTCATCCATGGGGGCTGTCAACGATGGTCCGTAGACCTCGCTCGAAGAGGCATTTATAACCTTCTTGACGTCGTATATCCTGGCCGCCTCGAGGACGTTCTGCGTGCCAATAACGTTGATCTCGTAAGTGAGTTTGGGCTCGACATAGGACCGATCCACATGGGTTTGCGCAGCAAGATGGAAGATCACGTCGACCCCCCGGGCGATCTTCTCCAGCGCCTCGAAATTGCGGATATCCCCTTTTATCAGTTTGAAGTTCCGGTAGTCCAGGAGGTGCCTGATGTTGAGAAGGTTTCCACTGAGGAAGTTGTCGAAGCAGATGACGTTGTGCCCCTCCTTAGTATACCTCTCGCATAGATGGCTCCCGATGAACCCGGCGCCGCCGGTTATAAGCAGCTTCATGACTTAAACCTCGTGATGGTTCTTTTATAAATGCTTTCCATCTTTTCCATCTCCTTGCGGTAGTCATTCCTCGCCTCTATAACCTTCCGGCTCTGAGAGCCGAAGCGGAGCCTCGCCTCCTTGTCGCTCAGGAGGGCGATGAGCTTCTCGGCCAGCGCCCGGGCGTTCCTCGGGGGGAAGGTGAAGCCGTTTACGCCGTCCACCACCCATCTTCCGTTGTCCCCGAAGTCGGTGACGACCACAGGGAGCCCGCATGCCATCGCTTCTGCTGTGCTCGCTGCCAAGCCGGCATCGGAGAGGGAGGTGGAAACGTAGACATCGGCGAGGGAGAGGTACCTCGGGAGGAGCTCGCTCCGGACTTGGCCGAGGAAATGGACGCTCCTATCGACGCCGAGCGACCTCGTGAGCTCCTTCAGCATAACCTCCTCTGGACCGTTACCGCAGATCAGGAAGACCGCGCCGGGCATCTCCCTCAGTACGAGGGGGGCGGCCCTCACCAGCGTCGCCACGTCGTAGACGGGTTTGAGAGTCCGCAGGCTTATCACCACCGGGCCTCTAGGAATGCCCAGCTCAGCAGCCAGCGCCTCGTCCCTAGGCGCCGGCCTGAACCGTGACGTATCGACCCCGAAGTAGACGGTCTCGAGCTTCCCCATCTCGAGACCGAACTCCTCGAGCGCCCCCCTGAAGTGATCACCGTCGCAGGTCACCAAATCAGCCTCCTTCAGGGTACGCCTGACGAGGCGCCGAACAAGCCATGACTCCTTCGGCGTGATCAGGATATCGGAACCCCAGACCGTCAGGATGAATGGGTGGAAGCCCGAGAGAGCGGCGGTCCAGCCATACTTCACGGCGTAGTGGGCGTGGAGCACATCCGGCTTGATCTCTCCGATGAGCCTCCGGGCAGCAGGTATTCCCCTGAGGATTGTGAGGAGGGTGCCGGGCATCTCCGGAAGGGTATGCACCTCAACCCCCTCGATCTCCCCCGGCTTGTATGTGATGAGGTGGACCTCGTGTCCCTCCGCCGCGAAGAAGGAGAGCCACCGCTCGGTGTGTATGCTCGTCACGTCCGCGATGTAGCAGAGTCTCATGAGAACCACTTCATCTCATCTATTGTGTTTCGTTATGTTGCAACCGGTAGTAGTTGAGGTACGCTGCGGGTCATCCCTATTCCTTATTTAGCGGAGATGATAAACCTATCTTGGAAGCAGCCGATATAAAAATAACTAAACTTGAGGCGCCTGGGGAGACGTTGACCATATGACCCAATCCAACCGCAATCTTGACCTTACCCCCCACCGCAGCACCATTGAGTACTACCCGTCCCTTCAGGGGCTTGAGATATGGAATGAGCTGATCGTTAGGAAGGCTCGACCGATCTACGAGTTCCTCTACGATATGGGTCCGCCGGACAGGAGGCTTGTGGCAGAGCTAATGGGGAGGGGCGTGGACCTCTTCACCTTCGCGGAGAGAGGGTTCGCCCGACAAGATATGCAGAACAACGATCTCTTCCCTTTCCCATCTATCCTTGACAATATCGCCTTGGCGAGGGTAGATGACTATGGCATCTGGTTCAGCAGACAGATCACCAAGAAGACGCGGAACGTCATCAGGAAGGCGCAGAAGGCAGGGATAACGGTCTCCGTCTATAACGATCCGGCCAGCGTCCCCGAGGAGGCCTATGTCGGGATCTGGAGGGTATACAACGAGACGCCGATCAGGCAGAACCGGCGCTTCCCCCATTACGGGACGAGCCTCGCAACGGTGAGGGGGTTGGAGAAGAGGATCAGCCGCAGCTATGAGCTTTACTGTGCATTCCTCCAAGGAGAGGTAATAGGATTCTCGGAGGTCATCCTAGGCGACAGGGCGGCCCAAGTCTCCCAGATACTGTCGCTCATGAAGCACTTCGACAAGTCCCCCAATAACGCGCTTCTAGCTGAGGTCTTCAGGAGGTGCGCCGGCGAGTACCCGTATGTCATCTATGGGAGAATGGGGCTCTCACACCCATCGCTCACGAAGTTCAAGGAGGGAAATGGGTTCCGTCGGTTCGATCTAAAGAGGTACTTTGTCCCCCTCACCCATAGGGGGGCAGTGGCGGTGAGGGTCGGCCTACACCGACCGCTGAAGGACATTGTTCCCGAGATGGCAAAGTACACGCTTCTGCCAGCCTATTCCTTCGCCAGCAGGACGCTGGGAGTGGATTTCGGATGAGGGCTAAGAGGCTCGGGCTCTTCCTGAGGGTCCCGGCTGCCTACAGGGAAATCGTCCTCAATCACTACGAGGGGGAGTGGATCCTCCACGACGTGGATCACATACCGTATTCATTCGCAAAGGTCCGTGCGTTCGAGGTGGAGTACGGCGTCAGGGCAGTATATGCATTCAGGCCCAAGTTCACAGATTATATCCTGAGGCAGGGGTTCAGGCTCAAGCCTGAGGAGCTCTGCGCCCACTTCGATGGGGACGAAGCGGCGCTAGGAAGGTTCTGCTCGGAGCTCAACCCAGCGTGGATAAACGGGCACGATGCGTTCAATATGAAGGACGAGGTGCTTGCCCAGCACGCGAAGGACCATGGCCTGAGGGTTCTCAGCCCTGTAGGTTTCTCTGACTATTCATGCCGGGGGGATCTCGTCCAAGGGTTCCTGAACGAGAGGGCGCAAGCGGGGGCAGCTACGAAGCTCTTTAATTTCCACCTTGACTACTTCTGGCCGATCTTCCACATCCTGTAGAGACAGAAAGAGCTACAGCCTCACGAAGTATGTAAGAATGCCCAGCACTGCTATCAGCGCCTCGGCCGCGAGGATGCTCAGCGTCACGTCCCTCTCGTAGACCTTGCCCTTGAGGCGCTTCAGCGCCTTTATGGCGAGGTGGGTCACGTCATATACCCCGTCGTAGGGGAGGTCAAGGCTGCCGTCCGGGTTCACCTTCGCAAACGCCTCGACCTTCATGCGCTTCCTCAGGGGGAGCAGAAAATCGAGGTAGTACGGTATGAAGAGGTAGATGGCAAGCTTCTCGGCGTTCCCGAGGATCGCCAGGACCGCGATCATCGTCCCGATGAGATAGGTGAAGGAGTTGCCTGGGAAGACCCTCGCGGGGTACCAGTTGAATATAAGGAAGGCTATGAGGACGGAGACTATCGCCCCGCCCATGACCGCCACCCAGCTGCTCCCGGTGAAGTAGCAGACCACCGAGACGGCGGAGAGCATTATGATGCCCATGCCGCACTCGAGCCCGTTGTAGCCTGCGAGCATGTTGAAGGCGTTGGCGGCGATGACGATCGCGACAGGGACCAGGAGGAGGGGGTAGAGGACCCCAAAGTCGATCGTTCCGATGAGGGGGAGCGAGGCGGTGACGTGCCCCGCGTTGACGACCATCATCGGGATCGCCGCGGGCACTGTCAGTAGGGGCTTCTGGAGCTGGGAGAGGCCGATCTTCCACCCCAGGAGGTCGTCGATCATACCGATGACGAAGATCGTCAGTGCGGTAGCCGTGGCGGCAAGAATGTAGATGTTGTAGCTGACCTGATCCAGAAAGAAGGTGTTGAGCGCCACATAGTAGAGGAGGCCCGCGAGGACCCCGCCTATGACGGGGATGCCTCCCATCTCGGCGACGGGAGGGGTGCCGGGCTTGTTTAGGTCCTTCCCAACTATGTCGGACCGTCTGGCAGCCCTTATCCAGTGCGACGTCAGCAGGTAGGTCACGATGAAAGAGAGGGGAAAGGCGAGCAGGACGAGGGGGTTCATTGCCGGCACCGGCGCTAGCGGGGATAACGGGTAAAGGAGTATTGAAGAACATATTTAACCTGTTCGGCGGGAGGTTGAGAAGGGCGGTCCTGAGGCACAGGTCAGGAATATAAGCATGGCAATACAGGTAGTTCACAGCTATGCGCTACAGTCATTGAGGTGTGGTCCTTGGCAGCCGCTCTCAGGGTAGGAATTATAGGCGTCGGTATGATGGGGCAGCACCATGCGAGGGTCTTCTCAGAGATGGAGGGGTGCGAGCTAATCGGGATCGCCGACAAGGACCTGTCGCGGGCTCACGAGGTGGCAGAGAGGTACGGCGTCCCGGTCGTCGGCTCTGCCGAGGAGATGATCGCGCTCAGGCCGGACGCCGTGAGCGTCGCCGTCCCCACATCGCTCCACAAGGAGGTGGCGATGGGCTTCCTCGAGAGGGGGATAGGCTGCCTGGTCGAGAAGCCGATCGCCCCGACCATCGGGGACGCGGAGGAGATGATCGCCGCGGCGAGGGGTAGCGGCGCAACGCTGATGATAGGGCACATCGAGAGGTTCAACCCGGCTGTCCTGAAGCTCAAGGAGCTGATCCAGTCGGGGGAGCTGGGGAAGGTGCTCATACTCTCCGCCAAGAGGGTCGGACCGATCGTCCCGAGGATAAAGGACGTCGGGATAATCATAGACCTCGCGACCCACGACATAGACGCGACGAGGTTCCTCGTCGGGAGGGAGCCGATCTCGGTCTGCGCCAGCTACGGGAGGTATAAGCGTGAGGTGGAGGACTATGCGGTGATCCTCCTGGACTACTGGGAGACGATCGCCATCCTGGAGGCAAACCGGTTCACACCCCAGAAGATAAGGACCCTGACCGCCACCTGCACCGACGTCATGGCACAGCTCAATTACATTGACCAGACCCTCGAGCTCTACAGCCAGACCTCCAAGTGCGAGGTGAAGGTAGAGAAGAGGGAGCCCCTCAGGGTCGAGCTGGAGCACTTCCTCGAGTGCGTCCGGAGCGGGGAGAGGCCGCTCGTCGACGGGACGGACGGCCTGATGAACCTGAAGGTAGCGCTGGCGGCGCTAAAGAGCGGGGCGAAGCCGGAAGGACAGCCGAGGTGACGGTGGTGGGGATAGTGAGGGGGATGGACGGGACGGGGAGGGGGGCTGAGATGAAGGAGAAGGAAAAGGAAAAGGAAAAGGAAAAGGAGAAGAAGGAGGAGGCGGGGACGGGGCTCTTCGGGAGCGAGCCGGAGAGGATAAAGGCCGCCCTCAGGGAGGGCAGGGTGACACTGGCAGTCTACGGAATGGGGCGGGTGGGGACTCCGATCGCGGTGGCTTGGCTGAGGGCGGGCGCCAGGGCGATAGGGGTGGACATCAACGCGGAGCTGGTGGAAGGGCTCAACAGGGGCGAGCCGCCGTTCGACGACGAGCCGGGGATCCGGGAGGGGATCCGAAGGGGAGTGGCCGAGGGGAGGTTCTACGCTACTTCGGACGGCGTGGAGGCCTCGAGGAGGTCGGATGTCAAGATTGTGGTGATCCCGACTGTTCTGGACGAGAGGAAGAGGCTGAACAACGCGAACCTCGAGTCTGTACTCAGGAGCATCGGAAGGGGGCTGAAGGCGGGGGACTTGGTGATAATCGAGTGTACCGTCCCCCCCCTCACGACGGAGGTCTTCGCCCGGAGGATCCTCGAGGAGGAGAGCGGCCTGGTGGCGGAGAGGGATTTCGGGTTGGCCTACAGCCCCGAGAGGATATACGAGGGCAGGGCGCTCCAGGACATTGAGGTCAACTACCCCAAGGTGGTGGGAGGGGTCAGCGGGAGGAGCACCGAGGCGGTCGCCGCCCTCTACGAGGTCATAGCCAGGAAGGGGGTCATCCGCCTGCCTGGCGCCAAGGAGGCGGAGGCGTCGAAGGTCTTCGAGGGGATATACCGGGACGTCAACATAGCCCTCGCCAATGAGTTCGCAAAGTTCTGTGACAGGGCGGGCATCGATTTCGCGGAGGCGAGAACAGCAGCCAACAGCCAGCCCTTCTGCCATATCCATATGCCCGGGATCGGCGTGGGCGGGCTCTGCATACCGGTCTACCCATACTTCCTCATCGAGGTAGCGAAGGGGGCTGGGCTGGACCTGAGGCTGACCAAGCAGGCCAGGGAGGTCAACGAGGGCATGCCAGGCTATACGCTGCAACTTCTGGAAGGGATCCTCAAAGGAGCGGGGGTCAGCCTGAAAGGTGCCAAGGTGGGGGTCCTGGGACTGACCTTCCGGGGAGACGTGAAGGACATCCGCTTCTCCCCTGCCGTCGACTTTATCAACCTCCTAGCGGGCCGGGCGGGGGAGGTCAGGGCATACGACCCCCTTGTGAGGTGCGCCGGGGACATCAAAGGATGCGAGCGCCTGGAGGAGGTCGTGGAGTGGGCGGATGCTCTAGTGATCGCGACGGAGCACGGAGAGTTCAGGAACCTGGACCTCAGGAGGTACAAAACCAGCAAGAGGCTGGTGATAGTGGACGGCAGGAACGTGCTCGACCGATCCAAGCTGCCTGAGTCAGCGGTCTACGTCGGGATAGGGAGGCCCGTTCGCAGGCAGGCTGGAGCAGACAGGGCGTAGCGCTAACCGCACGCGGGAAGAGAGCAGCACGGCAGCACCGCTGCCCACGGAGGGACTGGTCGGCTGACCGGGCACCAGGCAGGATGGAATAGGATAAAATAAAACCTACATGACAGAATAAGGCGTCGAGGAGGCGGATGGGCATGTTCCTGTCAAGGTCTGCCAGAATAGAGGGGTTCCTGGAGGGGGAGGCCAAGATCCTGGGCCCCAGCAGGATAGGGGCGAGGACGGTAATCGGAGACGGCGTTGTCGTGGGTTACCCCGTGCGGCGGAAGGTGCTGGCCCTCGAGAGGCCGTCCCTCGAGGCTTACGACGGCATAAGCGAGGGGTCCTCCATAGGGAGCGGGTGCATCATAAGGCCGGGGAGCACCATCTATGAAGGGGTCCAGATCGGTAACAACGTTGAGACCGGGCATGGGGTGGTGGTAAGGGAGAGGACGACCATAGGCGACGGGACGAGGATCGGAACGCATGCAGTCGTTGACGGGAACGCTGCGCTGGGGGCCAGGAACAACATCCAGACAGGCGTCTACATCCCGCCGGGCACGGTCATCGGGTCGGACATCTTCATGGGGCCCTTCGTGACCGTGACGAACGACAGGTACCCGCCCTCGCCCAAGGTCTCGGGGGTGACGATCGAGGACGGCGCCGCGGTCGGATGCAGGGCGGTGCTGATAGCAGGGGTCAGGATCGGCTGCCGGTCGATCGTGGGCGCTGGCGCAGTCGTGACACGGGATGTCCCGCCGGCCACGGTGGTGCTGGGGGTCCCTGCCAGGGCGGTAATGAGTAGGGAGGAGTACGACAGGAAGCAGAAGGAGTACCTGAAGCTATAGTCTGGTTGAGGGGATGGAAGGAGAGGGAGAGGGAGAGGAAGAGTATGCTACCAGTAAACAAGCCCCTTCTGGGGCGTGAAGAGGTGGAGGCTGCGACCAGGGTCATCGAGAGCGGCCTCCTCACAGACCCGTCGGCTGCTGGGGGACCGAACGTCAGGGCCTTCGAGGGCGAGCTGGCAGGGTACATAGGGGTGAAGCATGCTGTCATGCTCAACTCGGGGACTGCTGCGCTCTACGCCGCCCTCCTCGCGGTCGGGATCGGTCCGGGGGACGAGGTGGTGGTCCCGTCCTTCACGTTTGTGGCGACTGCGAACTCGGTGATGATGGCGGGTGCCAAGCCGGTATTCGTGGACATCGATGAGAGGACGTTTACGATGAGCCCGGAGGCATTCAGGAGGGCGATCACGCCCAAGACGAGGGCGGTCATGCCAGTCGACCTCTACGGGCTGCCGGCGGAGATGGGGGAGATAAAGGAGGTCGCCGCGGAGGGGGGCATCATGGTCATAGAGGATGCGTGCCAGGCCCAGGGGGCGGCATACAGGGGCAGGATGGCTGGGGCTCTCGGCGACCTCGGATGTTTCAGTTTCTACCCCGGGAAGGTCATGACAACGGGAGAGGGGGGAGCGGTCGTCACCGACAGCGACGAGCTGGCGGAGAGGGTAAGGAGGATAAGAACCCACGGCCAGGTCAAGGGCTACGACTCGGTGATATTCGGCGCCAACTTTAGGATGCCGGAGGTCGAGGCTGCGATAGGGAGGGTACAGCTCAAAAGGCTCCCGGGCTTTCTGGAGGCGAGGAGGCGCAACGCGGAGGCGCTCACTGCAGGGCTGGCCGGAGGGCGGGGGCCCGCGGCGGCGGTTCCCCCCGGAGTGCCGGAGGGCTCTAGGCACAACTGGTACCTCTATACGGTCAGGTTCAGGTCTGCCGGGGAGAGGGACGCCATGAAGGCGAGGCTGGCGGAGAAGGGGATCGGGTCGGCGGTATACTACCCGACACCGGTACACAGGATACCGTTCTACGCGGGGAAGGGTTTTGCGCAGGCTGACCTGCCCTCGACGGAGAGGGCGGCGGAGACGGTGCTCTCTATCCCAGTAAACCCGCTGGTGACCGAGCAGGACGTAGAGAGGATAGTCGCGGTGATAAGGGGCGGCGAAGCGAGGTAAAGGCATAGGGGCGAGCGGCAGGTGAGGGCGGGGATGGGAACGTAATGGCAGTACAAGGGAATCACAGTATAAGGGAATAAAGGAAGGGAAGGCGGAGGCAACTTGAAGCTCTTGGTCGTCCTAGGCAGCGGCGGTCACACGGCGCAGATGCTCAAGCTGGTGGATCTCCTAGGGGAGAAGTTCGAGTACGCGTACCTCGTAGCCAGCGGAGACAGCCTCTCGGCGGGGAAGATTCGGAAGAGGGGGGAGGTCTTCTTCGCCCACAGGCCAAAGGATCATGGCGACAACCCGCTCATCATCTTCTTTAAGGTGATCAGGCTCCTATGCGAGTCCCTCTGCGTCCTGCGTAAGGCCAGGCCGGACGCGGTGGTGAGCGCCGGACCCGGGCTCGCGGTCCCGGTCTCGCTCCTGGGGAAGGCGGCGGGTAAGAAGGTGATCTTCCTGGAGAGCTGGTCCAGGGTCTACAGGGCCTCCTCGTCGGGCAAGATAGTGTACAGGTTCGCCGACCTATTCTTCATCCAGTGGCCGGAGCTCGCAAGCGTATACCCGAGGGCGATCTACGCCGGGAGGCTGCATTAGGTGATCTTCGTGACGGTCGGATCGACCGCGCCATTCGACGAGCTGACCGAGGAGGCCGACAGGCTGGCGGGAAGCGGCGTCCTTGAGGGCGCGGTCATCCAGATAGGGAACGGGAGGTACGTCCCGAAGAACGCGGAGTGGTTCAGGTTCGAAGGAGACCTCACGGCACGCTTCAGGGAGGCCGAGTTCATAATAACGCACGGCGGCGCGGGGACGCTCTTCGAGATAGTCAGGATGGGGAAGAGGGCGATAGTTGTGCCGAACCCCAACGCGGTGAACAACCCCGACATCGTGGAGAAGCTGAGCGCGGACGGCCACGTCCTTCTATGCCCGGAGGTCGGCCAGCTGGAGGGGGTAGTCGGGAGGGTGAGGGGATGGGTGCCGAAGGAGTACCGGGAGCCGCCCTGCAGGATACACGAGGTAATCGCCGAGTTTCTCCTAGGCCCTTCCGAGAAGGATGGCCGAGAGGCGCTTTGAGAGGGCGACTATCGAGAGTATGGGCGGGATGCCGAATGGGCCGGGTATGGCGCCCGCGTCCGAGACGTGGAGAGACTCGGGTAGATCGAGCCCAACGCATGTTCCCCCGGGATGGGCCCCCCTAGGGTACGTCGAGACGATCGTCGCGGGATCGGCGCCTGCCTCCACGAGAAGGCAGGACGCTTCATCCCTCCCCCTCTCGAGGAGGGCGGCGTCCCTCTCCGTAATGCCCTTTGCCAGCCCGTCGGGGGTAACCTCGCCCACAGGGTCGTCGGCTATCTTCACCATGATTCCGAGTATGTCGGAAGGCTTGACGGCAGGGACTGTCCCCGAGAGGCACGCCGGGAGCAGGACGGAGTAGTGCGGTGAGAGGAGGTAGCCCTCCCTCCTGATGTAGAGCGCCATCCCGAGCTCCCTGTTGAGCCCGATGCCCCTCCTGACACCCCCGACGGTGATATAGGTGTCAGCGAAGAGCGCCCTGCCCGCCCCCTCGACTCCGGACCGCGAGAGTATCCTAGGGGTCTCAAGCGCCCCCGCCGCGAGGACGACCCCGCTGCTGGCCCTGAAGAATCTGCCGTCCATGGTCTCGACCCCGGAAGCCCTCCCGCCATCGAAGATCACCCTACTCACGCCGGACCCGACTGCGACTGTGCACCCGTGCGATGCCGCCTCCCTTATGTAGGCGGTGGCGTCCCACTTGGCGCCGGCGGCGCACCCGTACGGGCAGCGCCCGCATGAAGTGCACCTGCTGAAGTCTATCGCCTTCGGCATCACATTCCAGTCCCCGGATGCATCCAGGAGCGCTTTAGTCCCGGCCCCCATGCACTCCGGCGGCACCTCCCTCACGCCCATCTCGGACTCTGCTTCAGAGAAGTACTGATCGAGTCCTCTCAGGCCGCTGCGGACGGCGTTCCCCATCGTCGCCACCGTCGTCCCTCCGAGGCACTCGGCATACCAGACCTCCACGGCCGGCGACCTACCGGCAGGGGTTCCGAGAGCGCCGGCAGCCAGGCCTTTTGCCTGGCGCAGGTCCAGCGAGCTTGTCCCCTTCTCGAGGAGCAGGACCCTCTTCCCGGCGGCGGAGAGCTCCTTGGCGACCGTCGCACCGCCAGCGCCTGACCCAACGATGATGTAATCCGGATCGGACAGGTCACTCACCAAGCCTCACGGCTTCGTCGGGGGTCTCCACGTAGGGGATGCTTGCGACGGCCCCGATCAGGCCCCGGTCGCCTGTGACCCGGCAGAGTTCGACGCAGTGCTTACCTGCGGCTGCCCTCGCGTCCTCCACCGTGACCATGTCAGACTTTGCCATCCTGGCGTATCCCTTCAGTCCCTCGGGCACCATCACGCCACTGAAGCACGCCATGCCGGTCTCCTTCGAGAGGGTGCACTCCGCCAGCCTGTCCTTGAAGTCCTTAACCAGAGTACGGGTGAGCTCGGGTGGCACGGCGAAGGAGACGGAGACCGCGACACAGTTCTGGGTCTTGTACGGGTTCTGCGGGAAGAGCTGGACGATAGCGTGCTCCAAGTAGTCTACGCCAGCATGCCCTGCGGCGGCCTCGAGCGCCAGTTCGTTGACGAGCGCCCACGTCGCCCCCTCGTCCGCCTTGTCGGTGTCGTCTACGCCCAGTACGACCTTCTCCTTACGGGGGAGGACTATCGTAGCCCTTCCGAGCTTCTTCCCTCCGCCCCACTCGGCGACCTCAATGTCCTCCACCCCCTCGGCCAGCCCCCTGCTCAGGGCAGCCACCCCGGCGCCGGCCAAGCCGGAGTACGTGACTCTGACCTTGTCCCCGACGAGGGAGACGGAGTCGATCGCGGCGGGAACGTAGCTCGGCACCAGATCGGTCGCCTTGGTTCCGCCGCCTCCGGCCTGCGCCGCTCTCCCTCCTCCCGAGCCTCCGCCAAGCCTCAGTTTGTAAAAGATGCGCGGCCCCTCCCTCTTGGACCAGAAGACGTCCCTGCTGTTCTTAGTGTAGTGGTAGAGGGACCAGGCGGACCCGCCGAGACAGGTCCCCCGGGCGTGCTCCTCGACCAGTTCGACGACGCCGGCTCGCTCATCAACGACCGCGACCACCTTCCGGTGGGGCGAGATCCACTTCTTGCCCGAGAGGGCGCGGGCGAGAGCATCCCTGTCACAACGGCTTGACGACATGACCGCCTCCACCTACATCCTCGCGTTCATTCATATCCGTATTCATATTTGCATTTGCGTTCGGTTCTTGTTTATCCCTTTGTCTTTTCTTTTGCCTTTGCCTTTGTCTTTGTCTTTGCCTTTGCAGCCGGTTAACCCTGTTATATATCCTGCTACCTGCTATTTACTTACTCCCTGCCGTCTATTATTTATCGAATATCGCCGGCTTCGGGACGTCTGCCCCTTCCTCACCCGGTACGGGCATCTCGATTACCAAGGGCTCGTCCACGGCCCTCAGCGCATCTGCGACGTCCCCGGGGGACTCCGCCCTTATGCCCCGCACGCCGTATGCCTCCGCCAGCTTCGCATAGTCGGGCGGCGAGGGGTAGTCGACGCCGAAGGTCCGTCCGTATGCCTTCTCCTGCAGCCGCCTTATGAGGCCAAGGCACCGGTTGTTGAAGACGCAGACAGCCACGCAGATCCCGTTCTCCTTCATTGTCGAGAGCTCGGGGGCGGTCATCTGGAAGCCGCCGTCGCCGACCGCCGCGATAACCCTGCTCTCGGGGCGGGCCAGCTTCGCGCCGATCGCGGCGGGAAGGGCAAATCCCATGGCGGACATGTTGCCCGAGAGGAGGATCTCCCTTGGCCGCTTCGCCCTGAGCGCTGAGATCATCCAGATGGTGTGCTCCCCGATGTCCAAGACGAAGACGCCGGGGACTGAGGCCAGCGCCTTTGCGAACGCCGGGCCCCTCCCACTCCCTCCGGCAGGCCCTGATCCCAGTCCCTGGGCAGGGATCCCTGCCTCCCAGCGCCTGAGGGGGCCGGTCCTCCTGCCGAGAGCCCGTATCTTCGGCAGCAGGGCCTCCGCGAAGAGCGCGGCATCGCCCAGCACCCTGATCGACGCTAGGGGCGAGAAGTTCTTCACCTCGACATCTGCCTGGATCACCCTGCACCTGACCCCTGCGTCGACGGTGAGACGGGAAAGGCTGCACCCCAGGGCCAGGAGGAGGTCACACGACCGGAGGGCGGAGTTCGCCGCTGCCGTCCCCCTCCTGCCAGCCGGCCCCAGCGCGAGTGGATGGTCCTCAGGTATGATGCCCCTCCCCATCAGGGACGTGACGACCGGAGCAGGGATCGCCTCTGCCAGCCTGAGAACGGCCTCGGATGCCCCTGAATGGATCGCCCCCCAGCCTGCAAGTATGAGCGGGGACTTGGAGATGGAGATGGCCTCGGCCGCAGACTCGACGGCGGACGGGGCGGGGTCGACCCTCTGGACGGCGGGGAGGTAATCCCTGGCTCTCGACGGCGCCCTCTGGACGTCAGCGGGTATGCTAACATGGACGGGACCGGGGCAGCCCTCCAGCGAGACTCTGTATGCCTCGGCGAGCGTATCGTAGGCCGACTCCGCCGAGACCTCGGCTGTGAACTTGGTGACCGGCCTGAAGATGGCCTGTAGATCGAGGTCCTCGATCCACCCCTTCCCTATCTCGTAGGTGGGAACCTGCGCTGTCACGGCCAAGACCGGAGAGTGATCCCTGAACGACACGGCTATGCCCGCCGCGGTATTTACTGCCCCCTGCCCGGAGGTCCCGATGCAGAAGCCGAGCCGGCCGGAGGCCCTAGCGTAGCCGTCGGCGGCGTAGGCGGCGAACTGCTCGTGCCGCATCAGGATGTGCTTTATCTTGGAAGAGGAGAGGGAGTCGTAGAGCGGGAGGGACCACATCCCCGGCATGCCGAAGATCACCTTGGCGCCGAACCGCTCGAGCGCCCCGACGGTCACACCGGAGGCGGTCTCCTCGCCGGGCAAGTTCACGCCACCTTTCTCCCGCTCTCGTTCTCGTTCTCGTTCTCGTTCTTGCCCCTGCTCCTGCTTTTCTTATAGTACTCAACTAGGCCCCCGCTACTCAGGATCTCCTGCAGGAAAGCCGGCAGGGGGGTGGACCTGAACGTACCCTTCTTTGTCCTGACCTCGCCGCTGCCGAGGTCGATCTCTATCACATCCCCCTCGTCGACCGCCCTGCCCACGCCCTTCGCCTCCACCAGGGGAAGGCCGTTGTTGATGGCGTTCCTGAAGAAGATCCTGCCGAAGGACTCGGCGACCACGGCTGCTACGCCCGCCCACTTTATCGCCAGGGCGGCCTGCTCCCTGCTGGAGCCGCAGCCGAAGTTCTTGCCAGCGACGATGATGTCCCCGGGCCGCACCTTGGAGCTGAACTGCGGGTCGAGCCCCTCCAGGACGTGCTTGGGCCAGACAGAGGTGTCGACCGACCTGAGGTACTTGGCGGGTATGATGACATCGGTGTCGACATCGTCCCCGAACTTCCAGACCTTCCCCTTCAGTACGGTCATCAGAGGAACCTCCTGGGGTCGGTTATCTTGCCCTCCACGGCCGACGCTGCGACGGTCTGCGGGGACGCCAGGTATACGGATGACCTAGGATGCCCCATCCTGCCGATGAAGTTGCGGTTGGAGGTTGAGATGCATGTCTCGCCCTCCCCGATGACGCCCATGTGGACTCCAAGGCAGGGGCCGCAGCCGGTGACGCCTATTATGGCGCCCGCGTCCTGCAGTATTTCGATGATCCCGTCCCTCTGCGCCTGGATCAGGGTGGCCTTCGAGGCCGGGACGACTATGAGCCGCGTCTCAGGACTCACTTTCCGGCCCCTGAGGATCTCGGCGGCCGCCAGGAGGTCCTCGTACCTCCCGTTGGTACACGAGCCGAGGAAGGCCTGGTCGACAGGCGTGCCCTCCACCTCGGAGGCGGGCTTGACGTTGGCCACGCTCCCGGGGCAGGCGACCCTCGGCTCCAGGGAGGCGGCATCCACGGTTATCGTCTCGACCCTGCTCTCGCGGTCAGTCTTGAAGACGCTGCCGCTCCTCCCGAGGAAGGCGAAGGTCTTCCCGTCCGCTTCGATGAAGCCGGTCTTCGCGCCCATCTCGACCGCCATGTTCGACATGGTCATCCTCGATGACTGCGACATAGCCCTTACGGCCTCGCCCGCGTATTCGATGGCCTTGTACGTCGCGCCGTCAGTCCCGACGGTCTTTACGATCTCTAGGACGAGGTCCTTCGAGGTGACCATCTTACCGAGGGTCCCGGTGCAGTCGATCCTGAGCGTCTCGGGGACCTTCAGCCAGGTCTTCCCGGTCGCGAGGATGTAGGCCAGGTCGGTCGCCCCCACCCCGGTTGAGAAGAGCCCGAAGGCGCCCAGCGTGCAGCTGTGGGAGTCTGCGCCCACCACGACTGTCCCGGGGGCGACGTAGCCCCTCTCCGGGATGACCTCATGGCAGATGCCCTCGCCCAAATCGTGGAACTTTACGCCCTGCGCCCTGGCAAACTTCCTGACCCTCGCCTGGAGCGTGGCGGCCTGGTCGCTGTACGGGGGGACGGAGTGGTCGAAGACCACGCCCACCCTCGACGGGTCCAGAACCCTCTCGACGCCCATCCTCGCCAAGGCGTCGATGATCAGGGGGCCGGTCCCGTCGTGGAAGTAGGCGAAGTCGACCGGCACCTCGGAGAACTCGCCGCCCCGTACTCTGCGGCCGGAGGCGTTTGATATAATCTTCTCGATAGCAGTACTCACCGCGGATACCCCTCTATATGTGGTGTAACACCACTACCTGTCGAAGGTCTCACCCTCATTTTTCCTTTTTCCTTTTTTCCTCTTTCCCTTTTCCCTTTCCCTTTTCCCTACTTTACTTTAATTCCGGCTGTGCCGCGCCCCCGCCGGCTTCGGGGGAGCTCACTTCGGCTTCTGCCTGAGGGCGCTCGCGAGGATCAGGGGGAGGAGGTAGCTCCCCTTCGCCCTCGAGGTGTCGACGAACGTGCGGGGGAGGGCCGAGGCGTACGAGCCGTAGCTCTCGATATTTGCGATGAGGACGAGGGACCGGAAGATCAGGTTGCCGATGATGCCGTCAGGGGCCAGTAGCAGCGAGGCGCCCTCCTCCACCGCCCTCTCTATCTCAATGCCATAATTCTCGGCGTCCATGCCTAGGCCGGCTAGCGACCCGGCCAAGCCGGCGGACTCGGAGAGCATGAGGTCGACCCTGCTGCTCCGCCCCCGGTCCTCGAGCCTGCCGCCGGAGATTACGCCGACCCGGAGGGGGATGCCAAGGAGCCCCGCCAGCTCTTTGGCCTTACAGGCTATCTCGATGAGGCCCTCCCGCGTCTCGCCCTCGTCTATCCCGACGGGTGAGAGCATCACCAGCCTCCCCCCCAGCTCCAGGACCGTGATCCTGCAGAGGCTCCTGCATGAGAAGGCGGACTTCAGCAGCGGGAGGAGGCGCTTGGCCCCGAGGTTCCCCCTGACCGCCGCGTCGACCGCGCCGTCCCTAAGGAGCCCGACTAAGGAGGTCTCCGCGTCCCCGCCCACTATAAGCGGTACCTCGGACCCTGCAACCCCCTCCGCGAGGCCGCGGCCCACCTCGGTGCTGGAGACGAGGACTGGCTGGGCGTAGCCCTCCCTCTGCACGAATAGGGCGGAGTTGATCACCCTCTCGGCGGAGCTCAGGCTGGCATCGAGCCCTATTGCTACCTTCGCCCTGTTGGCCAGCGCCATCGACGATATCCTGGTGCTCACTTTCTCTTTCCTCTCTCTGAGAGGACGGTCCTCACGAACTCGCAGATCTTGCCGTTCTCTATCAGCCCCGTCTCCCGCGGGAGGGTCTTGAGTATCCTCATTATCTCTGCCAGTTCCTCGTCGCTGATCTCGAACCCGCAGACCCTGAGCCTCTCCCTGACGCCCTCTGAGCCGGAGTGCCTGCCGAAGAGGAGCTCCCTCTTCTGGCCGACCAGCTGGGGGTCGTACGCCTCGTACGTGAATGGATTCTTCATGACGGCGGCCACGTGGATCCCTGACTCGTGCCTGAAGGCGTTCGGTCCCACTATGGCCTTGTTCGGGGGGATGGGGATCTTCGAGAAGCGGGAGACCATCTCCGAGAGCTCCTTGATCGTCTCGGTCCTGAAGTCCAGCTCCAGGCCGTAGAGCGCGTAGAGGGAGAGGACCACTTCCTCGAGGGAGGCGTTGCCGCACCTCTCGCCGAGGCCGTTCACCGAGACGGATATGGCGTCTGCCCCTGCCTCGTAGGCGGCGAGGGAGTTCGCCACCGCCAGGCCGAAGTCATCGTGGCAGTGGACTGAGAGCTCGGTCGCAAACTCCTTCTTGATGCACCCGACCATGTAGCGCATGCCCTCAGGGCGGATGCATCCCGTGGTGTCTGCTATGCCGAGCCTGTCCGCGCCCCGATCCACGGTCGCGCGGTAGAGTGAGGTCAGGGACTCCATGGGGGTCCTCGTGGCGTCCTCGGCGGAGAGCTGGACAAAGAAGCCGTGGTCCTTGGCGTACTGGACGGCGTCCGCCGCCATGCGGACGGCAGACTGGAGATCCGTCCTGAGCTTGTGCTTGAGGTGGAGATCCGAGACCGCCAAGAAGATTATCACGCCGTCCACGTCCGCCCTGATTGCAGCGTCGATATCCCTCTGCTTCGACCTGCAGAGGCAGATGACGTCGGCGCTCAGCCGCTGGGACGCGACGGCCCGGACCGCGTCCTCGTCGTAGGCGGATATGACGGGGAAGCCGGCCTCGACGGCGTGGACGCCCAGCTCGTCCAGCTTCCTGGCTATCTGGACCTTCTCATCCTTCGAGAACTTGACCCCGGGGGTCTGCTCGCCGTCCCTCAGCGTCGTGTCGTATATCTTTACCTTCCTCGAGTACGGCTGCAGGAAGTTGTAGGGGCTCGTGAAGTACCTCAAGGCCGGAACCTCTTTCTAGTAACATGATCCGGCGCATTAATAATTTATGTGGTGCGGCGACCGGCAGAGAGGACCGGGCGGACTTCCGGGCCCCGAGGTTCCCGACCCCGGCGTGTTGCCGAACATGTTAAATATTTCACGGACCTATCTCTGCCGAGGAGTCGGCTCGCTTTGCCTATCCTAGTTACAGGCGGCGCGGGGTTCATAGGCCCCAAGCTGGTCGGCAGGCTCGTTGAGGGGGGCGACGTGGTCAGGATATTGGACAACCTCTCGGGGGGGAGCCTTGCCAACATCTCGGCCTTCATGAAGACCGGGGCGGTCGAGTTCATCGAGGCTGACGTCAGGGATGCCAGGGCGGTCGCGGCGGCGGCGGAGGGCTGCAGCCTGATCTATCACCTCGCCGGGCAGTCGAGCGTCCCGGTCTCGACCGAGAAGCCGATCCTGGACATGGAGGTCAATATAAACGGGACGCTGAACGTCCTGATGGCGGCCAAGGAGGCGCGGACGAAGGTGGTATTCGCCTCATCGTCCACTGTCTACGGGATGGCGGAGAGGACGCCGACCCCCGAGGACGCCCCGCTCGTCCCCCGCTCATTCTACGGGCTCTCGAAGATGACCGCGGAGCACTACTGCAGGATCTTCAACGAACTCTTCGGGGTCCCCACCGTCTCGCTGAGGCTCTTCAACGTCTACGGCCCGGGAACCAACAAGGGGGTCATGATAGACCTCTACAGGAAGCTGCGCGCGGATCCGGGGCACCTGGAGATACTCGGGACCGGGATGCAGAAGAAGGACTACCTCTACATCGACGACGTGGTGGAGGCGTTCATTGCGGCGGCAGAGGGGGCGCCCTGCAGGGGCGAGGCGTACAACATCGGGTCAGGGGAGTCGTACACCGTCTTCGAGATCGTGGAGAGGATGTTCGCCATACTCGGGCTCAGCGGCGTCGAGGTCAGACCGAGGGGCGGCATCGCATGGCCGGGGGATGTGGAGCTGACGCAGCCGGACATCACCAAGGCGGAGCTGGAATTCGGCTGGAGCCCAAGGGTCGGGATCGGGGAAGGGCTGAGGAAGACGCTCGAGTGGTTCGGCGAGGTCCTTGGTCCGGTCGGCAGGTCCCGGCAGCGAGAGCTGCAGAAGTGAGGGCTATAGGCGCAGGAGGGGATACGGACATCCTGGAGGGGGGCAGCAGTTGGTGCGCGGATCCTGATCGGTGCGGTGGCGGCCGGGACGCCGTGCTCAGGGCCTGCAGGGCGTGTCCCTGAAGTGCACTTGGGCGGCCTTGTAGGACTCCATGGAGCCTATATCGTACCAGTATCCCTTGAACTTGAAGCCGTAGACGTCTTCCCGCTTGACCAGCCAGCCGATGAACCTTCCCACCGGATCCGGCGGGTTGCCCTCGCCGAGGTACTCGTCCACCCTGCTGATGCTCCTCCACGGCATGAGGTATATGCCTGTGGAGATGAGCGTGCTCTTCGGCTCCAAGGGTTTTTCCTCGAAGCTCATTATGCGCCCGCTCCCGTCGATCTCTATGCAGGCGTACTGCCTCGCCAGCCCCCTGTCCCCTAGTTCGTAGAGGGCCACGACCGGGGACCTGACGCTCCTGTAGAAGGAGAGCATCTTCAAGAGGTCGAGCGAGAAGAGGTTGTCCCCCGCGGCGACGATATAGTCGTCAGGGGCGGAGTCGGCCAGTATGAGGCTCAGGGCCTTCACCGGCCCCAGCTTCTCCTCTTCCTTGGCCGAAGGCTCGGGCACGACGCGGATGTTGGACAGGTCGCACGCGCGGATCCATTCGTTGAACTTTTCCTCAAACTTCTTGTTGGTCGAGACGATCGTCTCCTCGATCCCCAGCCCGTCCATCTTGGCTAGGATATAGTCGAGTATGCAGCCGTCCCCCACAGGGAGGAGGGGCTTGGGGGTCTCAAGCGTCAGGGGCCACAGGCGCTTGGCGTACCCTCCCGCCAGTATGATAGCCCGCACGTTACCACCTCATATCTATCCGAGCGATACGCAGTAATATATTTAATTTCAAGCCACCCGCTGCCCCAAGACGGGGGAAGAAGGCGGGGATGACGGACTCGCCCGCGGCTGGTGCCGCCACGATCGAGGCACCAACTCCACCGGCCTGAGGCTCCAGGCAGGGGTGAGGTATCGGCATGGCCGTAAAGGTGTTTCTGATTGCCTTAGAGGGTCGGGTTAATTTTGGGGTATGTTCATATGGGTCTAGGAGGCGACGAGGGGTTTGAGGATCGATCTGGCTTACGGCAGTTCCAGGCTCCCTGTCACGGTCCCCGACGATCGGGTGATAGGTGTCCTGAGGGCGAGGGGGGTCAGGGCTGAGGGGGAGGGGTGCCTGGCGAGGGCAATCTCAGAGCCCTCGGGGGGTCGCATACCCGGGGACCTTGCGGGCAAGAAGGTCGCCATCGTGGTCGACGACCATACGAGGAGCGCCCCGACCAGGAAGATGCTCCAGCCGATCCTCAAGAGGCTGGGGAGGTCGGGCTGTAGAGACTCGAACATAACAATCATCTTCGCTTGCGGCACCCACCGCGGCGTCAGGGAGGAGGAGGCTGAGGCGATCCTCGGGAAGGAGGTCTGCGGGAGGGTGTACCACATGAGCCACGACTGCAGGGCTGCCGATCAGGCGGAGGTCGGGACCACCCCCACCCTCGGGAACAGGGTGCTTGTGGACAGGGCATACAGCGAGGCGGACTTTAGGATCCTGACGGGGGATGTGGAGCTGCACTACTATGCGGGGTACTCTGGCGGCAGGAAGAGCATACTCCCCGGAGTATGCGCCGAGGAGACGATTATGAGGAACCACCACATGATGATGCACCCGCAGGCAAGGATCGGCAACCTAGAGGGGAACCCTGTGCACATCGACATGACGGAGGCGGCCCGGATCGCAGGCTCGGACTTTGCCCTCAATGCAGTCAAGAACGGCGAGGGGGAGATAGCGGGGGCATTTGCCGGGGGGGTCGAGGAGGTCTTCAGCAGGGGCGTCGACCTGGTCGGGCGGCTCTACAAGGTGCCGATAAGCAGGAGGGCGGACATCGTCATCACCGGCGCAGGAGGCTATGACATCGACTTTTACCAGGCGTACAAGCCCATCCACATAGCGCTGAACGCGGTGAGGGAGGGTGGGACGGTGATCGTCGCGGCAGAGTGCAGGGAGGGCTGCGGGAACGACCTCTTCTACGACTGGATCTCGAGGTACGGCAGCGTGGAGGAGGCCGGGTGCGCGCTGAGGGAGGGGTTCAGGCTCGGTGCCCACAAGGCATACTACCTCCTCAAGGCGCTCTCAAAGGCAAGGATAGTGGTCGCCACCGCCATGGGGAGGAGGGTGACCGAGAGGCTGAGGGTCGAGTGGGTCCCGGATATCCAGGCGGCCATTGACGGGGAACTGAGGGCCAAGAGGGACGCGGCGGTGTATATAATACCGAGCGGCGGCAGGGTACTACCTGTAGGGGCCGGATGAATAGATGGTGACCGTCGACCAGATCCTGTACATCCTCTTCCTCGCGGCTCTCCCGGTAGTCGAGGCGCGGGGATCGGTGCCGTATGGCATACTTACAGGGATCGATGTCCCGACCGTTGTCGCCCTCTCGATAGTTGGGAACCTGGCCCCCGTGCCGTTCCTCCTGCTCTTCCTCTGCAAGATCGAGGGGTGGGTAATGGGGAGGAGCGACGGGAACCCGGTCAAGAGGCTCTTCATAAAGTACATTGAGCGGCTGCGGAGGACCGCCAGAAGCAAGGTCGAGAGGTACGGCTTCTGGGGGCTGATGATATTCGTGATCGTCCCCCTGCCGGGGACTGGGGCGTGGACGGGAAGCGCGGTGGCATACCTATTCGGGATCGAGAACAAGAGGGCCTTCGCCTCCATCGCCCTCGGGGTTGTCGGGGCGGTCGCGCTGCTCGCGGTCGCCTTCTCGGTCTTCGGGCTTGTGCTCTGAGTGGCCGGCGCCCTAAGCGCAGCCGGCCTCCAGCTCAGCCTGCGGCCGGGCGCGGTCGCCGCCTACATGAGGTCCAAGATCCTGATCCATAGCCTCATCTTGTCGACCTGGAGCCGGAGGAAGCTACGGTAGGATGCTTCCTGCATCTTCGCGGCCTCGGCCTCGATCAAATCAGCGAGCGAGAGGTAGCAGTCGGAGTAGGTGGACCCGGATATCTCGCGATCGGCGATGCGCCAGAAGACCTCATTCATGGCCATCCCCTCGAGCTCCTTCCGCAGATCCCTGAAGGTGCTCCTGGGGCGCTTGTCGTGCAGTCCCACAGGTTTCCCGAGGCAGACCCTCTCGCCCAGGTGATCCGCGACCCTCTTCAGGAGTATGCCCGACCAGATGTCGTCGAACCTGTCGATCCCCATAGTGTTCATGTAGAGCTGGTAGAAGGCGGGTATAACCTTCGGCAGAAAGGAGGTGTTCATGCTACAGACGGCAAAGTACGTCCCCCTGTCGACCACCACCTTCTCCCTACCTTTCTTGAGTGAGGCGCCCTCGATCCCGCACCGTCCGTTGAGGCCGCCGTGGTAGAGTATCGTCAGGGCGTCGAAGTCGGGGCAGCCTGTCCAGTGCCCCATGTTCAGGACGCACCTGCCGCCCTCGTTTTTCCAGAAGTACCTTCCGCTGCGGGTCCCGGGGGAGTAGGGGTGGCCCCTCGGGAAGAGCCCGCAGGCCCCGGCCGCCCCTCTACCTAGGCCGGCGGCCGTGTCCGCATCCGTATTCACAGCCACATCCGTATCAGTATCAGTATCCGTATCAGTATCCGTATCAGTATCCGCGTCTGCATCGGCCGCAGCCATGTTTGTAGCAGCGGTCGCGGCTGTTAGGGAGATTGCTTCCAGGGTATTGTACCACCTCGACTCGGCTGAGACGGTGATGCCCCCGTCCCCGAAGAGGTTCTCCCCGTGGTCCCTCACCAAGCTGCTGGCGAAGACGTCATCATCGAGTTCTATGACGTAGTCGGCACCCTCCTCATAGGCGATCAGGAAGCCGAAGCTGGTCTCGGCATGGGCTCTCTCAGGGATTACCGACCCGAACTCTTCCGACCGCGAACCGAACCGTCCGAACCACTCCCTCCTCTCCCTCGGGCCGTAGTACGCCACTTCCAGCCCGTCGAGGATCCTGCTGTTGGCGGAACGCATCTGATCGTTCCCCTCGTCGACGATGATAACCTTGGTGCCAGTTTCCTCCAGCTCAGCGACTATGTCCTTGAGGTTGGAGAGCTCGTTGATCGTCGCCATTATGAGGTAGGGCTTCATGGTGAGGAGATGCCCACAGGGTATTAAAAAATCATTCTATCAGCCTCACGAGGACGTCCCTGAGCTTCCTTATATCGCTCAGCCTGACGAACTCGTCGACACCGTGGAAGTTCGTGTCGTCTGCAATAGCGCCGTAGCTGATTACGGGTATCCCCCTCTCGGAGAGGTACTTGCCGTCGTCCCCGCCCAGAGAGGCGGCTATCGGCAGCGGCGAGCCGAAGACGGCGGCCGCGGCCTTGACGAACCTGACCACGAAGGGCTTTGACGGATCGGTGAGATAGCCGCTGTCGAACTTGTCGAAGGAGAGGGTGGCGTTGATGCCGAAGCGTGCCCTTGCCTCCTCAAAGAAGTCGATCATCTCGGATCGCGCGGTTGACGCCTCCTCGTCCGGGATGAGGCGCATGTCGAACTTCGCCCAGGCCTCCCCGGGGATGACGTTCTCCTTCTCGCCCCCGCCCACGATCGTGAACGAGAGCCTCCCCCACAGCTTCTTCTTCGGGGAGTCAGGCGGGGCGTCTATCTGCGAGACCTTTGCCTCCCTCCGCTTCCTGAACTCCTCGAAGGCGGAGATGAGGAGCGCCAGTTTCGGTATGGGGTTATCGGCCATATGGGGGTAGCCGGCGTGCCCCTGTTTCCCGACGACCCGGATCGTCCCCTGCAGGATGCCGCTCGCGCCGATCGAGACGACGTGCGGGGGGGCATCGACGATGACGCCGCAGTCGAGATCAAGCCCGACGTCCCTCATCATGTAGCCGATTCCCAACTGGCCGCCGATCTCCTCCTCGGGCGAGGCCACCACCTTGACGTTGAAGCTGGCGCCAGCCTTTCCCTTCGCGAGCACCATCCTTATCGCCCCGAGAGAGGCGGCGATCGCACTCTTGTCGTCGGCTGCCCCCCTGCCGTACGCCTTGTCGCCCTCTATGGTCAGCCTGAAGGGATCCCTCGACCAGCCTTCCCCCGGGGGGACGACGTCATAGTGGGTGATCAGGCCCAGGGTCTCCCCTGCACCGACATCGAGCGTACCGACGACGTTCGGCCTCGACCTGCCGTCCCCTGCCCGCTCCGCGCTGTCGAAGACCTCGACGGCCAGGCCGAGGGCTTCCATCCTCTGGGCGATGAGTCTGGCGCAGTCGGCGTAGCCCGTCTTCCTTGTGACGTCGGTGTTGACTTCGACCAGCTCCTTCAGTACAGAGACCTCGTAGGCGCAGCCGCCGCCATTGTTACCGCAGCTACGGTTCTCGGACGACAAAAATTGCACCCTAACTTAGACTCCGCTGACGGTAGATTTAACCTGTTCGGAGACCGCCCGGCGGGGGGAGTCCGGTGTTATATCAGGAGGGTCAGGGCCCACGCAGGAACGGCGAACGCCGCCCATACCATCTTCGACCACGCCATGACCTTCGAGCCGTCGAACGGGGGAATGGGCAGGAGGTTGAAGGCTGCCAGCCATAGGTTTATGCGGAGTGCGTATGTCGAGAAGACGGAGAGCCAGCCGCCTAAGCCGGAGAGGGAGAGAGCGAGGAAGAGCGCCGCCAGCAGCAGGTTCATGGAGGGGCCGGCCAAGGATATCACGCCGTAGACCTTTCTGAGGGATTCGGTGCTGAGCGAGGCCGACGATATCATGGGGCTTATGTAGACGGCGCCGAGCGCTGCGAAGACCAGCGCGCCCCTGGTGAAGATCGCGACGGCCAGTGCAAGGGCGATGCCCGCCAGCCAGATCCGGTAGTAGGCGTTGCAGCCATAGCGCCTCGCCGTAGTCCTGTGCGCCAGCTCGTGGAGGAGAAAGCCTACACCGGCGGAGGCGGCGGAGAGGCCGAACGCTATCGGGAAGATGTCTGGGCTCTCGAATATAAAGGCGACAGAGAAGCAGAAGCTGATGACTAGCCAGGAGGCAAGGAGAGCCAGGGTCTCGGAGTAGCGCAAGTGCGGCACCAGATAGAGTAGCTATGGCTGGCTTTTTATAAACCTGCGGATCGCATGCGGGCGCGCGGCTTTGGCCCAAGGCGAGCCTAGTTGAGCTTGGATGCAAGCAGCCGTTCAGCTTCCCGGACGATCTCCTTCATCCCGCGGTATTTGACGTGGGCCATAACCTCGTCCTTGGTCATCCAAGAGTAACTATCGTGCTCGTGGGAGAGCCTCACCCTGTCGTCCTCCGCTTCGCCGAGGAAGTAGACGACGGTCTTCTTCACGAGCGTGCCCTCCCAGCGGTAGAAGTACCTGACATGGTGCCTGAAGCCTTCGACTATTCGTATCTTGTCTATACCAGTCTCCTCCCGCAGTTCCCGCAGGGCGCCGGCAAGTTCGTCCTCCTTGGGCCTGAGGAGCCCCTTCGGTATGTCGAACCTTCCTTTGTTTATGAGGAGGAGGTACCGTATTGGACGGGCCTTGATAAAGACCAGGATGCCGGCCGACCTCTCCTCCCTAAACCCGGACAACACCAACTCCCTCTGACCACTAAACTGGGTGGGCGGCAGTCTATATAGGCTTTCCCGCCCCCCCCCCCCCCCCCC